>Ga0160452_100649_pt1 | contig 18300 bp, 8 predicted proteins | sample HID1971I_E6MG_FD_108230 | JGI IMG/M metagenome (GOLD analysis project Ga0160452, IMG submission 108230) | Enriched millipede-associated microbial communities from UW Madison campus, WI, USA - HID1971I_E6 MG | ecosystem: Host-associated > Arthropoda: Insects > Digestive system > Unclassified ...
AATGGCTGGGCGGTGCTTATTCGACCATCGTTCGCGGTATTCCCGAGCTGTTGTGGGTGCTGCTGATTTACTTCGGCACGGTCAACCTGATGCGTGCCCTGGGGGAGTTCTTCGGTAACCCCGACCTTTCGCTGAGTGCCTTTGCCGCCGGGGTCATCGCCCTGGGCCTGTGCTTTGGCGCCTACGCCACGGAAGTGTTCCGCGGCGCGATCCTCGCCATTCCCAAGGGCCACCGCGAAGCCGGTGTGGCGTTGGGGTTGTCGAAACTGCGGATTTTCACGCGCTTGATCATGCCGCAAATGTGGCGCATCGCCCTGCCGGGCCTGGGCAACCTGTTCATGATCCTGATGAAAGACACTGCACTGGTGTCGGTGATCGGCCTTGAAGAAATCATGCGCCACGCGCAGATCGGCGTGACCGTCACCAAGCAACCGTTCACCTTCTTCATGGTCGCAGCGTTCATGTACCTGGGCCTGACCGTGCTGGCGATGATCAGCATGCACTTCCTGGAAAAACGCGCCGCCCGCGGCTTTGCAAGGAGCACCCAATGAGCGGCGACTACAGCTGGCTATCGCACTTCGACCTGGGCCTGAACTGGGCCGTGATCATCAAGTGGCTGCCCAAACTGGCCCAGGGCGCAACCCTGACCCTGGAGCTGGTGGCCATCGCGGTGATCGCCGGCCTGCTGCTGGCGATCCCGCTCGGCATCGCTCGCTCGTCGCGCCGCTGGTACGTGAGCGCCCTGCCCTACGGCTACATTTTCTTCTTCCGTGGCACGCCGTTGCTGGTGCAATTGTTCCTGGTCTACTACGGCCTGGCGCAGTTCGATGCGGTGCGCAACAGCTTCATGTGGCCGTACCTGCGTGACCCGTTCTGGTGCGCCACCGTCACCATGACCCTGCACACCGCCGCCTACATCGCCGAGATCCTGCGCGGCGCTATCCAGGCCATCCCGCCAGGTGAAATCGAAGCGGCGCGCGCCCTGGGCATGTCCAAGCCAAAGACGCTGTTCTACATCATCCTGCCCCGCGCCTCGCGCATCGGCCTGCCGGCCTACAGCAACGAAGTGATCCTGATGCTCAAGGCCAGCGCCCTTGCCAGTACCGTAACCCTGCTGGAACTGACCGGGATGGCGCGGACCATCATCGCCCGCACCTACCTGCCGGTAGAGATCTTCTTCGCGGCCGGGCTGTTTTACCTGCTGATGGCCTACATCCTCGTGCGTGGCTTCAAACTGCTGGAAAAATGGCTGCGCGTCGATGCGTGCCAAGGACGCTGAGGCACGCTTCAAGGCGCTGGATGGGTTCCTGATCGAGCACCAAGGGCTGTGGCGACCACGGCCCTTTACCCATCTGCACTTACCCTGGGAAGCCGAACATCCGGCGCTGTCCCGATGGCTGCGCCAGCGCTCGCTGGCCGAAGCCGAAGCCAGTCACAACCACCCCCACGACCTGCCTGCGCCAGCACCTTTTCCACAGCTGGCCGCTCAAGCGCTACACCTCAGTGCTGTGGATAAACTACCCACGCACATGCTTGAACCTGCTCGCCACCGCCTGAATGTCGACGTACCCGGACGCAAGTGGCAACAGATCGAAGCCTTCGGTGCCGCGCTGAATTTTGCCGAAACGCCCACCCATTGGCTGGACTGGTGCGCCGGCAAGGGCCATCTGGGCCGCCGCCTGCTGCAACCCGGCCAACAGTTGACCTGCCTGGAATACGACCCAGCCCTGGTCGCATCCGGCCAAGCCCTGAGTGACCGCCATAACCTGCCCGCAGCCCATCGCCTGCAGGACGTCATGGCGAATATAACGATCGACCCCGCACACACACCAGTCGCCCTGCATGCCTGCGGCGATTTGCACGTGCGCCTGCTACAACTGGCCAGCGCCGCCGGCTGCAAACAACTGGCACTAGCGCCCTGCTGCTACAACCGCATCAACGCCGACCGCTATCAGGCATTGTCCGCTGCCGGGCGCGCATCCCGACTGCAACTATCCATAGAAGATTTAGGCCTGCCCCTGAGCGAAACCGTCACCGCCGGCAACCGCGTGCGCCAGCAACGGGATACGTCCATGGCCCGACGCCTGGGCTTTGACCGACTGCAACGCCAGCTGCGCGGTTGCGACGAATACCTGCCAACGCCATCCCTGCCCGCCAGCTGGCTGGATAAACCTTTCGCCGACTACTGCCAGGAACTGGCGAACCTAAAGAGTTTATCCACAGGCGAACAGGATTGGACGGCGCTGGAGGCACACGGCTGGCACCGCCTGGCCGAGGTGCGAAACCTGGAGCTGGTAAGAAGCCTGTTTCGACGCCCGCTGGAAATGTGGCTGGTGCTCGATCGAGCATTGTTCCTGCAAGAGCGAGGTTACAACGTCGAGGTCGGCAGCTTCTGTGAAACAGCGCTGACGCCGCGCAACTTGATGGTGCTGGCCGAGCGCGATTAAGGGGCGAAATTTCCTACACGGCCCTGTGGATAACTCTGTTGATGAAATCTTTACGGAGCCAGTATCTATCTGCGTTACAGGCCAAAATCGACCCTGGTCATTTTTTGTTCACAAAATAAAACGCACGCAAAACAGGCAGTTGCGGCGCGTATAGAACGCTGTCACAAAACGGCTGCTTCATCACGTTATCTACCTGCCGATTGTGCATAAGCATTTGGGGTAAGCGTATAAAGCGTAATTTATGCGGTGTTTTTTGGGCCTTTCAGCCACTGTAAAGCTGCGCGAGACAGCAAGGCTGCGGCGTGGTGAATGCGCGCATACATGGTCGTCCTCGACTCCAAAGAGCAGATGCAGGGGTGATGGAATACATGAAATTCAACGTGGATTGCGGGGATAGGAATTGACGCTCGAGGGAGCAGGAAAACCCGCCATTCGAAGAAAACCTCTCCTTCTGCAAAAATAGTCAGAATTCAGGGGTTTACAGAAGCTTTCCAATCGCTATAATCGTCGCCCTAACACGCCGGTATAGCTCAGTTGGTAGAGCAACTGACTTGTAATCAGTAGGTCCCGGGTTCGACTCCTGGTGCCGGCACCATATTAGGCTCCATTGCATTCCACCGAATGCTCTGGAAGCCCCGAAAACCCGCCCTTTGGCGGGTTTTTTCGTTCCAGGACCCTCTGTCGGGATCCAACAAAATCCCCCTTCCCCGAGGGTATGTTAGGGGTACTGCGATTTTCCGGTCAGGAGCGCGTACCCCTATGCCACGTCTAGCGATCCCCCTCAGCGACCTGCAATGCCGCACGGCCAAAACCCGCGAACGCGCCTACAAACTGTTCGACGGCGGAGGCATGTACCTTTTCGTCAAACCCAATGGCGTGAAGACCTGGCGCTTGAAGTACACCAAGCCCAGCGGCAAGGAAGGCACGCTCATCATCGGCAATTACCCCATCGTTACCCTTTCCGTCGCACGACGTAAGCGAGACGAAGCCAAGGCGTTGCTGCTAGACAACCTCGATCCAATGGAAGAAAAGAAAAAGGCCAAGATCGTAGCCCAACGGGCGGCACTGCTTTTCGAAACCGTTGCTCTGGAGTGGCACGCTGATATGTCCCGCCGCTGGACCGAAGGCCACGCAAAAACCGTAATGAGTCGACTGCGCACCCACGTCTTCCCGCTGATCGGCCAACGACCCATCGCTGAGCTCGATACCCACGACCTGCTAGAGATCACCCAGCGCATCAAGGAACGCGGCACCATGGATGTGGCGTTAAGGGTACAGAACTACTTATCCACCATCATGCGCGGGGCCAAAAGGGCTCGGCAGATCACCATGAATCCTGCACTGGATCTGGCAGGCTCGATTTACGCGCCGCGCACAATCCATCGCCCGGCCCTTTCCCTCAACCGCCTACCCGAACTGCTACACCGTATCGACAACTACAACGGCCGCGAGCTGACGCGCCTTGCCGTGCTGCTGACTCTGCATGTGTTCGTCCGCTCCAGCGAGTTGCGCTTCGCTCGATGGAGTGAGTTCGACTTCCAACGCGCCATGTGGGAAATCCCCGATACGCGCGCACCGATTGAAGGGGTACGCAACTCCACACGCGGGACCAAGATGAACGGCGACATTCAAATGGTTCCGCTATCGCCGCAGGTCATCGAAATACTGGAGCGCCTGCGCAGCCTCAGTCGCTTTTCAGAGTTGGTGCTACCGGGCGACCACAAGTACTGGAAGCCCATGTCCGAGAACACGGTGAACACCATGCTCCGCAACGTCGGCTATGACACCAGCAAGGACGTGTGCGGCCACGGCTTCAGGACCATGGCCTGTAGCGCCCTGCTTGAGTCCGGGTTATGGACCGACGCAGCCATCGAAAGACAAATGAGCCACAAGGAACGCAACCGTGTGCGCGCCGCGTACATTCACAAAGCTGAATTTCTGGAGCAGCGCCGGCTGATCATGGCGTGGTGGAGCAACTACATTGATGCCAATCGCAGCGGCCATGTAACGCCTCACGAATTCGCTCACCCAGTCGGCAACAACATCACCGCCCTACAAAATAGCCGTGGCGCATCCAAACGTGGGTAAGCCAATGAGATCACCGCGGTCCGCCCTTCCACGCGGGTCCATCCAAACAGGGCTGCAAAGCCGCCCTGCTTGGATGGACCTCACTTAAAAAATCTAAAGCCCACGCAACTGTCTGTGGAAAACCACGGATTTCCACCGGTGGATAATTTCATCCACAGCCGCAAAACTCTCGAAAATTCGAACCTTGACCCAAATTATCCACAGGCGTAGAAAGGATCGGGCAAAGCGCTGTCATTGACAGCAACCCAGGTAGCCGGAACCTTTAAGGCTACGCCACACCGTGGTGGTTCCCCCAAAGTGCGATTAGCGTCCGGCGGCTCGCACGGTCACAGCGATGTGATGGATGCCTACTTTTATCAGTGTGCCCACTGCGGCAACTCATCCCCTTTCATAGCTGCCCTGCAGCAACCTATCCGCTTGGCCATTCCCGTGCGCCAACCTGCGCCCGTCTCTTTCTCCCGGAAAGAGACGGGCGCTCCTACCACTGCTGCAGCCCAACTCGTACAAGGCTTTGCGGCATTCCCCCTCGTGACAATCGGCGTGACAAACACCGAAGTCACCGGCAACAACGATGCAGATGATGGTGCTGCAGCCCACGGAATGGACCGCACCTGACTGACAGTCAGGCATGCCCCGGTCATCGCATCACTGCCTTCACCCGACTCAGGATCTCGCGGTGCTGGTCTCGTCAACCAGTGCAGCCTCCACCCGCCCACTTCCTCGGAAGTGCTCAGGAGGCCAGATCATGAGATGCCCAAGCTCCCGGTCGTAAAGAGCCGCCAGTCCCGCGTTAGTGGACAACCCTCACAGGTCGCAGGGGCCTTGATCCCTGATAACACTCAACATTCTTGGCGGGATGACGTGGGGGAAGGTTTCAACGGTTTGGCTTCGAGAGGAGTTTGATCATGGCACTGGTGGGCAAGCGAGATGGCCGCAATTTTGGTTATGGCCGGCAACTGAGCTATGCCGGGCCGCAGGCTTTGAAAGACCTGTTTGGCAGTGGGCATTACGGTACGGTCAAGGCGCATTGCGATCGCTGGCAGGCGTTCGTGCGGTGGTGCCGATCCGAAGAGGGACCGGGTTACAACGATGCTCGGCTGATAGACAGACCGACCTTACTGCAATATGCCAATCACCTACGCCAACAGGTCAAACAAGGTGACCTGAGCATCGCCACCGCGCAGAACCGACTGTCCAGCGTTAACCGAACAATGGCAGCGCTTCGCGGTGATCAATACGTCAGAGTACCGAGTCCGAGTAGCGCATTAGGCATGCAGCGCTCGGGCATTCGCAGCGCAGCTCCGCAGGGCCAGGACAGAGCGCAAATTGAGCGGGTTGTTGAGGCGCTCAGCGACCAACAGCAATATCGAGTCGCTGCCATTCTGTATCTAGCCCGTGAAACCGGAATTCGCCTGCGCGAGGCCATTTTGGCAGACCTGCCAAGGCTGCAACGTGAAGCTAGGCAAATTGGGAAGATCAACATTCAAGAGGGGACCAAAGGCGGTCGGTCTGGGGCATCCGTTCCCCGCTGGATCACCGTGAACGACCAGATACGATCTGCGTTAGAGTTCGCCCAAGTAGTATCACCGAATAGAAGTCGTAATCTTCTTGCTCGCGACGAAACCTATGCCGACTTTATCCGTGAGACCGTTAGGCCCGTCCGCGACGTTCTACATCAGCATCGGCTAAAAGGCTTTCACGAACTGAGAGCGGCCTATGCCTGTGAGCGCTATGAACAAATCACTGGCTACCCAGCCCCAATCAACGCCGGCGATTGCTATCAACGGGATCCCAATCTCGACAAAGTCGCCCGCCAGCAGATCAGCCACGAACTCGGGCATGGCCGAATCGATGTCGTTTCTGCCTACATCGGGGGACGAAAATGACCAAGCCGTTCGATATGGAGCTTTTCCTTAGTGGCGTGCTCACCGGATCGCATGCGACCAGGACGCGACATATTCGTCAGGCCAAGATTATTCAAGCAGCGATTGTGGGTCGCTGGCGGAAGGATAACCCGTGGAGATGGCAGAGAAAGTACCTAGTGTGGGTACTGAACCATTACTTACAAAGCTGTAAAGGCTCAACTCGTTACTACTACCGGTTGACGATTCAGTTGATAGCCCTACGACTAGGAAGATCATGGTCTCAAGCATCACTCGAGACTGAACGCGACTTTCGGAAATAGGCCCTCACCAGATACACCCTCCTAGCTTCAACGTCCTACCTTTCGTCAGCGTTGCTCTCAACCGTAACCAAAAAAGTACTCGAGCGTTTTTCCTAAGGGTCGCAAGCAGCAAAAGTGGACGATAGTAAACCCTCCTTTTCTGCAGTTGCCTTATGCCATCACACGTGCGTTACTAGTACAAAATGTCCGTTCGATGTGATGGTCAAAAGGTCACTTGTTATCTTGCTACATGTACTATTTTATGACATTACGGCTACCGCCGAGACATTCCCTACTTGAGTCCAACTGCTAGGCGGTTGCTTGCTGACTAGCATAATAGCTATACATACAAGGGCTGCTCACATGAGTGAACTAGATCCAGAAGAGTTAGAACAGAGAGCAAAGTTAACTCTAGACATGTGTGGCGGCATTCAGCCTATGCATATTTCATTTTATGCACTGTCAATATCCTATTCCGCCGAGCGGGCCTTGGCAGCGTTTGAGTTGTACGACCATCTAATCGAACACGTCGCAGACGCAGCATCTTTAATAAGCTCGGTTCAAGATGCTGTCGGTCACATCGGAGCACTATCTCGTTATTTCTGGCCATCGCCCAGTGGAAAAAAGAATAGTCAACACGCGCTTAGACTAGCGCGAGGAGAAAAGCTACGTAAGCATTATAAAATAGCTGACAATTCACCTTTGGCAGATAGAGAACTTCGAAACGCTTGGGAGCACTTTGATGAAAAGCTAGACACATATGTCATATCAAATGATGCTGGTTACTTTTTTCCTACTCCTATTATTGATTCACATACATTGGCTGACGACCCCACTGGTAAAATATTCAAACTACTAGACCCAGAACACGAATGCTTGGTTCTACTCGGGAGGAAATTCTTCTTTCGCCCCTTGCGTGACGAGGTAGAACGAATCTTTTCAAAAAACAAAAAACCTACTTTATAGTAGATATTCTACTATCGTCATTTTGTTAAATAGGTGTGATAAAAATTTCGCCTATACTCGCCCATTCTATGACTTGCTCCTAGTATCGCTTGATACTTCATTTAGCCTTGCATTAAAAATAAAGAACATGGAGGAATATCAATAGACTCAGCCTATCACAAGACCTGAGGTTTACTGAAACCGCTAAACACACGACTCCAATTTATACATCTCAGGACGGAAACCCAGTTAAAAAATTGAAACTGTGTTTCAACTCCCATGCAGCCATCCTAAAAAAATGATACAGTTTTGCCATCATCTACATAAATGTGAATTCAACATGAATAACAAAATTTCAAGGAATGAATTTCACCAATTGATCCAGCAATTGGCTGACAATGTGGAAATTGATGAGCTTGCTGAACGCCTGGGATTATCGGTCAAAAGGGTTGGTGATAAATCGGTATCTTTATGTATTGAGCATAACGAAAAAAATCCCTCAATGCAGTTATATAAAAAAACTTCAAGCGATAGATCCCATTACCACTGTTTTTCTTGCCACGCTCATGGAGACATATTTAAGTTTGTACAAAATGTCAAAAATGTAGATTTTACTACTGCTGTGAAATGGCTGGCGGAAACTTACGGCTACACTATTTCAAAGCAAACTTTCAGGACAAAACCCAAAAACAATTTGTCGCCTTCCGAGAAAAACGAATCCTCAAAGATTAATATTGACTTCAAAACCTTAGAAAGCGCACTAAAAATATATAAAACCAATTCAAGCAAAGAGCTTGAGAATTGGCTAACCCTCAGAAAGCTTACACTATCCACAAGCACAATTGCGGAAATTTATCTAGCACCTCCAAGAACATTATCGCGAGAAATAGAAAAAAATAAAAACAACTATGGAGCATTCAGAGCCACTCTCGAACAGTTCGAGTCCAATGGACTGATAAGACGAGAAACCTCAGAACTAGTTCAGGAGCGAGTCCAAAATTTAAACTTAGGTGATTCGTATAGAGACTTCTTTTACGATGAGCGAGTAATATTTCCGATACGAGACGAACATAACCAACTTGTAGGCTTTGCAGGCCGCAAAACAAAAGAGGGGTCACGATCACCAAAGTACTTATATTCTCCTAGGCTACCTAAATCTAGTATATTATATCGGTCTCACGAAGCTTTTTCTAGAATAAAACTCCTTATCAAGGACAACAAGCAGCCCACCCTCTATATTTGCGAAGGTTTATTGGACTGTCTGAGACTTGAAGAGTTAGGGTACGCAGCAGTAGCGATCTTAGGCTCAAGCCTTTCTGAACATCAAGCACAAATTATAATCGACCTCGCCAACACCCTCCCAGAAGTTTCTCCACTTCATTTAAGAATATTTTTAGACCGCGATCAAGCTGGCCTTAAAGGTTCAGCAATATCTATAGAGAAAATTTTAAATAAGGATACTCAACTTCGAGTTGAGATTTCATTTATTTGGATTCTCGATGAAGATATTCCCAGCGAATCATTGACTGCGAAAGACCCTGACGAACTGCTGAGCAACTACAAGCATATAGATGAAGCTGAGGTTTTTCTCAATCGATCTACGCATCCTGCGGCTCTCGCACTCATATCAGAAAAATTAAAAGTCTCGCCTTCTTCCATCCTGGATGACAACGCTTGGAGTTCAATACCCGCCGGGGCGAAATTTCGAGTAGGACAGTATCTATCAGCCGTATCCCAAGGTTTTCCAAGAAAGCTTCTCGTTATAAACGGCTCGCCGCTAAGTGAAGAAAAAACTTGGATACAAGAACTAGCCAGTTATAGCGAACCGAAAAAACTTAAAGAAAAAACTAATTATCATATTTATCCAGACCAAAACGCTGCTCTGAAATTAAATTTAGCGAGAGAGTTAGCCCAATCTGGCGCTAATAAGGGGGAAGTTCTTTCGGATATAGCTGCTTGGCGTAGGCTGTCATTAGCTGCGACAACGTTCAATGAAGGGATTGCATCGCGCTTAAAGCAAAATCAGTTTCAACCTATCGAGCCTTTTGACGCTGTGCATGTTTCACGTGGATTTGGCAAGACTGAACCGCGACTGAAGTCGATGCCCTGCCCAGAAGACTTGATAGCCCAACAATATATTATTAATGAGCTGCTATCTGAGCAACTAGACGACGGTACAGATCTACAATTTAGCGAATTTATTCCAGCAGTTCGTTACTACCGGAGCCTGGATAAGCAAAAAACCACGGGAGAACCTAATGGCTCATCCTTTGAAGAAACACTAAGCTTCGCCTATCAAATTGATATGGATGTTCTAGAAGGTCGACACCCACCATCATCGGGAGGAATATTTCGACCTTACTTTGATTGCTGGAAGGAATTCATAGCATCGCTCCTTTCGCAAGGCAAAGGAATGAATCAAGTACACATGGTCCGACTTGATTTAAAGCGTTATTATGACAATATAAAACGCTCTGTAATGAAAAGTATGCTTCAAGAATGCATAAGTTCCGCCTTTGCAAACTTGGATAGTTCCGAACATTTTGCTCCTCTATTCCAACCTAAGGGTTTTATAGGTGAACGTAATCGAGCTGTGGTAGATTTTCTTGTAGATCAAAGTTTTGGATTTTACTTCTATCACCCAGATACAGGAGAGTCAAAAAAATCTGATCGTGAGCGAGGAATCCCCCAAGGCCCAGTTTTATCGGCATGGTTAGGTAACAGTTTACTTTTCAAACTGGATTCAAAAATAAGGAGTAAGCTCAAAGAGTACAACTATGAAGGGCAGTCACGTGCAGGGTATGCGCGTTACGTTGATGACGTCGTAATTATTAGCGACAGCCTCGATATCCTGAACGTGCTCAGAGCTGTTGTCGAAGACGTAACCAGTTCACTGGGACTGGAAATGGTTCCAAAAGAAAGTTTTGCACCAATGAGTGCTCAAGATTTCTTAGATGAGCTAACTTCTGGGCGTGCTTTAGCCGTATCAGGACCGCGCGAAGAAACGGAAGTATTCGAAATTGAAGATTTCGAATACGGCTGGGGTGCGTGGCAAGAGCAGCAAATAACTCGGCAAAGTTCACTGGAGCTATTGAGAGACCCACGTTTATATCAGGCATCACCTGAAATAATAAAAAATCAGCTTTTTACTGCCCTCAGAGCTAGCGACCTCAGGCCTTCGGAGCTTAGTAAAGCAGCGCGCTGGACATGGTACATTTCGGCGATTATTTGTCACAATGCAAACAACACAAATGTTATTGGTGTTTATTGGGAAATTTGGAATAGCGTTTGTCAAAATTCACCCTTCGAGTTAAACAAGGATTTACCTTGGGACGACCCATCATTTTACGCATTGGAAGGGTTACAAAGTTTATTAGAGCGAGCAAACAAGATCGATTACGGTTTCGACTCTAGCGAATCTAATGCTCGACAACAAGGCATTATTAGCCTAGCCAGAGTTGCCTGTGAGTCGAGTTTTTTTGAGCCATTTTACTCAACCAGTTCTGATCAATGCCCTGAAGGATGGGGGCAAGGTACACACCAACTCAAACGTATGTTTGTGCAAAGAATCATTTGTATTCAATGGATGGCTAGTCAACTATCAAATCAGTTAATACAGGTTTCTAAAACTGATTCGCTTGCGTTAAGCATTATAGAGAAACAGAACGCTCCATTCAGAATCTCCCTCAAGAGGGCTATTATCACAGATACTGAAACTAATGGCCGCAATATTACAGGATTAACCGTATCTGGTGACCCTTTAGGAGAGTGGAATCTGCTGCGTGATGCTTTTTTGTGGCTACATAAAGCAATAGTTTGTTTGGCTATAAACTCGGGAGCTAATGGGCCCGATCCCCTTGCGGATTTTGCACAAGAGCTAAATCTAATATCACAAAAGTCTCAAAATCCGTCAAGTGCCTTCGTCCTAGACAATGATAATTACCTTTCAATTCTTAAATGTCTTCTTCCTTCCTGCGATAATGACGAACATGCCAGTGATGATCATGATCCATCTGGAGAAGTTATACTTCTGGCATTACAAACATTTGCTGCGATCACTCCTAGAGAAGCCTTGGCGCATCTATTAGTTAATCGGCATCATTTACTGCAAAATGGCGAGACGAAAATACCTTTCCCTCCTCTCCCAGGCATCCCAGCACATGGCCTACTTCTTTATTCTGATCGGTCGAGCGAGTCGAGTTGGGTAAAAATTTCAAAAATATGGTGGGTTACTCTTCCATCACTTAATGCAGATGCAGAGAGTATTCAAAATCCGACCTTTAAAGTGTCAACAGCAGACACCTCCGCACTTGAATTTCGACCGAATTGGAAAGCCATAGTACAAGTTGGAAAACTGGAAATTTTTGAAGCAGAACTTAAAGAAAATAACAACTTTTGGACTCCAAGCTCTCCGCCGGTCTTTGATATCGATGCCTCGAAGTTAAAGTGGATAGCAGATGCATACGAAGCGATCGCTAGAATAAATAAAATTTCATCTTCCAGCCAGCTAGAATATGTACCTGCTTGGCCATATTTAGTCACCAACAACAGACCTGATCACAACGATGAAAGCGTTTTAACAATTTCTTTGTTCACTCCGAGCTACCCCGCGTTATCCCTTGATGGACTTGCCTTCGTTAGAGAGGGTTCACGTGGACTGAGAACCATAGAGGTACCTGAACAATATGGCCGATATTGGCGTACAGGCGTATTTTTATCAGAGCTTTCTGGATTTCGTCGTGACATTGATACATTTGCTGAACTCGGCCAAAAAACCGCAGATACAGCTAACAAGCAAGAACTACTAGAGCCGGCAACTCACTTACTCAGGAACGTATTACGTAAGCTACGCGGCACTTATTTCAAAGATCAAGTTCTAAGCCCGCTAGAGAATGAAGATCATCTACCTGCAACTGTTGCTAGATCTCTAGAACTCCTTCGTGGTTTTCCTGTAGGTGGAGAGCTGTCTGAAGAGATTGCATATGTTATATCCAGTGAGGCCGAAACAGCAGCAATGCATATTCGCCTGTCCGGAAATATATATCCATTTTCACAAGGACTTTTCTCTCATTACATTGAAAAAGTTGCTCTAAAAGTCATAAACGTAATGCCTACCAGCTGGGGGGCAGAATTAGCAGATAGTGACGACGAGAACTTACTAGCAACCGATAGAATCATCCCTGCATCTTATTTCAAACTGTCTGAGCGTTTTTCTAAACTAATAAACGCACAACGTTCAGTCCCCTTGCAGGCAAGCAGTTTATCCGCCCTCATTGTGGGTTGTAAAATAGCTGCGATTTCCTCATGGGCGCGGGAGCTCGCTTTTATAATTCAGGCTTTAGGCGAAGATCATTGGCCTTACCCCGCTGAAGGAGAGCTTACTCAAACGTGGAAAATAACAGAGAACGGATTTTTGCTTGATCAGGCAGAGGATTCAATTCCTTTCCTAAATGAATATTTTATTAAACAAGTTAAAGCCAATGCCTCGGGGTCAGCATTCACCCAAATAACACCATTGGGTTGGTTAGTTTTGGTTTCAGGGAGGGTAGGACTATTTGGTGAACACCGAAAGCTGCCCTTAGAACGCGAGTGGGATATAGAAACAAAAAATAAAATTGGGAAGCTAGCCATCCTCCTTTCCGAGACACCTATAAAAAGTGATCATGATCAAGCTACTCTTGATCCAGACTGGCCATTTGAATTTAGTTGCGATAATGCGTTTTCTTCATGGGCCGACCCAGGGGTGCTTGAAGCAATTAATTGTTTTTCAGTTATAGAGTCAAATTTAAAATTAAACTTAGAGAAAGCTGTAGGCTCTTGGAAATTCAATTCCTCCGAAAATAGCTTCACAACTATATCTGGCGAAGAATGGTCTATTTCTCGTTGGCAGATCGCACTATCAAGCGGAGTAAAACCTGAACGTATACAACAAGGTTCCAAACTTCTGAGCATCTGGCAAGAAACCTTTGATTGCAATGATAATCTCTTATTGATCAGTGCACGAGATGAAAAACTTAGCAAACTTTTAATTCCCATCCCCCAACGTACCGCTCTTGAGAGCGAAATTAAAGACTCATCTCAATCATCGTTTGAAGAGTATTCCTCCACTCTTGGCTCGAGCGCTAAGCCAGTGGATCACACTTCGGAACTTATCGATGCCCAGATTGCTACTCAAGAGGGCTTGGAGCGCTTATCGCCAAGTAACGCTTTTGTATCATCCGATGACATTAATAATATTTCATCCAAGACAAGGAAGTCGGATAATAAGACTCGAAAAGAATGGCGCTCTATTCAAGAAAGGGTATGGGAACCGCGCCGACAGCGTTCGCCAGGACATATTCGAATAGCAATCATGCAATGGGTAGTAAATGATACCTATCGCCACCCAATAGTAGACTCCAAAGATTGGAACAAAGAGCTTCCACCCAATAAAACTGGATCTTCATCTGTTAGTCACTACGAGCTTCGCAGACGAAAATTTTTATTAGAGGCACTGTCTTCTTGTAAGAGCTTTGGCGTGGACTTACTAGTACTACCAGAATATTCAGTAAGGCCAGACACGATCAAGTGGCTTAGAGAACAAATTAAAAGAAAGCCAGGAATGCCTGCCGTGCTGGCCGGAACATACAAATTATATGGCAACACAACAGATCCAGGGTTCGCGGAAGCTCATGACGGTATCCTGGGACTTTCAGATCACCTGAAAACTTTTTCCACTTTGCCACCAGACAAACCTAAAACATACCTCTCGGGAGAACACAGCTCTATATTAACGCTTATTGCTCCGTTGAACCTGAGTAACGGGGACCGGTTGGCTTGCACATTCTCGCGCAGAAAAAAATACTCATCACTTGCAGCATCTGAAGTTTTCTCGCCACTGTTAGAGCCATTAGCTCCTCTATTTTCACCGAACTCCCTACTTTCTGAAATCAGGAGACGTGATAGCGATGGCGCCAGAACAGCATTTGATAGCGAAATTAAACCTGAGGAAATTCTGGAGTATTCTAAGCAACTGAGACACCTACTATATAGCACGGAGTTTATATGTTCTGAGCTTTTCCTTCCAATGAGTCCAGTTAACTACAGAGCTTTAGCTGCCGAGCTACAAAAACTGGCCGTTAAATTCGGACACACGATATCAAATGAAAGTGCAGAAGCCATCTTGATCGAAGATTTGATATCTATGTCAGCCTACCTAGGCCTATCGGGAGATGGCGATAGTAGGAGATCTATCATCATTGTACCTGCAATGACTTCCAGATCAGCAGACTATTGGATATTTGGGCAAGCCACTTTGCTATCTGGCGGTGCAACAACAGTTTTTTGCAATGCCGCTTGCAAGAAACAAGCAATCGGTGGAAGTTGCTTCATTGGCAGAGAAAGTTGGAACAATGCAAAAAAATCAATTTTCCATGACCTAATAACTCCCTACGCAGGCTGGTCTAAGGGTATTTATTACAACAACCCTAACGATGCCTTGGGGCAGACAGAACAAGCAGTTGTAATAGCAGATATCGACCCATCCTTCATGCAAGAGGGAAAACCCAGACCTCAAGCGCTGGCAGTTCCACTTCAGCTAGTGGCATACCTTCCAATAGCAGAGTTAACGGAAAAAAACAGGGTTGAGTTCTACACTACTTTGAGTGAAACAACAGCGCTTATTAACACTGCTGAAATGTTCGGCCGAAATATATCCCCAGAAGCACCCGGCGTTCATCAGATTCAAGAGCTAATATCCACTATTTTTGACGAGGACAACGTCAAACCGCTTAGTGATCGTTATAATCATTGGCGAGATTACTGGAGGGCTAATCCAACCGCAGGTATACCTCCAGTTATAACCGACTGGTTAACTGTTGATCCGTATGATGAAAATGACTTAGCGCCAAACATTTTCATTCCCTCGTTTCCGCCGAGTGATGATTAAGGCAACTAATTTCTATAAACCTCGAAGAGGGATTTGAGGTCTTCTAATCTCCGAAGACCTCACTCGGCACTTCACTAACCATCAGTGTATTGAGCACACCTTTACTGTATGCACTTAATTACTTTCAGCCCCATTTTTCTCTTCAAAAAATTATCACATTGCACCTACGAGTGAACCCGCAGGCATGCCCCACGGATACGATGAATACGATGAAACGTTCACCTCTGAATATCTAAACTGCCTCGGCAATTACCTACTGCTTTCCAAATCCCATAACTGTGCCGTGGGTAATATCGTATTTGCCAGGAAACTGGCTACCTACACACACAACGCACAGCAGCGAGAAATAGCCACGTTCGTCGCCAATAAGCAGCTTTGGGGAAAGGACGCGATTCAGCTAAGGCACGACAAAATAAGCATTGATGACAGAGCTATGAGGCGGTGCTCACCCTAGGACGCGCTAGCGAGCTCAGGCTCAATTTGAATAAATTGCTACCCGTCAGTGAAGCCCCAGTTCGACTCCACTGAGTGCCATAACTAACTGATTTATTTATAGTTACTAGTAGGGGTACGCCAAATTTTCTACCGAATTCCAGACCCGCAGAAAACCTAGCCCCGCCGACCACTACCGTTCGTCTGGTGCCTCCATACAAAACGAAGCCCTCGCAGAAATGTGAGGGCTTTATCGTTTCCGCACGTCCTATTTTTCCACACACTGCTATACGGAAGCCCCGCGGAGCCATACAACCCACCGATGATCTGCTTGGCAAGACAACAAGTGCTTTCTCTCAACCTCAAATGAACGAGTGCCTCCCCAGCCATCGCCTTCGCTAGCAACCGAGCTTTTATACAAAACTATGGATAGCCAATAATTATGCCGCTCCCATAAAACCAATAATTGGTCAGTCGATCCTTGCTCTTAACCCAGCAGACGCCTAACCGATCTAGTTTCACGATTGCTCCCCACGCCCCACCACGCTAATCTCGTCCCCGTCGCTGCAATTTGGCGACCGGGCCTGAGAACCCGACTTGATGCAGGCGCCTTAGCGCCACGCATTCGTTCATATGACGAACGTGGTAGCTCTCACTTCGATACGGGAGTTCTACCAATGACCGCTCCAAATCCATCCGCGTTAACCACCCTCGGCGTCACCCCCTTTTCCTTTCACTCCGACCAACCTCTGTTCCGCGTCAACAGCGGTGTTTCCCTGCATGAAGCCTTGCATCACGTTTCCGACTTGCTCCACCTCGCCAAGCTGCTCGCAGAAGATGCGGCGTTGACGCAGGGCACGGACCGTTATGCCTGGGCGTCGCATTATTTGCAGGAGATGAGCAAGGCGGTGATTGATGATGTGGTGAAGGTGTTGGAGTCGCCAGGGAATGTTGAGCAATAAAGAAGTCGTGTGGTTCGCGGGCTGACGTCATCGCGGGCAAGCCCGGCTCCCACACAGGAAAGCCCTGGCCTGAATAGGTCGGGGCTTTTTGCGAAAGACGAGCCAAAGGCAATATGGCACTTAGCCACTTATTCGATTGACACCCCCTCCCCACTCCTTTAAAAACCCCGCCTTGCTTGCGTTTTTATCGAGACATGGATGTTGTCCAACCCTCCGCTGTTCAAATACCGCCGCTATTGGCTGGCGGTCATCATCGTGTTGCTGGCGATTCTTGATCCTTTCGGCCTGGCCAGTTCCAGCGACAAGGCGTCGGCGCAGTGGCTCAATCGTATGTTCGCCAGCCACTACCCGAGCCTTGGGCAGCAGCGGGTGGCGGTGGTGTTGATTGATGATGCCTACCTGATGCGCAATGACAGCTCATGGCCAATGCCCTATGGCGAGCAGAGCAAGTTGTTCAAGCGTTTGCTGGCGTACAAGCCTGGGGCGGTGTTTGTGGATTTGCTGTACAGCCATGATCACTCGTTGGGCGACCCGACGCGGGGCAGTCAGTTGCTGGCGAATGTGTTTGAGCGTTATCAACGCCAGGGCATCCCGCTGTGGTTGGCCAATACCGGTTTGGCGCGCGGGGAGGCGGGCCAGGCCAATACGCTGGCGCCTTTTATGCAGGTCAGCCGCCCAGCCCTTGTGGTGTGGGAAGGGGTGGATGACAAGTATCCATTGGCCAAGCAAACCCAGGCCGGGCTGATGGAAACCCCCGCTTTGGCGCTGTACCGGGAGTTCTGTGCCATGCACGAGTGCAAGCCGCCGCCGGTGGATGCGCAAACCGCTGCGCAGCGCCAGCCCATCGCGGTGCAATGGGGGCTGAAGCTGGCGCCGGAACAGGCGCGTATTGCTGATATCCGCCACTGCGCAGCGGCGCGGCATTTCTTGCTGGACGGGGTGGCGCAGTTGTTCCAGGCCGTGTTCTGGAAGCTCGATGACTCGGCCCAGGCGCGGTGCCCTTATACGCTGACGTTGTCGGCCAGTGACCTGGAGGTCAGCGACCCCGACGATCAGGCACTGATCGCAGAGTTGCTGCGCGACCGCTTGGTGCTGGTGGGCGCCAATATCGCGTCCACGGGGGATCTGGTGGAGTCACCGGTACACGGCCAGCTCCCCGGCGTTTACCTGCATGCCATGGCCCTGGATAACCTGATCAACTCAGGCATGGACTACGACCATGAACCAGCCAACTTCCCCGCCCTGCCCTTCAATTGGCTGGACCTGCTGGAGCTCGGGCTGCTGGCGTTGATTGCTGTGCTCAAGGCGCTGCACGCACGGCGCCTGGCGGGCCAT
>Ga0160452_100653_pt1 | contig 18260 bp, 16 predicted proteins | sample HID1971I_E6MG_FD_108230 | JGI IMG/M metagenome (GOLD analysis project Ga0160452, IMG submission 108230) | Enriched millipede-associated microbial communities from UW Madison campus, WI, USA - HID1971I_E6 MG | ecosystem: Host-associated > Arthropoda: Insects > Digestive system > Unclassified ...
CAAGAGGCGATGTATTCGACACACAACAGTTACACCGAGGCGCTCTGGTGAGCAGCCTCGGCATCTTTCAAAAGTGACATTTTCTCGGACGAGTTAAGGTGACATTTTCACAGACGTTTGACACATTTTTTTGCGCTCGCCCTCCAAGTACGACTCCTCCTATGCGTGTCGCGCTGATCGAAGCCGCGAACGGACGGCAAAAAGGACGGCATCGCTGCCGCCCCGCTGCAAAACGCTATTCTCTGCCCAGCAACATCCGCGTATACGGCGAATCGATCGGCAGCATGATGACTGTCTCGTCCTGAATCGTCGTCACGTAGCTCTCCAGGGTCCGATACAGCTGATAGAAATTCGTGTCCTTGCCGTAAGCTTCGTTGTAAATGCGAGCGGCCTCCTGTTCGCCTTCGGCGACGATCTTCTTCGCCTCGGACTCCGCTTTGGCCATCAGCTCGCGAGCCTGACGGTCGGCGCTGGCTGTAATCTTGCGCGACTCCTCATCGCCCTCCGAGAGATAGCCGGCAGCGATCGACTGGCGGTCGGAGATCATCCGCTCGTAGACGCTGTCCTTATTCTCCTCGGGCAGATCGGTACGCTTGATCCGTACATCGACGATCTGGATGCCATAGTTTTGACGCTCGGCCGTCTCGGCCACCTCGCGGGTAATCTCGTCGTTCAGATCGCCGCGCGCCGTATTCTCGCTGATGATGTTGCCGTATTCGATCTCGGAGAGCTTGCGGCGGACGGCGCTGTAGACGTTATCGCCGATCCGCGCCTCGGCGGAGCTGATCGTCTTCAGCGTCCGCAGGAACTGCTGCGGCTGTGTAATCCGCCATACGGTATAGTTATCTACCTTGATCGGTTTCTTGTCCTTGGTCAGAATCTCGGTCGGCTTGTTGTCGTCGTAGATGATCTGATACTTCGGCAGCGAAGTGACCGACTCGATAAACGGAACCTTGAATTTCATCCCCGGTTCGGTGTGGATGCGGACGGCCTCGCTGAATCGCAGCACGACCTTGTACTCGCCTTCCTTGACGACGAACAGCGAGGAGAAGAGCAGGATAAGTGCGACTACCGCTACGACGAGAGCTGCTATGCGTTTAACCATTATTGTGTCCCTCCCTCGGTGGCGGCGTCCTCAGAGCTTTCCGGTTGCGCGGCTGGCGGAGGCGTCGTCGCTCTCGGCGCAGGCGTGTTGTTCGTGTTGCCCGAGCTGGATGATTTCAACAGCTCGTTGAGCGGCAAATATTTGACGGTGTCGCCAGCGCCGTCAGTGATGATGACCTTGGCGCCAGGCAGCACCTTTTCGAAGGTCTCAAGCACAAGCCGGTGGCTCGTTACATTCGGATTTTTTACGAACTCGTTGTAGACAGCGTTGAACTTGGCCACGTCGCCCTGGGCGTTGAGGATACGCGATTGCTTCTCGCCCTCCGCTTGCTCGAGCAACGCCTGGGCTTCGCCGCGCGCCTTCGGGAGGATGTCGTTGACATACTTCTGCGCCTGGTTAATCTTGGTGCTGCGCTGCTCGCGGGCGTTAGTGACGTCCTTGAACGCTTGCTGCACCTTGCCGACCGGCGGCTCGATATCCTGGAACTTGACGTCGATGATCTGGATGCCTGTTTCATATTGCTCCTGCAGCTCGATCAGCTTGTTCTTGACGTCGGACTGGATCGCCGTCTTGCCATCAGTGATGGCGAAGTCCAGCTTGGTCGCGCCGATGACCGAACGGATCGCCGAGATTGCCGAATTGCGAAGGAACGTCTGGGCATCGGAGATATTGTACAGATATTGCTCCAGATTGGCCACCTTCCACTCGACGACAGCGTCTGCGGAGACGATATTCTCATCGCCGGTGATCATAAGCGCTTCCTCGTCGATCGAGACAGCCTCGCCTCCTCCACGGTCCTTGTAGCCGATATGGATGCGCTGCTCCAGATTGGCCGGCACGATGACCGCTTCCTCGATCGGATATGGCAACTTGAAATGCAGTCCCGGGCTCTCCGTCGTCGACACATACTCGCCGAACCTCAAGATTGCGGCCTGCTCCTGCTCCTCCACCGTATAGAATGTCGATGAACCAAGCAAAATGACGAACAGAACGACGACGCCGATAATGATGTTTCGCATCAAATTTTTCGGCATGGCCGGCAGTTTGTTCGGCTCGGTCCCTTTTCCCCCCACATGTACTTCCATACTAGTTTCCCTCCCGTTAATCAATGCTGATAGGTATGCGAACCTGACATCATGTAGTACGCAGCAGGCCCGCCATGCGTTTCATTCATTTTTGCCGGACAGTCCGACAAAAAAGCCCTCCTTCGCTGTGAAGGAGAGCTATGCCGCTTAATCGGCCGCTTGTGCGTGGGGCATTCGTATGCCCTGCACGGCTCGTCGTTCTAGGCCTTGCGGCCGCGCAGCATCGCCATAAACAATGCCAGTGCCGCCAATACAACGGCCAGAATGGCGATCCCGAGCGTCACTTTGCTGAAGTTGGACGTGCCGGCAAGCTGCGCCCCTTCCTCCGGCGTATCCTCCGCAGGCGTGCCAGCGTCGCTGGACGCCTCGCCAGCGCTGCCCGTGCTGCCGGAAGCCTCGCCTGCCGCGCCGCCATGACTATGGCCATCGCTCTGCGCCGCGCCCTCGACGACCTTGGTCAGCGAGGCCGGCATCGGCGAGCCAGTGTCCGGGGCGCCGATCCACTCGGCGAGACTGCCATCCGCGTACGTCTGGTAAGCGCGCCAGACCAGCTCGGTTGCATCGTCGGCCACCCGCCCCTGCATGCGGAACTCTGCGAACTCCGTGTCTGCCAGCCCTTCGCCCTCTGCCTTCCAGGCGACGCTGACGATCCGGTTGTCCTCGCGCTCGAGCTCAGTCGTCCAGCCGGGCTTCGGCTCGGTACGGGTAATATTGACGCCGTCCGGCACAGCTACCCGCACCTCGACCGTATGGGTATCCTTCGTCTCGCTCGGCACGCGCACCGTGAACACCTCATACGAGCCTCTCGCCACTTCCTGCGGCTGCACGGTTACATGCGCGCTGGCTACGCTTGCCCACAACAGCAAGGTCACTGCCGTCAGCAGGATGCTGACGCTGATCCGTCTTCTACTCAATTTCGTCCATCCCCTTGTGTTCGTAATCGGTCGATCCGGTTTCTAGCACGAGTATAGCTTGCCCGGGGGCATTTCGCATGACTCGTTAGGGCTATATCCGTGACAGCATTGTGACCGACGCTGTGTCCAAGCTCACTCGCGTCGGTTCACATATCCCTGCTCGTAGGCATACCTCGTCAGCTGCACGCGATTCGCCAGATGAAGCTTTTGCAGAATATGCTTGAGGTGATTTTTGACCGTGTGCTCCGAGATGCCGAAGCTCTCCGCGATCTCGCGGTTCGACTCGCCGTGCGCCACCCGCTCCAGCACCTCCAGCTCGCGCGGCGTCAGCGGCGTCGTGCCTTGCGCTTCGCTCTTGGACGGCATGGTCCCGGCTGCCTCGCTCTTGGGCGGCGTTGTCCCGGCCGCTTCGCGCTTAAGCGAAGGCGGCTGTCCATCCCCCGACGCGAACTCCTGGAGCAGTCGCATCGCCAGCCCTTTCGACATCGGCGCTTCGTCGACCGCGACCGCACGCAGATATTCCAGCCAGGAGGAGGCGGTCAGATTTTTGAGCAGGTAGCCCTGCGCGCCGCGCTTGAGCGCCTCGAACAGATGCGTAATGTCATCGGAGACGGTGACCATGACGATTTTCACCTCGGGACTCGCCGCCTTGATCCGCCGCGTCGCCTCCAGGCCGCCGATCCCCGGCATGCTAATATCCATCAGGATCATATCGGGCGCGAGTCGATCATTCATCGCGATCGCTTCCTCTCCGCTGGCCGCTTCGCCGACGATCTCGAAGAGAGGCTCGTCCTCTACGATCATCCGCATCCCTTCGCGACCGTGCGGATGATCATCGACGAGCAGCAGCCGGACTGGCCGCTGCTCTGCTGCGCTGTGATCGGTCATCGGCGAGCACCTCCCTTGCTCTCGATCCGCACTGCCGTCCCTTGCCCGCTCTCGATGGTCAGCTGCCAGCCCATCGCCTCCGCCCGGCTCTCCATCATGCGCAGACCATAGCAGCCCGATGCCCTACGACGCTCCTCCCGCAGCCCGATGCCGTTGTCCCGCACCTCGCAGCTGAAGCCCCGGCCCTCGGCATGCGCCTCGCATCTCACTGTCGCTTCGGTCGCCTGCGCATGCTTTTGCACATTGAGCAGCGCTTCGCGGACGATGGACAGCAGCTCGACCTTCTCTCTGGCGGAGAGCAGGGCGTCGGAGAGCCGCCAATCCAGCAGGACCCGGACGCCGCTGACGCTTTCGATATCGGCGGCGAGCGTCCGCACCGACTGCGTCCAGGAGAGGTCGGTGACGACCGGAGCTTCCTTAAGCGCAGCCAGCGACTGCCTCACATCTTCATAGACATGGCGCACGGTGCTGCGGATCTGGCGCGTCTGCTCCTGCGCCTCCGACTTGCTATCCGTCTGCTCCAGACGATCCAGCTTGACCGAGAGCAGGAACAGCGACTGCGAGATGCCGTCATGCAGCTCCCGGGCGAGCTGCTCGCGCTCCTCCAGCGCCGCCTTCAGCGACTGCTCGCGCCGCAGCGTCTCCTGCGTCGTCTCCAACTTGCGGAACAGCTTGCGCAGCAAGGTCACCGTTACCGCGAAGACGATGAACGGCGACAGCAGATTGCCCAGCTCCATCGACAGATAGGGCAGCAGCACGGTATGACGCAGATACTCCCAGATGCCGATCGTCAGCGTCGGGATCCATAAGATGAGCCATTTGATCTGTTGATACGACATGTCGCACCCCTCCTTGTTGTCGTATGCATCAGTAGTTGCGGAACACCTCTTCATGGACCCGTTCGATGTCATCCTTGTCGCGCACCCGCAGCTGCGCCTGCCATTCGCCAGCGAACGGGATATATCGGCCGGTGACCCGGTAGGTCGCCTTGGCATAACCGGTGAATGCATCGACCTCGTCGTCCTCGAACGCCTCGATCGGCACCTCGATACCGCCGAGCTCCGGCTGGCTCAGTGAATGGAGCGTCAGCGACACCGATTTGGGCTGGCCCGACTCCTCCGGCAGCCACACCTTGACGATGAACTGATTGTCCGCGCCCGGCACATTGGGCGTGATGCGCAGCGTGATGTGCATCTCCGTCCCCATCTGATGCTCGGACACCGGCTCGTTGGCCGGCAACGGACTGATATAGGTGAAGATGCCGACGATCGCGATGATCAATGCCATCAGGACGACATCGGCCTTCAGCAGCCGACTGTCGGGCAGATCGCCTCGCTTGACCAGTATGCGCAGCCAGGCGCCGACAGCGACGACCAGCAGCACCAAGCCGGTCTTGATGATCAGCAGCGCCCCCCATGCCGTATAGAACAGATAGTCGAAGCTCGGCAGGAACAACACCGCCGACAGGACGCCTGTCACCGTCAGCAGCAGGATCGAGATCCACGCCGCTGTCGTGAACTTCTCGGCGAAGCGCCCCGCGTCCTTGCGCTCCTCGAACCAGAGCGCGAGCAGGAACAACAGCCCGCCCGCCCATACCGCCGAGGCAACGATATGGACCAGATTGAGTCCGATCGCATACGTTAGCGGCTCATAGGCGGCGGCATGCCCGCTCCAGGCCTCCAGTCCGAGCGCGGCCAACGCCCAGAGCCCGCGCAGCAGGCGGCCGGCCCTCAGCATGAGGAAGCCTAGCAGCGCGACGACGATGATCGCCGCCCAGGTCAGTCCGATCTCCGTCCGCGTGAACAGCCGCAGCCAATCTTCGGCCGGCTGGCCCTCCATCAGCTCGCTGGCATGAGCCAGCACATAGAGCAGCGAGCCTGCGGCATAGGCGAGCGTCAGCCAGCGACCCCAGGTTCGGAAGACAGAGAGCAGAACGTCGTTTTTGGCGCGCAGCAGCGCATACCAGAGCATGACGCCCGAGACGAGCAGCAGCGCCAGGTAATACAAGATGCGCGAGCCGTACAGGGCAAACTCGCTCGTCGTCAGCTGCGTTGCTGCGGCATGGCCGCTATGGCCCATCTGCTCGTGCAGGTTGAAGGACGAGGCGTCGCGGCCGCCCGGCGGATCGCCGACGATGAAGACGTACGTGCCGTTTACCGGATGTCCGTCGGCGGAGATAACGTTGTAGGCGACCGTATAGACGCCCTCCGGCAGCGCGGGCAGCGCCAGCGCGATCGTCGTCCGATCGTCCGAGACGATCGCGCGCTCGCCCGTCACCGGCTCGGAGCGCGAGTCGAGCACGCGCAGCGAGCCGAGCTGCGTCTCGATCGGCTCGTTGAAGCCGATCTTCACTTCAGTGGGTCCCGTCTCCATACGGGCCCCCGGCTCCGGACTGTACATCTCGACCGACGCATGGGCGGAGACCGGCTGCGGGCCGATGAGCCAGCCGCAGAGCAGCATGGCGACGACCATCAGCAGCAGCGTGTATTTCAGCCCGCTGGAGCGCGGCGCTAGTGCATAACTGTTCACAAGGAAACACTTCCTCTCAGATCTTTGCCTTATCCCTTGCTAGTTTACTATTTCCAGCCACACTTTACCAAGGCAAAAGATTGAACAATCCCACGCTTTCGAGTACAATGGAAGCTTGTGAGGGTATTGTCCCTTCTCTCGAATATCGCAATATCTTGGGCCACCCCTCTATCTTCGCTACAATATATTGTATCTTATGGTCTCTTTTACTAGAGTCCTTACATAAGGAGTGACACTAGCAATTGGATATTATCAAACGTAATGGCCAGAAGGAAGAGCTCATCTTCTCCAAGTTGAAAAAGGTCATCGATTTTGCCTGCGTCGATTTTGAAGGCTGCGATCCGCTGGAGCTTGAGACCGCGCTGCTCCCTTACTTCCGCAACAATATCACGACCAAAGAAGTGCAACGCACGCTTATCCAGGTCGCCGTCGAGAAGACGAGCATCGAACAGCCTAACTGGCAGTATGTCGCAGCCAAGCTGCTCGTATACGATCTCTACAAGGAATCGCAAATCAACCGCAAGTACGGCTACTTCGGCTATGGCGACTTTTACTCGCTGCTCACCTACCTGACCGACAAAAAGCTCTACGGCGCCTACATCCTCGACCATTACAGCCGCGAAGAGATCCAGGAGTTGGGCAACTACATCGTGCCGGAGCGCGACTACCTCTTCAACTATATCGGACTGAAGACACTCGCCGATCGCTATCTGATCAAGGGCTACGGCGGCGACATCCTCGAGCTGCCGCAGGAGATGTTCATGGGCGTGGCGATGCATCTGGCGATGAAGGAGCAGGACAAGCTCCACTGGGCCAAAAAATTCTACGACGTCCTGAGCCGTCTGCAGATGACGGTGGCGACGCCGACGCTGGCCAATGCGCGCAAGCCGTTCCACCAGCTCTCGAGCTGCTTCATCGACACGGTGCCGGACAACCTCTGGGGCATCTACCATGTCGACTCCAGCTTCGCCCAAGTATCGAAGTTCGGCGGCGGCATGGGCATCTACATCGGCAAGGTACGCAGCCGCGGCTCCAACATCCGGGGCTACAAGGGCGTCGCCGGCGGCGTCGTGCCGTGGATCAAAAACTACAACAATACCGCGGTTGCGGTCGATCAGCTCGGCGTGCGCTCCGGCGCCGTCGCCATCTATCTGGATGTCTGGCACAAGGATATCTTCGACTTCCTGAACCTGAAGACCAACAACGGCGACGACCGAATGAAGGCGCATGACATCTTCCCTGGCGTCTGCATCCCCGATCTGTTCATGCGCAAGGTCGAGGAGCGCGAGACATGGTGTCTGTTCGATCCGCTCGAGGTGCGCGAATATATGGGCTGGTCGCTCGAGGACGCATGGGGCGAGGAGTGGGAAGCCCGCTACGAAGCTTGCGTCGCCCATGAGTCGCTGAGCCGCGAGGAAGTGCCGGCGATCGAGATTATGAAGAAGATTCTGACCAGCTCGTTCGAGACGGGCACGCCGTTCATCTTCTACCGCGACACGGTCAACCGCGCCAACCCGAACAAGCACAAGGGCATCGTCTACTGCTCCAACCTGTGCACCGAGATCTGCCAGAACATGAGCCCGACCGAGTTCATCCAGACGACGCACGAGGACGGCATCATCACGACGCAGATCAAGAGCGGCGACTATGTCGTCTGCAACCTCTCCTCGCTTAACCTGGGCCGCACGCGCACCAAGGAAGAGATCGAGGAGGTCGTCACCTGCCAGATGCGGATGATGGACAATGTCATCGACCTGAACCACTATCCTGTACCGCAGGCAGAGATTACTAACAAGAAGTACCGCGCCGTCGGCCTCGGCACAAGCGGCTATCATCAGTGGCTGGCCTTGAACGGCATCGCTTGGGAGAGCGAGGAGCATCTGTCGCGGGTGGACGAGCTGTACGAGTGGATCAACTACTGCGCGGTCAAGGCATCGATGAGCATCGCCAAGGAGAAGGGCGCGTATCCGGTATTCGAGGGCAGCGAATGGCAGACCGGCGCCTACTTCGAGCAGCGCGACTATACGAGCCCCGAGTGGCTGGAGCTGAAGGCGCAGGTCGCCGAGCACGGCGTCCGCAACGCCTGGATGTTCGCGATCGCGCCGACCGCATCGACGTCGCTGATCGCCGGCTCGACCGCGGGCATCGACCCGATCTTCAACAAGTTTTTCGTCGAAGAGAAGAAAAACGCGGTCATCCCGCAAACGGCTCCTAATCTTAGCGATGCGACGTTCTGGTTTTACAAGGAAGCGCACCATATCGATCAGCACTGGAGCATCAAGGCCGCCGGCAAGCGCCAGCGTCACATCGATCAGGCGCAATCCTTTAACCTGTACATCACGCCAAACTACTCGGCCAAGGAGTTCCTCGACCTCTACATGGCGGCCTGGAAAAACGGACTCAAAACCGTCTACTACGTCCGCAACAAGAGTCTGGAAGTCGAGGATTGTGAAAGCTGCAGCTCATAACAATTGGCATCTGATTACCCGCCATGCTGGCTGCTTCGGCTTACACCGCTAACGGTCAGCTTGGTACGTACAAACTATGAGGAGGATGAACATGGAACTGCAGCCCAAGAAGCTGTTCAATGAGGACGGCGATCGCGACTGGGGCAAACGCAAGATGATCGGCGGCAACACGACCAACCTGATCGAGCTCAACAACGTAAAATACGACTGGGCCACCAAGATGTACCGAACGATGATGAACAACTTCTGGATTCCTGAGGAGATTCCGTTGGCCCAGGACGCCAAGGACTACAAAAATCTGTCGCTCTCCGAGCGCAACAGCTACGATAAAATTATCAGCTTCCTGATCTTTCTGGATTCCCTGCAGACCGCCAATCTGCCCAACATCAACGAGTATATTACTGCGCCTGAGGTCAACCTGACCCTGACGGTTCAGACGTTCCAGGAAGCGGTGCACAGCCAGAGCTACTCGTATATTCTGGACAGCGTCTGCTCGGCCGAGGTGAGGGATCAGATCTACAACCTGTGGCGGGAAGACAAAAACCTGCTTAAACGCAATAGGTTCATTACGGACTTGTATGAGAACTTCATCGCTAACCCGTCGTCGCAAAATCTCGTCAAGACGATCATGGCCAACTATATTCTTGAAGGCATCTACTTCTACAGCGGCTTCAGCTTCTTCTATGCGCTGGGACGTCAAGGCAAAATGCTCGGCACGGTTTCCGAGATTAAGTATATCCAACGCGATGAATTGACGCATCTGGCGTTGTTCCAGGGCATCTTCCGCGAGGTGCGCAAGGAAAATCCAGAGCTGTTCACTTCGGTGTTCGTCGAGGAGCTGCGCCAGATGATGAAGACTGCCGTCGAGCATGAGATTGAATGGGGGCAATACATCACCAACAATCAGATCGCCGGCCTCACCAACGAGATCATCGACCAGTACATCAAGTTTCTCTCCAACGAGCGGCTTCGCAAGTTGGGACTGGAGATCCTGTATCCCGAGGTTGTTGAGCATCCGATGCGCTGGGTCGAGAGCTTCAGTAACATGAACGGCATGAAGACCGACTTCTTCGAGCAGAAGGTCACCAACTACAGCAAGTCCTCCAACTTGAACTGGGGCGACCTGTAAAGCTGCAATGAAATACCCTGCGTTATGCGAAAACAAGCCCCTCTCTCACGTTGCTGTGAGGGAGGGGCTTTTGGCGTTGGCATGCTTAGGCGCTCGTAACGTCCGCTATCTCCAGCCAACGCTGGAGCTCCTCGGTCGGCAGCGGCTTGGCAAAATAGTAGCCTTGGGCTTCGTCGCACTGCAGCTCCTGCAAAAACTGGAGCTGCGCGCTGTTTTCTACGCCCTCTGCGGTCACCCGCAGGCCGAGCTGGCGCGCCATCATCGTGATCGTCGTGACAATCGCTGCGTCGCTGCTGCCCACCGTCAGTTCGAAGACAAAGGAACGGTCGATTTTGAGCTTGTCGATCGGGAACTTCTTCAGATAGAGCAGCGAGCTGTAGCCGGTGCCAAAGTCGTCGATGCTGATCTTCACACCCAGCTTCTTCAGCTCCGTCAAGGTGACGATCGCATGCTCGACATCGGAGGTCATACTCTCTGTAATCTCCAGCTCGAGGTATTGGGGAGCCAGCTCGGTTTCCTCCAGTATGGCTTGCACCCGAGACACTAGATCGGCCTGGGCGAACTGACGCATCGACAGATTGACCGAGACCGTGATCGGCGGCAGGCCCTGGTTTTGCCACGCCTTGTTCTGCCGGCAAGCCTCGCGCAGCACCCACTCGCCTAGCTGCAGGATCAGTCCATTCTCCTCGGCGATCGGGATGAACGCCACCGGGGACAGCTCGCCTCTGTGGGGGTGACGCCACCGGATGAGCGCCTCGGCGCCGACCGTTCGCCCCATGCTCAGCTCCATCTGAGGCTGATACAGCAAGTAGAATTGTTGCTGCTCCAGTGCCCGCCGCATGTCGTTCTCCAGCAGCAGCCGCTCGTCCGCCTTCGTATTCATGCCGGGCGTGAACAGCCGATATTCATTGCGCAGCGCCTTGGCGCTGTACATGGCGATATCGGCATTTTTGATCAGATCATCGACATTGTCCGCATCCTCCGGATAAAACGAGATGCCGACGCTGACCGTGATATGGTACTCGCTATGCTCCATCGGAATCGGCGTCGCAAAGCTCTGGACGATCCGGGTAGCCGTCTCCTCTGCCTCCGCCCGCGACGCCAGATCTGTCAGGAGGATCGTAAATTCATCGCCGCCCATCCGAAACACATGCTCTCGCCGCTCTACAACGGCCAGCAGTCGCTCAGTCACCGCGATCAGGATACGGTCGCCGACACGATGGCCAAGCGAGTCGTTGATCGTCTTGAACCGGTCGACATCCAGCAGCAGCACCGCCATCATCGAGCTGCGTTCACGTGCGGTCGAGAGCTCCCGATTCATCTGCTCGGCGAGCAGTCGACGATTGGACAGACCGGTCAGCTCATCATGATAAGCCAAGTAGTTGATCCGTTCCTCCGCGATCTTCTGCCGTCGATACGGCTCCTCCACCGATACGAGGTAGATGCCCCTGATCAGATAACAGTAACCGATCAGCTTGTAGAGATGACCGACCATCATATACGAATCTGTCGTCGTCTGCGACAGAGCAATTGCCGTTGCGGCAGCCAATTGCCACGTCAACGCCTGCACGATCGTCAGCAGTGCTGGCGGGCGCTCCGTCCGGTTGCGATACAGGATCGTAAAGAGCGCCATCGAAAGGCAGGAGAAGGTAATCGTGGCCGATAAGGTTCGGATCGCGAGCCACGAATCGCCGCTCATCAGTGTGTCTCCCCAACGGAGCGTAAGAGCATTGATCGTCAGAATGAATATGATGCCTAACATCGCCGAAGCAGCCAGTACAGGCAGACGTCGGTTCGCTGACACCGGTCGGTCGCGAGTCCGGAAAATCAGAAATAGCCCTACAGCGCCCACCGCCTGGGCTAGCTCAGAGAAGACCAGTCCGACTGAGGTATCGCCGATGGGAATATGGCGCGGCATCCCTTCATTCGTCCAGACATGCATAATCTCCATCAAGCCAACGATGAGATACAGCGCCGCCAGATGCAAGCGATGTGCGGTCAGCGTATGGACGAAAAAGATACTGCCCAACAATAGCATAGAGAAGCTGATACCGTAGGTAATATATTCAATGCCGTTGTGAAACAGCATGTAGGTACGCAAATCAAAGTCGGTGTACAACCATTCTTGCAATCCCAATATAACCACAAAACTAAGAACGGCCAACACCGCCGTCCAGATCGTTTTTTTCTCTGCACTGTTAATGGACATGCGTTCCTCCCGAAAGATGAGTGCTACAAACGACGGACGACTTCTCTATATTGAAGCAAAGAGATATCCCTTGTCCAGCATTTCTTTTCCTGTAATAACCATCGTATTGTACTGCGATTTGACAAGTGGACGCGCCCCGGATAATGTGGATGGAGACTTAATGAAGGAGGGCTCTGAATGGAGCAGTATGAATTGGCCGAAATTCTCATCCGTTCGGCGCAGCGCCAGAACTGGCAGTTAACCTTTGCAGAGGCACAACTCGTCGTCGTCACCGAAATGGGCTCGAGGCTGTGGTATCTGGATGTCAACGGAATCGGTGACGAGGAGCTGTTGCAGCATTTCTATACGGCCGAGGAGATCGGCATCGAGCTGGAGCTGATCACCATCGGCGGCAAGCACCTGAGCGGGAGCGGCTACTTGCATGCCAACCCCCGACATCAGGCGGCTGCGATCCGCGGCGATGGCGAGATCGCAGGATTGTGATGCAGCATGCCGCTACGCCAAGAGCGAGATCGCAGGACTGTGTTGCAGCGTATCGTTACGCCGCGAGGCAGTAGTGGAGCAAGCAGCGCATCTCGATAAACTGCAACTGCTCCAACATCTGACGGACCCGCTCGTCAGGCTCGCTATCGTACTGCAGCCGCTCGACGGCGTCCACGAAACGGTAAGGGTCCCAGGCCTCTCCGTCCCGTAAGGCGAGCAGGATGCGACGGGCCTCGCTCTCTGCCAGCGACTCGAGCTGGCCATGCTCGCGCAACCACCGCTGCGCTTCGTTATGCAGCTCCATCATAGCGGGATGCTCGCCCGCCAGGCGCATCCAGTATTTCGAGTTGCTGAAGTCCCCCTCCATCCGGTGCATGATGCCATGCCAGTAGCTGCCGGTCGGGTGCTCGAGATCCTGCGAGAGCGTATGCGAGCGGTCCAGGCTGTCATTCCACAGATGCAGCCCCGCCTGGATCGACAGGATCTTGTCGGTCTCGCCGGCGAGCGCGCCCAAGTCCCGGATGCGCAGCTCGGCGATCTGCCGGTCGAGCGCCTCGTCCCAGATACGTCTGGGCTGCAGCGGCTGCACCGGCTGTCTCGCCTCCAACACCGCCACGATATCATCGATTGTTGTCGTTCCACCCATATGTAGTTCCTCCTTTAATCGCTTCATGGATAAGACGCATGAATCCCACGCCTATTGTACCATTACCCTGCGATGCCTGTCGTGCCACGGTTTATCATCGTTCTTCAGCCTGATTAATGTCTATAAATCAAATAGGACTGCCCCACCCGACGAAGTGGTGGCAGTCCTGCTGCATATTGTTCCTGACAGCCTGCTATCGAATAATGACGGCGTGCACCTTGCCCGGGCCGTGGATGCCGATCGTCAGATCGTTCTCGATGTCGGCGCTGCGGCTCGGGCCGGTGATCAGATTAAGCGAAGCCGGCATGTCGACCGCGTCTGGATAACGTTGCTTGAACTGCTCGAACGCTTCGCCGATCCGGAATACCAGCTGGTCTGCGCGGAACACGGCCAGCAGGGCGTCCGTCAGCAAGCTGACCGAGCGTCCCTTGCCGCCATGGCTGAACAGCGCCAGCGAGCTCGTCGAGGAGACGGCGTAATCCGGCCAGACGATGCCGAGTCTACACGTCTCGGCTGCCCGCAGCAGCCGCTCTCGCTGCTGCCACACCCCGCCCTCGCCGCTCGGCGACGGGCCCGGCTCGATGCCATCCGCTCCGTCCCCGCGCCAAGGCACGATCTCGATGCCCGCCTCGCGGACGGGTCCGTCGAAGCCGAGGGCGATCAGCTCCTCATGCTCCCAGCGCGTAATCCGCGTGATCCCGTGCTCCTCGCAGATCTGGCGGATGTAGGCGGCTACTGCGGCAGGTGCCTCCGCCTCGCTGACGACCAGCACCTTGCCGCTCAGCGCCGTCCAGTTGGCCATGAACTGCTCGATATGCTCCTCCTGCGTCATCCGACGCTCCGTATAGAACTCCGGCGCCCCCTTGAACGGCCGCTCCGGCGGCGTCTGGCTAGGGGTCCGGCGTCCCAGCCGGGAGGCAATGTTGCTCATGAAGGCGTCGCGACCGGTCATCGTGCCGGGTGCGCGGCGTTCGGACGAAATGCTCATCGCTTGCCTCCCTCCTTCCGTCTGCTCGCCAGCTCCTGCTGCAGCGCGCCCCACTTGTCGCGGAACGACTGCTTGGGCAGCATCGGCATGAAGCGCGACTGCGTCCACCCCGAGAGCGGCGGCGGGCCGGCTTTGATCATACCGTCGCGCACGAGCGGCTTCTGCATATAGTAGGCCGACTTGGTCGCCAGCTTGTAGAGCTTGATGTTGCCGAAGATCGTCTGATACGACTTGAAGGCGATCCGCTCCGGCAGCGATGTCAGCTTCATCTTCACCTTGCGATGACGCAGATGGACGAGCATGTCATGGAGCGGGATCTTCACCGGGCACGCCTCATAGCAAGCCCCGCACAGGCTCGAGGCATAGGCCAGCGAGCCCGCTTCCTTCATGTCTTGCTGCAACAGCGGCGTCAGCACCGCACCGATCGGTCCGCTGTACACGGAGCCGTACGTATGTCCGCCCACATGCCGATAGACGGGACAGACATTGAGACATGCCGCGCAGCGGATGCAATTCAGCACCTCCTGGAAGATCGGATCGCCGAGCTGCTCCGAGCGGCCGTTGTCGAGGATGATGACGTGCAGCTCCTCCGGACCGTCGAGATCGCCGCTCGCCCTCGGTCCGGTCAGGATCGACGTATACGTCGTCAGCTTCTGCCCGGTGGCGCTGCGAGCGAGCAGGTTGAGCACGACCTCGAGATCCTCGAAGGTCGGCACGAGCCGCTCCATGCCCATGACGACGACATGCACCTTGGGCAGCGTCGACACCATGCGGCCGTTGCCTTCATTGGAGACGAGCGTGATCGAGCCCGACTCGGCGACGCCGAAGTTGCAGCCGGTGAGCCCGATATCCGCCTCCAGGAAGTAATTGCGCAGCTTCTTGCGAGCGTACTCGGCCAGCACCTTGGTCTCCGGCTCGAAGTGCTCGCCCGAGGCGTCGGTGAACAGCTCAGCGATCTGCTGCTTGTTTTTGTGGATTGCCGGGATGATCAGATGCGACGGCGTCTCGCGGGCCAACTGCAGGATGTACTCGCCCAGATCGGTCTCGATCGCCTCGATCCCCTTCTTCTCCAGCTCCTGGTTGAGATGGATTTCCTCGGACACCATCGATTTGCCCTTGGCGACCAGCTTCGCCTTGTTGCGCTCGGCGATGTCCATGAACGTCCGTACCGCATCCTTGCCTTCCTTGCAGAAGTACACATTCCCTCCGCCCTGGACGACATTGTCCGCGAACTGTCCGAGATAATAATCGAGATTGGCGATCGTGTGCGAGCGGATCGCCCGCCCGCGCTCGCGCCAGGCTTCCCAGTCGCCGAACGTGTCCATCGCCTGGAGTCGGCCGTTCTTCAGCTTGTCGGTCGTGAACGCGACCGCCTTGCGCAAGAACTCGTCGTTCAGCGCATGCTTTGTCCGCGACTTGAGCCCGCTGCCGATCCGCTCGTCTACTGCCGTGTTGCCATGTCCGCTCATCGCTTCGCTCTCCCTTCATCCAGCAGCTGCGCCAGATGCATCACTCGCACCGGCTTGCCTTCCTTGTTGAGTCGGCCGCCGATATTCATCATGCAGCCCATATCCGTGCCGACCAGCACCTCTGCGCCAGACCTGCACACATTAGCCGCCTTCTCACATACCATCGCCTCCGACATATCGGCCATCTTGATCGCGAAGGTGCCGCCGAAGCCGCAGCAATCATCGCGACTGGGCAGATCTTGATACTCGATATCGGCGACAGCGGAGAGCAGCTGCATCGGCTCATCCTTCACCCCGAGCAATCGCATCCCGTGGCAGGACGGATGATACGTAACCTTGTGCGGGAAGGATGCGCCGACATCGGTGACGCCGAGCACGCCGACGAGGAATTGTGAGAACTCGTACATCTTGCCGACCAGCGCCTCGGCCTTGGCTGCCCACTCCGGCTCGTCCTGGAACAGATACGGGTAGAAATGATGTACCATGCCGGCGCAGGAGCCAGACGGTGAGACGACATAATCGCTATGCTCGAACGCACGGATCAGCTGCCGCGACACCTCGCGCGCCTCGTCCTGGTAGCCGCTGTTAAACGCCGGCTGACCGCAGCAGCTCTGCGCTTCAGGGAAATCCACCTCGCAGCCATAATCGGTCAAAATGCGGGCAACGCTTTCAACAACCTCGGGATACAGATTATCCGCCAGACAGGTGACAAACAACGATACTTTCATGGCTGAACCCCTCTGCATGCAATGTATAATTCATATGTTATCAGGTTATCAGACATCTGACAAAAAGAAAAGGGGGAAGACAAAAAAAATCACAACAAAGTCCGCCTTCCATGATCATCTTGTGATCGAAAGCGGACTTGTCAAACAAAATCCGTGATCTATTGCTCAGCGCGGACTACCCCTTGAGATAAGCCCTCAGCACCCGCTCGACATGATCGAGGTGACTACGCATCGCTTGCTCCGCTCCTGGAGGATCGCGCCGGACGACCGCATCGTAGATCGCCTGATGCTCCTCCCACAAGCGATGCGACACCTCGGCGTTGCTGTAGATCTGCAGCCGTCTCGTCTCGCGGATCGCCGTCTCCATCTGCGCGGAGATCGACTCCAGCAGCCGCACCATGATGCTGTTATGCGTCGCCTGCACGAGCAACTGGTGGAACCGCAGATCCGCAGCCTCGCCAGCCGTCTCGTCGCCGATATGCGCCTTCATGCTGTCGAGCAGCGCCGCCAATGCCGCCAGATCCGACTCGGTATGCTTGACGGCCGCGATCGCGCTGCCCGCGATCTCCAGCGCCTTGCGCGCCTCGAGCAGCTCCAGCACCGACTCCTTGCCTGGCAGCAGCAGCTCCGGCAGATCCAGTTCCGCCGGACTAAGCTCGCGGACGAAGCAGCCCTCGCCCTGACGGATCTCGATCAGGCCCTTGGCCTTGAGCGCGCTCAGCGCCTCGCGCATCGTCGAGCGGCCGACGCGGAACTGCTCGGACAGCTCCTTGGTCGAGGGCAGCTTGTCGCCGCTTACCCAGCCGCCCTGCTCGATGCGCGACTGCAGCTGTTCCGCGATTTGCTCATAGATTTTTTGCGTTTTGATCTTGCCGAATTGTTGCATGGCTTGTTCCTCCGACTGAGGATGGTACGTGCTGCTTAGGCTTGTCCAGGCGAGACCTCAGGCGTCGTCAGCTTGTCATAGAAGTCGACGACGCGGTCCTTGTCCGCCGTGCTCCGCAGCGCCATCGCCGAGCGCGGATGCTCGTCGAACATGCCGGTGATCATGTAAGGGATAATGTAGCCCCACTCTTCCTTCTCGCGAAGCGGCAGCATGTACTGCTCGATCATGTCCAGCACCGGGCGGACATTGTATTTTGGATTTTTCAGATGGGCGACGAGCAACTCCGTCGGGCAGTTGCCGGCGGCGCGGCCCATGCCATAGACGGAAGCGTCCAGCAGCTCGACGCCCTTGTCGACCGAGACGAGCGTGTTGGCGAAGGCCAATTGCATGTTGTTGTGCGTATGCACGCCCAGACGTTTCTTCGGCAGATGCTTTTTGAACTTGTCCACCAGCAGGTTGAAGTCGCTTGGCGCGAGGCTGCCGTACGAGTCGACGATGTAGACGACGTCGACGACGCTGTCGTTGATCTGCTCGAACGCTTCCAGCAACTGATGCTCCATCACATTGGAGAGCGCCATAATGTTGAGCGTCGTCTCATAGCCGCGCTCGTGGAACAGCTTCACCAGCTCGAGCGCCTTGTCCACATCCTGGATGTAGGTGGCGACGCGGATCAGGTCAAGCAGACTCTCCTCGCGCGGCAGGATGTCGCTCTCGTCGACGCGGCCGATATCGA
>Ga0160452_100659_pt1 | contig 17948 bp, 16 predicted proteins | sample HID1971I_E6MG_FD_108230 | JGI IMG/M metagenome (GOLD analysis project Ga0160452, IMG submission 108230) | Enriched millipede-associated microbial communities from UW Madison campus, WI, USA - HID1971I_E6 MG | ecosystem: Host-associated > Arthropoda: Insects > Digestive system > Unclassified ...
CATCGTGGAGATGATGACCAAGGGCAAGCTGGCCAAACACATCGCCGATGCGGCCTGGGGCGAGATGCGCCGCCAATTGCAGTACAAGGCGGAATGGTATGGACGGCAGATCAAGGAAGTTCCCTCTTTCGTACCGACAAGCCAAACCTGTCATGTGTGCGGAGCTATCCATTCCGAGGTCCGGAACCTGGGTGTGCGAGACTGGGTATGTCCTACATGTCATACACGTCATGATCGAGATGGCAATGCCGCAAAAAATATTAAGGTGATGGCCGTCTGATACGGTACGTTACATTCTATGAACTGTGGGAACCACAGGGATCGCTTGGATCACTTTGCTCCAGAAGGAGTAATTACCCAAGAATCCCCCACCTCAGCCGGTTGAGGCAGGTGGCGGGAGTGTTCAAGCTTCCTTTAATTTCTCGGCAGCCTCGTTCACCCTGTTGGGTTTTTGTATGGCCTTCTCAGGCTCGGGATTCACGACTTTTTTCCAGAAATGCGTCCCGGCCGATATCATGGGCAGATTCTCAAGCGTTGCGGATATGTCCCTTGGGATTGTGCAGATTTTGCTTACGATTCTAGTGGGTGTTCTTGCTGATGTGATTAGTTTGCAGCTTTCTTGTCTTCTCTTTGCAGGGCTCGCATGTATCGGTTCCGTGATGGTTTGCTTTAAGGTGCTTCCATCCTCGAGATCGGCTTTTTTCAACGCGCGGGATAAGGAACAACATTCATCGCTATAGCAAAGGGTGCTGCTACGAGCCTTGCGCCATCAAGCGCAAGCTGGCGAGCGTATCCTCGTAGCTGATGCAAGCGCCCGCTATCTTGGTCAGCAGCCACTGTTCGCGCTCCGGACGATAATGTACGGTGACGGCATTGGGCCACAGGTAGACCCGCTCCTCCACCATCTCGAATCGATGCAGCGACATGCCGCATTCCGCTGCCCACCGCTCCAAAGCCTGCGCGGTCAACAACCTGCCTGCGGCAACAGTGACATCGTCCGTAACATCCCATACGTCGACGCTGTCGTACAGATGTCCGCTGCCTTGCTGTTGCATGGTCACATTCACAGCAAAGCCATCATAAGTAAAGGTCAGCACCTCCAGTCCGCCATCACGCCATACTTCATCGGCCTGCGCGACCGCCTGTCCCGGCGACAGCCAAAGGTCGGTTGGCAGACAGCGCGCCAGCGTGCCGCCTTGCACGTATGACTCCAGCGATAGCGTGCGGAGCGCTTCCTTCATCGTCAGGTTTCGGTCCATCCGTTCACCCGGCTTTCTCTGTATTCTTCACTGGCTTACTTTTCATTCACACATCTGAGTTTGAACATACACGCGATGCTACCATTCGTCAACCGCCGCAGGCATGTTCAGCAGGGCTCGAATAGTGTACGATGATAGGAGCGAAGCGCGGCGGCACGCCGCCTGCAAGATGAGGTCGAAGCGAGGTGTGGAATGCCATGCTGTTGGAGATCGAGACGTACGGGCATGACATCTATCTATACGAGAAGAAGCATTCGCAAAAGTATGAATTCGCGGATCATTATCATGATATCCATCAGATCGTCTACGCGCTGGAAGGGACCGGCACGGTCGCCATCGAGGGACAGCAGCATACGATCAGTCCGGGGCGCGCCGCCATCATGACGCCGGGGACGGTGCATTCGATCCGGTCGGAGTCGAAGCTCACTCTGCTCGTCGTGGCGCTCGCCGACCAGACCTTCCTGGCGAGCGAGCTGGCCGGTCGCGTCTTCCAGCGCTCGCGGGTCGTCTCGCTGTCTGCGCATCTGGACAACGAGATTCGCCGCTTGCTGCGGACGATGTTGTTCGAGCAGGCACGGCAGCCGGAGTTTTATACGGTCGCCTTGAGCTGCCATCTGACCGAGATCTGTCTGATCTTCCATCGCACGCTGCAGACGGAGGAGCCGCCGGTCGATCTCAACTATGTGCGCGCCGAGAGCATCCGCGACTACATCGATACGTACTTCTACGATATCAGCAACCTGACGAGCGACATCGCCAGCAAGCTGGGCATCAGCTCGCGGCACGCCGACAACATTTTCAAGGAATATTACCATGTCACGCCGCGCAAATATTTGGCCGAGGTGCGGATCGAGCACTCGCGCAAGCAGCTGTCGGAGACGGACAAGGACATCGTGACGATCTGTTTTGAGGCCGGGTATGAGAATCTGTCGACCTTTTACCGCCTCTTCAAAAACGCCACGGGGCTCTCGCCCAATAAATATCGCCAAACGTACAATGAGCAGTTCCATGCCGAGCAGCAAATGTCGCCTTAACGCAAGGCAAAACGGCACATCGCAGAGCGATGCGCCACGGCTGCCGTCGTCCCTCACTTAGATGCGCATCGTATCGTCCCGCCACTGGCTAATCCGCTCGCGGATCGCTGCCGGCTCCAGTCGTTCCTCCACGGCTTGCTCGCACAACGCCGGGAACTCCTCGTCCCCGGCATTGCGAAGCGCGATGATCTGCCGCACATTGAGTCGCTCGTCGAGCTGCCGACCTGTGAGTCGATAGTGGCGGAATTGCTCCTCGATCCGCACGATCCGATCCTGCGTCTTGGTCGCATAACGCCGCATCCGCATCAGCGCGAAGACAAGCGCCAACGCAAAGCCGACGACCAGCAGCGCCAGCCCGTCATCGCCATCCGCCCGGGCGGTACGGATCAACAGCAGCACGGAGCAGACCAGCAGGACGAGCGCCAGCGGCAACGTTACGAAGTGATACGGCCAATCAAAACGCAGAAATGTTGACGTCTTCGGTTGCTTCATACTCATCATAGAACCCCCTATTCATCGTCAGTGCCTATTTGCCCAATCGCCAAAGGCCTTTGCCTCTGATTACCCGCATCGCCGACCGGCGTACCATGAGCGCTTGCAAGCAGGCCGCTTCTCCGCTCCTCGGCCTCACGGGGAAGGTACCACGCGATGTCCCGATACTCGCTTGTCGCGAGCGGCCACACGCCCTATGTTCGATGCTCTTTGCGGTATTGCCCTGGCGTCATGCCGGTCTTGCGCTTGAACAAGGCGTGGAAGTGCTTAAGATCCTGGAAGCCGACGGATCGGGCGATCTCCGGTATCGTCTGGTTGGTCTCGCGCAGCCGTTGGCAGCAGATATGGATCTTGCTGTTATGCACGTAGGTCTTGAAGGGCACGCCTGCCAGCGTCTTCACCTGGCGTTGTGTGTGCCGCTCGCTCCAGCCGAGCGTCGCCGCGGCCCAAGCGAGCGAATAGTTGCCCTCCGGCTGGAGCGCAATCCGATCCAGCAGCTCCTGCAGCGCCTGGGCGGAACGGACGGCGGGCGTGTCGGCAGACAGTCGGCGATGCAGCAGGATCATCAGCTTGGCCCATTCGCTCTGTACCCACAGCCGATACCCGGGCTGGCGGCCGAGGAACTCGCGCAGCATCGGCTCGAGCAGCTGCGCGAACTCGGCTCCCTGCTCCCGCAGATGCCGCCAGGCCGTCTCCTGTCGCATCCCTTGAACAGCCGCCTCCTCCGCGCCCACCCGCTCGAACGACTCCTCCTGGAACAGGCAATTGTATACGATCAACGGTTCGCTCCCCCGAGCAGCCGCCGGCCGGAACACATGCGAGACGCCGAGCGGAATCCAGAACAGATCGCCGCGCCGCACCGGCAGCACCTGCTCGCCGATCCGATGATAGCCGTGTCCCTCCGCCACGTAGTTGATCTCATAGAAGTCATGCGTATGCTCCAGCAGCTCAAACGACTCCTCGATCCGGTTCACAAAAAACGGGAAGCCCGACTTGAAAAATAAGCTCCCCGGCGTCTGCTCGATGGTGCGGCTTGCCTTCATGCTGCGCGCTCCTTTCTCTGATGTGCCCCTGCGTTCGATACCCTGTAACGCTCTCAGGGCAAGCGTTAGAGCCCAAGCTAGCGTCCGGGTTAGTGACCTCAGCACCAGGCGTGACCTATAGCGGCTATGTGATGACTATGACTTAGAAATGAACAAGGCTCCCCGACAACGGGGAGCCGCCTCTATGCTTATAGTCGAGCAAAATCATGCTAACGTCAAGCCCTGCTGGCTGGCCGCCCGCCTACTCCACGTTCTCCTGCGGGCGCACCTTGCGCTGGCCAGCGGCGACGCTTGGCGCAGCCTCGATCACAGGGGCCGCTTCGCCAGCCTCGACGATGCGGCGAATCAGCGTCTCGCGCAGCGTATCCGCGACCTCGCGGTGCGAGTCGTACCCTGCCAGATTGGTCAACTCGTAAGGATCTGCGTAGAGATCGTACAGGAACTCTTCCTGGTAGACCGGTGCAGACGCATCGCGGATCGGGTCGGCGTCCGGCGCGCTGACGCTGTACTTCCAGCGGTGGGTGCGGATCGCACGGCCAACCTGGGATTCGCTGATCTGCACGAACACCTCCTGTGGCCAGTCCGTACGCGACCCGCGCAGCAGCGGTACGATCGAGCGGCCCTGCATATGCTTCGGCACCTCGATCCCCGAGGCATCCAGCAATGTCGGCACGAGGTCCACCAGGCTTACCAGCTCCCCGACACGTCCGCCGCCTATGAAATCAGCCCCATAGAACGCCGTCGGCACACGGATCGAGCTCTCGTGACACGAACGCTTGTACTCGCCGTTGCGCGTCTTGAAGTGCGAGCCATGGTCGGAGGTGAAGAGGATGATCGTCTCATCGGTGAGCCGCAGACTGCGCAGCGCGTCCATCACCCGACCGAGCGCCTCGTCAAGCCGCTTCACCATCCCGTAGTAACCGCCCAGATGCTGCGGTGCCGTGCCAGTCAATGCTGCCAGATCCGGCGGCGTCCAGCGCGACGTATAGGCATCACGGTAGACGTCGGGCGCCGGGTAGTCGTCGCGGTGATTCTGATGATGTGGCTCCAGATAGGACAGGAAGAGGAAGAAGGGATTGTCCGCCCGGCTCTGCTGATCTATGAAACGAATCGCCGCATCGGTCAGCGCATCCACACGGTATCCCGGCAGTTGAACAGCCTCCCCTGCCTCATTGTATACTTTCGTGTCGTATGCATCAGACGTATGCTCCAGCGCATCGGCGGCTAGCCAATGCTTGTAGCCGCCCCGCAGCTGAGGCGGCACGGGCTGGTCCCGGGTGCAGGCCAGATGCCATTTGCCAATGTATCCGGTCTCATAACCGGCGGCATTATAGTACTTGGCCAGCGTAGGCATGTCCTCCGGCAGCGGGATGCCGTTGGTATAACAGCCGGTCTCTGTCGCATACAGACCCGTCTGCAGACTCGAACGGGCCGGACCACAGACGGGTTGGCACGTGAAGGCATAGTCCAGGTGCGTCCCCATCCGGGCCATCCGGTCAAAATTCGGCGTCAGCCCCAGCGGATTGCCATGCACGCCCGTCGTATCCCAACGCTGCTGATCCGTGAAAAACACAATGACATTCGGTTGCTTACGTGTACTCAACTGCATCTCTTCCTTTCTTGTCTCGATCGAGCGAAAAACGTGCAGGAGTCCGCCCCCTCGCGCAGAACGCTGCACAAACGGGCGGACCTCATTACTAGTCTTTTATAGCTTAACCTTTTAGGCCGGTGGTGGAAATCCCCTCGACGAAGTAGCGTTGCGCGAGGAAGAAGACGAGGATACACGGCACGATTGTGACGACCGACATCGCCATCACCTGGTTCCAGTTGACCGCCCCTTCGTTGTCCAGCACCATCCGCAAGCCGAGTGCCACGGTATACTTAGAGACACTGTTGATGTAGATGAGGGCATTGAAAAACTCGTTCCACGTCCAGATGAACTGGAAGATACAGACTGAGATGAGCGCCGGCACCGACAGCGGCAGCAGGACGCGGACGAGCGTACTGAACGAATTGCACCCGTCGATAACAGCCGCCTCATCGAGATCGCGCGGGATGCCCCGCAGGAACTGGACGATCAGGAAGATGAAAAAGGCGTTGACGGCGAACAGCGCCGGCACATAAAACGGCAGATACGTATTGAGCCAGCCGAAGTTGCGGAACAGGATGTAACGCGGGATCATGATGACTGCATCCGGCAACATCAGCGTCGAGATCATAAGCGCGAAAAACAGCTTTTTGAGCGGGAACTTGAACCGGGCGAACCCGTAGGCGACGACCAGACTCGATGCCATCGTGAACACGACGACCGGGACGACGAGCAGGAACGTATTGCCGAAGAAGCGACTGAAGCTCGTCCGCCCCACGCCCTCCCAGCCCCGCTCATATGCGCCCCAGATGATCTCGGAGGGGATCAGGCCGATCGAGGTGAAGATCTCCTCGTTCGGCTTCACCGAAGCCGAGATAAGCCAGAGCAGCGGATACAGAAACAGGATGCTCAGGACGGACAGCAGCAGGATAAATCCCGTCTTGCGCCAGCTCATCGTCCATCCCCCCCGTCTTCATAATGCGCCCAGCGGTTGCTCGTCTTGAACAGCACGAACGTGAACGCCAGGATGATCAGGAACAGCACCCACGACTGCGCCGAGGCGTAGCCCATTCGGAAAAACTGGAAGGCGTTGTCGTAGAGCATGACGCCGTACAGATATGTGGCCTTCATCGGACCGCCGTTCGTGATGACGAAGGCGGCAGTGAACTGCTGGAACGCATTGATCGTCTGCATGATCAGGTTAAACAGGATGATCGGCGTCAGCAGCGGCAGCGTAATCGAAAAGAAGGTCCGCACCTTGCCCGCGCCGTCGACCGTCGATGCCTCGTACAGCTCGCGGGGCACCTGCTTCAGACCGGCCAGGAACAGCACCATCGACGAGCCGAACTCCCATACCGGCAGCAGCGTAATCGTAAACAGTGCCAGGTCGGGATCGCCAAGCCAGTTGAGCGGCGGCAGCGACAGCTTGGCGAGGAACTCATTGACCAGTCCTTCGCGCATAAACAGGAACCGCCACAGCACCGAGACGGCGACGCTGCCGCCGAGGATCGAGGGCAGGTAATAGATCGTCCGGTAGATACCCATGCCGCGCATCTGCCGGTTCAGCAGCATCGCCACGAGCAGCGCGATGATCAGCTTGGCGGGCACCGCCATGACGACATAGAGCAGCGTCACGCGCAGCGACTGATAGAAGACCGGGTCCTTGGTGAACATCTCGATGTAATTGGCCCATCCGATGAACCTCTGCTCGCGCACCATGCTGTAGTCGGTGAAGGAGTAGACGAGCGAAGCTACGAACGGCACCAGCGTCAGGACGACAAAGCCGATCAGCCAGGGGCTGATATAGAGCAGACCGATGCGCTGACCCTTGGCGCGACGCTTGCGCGGCGTCGAGTCCGGGCGCGTCTCCTCGGGCGCGATGGCGGCAGATGGGGTTTGCATGTTATTCTCCACCTTATCTGTTGCGGGAGCGGACGCCTCTGGTCCGCTCCCTTCATTTCTTCTTGAACTCGCATTTTAGAATTGACCTGTATCAGACGGCCTGCGCCGCTTATGGCATCGAGCTGAGCTTCTCACCCAGCCGCGCAGTCAGCTCGGCTGCGGCATCGGCTGCGGAGAGCTGCTTGAAGGCGACGCGCTCGAGGATATCCTGGGCAATCTGGTTCAGCTCCTGATTGTTGCTCAGTGCATTGACTGGGTCGCCAGGATTTTCGAGCGCCACCTGCACCGCCTCGTTGACAGTCGGGTCGATCGCTCCGTCCGCGACGAGCTTGTCGGCATTGGCCGTAACGACTGGGACGCTGTACACGTCCTTGAGGATTGCTGCCGCCTCCGGCGAGGTGAGGAGCCAGCTGGCGAACTTCGCCGCTTCCTCGGGATGCTTGGACGCCTTGCTGATCGCCAGCGGGTTGCTCGGATTGACGAGGACGGCCGACGTCTTGGCATCTGTCGGCACCGGGTACATGCTGACGCCGAGATTTGGCGTATACGACTTCACCTTGGCGATCGTCGAGGCAAGCGTGAACATCATGCCGATATTGCCTTGCTGCCACTGCAGATTTTCCGCCAGATCCTTGTACAGGCTGCTCTCGGCGACCGGCTGCATGACGCCGTCGTCCAGCAGTTGCTGGTAGTAAGCGAACGCCGCCTCAAGCGAGTCGACCTCGAAGCCTAGCGTCTTGTCGTCCTGGATCCACTGGTTGCCGGTCTGCTGGTTGACGAACGGCTGCAGGAAGGTGCGATAATCGAACATGCCGAGCAGGTAAGCGTTCGGGTCTTGCTCATGGACGCGCTTGCCGATCTCGTGGATCGTCTGCCAGTCCCACTTCGTATCCTCAGGGATGTCATACTTCGCGAAGAAATCCTTATTGTACAGATTGACCATGCCGTTCACGCCCATCGGCAGTCCGGCCAGCTTGCCGCCGAAGACGGCGTAGCGCTCCAGGAAGGCCGGGTCGAAGGCATCCAGGTCGATGTAATCCTTTAATGTATAGAGATCGACAACCAGATCGCTCTTGACGGCGAGCTCGTCGATCCAGTCGACCGACAGCGGCGTCAGATCGGGAGCGGTGCCGCCAGCGAACTGGGTGACGAGCTTCTGGTAATAGCCGTCAAAGCCGCCATACTCCGGCTCGATCGTGACGTGAGGGTTGTTCTCGGTGTACAGATCGATCGCCTCGAGCAACGCCTTGTGCCGCACCTCGGACCCCCACCAGGAGAAGCGCAGCGTGACGTCCTTCGGCGCTTCCTCCTTGACCTCGGTGCCGCTGCCGGTCGCGCCGCTCTGGCCGCCGGACTCGGCTGGCGTGTTGTTGCCGCCCGCGCAGCCAGCCAGCAGCCCAGTCAGCAGGATGGCGCTGAGCGCCGAAGACCATACTTTACGTTGTGTCATTGTTGTGCCCCCTCATGTGTGATTGATTTAACTATAAAGGCTCTATTGCGCTTATGAAAAGGCATACAAAATGACGAAAGGTATCATTAATCGCGGAATTTACAGCAAAGGTATCCAAAATTGACATGCAGGTTAAATTAGGAGTAGAAACGACCGCAGCCGCTGCGGCAGCGCCTGTACAAATTGGAATCGATCGATTATGCTCCTTTTAGACACAGCAAGTTCTATCAGAACAATACAGGCCCTGCTGGAGGTGCGCATCATGTATACCCTGCTGCTCGTCGACGACGAGCAAGAGATCCGAAGCGGTCTGTCCCAATACTTCCCCTGGCACGAGGTAGGCTTCGAGCTGGTCGGCGAATGCGCCAATGGCCGTGAGGCGCTACAATGGCTGGAGCAGCGTCCGGTCGACGTGCTGCTGTGCGATATCCGCATGCCGCTGGTCTCGGGGCTCGAGGTCGCCGAGCAGCTGCATGCCGCCAAGAGCCGCACTCGGGTCGTCTTCCTGAGCGGCTACAAGGACTTCGATTACGCCAAGCAAGCGATGGCCTACGGCATCAAGCATTATATCGTCAAGCCGACCAAATATACCGAGCTCTTCGACGTCTTCTCCTCGCTCAAGCTCGAGCTCGACGAGGCGGCCGAGGCGCGCCAGAGTCCGCAAGCGAGCGGCTCATCAGCCAGCTTCAACGCCCAGGTCATCGCTGCGATCCATGCCTATGTCGAGACGAACTACGCCCGGGCGACGCTGGAGGAAGCAGCAGCGATCGTCCATATGAATCCCCATTATGTAAGCAAATATTTCAAGGACAAGACCGGCGAGAACTTCTCCGATTATGTGACGTCTGTGAAGATGAACAAGGCCGCCGAACTGCTGCGGGACATCCGCTACAAGACGTACGAGGTGAGCGAGATGGTCGGCTACAGCTATGCCAAAAACTTCACCCGCACCTTCAAGCGCGTCCACGGCGTCAGTCCTCGCGAATACCGCAACAACTACGAAGGGACACGCCCTTAGCATGCGCAAAAAATTTTTCTTTAAAAATCTGGCGCTGTTCCTGATTCCGCTGCTTATCCCGACGATCGTGCTCGGCGCTCTCTCCATCGTCGTCACCAAGCGCTACAACGACGCCGAGATCAATCGCAACCAGCTGCAGTTGTTCCATCAGATGGATCGCAACATCGAGCTGATCTTCAACGAAATCGAGGCGCTTGGCCTCTACTTTGGCAATGTCGAGATGATGTATCGGCTCGAGGATATTCTGCGGACGCAGCAGGTGACGCTGGAAAACAAACGGCTCATCCAGGCGACGCAAAACTACATCGACGCGCCCGCCAACGCCCGCCCCTATATCGAGTCAATCTATGTCTATGTCCGCAACCCGCATGACCAATTCCTCGCCAGCGGCGATGGTCTGACCAACTTCCGCGAGTTTCACGATACCGCGTGGCTGGACAGCTTCCTCGCGCAAGAGACGGTGGAGGGCGGGGCAAAGAGCGGCATCTGGACCGAGGAACGTCTCGTGCAGCGCTATTCGTTTGAACGGCCGTTCTCGGTGACGACGATCTACAAGCCGCTCTACTCCAGCGTCCTGCGCGAGCCGTTTGGCGTCGTCGTCCTCAACATCTACACCGCTTACATCGAACGGCTGCTGCGCACCTACGAGACGTATCCCGGTCAGCTGCTGCTCGTCCTCGACGAGCACGGACGGACGATGTTCGAGAATCGCCCGATGGGCGGAGAGCTCGCGAAAGCGCTGCGTGCAACCGCTAATCCGGGAGACGCCCGTTTCGCGCTGCGAGCCGAGGAGATCGACTATGCCGGCGCCCAGCTTGCCTCCGGCCGTTACGACGGCTGGCGCTATGTGTCGCTGGTGCCGGAGCAGGCGATGAACGCCGTGCCCTTCCGCCTCACCCAGTTCACCGTCTACGTCGTATTGCTGTCGTTCCTGCTCGGACTGGCGCTGACGTACTATCTGACTGGCCGTTCGCTGCGCCACATCCGGCGTATGATCGCAATCATCAAATCGGCGGAGCGCGGCCTCCCATTGCCGCAGCTGCCTGAGGCTCCAGGCTCCGGCGACGACGACACCAACTACGTCATCCAGAAGATGACGCGTAACTTCATCGAGCACCACTACCTGAGCGTACAGCTCTCGGAGAAGAAGTACCGACTGCAAGCAGCCGAGCTGCTCGCGCTTCAGTCGCAGATGAATCCGCACTTCCTGTTCAACACACTCGAGACGATCAACTGGAAGGTGCTCTCGCTGACCCGGCGGCCCAACGAGGCCAATCATATGCTGGAGCATCTGGCCGATCTATTGCGCTATTCGCTCGATACGCCGGGGCGGATCGTCACGCTGGCGCAGGAGATCGCGATCACCGAGAGCTACATCGCCCTGCAGAAGATGCGATATCAGGACAAGTTCGAGGTCATCTGGGATTATGACGAGGTCGCGATCGCCGAATGCAGCATCGTTAAGCTCATCCTGCAGCCGCTCATCGAGAATAGTCTGTACCACGGCATCAAGGAGAAGCAAGGTCGCGGATGCATCAAGCTCCGGATCGATATCGAGCAGGAGACGACGCGGATCGCCGTCATCGACAACGGCGTCGGCATGACGCGCGAGCGGCTGGAGGAAATGCGACAGAGACTGGCGCAGGACGGCGAGACCGAGGCGCATATCGGACTGGCGAACACCAATCGCCGACTGATGCTCACGTATGACATGCCCGATGGCCTCCATCTGTGGAGTCGTCCGGGCTGGGGTACGGTCGTCTGGTTCCGCGTGCCGAATGAGAGAGCAAGATCGTAAAATCTCCCTTGTGCTATAACTGATAGTGAAATCACTTAGGGAGATGATCATGATGAGCACGACGCAAGGGAAGTTGGAAGGCACGTTGGAAGGTAAGCTGAAAGGGAAGCTTGCATTGGTCACAGGGGCGAGTCGAGGAATCGGCCGCAGCATCGCGCTCCGTCTGGCGCAGGAAGGGGCCTATGTGCTCGTACACTATGGGTCGAGAGAAGCGGAGGCAAGCGCCGTCGTCCGGGAGATCGCGGACAGCGGCGGAGAAGCGCAGGCGATCGGCGCCGACCTGAGCACGCTGGAGGGCATCCATGCCTTGTTCGCGGCAGTGGATGGGGTGCTGCGGACGCGCCAGGAGGGTCACGGGCTCGACATCCTGGTCAATAACGCAGGGATCGGTCAGATCCTGACGCTCGAAGAGACGACCGAGGCGTCCTACGAGGAAGTGATGCGGATCAACGTCAAGGCGCCGCTGTTCGTCACCCAGCAGGCTTTGTCCCGGTTGCGAGACGGCGGACGCATCATCAATATCTCCTCCTTCGTGACGCGGGTAGCCTCGCCGAGTGTGTTCGCCTACAGCATGACCAAGGGAGCGATCGACACGTTCACCAAGCTGCTGGCCAAGCAGCTCGGCAGTCGGGGGATCACCGTCAATGCGATCCAGCCCGGCATCATCAATACCGAGATGAATGCGGGCACGCTCCAGGACCCGCAAGGCCAGGCCTATGCGGCCGGGCTGTCGGTGCTGAACCGCTGGGGTGAGCCCGACGATGTGGCAGATGTCGCCGCATTCCTCGCCTCGGCGGACAGCCGCTGGGTGACCGGCCAATGCCTGGACGCCAGCGGCGGCTCGCGGCTTTAGGCTGGGGGCGAGAGCCTCGAACTTGCCAGGGGCGGGACTTCGTACCTGGTGTCGGGCTGGGCCTCGCTGTTGCTGGGGGGCGGGGCTTCGAACTTCGCACTACACTACTGCCCAGTAGAGTAGATAATAGGAGAAAAAAGCAAGTAGAGCCCCATTAGGGACAGGATTATTCCGAGTACTCTTAGGAATGTAAAATACAGCTTCGGCGGCTCTTTCGTTGCTTTCCATCCTTGAGTAACGTTCCAGAAAAAACGAGGGCGAACGGCGGCGGCTAAAGCTAGTATCGTCCAAATGATTAGGAAAACGGTAATAACAATCGTTATTCCCTTACTCGGTCCAACATCCATCAAGAACACATAAACCACCTCCAAAGCAAGTATATTCCATATCGCTGCTCGCTTTTCCTTCGAGGAGGAACCTATGTAGTCACGAAAAGTCGAACCAGTGGATCGCAATCGTCTCGATTCTGGCAAGCTTGTGCCATAAATCGCATAAGTAGAGCGCCATCGCCCCGAAAATTGCAGACTTGTTCCAAAAATCGCACAAGTTGAGCACATTGAGCCGGGGGCGTTCAGATTTGTGCCATAAATCGCACAACTGAGCGCAAGCCCCTCGAATGCAAACAGACTTGTGCCATATATGGCACAAGTCTGCAAAAACTACTCTCACGGCTTCCGTACTAGACATTACTCAAGGTTCCCTCTCCTAGTCGGCCTGGCCCGGCTTGGAGAGCATGATGCTCAGGATCGTCGCGTCGGCGCCCGACATCCCCTCCTGGACGAACCGCTCCATGTTGCGGATCGTGTCCTCGACCTCGTCGAAGATGACGCCGTCGCTCGGCGAGGGCGAGATGTCGTTCATCGCCAGGATCGCTGCCTGGATCGCGGCATTGGTGCCGGTGGAGATCTTGAGCGCGCAGGTTGCCTTGGCGCCGTCGCAGATCATGCCGCTCAGCGAAGCGATCGTGCTCTGCACGGCCCGCTTGATCTGCGCGAGGCTGCCGCCCATCAGATAGACGATGCCGCTGCTCGCGCCAACGCCGCCGGCGATGCCGGAGCCGCATAACGGCGACAGCCGGCCGATATACTGCTTGATATGGATCGTCACCAGGTTGCTCAGGGCGAGGGCACGCGTCAGCTGCTCGGCCCCGGCGCCGATCCGCTCCGCCAGCGCGATCACCGGCAGCGTGCAGGCGATGCCCTGGTTGCCGCTGCCCGCCGTCGTCATGACCGGCATCGCGCTGCCGGCCATCCGCGCGTCGGAGGCGGCGGCCGCAGCGGCGATGATGCCCGTCGCCCGATCCTCGCCGAACAGGTTGACGGCTGAGCGCTGCGCCATCTTGCGGCCGACCTGGAGTCCGTATTCGCCGCGCAGCCCCTCCTCGGAGATCGCCTTGTTTATCGCCACGCCGTCCATCAGGAACGCCAGTTCATCCGCCGCCGCCTCGATGACGAAGGCGTAGATCTCGTCGAGCGACAGCTGCGCGGCCTCCTCGTCCGTACTTTCGGCCGCGCAGTCCGCCTTGTCCCGCCCTGTCTCGACCGGCGCTCCGTTCCGCTCCAGCCGCACGACCCGCGTATGCTCGCGCTCGATGACGGCGAGCGCGTCGGCGCTTGGCCCTTTGACGTAAGCCTCAATATAGAGCTTCTCCTCGGTGTCCTGCAGCTCCACCTCCAGCACATCCTGCGCCAGCAGCCGGTTGGCGGCTGCCAGCTCGTCCGGCGTCAGCCCCGAGAGGATCTCCAGCTTGCAATGCGACCGCCGCACGACAGCGCCCAGCGCCGCCGCGATCGGCAGGCCGGATTGCCCGGTGCCGGGGATGCCGACGCCGAGCGCGTTTTTGATAATATTGCCGCTCAGCCGGAGTCTCACTTGCGTGATATCCTCGTCCAGCAGCTCGGACGCCAGCGACACGGCATAGGCCACGGCGATCGGCTCTGTACAGCCCTCAGCCGGGGCGATTTCTTTGTGTAACAGCTTCAGCAGCGGGTGCATCTCGCCACTCCCCCATTTCGTCCTGTCCTGCCCATATCGGGCGTTTCGTGATGATTAGCCTCCATTATACCAGATTCGCAGCAGGCTATAGGGACGAAATGCGGGGCATAGAGGCGGTAATTCCAGCCATGCAGGCCCATGCAGGCCTCTACATGCAGTGGACCGGTCCGTGGGGTCCGTGGGGCTCGACCGACGAAACTCGCCTCATAGCGCTAGACCAATAGAGTTCCCCCTCCCCTATCTGCCGACGGGCGTTACTCCTTGACGCTCCCGAGCACGATGCCTTTCATGAAGAAGCGCTGCAGGAGGGGATAGACGAGCAGGATCGGCAGCGCGCCGAGGAAGATCTGCGCCGCCTTTGACGTCCGCTCATTGATCTCGCCGAGCGAGCTGATATCGCCTGACGACACGAGCGACAGATCGCGGTTGATGACCACCGTCTGCAAGTAGCTCTGCAACGGATAATGCGTCGGCGAGTTCATGAAGATCAATCCGTCAAACCACGAGTTCCAGTGGTTGACCGCTGCGAACAACGTAACCGTCGCCAGCGACGGCAGCGACAGCGGGATGAAGATGCGCCAGAGCGTCGTCCAGTGCCCCGCCCCGTCGATGAACGCCGCCTCCTCCAGTGCCTTGGGCAGATTGCGGAAGAAGTTGAGCATCAGGATGACGTTAAATATCGGCACCGCGCCCGGCAGCACCAGCGCCCAGATCGAGTCCATAATGCCCGTGTACTTGATGATCATGTACAGTGGGATCAAGCCGCCGCTAAACAACATCGTAATGACGAATATCCACACGTAAATCGTGCGCAGGCCGAATCTCCGGGTGTCCTTGGAGAGCGGATACGCGATCAGCACGGTCAGCAGCATATTGACAGGCAGCCCGATGCCTACCCGCTGCAGCGTCACCAGGAGCGAGTCGAAAAAGGCCTTCTTCTGCAACACATACTTGTATGAAGCAAGCGTCGCCTCGACCGGCCACAGCTTGACGTAGCCTGCCTGAGCCGCGTTGCTGGAACTAAACGAGATAGCGAGCACATGGATGATCGGCAGGATGCAGAGGATCGCCAGGCACGCCAGAAAAAAATAGTTGCACGCAAGGAACGCCCGGCGTCCCATCGTGTAATGCTCCAGCATCTCGGGGGCTCCCTTCTTTAAAAAATGCGATAATTAGCCAGCCGGTAGGCGAGATAATACGAGGTGGAGATGAAGACAAGCGAGACGACCGACTTGAATACGCCAACTGCCGTCGCTACGCCGTATTGCGCGTCGACCAGTCCGATGCGATAGACGAACGTGTCTATGATGTCGCCGCTCTCGTACACTTGCGGACTGTACAGGTTAAACACCTGGTCGAAGCCGGCGTTCAGCACGTTGCCCAGGCTGAGCGTCATCAGCAGGATGATAATAGCCGACATCCCGGGCAGCGTGACGTGCAGCGTCTGCTTCCAGCGTCCTGCGCCATCGACGACCGCCGCCTCGTACAGCGTCGGATCGATCCCTGTCAGCGCGGCAAGATAGACAATCGTGCTGAAGCCGAACTCCTTCCATGTATCCGTAGCGACCAGAGTGTAGCGAAACCAGTCATTGTCCCCGAGGAAATAAATCGCATCGATCCCGACCCAGCCGAGCGCCTGATTGACGATCCCGCTCGTCGGCGACAAGATGTCGATCAAAATGCCGCCCAGAATGATCCAGGAGAGGAAGTGGGGCAAATAAATAACTGTCTGGATGCTGCGCTTGAACGCTTCCTTGCGCACCTCGTTGAGCAGCAGCGCAGTGACGATCGGAGCGATCAGGCCGGCGGCGATCTTCATCACCGCGATCGACACGGTATTGACGACGATCCGACGCGATTCCGGCATCTCGAGCAGGTAACGGAAGTTGTCCAGGCCAGCCCATTTGGAGTCGAAAAAGCCGCGGGCGGGGATGAATTTCTGAAAGGCGATAATAAAACCGAACATCGGGCCGTAGCTGTAGAGGACGATCAAGATTAACCCCGGCAAGATCATCAGATGCAGCGGCAGCTCGCCAATTCTTTTTTTCCATGGCATGGATGCTTCTCCTTCCCTATGCGATTCGCTTGCTTGCTTATTCAGTATAAGGCGGCCGCTTCCGGCTTCTCTATGCAACGATCTATAGATTCGTGTACCTCTGTATAGATTCTGCTCGGCGGTATGCCGCTCCGCCCCAAAATCCGCTTTACTTCACCGTCAGGTGTAGGACATAATAGGAGCGTCCACGCTCTCAAGACATAGACTGCCTACACCAACGGGAGGCGATTCCTTTGAAGGTCATCCAACGCTTAGCCTCGATATCCATCTTCCCGAAGCTTGTCCTCACCTTCCTCGTCGCGCTGACGCCGCTGTACATTATTGGCTGGCGGATGAATGTAAGCGGTTCCGATAACGTGCGCAAGGAGATTACCGACTCGCTCAACTCCCGCACCTCGCTCTATATGAGTCTGCTCGAATTCGAGTTCGATACGGTCGTACGGCAATTGCAGGAATATATTAATGATGAGGACCTGATGCAGCTGACCTCCTCCTCCGAAGTCATGACCGAAATCGAGAAGATGCAAGCGCAGCTCCGGCTGAAAAGCCGTCTGAATCTGTTAAAGCGCTCCAGTAAATTTGTCGCCAACGCCATCGCCTTTATCCCCGGCATGGACCGGGTGATCTCCTCCAACGACAATATCATTGGTTCGTTCAACGCGGCGCAGTTCCAGGCGCTGAGCAAGTCGACCAACCGGTACGAAGCGCCCTTCCTGAGCTGGAACGACCGGATCTTCATCAGCGTGCCCTATCCCGACCCGGCGATCTCTGGGGGACGCCAGCCGGTGTTCCTGCTGGCTGTCGAGGTATCGCTGCGCGAGCTTGGCCTGCTGTTGCAGCAGTTTACCAACGAAGGCGGTCGCACCGCGCTTGTCGGCCGCAAGCAGCCCTTTTCGATTTTTGCAGGCGATGACACACCCGGAGAGGCGGAGCTGGCTGAGCTGCATCGGGAAGCCGGAACGGACGACAACGGCGCACTGCGGACGGCCCACTGGAACGGCAAAGCTTATTATGTCGCTGCCAATTATTCGAAAGCGCTGGATATGGGCCTGCTCATGTATGTGCCGACCGAGAAGGTGAATTCCTCCCTGCAGCTGTACCGCTCCTGGCTCTATGTGCTGTCTGCCGCGTCCATCCTCGTGGCGCTGCTGTTCGCCTACAGCATCTATCTGATCATCCATCAGCCGTTCAAGCGGCTGGTGCAATCGTTTCGCCGCGTGGAGAAGGGACAGCTGAATCTGGAGGTTCACTACCCGCTGCAGGACGAGTTTGGCTATCTGTATCGCCAATTCAATGACATGCTCAAGCAGTTGAACGTCCTCGTCCATGAGGTGTACGAGCAGAGCTTCCTGGCTCGCTCCGCCGAGTACCGTCACCTGCAATCGCAGATCAATCCGCATTTTTTGTACAATAGCTACTTCATCCTGTACCGGATGGCGCAGCAGCGGGACCATGACAGC
>Ga0160452_100662_pt1 | contig 17923 bp, 19 predicted proteins | sample HID1971I_E6MG_FD_108230 | JGI IMG/M metagenome (GOLD analysis project Ga0160452, IMG submission 108230) | Enriched millipede-associated microbial communities from UW Madison campus, WI, USA - HID1971I_E6 MG | ecosystem: Host-associated > Arthropoda: Insects > Digestive system > Unclassified ...
GCAAACCAGTATGTGCATCCGGCGACGCACCCGGCAGATATCATCACCGAGAGCGAGGAGCGCCGATTCGTCACCGACGAGGAGCGGGCCAAGCTGGCGGCGATTGAGACGGAGGCCAATCGATACGTCCACCCTGATACTCATCCGGCGGACATGATCACCGAGACGTCCGAGGTCAAAATGATGACAGCGGCCGAGCGGACAAAGCTGGAGGACGTTGCTGCCGGAGCCAATAACTACGTCCACCCATCGAGCCATCCCGCAACTATGATCACCCCGGACCCGTCCAACCGCTTCGTCACAGACACGGAGAAGGCCACCTGGAATGCCAAACAGGCAGCCCTCGGCTTCACGCCAGAGAACGCAAGTCGGCGCGGTGCAGCGGGTGGCTACGCAGAGCTGGATGCCGCCGGCAAGATTCCAGACAATCGTATTTCATCGACCTTCGTCACCCAGTCGCAGCTCGGACAAGCTGGATATGGGGACATGACCCGCGCGGTCTACGACACCAATAATAACGGCAAGGTCGATGCCGCTGAGGCAGCTGACAGCGTACCGTGGTCAGGTGTCAGCGATAAGCCCTCGACGTTTGCGCCTGCTGCGCATGAGCACATGCGCCTGCAGAAAATTGACGATCGTGACCGCAAGCCCGCAGACGCTGCTAAAGGTTTTGTTGAGGCTGTCTTCACGTCGATTGGTGGCATGACCGGCGCGCAGTCCGGCACCTATCAGGACATGCTCGTTCTCAACACGTACACCGATGCCAGCGGGGGGCGGGTCAATGCGCTTGTGTTTGACAAGTCGACGATGACCATACGCCACTATCAGGCAGCTCAAGCGGACACCACCTGGGGCGTGCCCAAGGTAATCGCCTATGCCGATGCCGTCATGCCTAAAGGTCCGCTGACCTGGGGACAGCTACGGGGGGATACGTAGATGGCTTACGGTGATGCGCTTTATGGGGCGCTTTTGTTCGGGGGACAGGCGACAGATATTTCGCAGCCATCCGATGTCACGCCGCCCGACTTGATGGGCTACCTCCCCGCCTACTGGCACGGCATCCGCGACATGGTCGAGCTGCAGGCGACGTTGGCCGAGGAGTTGGGCATTTCCATCGCGGCTGCCGCCGATCTGGCGCACCAGTTTTACGCGACGACGGCGACCTGGGGACTGTCGTATTGGGAGCGAGAGCTCGGCCTGCCTACCGATCCGTCGATGACGTATGCATGGCGGCGCGAGATCATCAGGGCCAAGCTGCGCGGCCACGGCACAGTGACAAGGCAAATGCTGATCGGCGTCGCTTCAGCCTTCAGCGGTGGCGAGGTCAATGTCCAGGAGTATCCATCTGATAATCGGTTTGTCATTCAGTTCGTGGGTATTCTTGGTGTGCCAGCTAACATGGCCGGATTCATCGCCATGCTGGAGCAGATCAAGCCGGCGCACCTGTCGTATACGTTCCTCTACACGTATACGACTTGGGAGAGAGTCTCGCATTTGACATGGCATGAGGCTGCGGAGCGGAGCTGGGCCCAGCTGCGCACATTTGGAGGAGGTTAAAACATGCGGTTAACACCGAATTTGAATTTGAAAAAGCCGGAAGCGACGGATACGGTCGACATTGATGATTTAAACGCCAATGCGGACACGCTGGATGTTGAAGTGACTCGCCTGGCAAGTTCCACGGAAGCGGGTCGAATGTCTGCTGCCGACAAGGTAAAGCTGACTGGCATAGCGGCTGGGGCACAGGTCAATCGTGCGATCGCGACACAAGCACAGGCGCAAGCTGGCACGGATAACACAACCGATATGACACCTTTAAGAGCCAAGCAACTGCTTAATACCCTGGTCGACCAGGATCTCAAGACAACAGCTTGGCCGCAATTCGACGGACTTTCAGTTAATAGCAAATTGGAGGCTTCTGAGGGCGGATTCGCTAGTGTACGTGCTGGTTCCGTCGACATTTTAGAAGGTATGGACATCCAAGGAAAAGTGCGAATAAACACATTCGCCATGCCGGTTAATGACCTGGAGGTCGATGGCAGCATAGGTACAAATAAGCTGCAATTGAGAGACATGGACTACGGAATTATCGAGTTTCAAAATGGCGGCGTACAAATATACGGCGGGTATCATCCCAGCGCATCGGGCGCATGGGGAATATATGGTGGAGACGAAAACCAACAGATACTCGCTTATGATACGTTCCCGCACAGGCTTGATGTAGCGGTAGCAAAATTCACCCACGAAGGTAGCCCCGTAATGTCGGAGGCCAAACACAAAGCGCTGAGTGTGGTCATCAGGCGCAATACAGCAGGAGGCTCTACAGCGGTATCTAATACTGCTGTTAATAATCTACATTCGGCTATAGCGACATCAGGAGTGCGGCGTGTATTCGGCGAGTCTAGCATGGTTTCAGCGGCTGGTGGTTTAAACTTCCCCCGAGCGGGGCGGTATCTAATAACCGGCCTTGTTCGAATTGTCGCTACCAGCGGGGAAATGAATGATAGTGCGTCTGCTAGTGTATCCATTCAGCATGCATCGATTGAGGGGAATGTCGCTGTTTTGTTGGGGAAAATTTCGGGACGTGATAGCCTAAATAGCTTGGTACTGAGCTTTTCCGGCGTCGTTGATGTCAGTGCCCCCATTACAAACCTTACGTTAAGTCTTGAATTTTCACATCCAAACTGCTCCATACCTGCAAGTGGATTGAGAATCGAAGTATCGGAGATTATCTAAGTATGTAAATCTGAATGGAGGCAGACATGAGCGAAACGAGACAAAAGGCTACAGAAAAGCTGACGCAGATACAATCCCAACTGTATGCATTAAGTTTACAAATGAAAGTGCTTGAAGAAGAAGCAAAGACCTTAGCTGGCTATCTTAGATTGGCAGCGCAAGAGGACAGGGAGCTCCAGGAGAGTGAACAAACAAAATAGGTAGCAAAGGCCTCGCTTCGACGAGGCCTTTTAATTTACGGTAGAGGGTCAGAAGATTCGACGCCGTTGCCAACCGAATTGCACGGGTCAAGGAGTGCGCTTAACAAGGGCGCAGTGATGATAACAAAAGCGGAGGCTGATCATATGGAATGGAGTATTATCGAGGCGTTGATTGTACCAGAGTTGGCCGGGGTGTTGGCTCTTTGTTGGGTTGTAGGGTGGGTATTCAAGCGGACGCCGAGCGTCCCAGATTGGCTGATCATCTACATCGTCACGGGGGTAGGCGTCGGCGTCACCCTGGGCGTCTTGGGATGGGGAGTGGATAGCGTCATCCAAGGTGTCTTGGTGGCTGCGGTGGCTGTCTATGGCAATCAGGTCGTCAAGCAGGCGGTCAAGGGGGCTAACGATGCAGATCATCAAGCCTAACCTTCAATGGCGAGACGGTAATCCCGGCCCGATCATCAACAAGGCGCAGATCAGCGGCATAGCGCTGCACCACATGGCGCACCCGACCTGGACGCTGCAAGACGTCCACGCAGCTCACCGAGCCAAGGGCTGGAACGGAATCGCCTACGGCTGGTGGGTCGATCTGGAAGGCCGTGTCTATGAAGGGCGCGGCTTTGCTAGGAACGCTGGCACGAAGGACATGGGCAGCAGCCTGCTGGACATCGGCTTTCAGGGCAACTATGAGCCGGGGCCAGTGGCCTACCGGACCGAGATGCCGTACGCGCAGTTTAACGCTGGCGTGGAGCTGATCCAGTGGCTCAAGCCTCAGCTGCCGAACCTTCGGACGATCCACGGGCATAAACACTGGACGGCGACGGCCTGCCCGGGCAAATACTTCCCGCTGGTCGAGATGGTCAGCTTGAATAAGAGAGGAGCGGAGACGATGAAGGACTACAAGGATGTGCCGGCCAGCCATTGGGCGGCGGCATCGATTGCCAAGGCGAAGGCGGCGGGTTTTATGGCAGGTGTCGCGCCGGGCGAGTTTGGCTTGGGCCAGCCGGTGACACGGGAGCAACTGGCGGTCATTTTGGACCGTGCGAAGCTGTTGGAGAGATAGTATAATGATGGAGAGCCGTATGGGGAAGCACCCCTGCGGCTCTTTTGTGCCAAATAGGTGCTAAAATCCGGATTTTTGCAAACTGAGGCGCAAATTTTTGCAAACTAGCGCGCGAAGCCACACCGGCTTTTTTGTTGTTGTTGTTTATGCAAGGGGACAGGCGGCTCGGAGAGGGCGACGGCGTTCCTCGACAAAAAAAGATCGGTCATGACGGCATGATTAGACAGACATTGAAATAGTATTTTACTATACTAGTCTCAACCGTTTCCGCCGGAGGGTGCCGCCGGTGGTTCACTGTCCCAGGCGCGTCAAGTCAGGAGGTGAACCGTTCCGATGGTCTACATCGACCTTGTTTTTTTGTTGAACTTTGTGATTGACGGCGGCTTGTTGTATGTAACGGCATGGGTGAGAGGCGTTCGTCCGCGCAAGCGGCGTCTGACTGCCGCGGCAGCGATTGGCGCTTGTTACGCGGCGATGATGCTCTTCCCGCCGGTATCGTTTTTATTCACCTTTGCGATCAAGATCGCGCTCTCGCTCCTGATGATCTGGACCGCCTTTGGCTTTGGCGGATTGCAGACCTTTTCCCGGCATGTGGCGGCGTTCTATGGCGTGAATTTTGCGGCAGCGGGCGCTGTGCTGGGGGGCTATTATCTGTTGCAGAGCTCCAGCGAGCTGTGGAATGGTCTATGGTTCACACGATCCGGTGGGATGGGATTGGAGCTGAATCTGGGCTTGCTGCTGCTGGCCGTTTTGCTGGCGGCAGGCTTGTTGATCTATCGCAGCGTGCTCTCTGCCCGCCGCCGGCGGGAGCAGATCGGTCAGCACGTGGTCTGGGTAACGGTGTACATCGACGACAAGGAATGCAAGTGCAAAGGGCTGGTCGATACGGGCAATCATCTCTATGATCCGCTGACACGCATCCCGGTGATGGTGATGGAAGCGGCGTTGTGGCGGGAGGAGCTGCCAGCCTCATGGCTGGAGCGTATCCGGGAGTCGGAGGTTGACCGACTCGTGTCCGGTCTCGGCGAGGAGAGCGGCGTCTGGCAGGATCGGCTGAGACTGGTACCCTACCGAGGAATTAATCGCGGTACGCAATTCATGTTGGCCCTCAAACCGGATCGGGTGCGGATCGAGCAGGAGGGAAGGAGCATTGAAACGCACAGGGTGCTGATCGGTCTGGATGGCGGCAAACTGTCGGCAGACGATGTGTATCAGGCAATAATTCACCCATCGCTCATGTCAGAATCTAACGAATCGTCGTCTCATGACGGTTGACGACAGGGAGGCTTGCACGCATGGTTGTGAAGTGGAGATTGGTCCTGCAGTTATACTATTACCGTGTGCTGTTTTTATTCGGGTTAAAAAGCAACGAGATCTATTACATCGGCGGAAGCGAGGCGCTTCCTCCGCCATTGACCCGGGAAGAGGAAGAATACCTGCTGGGCAAGCTGACGACGGGCGACGCGGCCATCCGGGCCATGCTGATCGAACGCAACCTGCGGCTGGTCGTCTACATCGCTCGCAAATTCGAGAACACCGGCATCCATATTGAGGATCTCGTCTCGATCGGTGCGATCGGACTGATCAAGGCGGTCAATACATTCGATCCGGAGAAAAAAATCAAGCTCGCTACCTACGCCTCCCGCTGCATCGAAAATGAAATTCTGATGTATCTGCGCCGCAACAGCAAAACGCGCTCCGAGGTCAGCTTCGATGAACCGCTCAATATCGACTGGGACGGCAATGAGCTGTTGCTGTCGGATGTGCTCGGCACCGAAAACGATACGATCTACCGCAATATCGAGGAGCAAGTGGACCGCAAGCTGCTGCATAAGGCGCTGGAAAAACTGACGGAGCGGGAGCGGATCATTATGGAGCTGCGCTTTGGCCTGACCGATGGCGAGGAGAAGACGCAGAAGGATGTTGCCGACTTGCTCGGCATCTCCCAATCGTACATTTCGCGGCTCGAGAAGCGCATTATCAAGCGGCTTCGCAAGGAGTTCAACAAGATGGTTTGAGCTATTGACCCAAGTCGTTAACAGAGCATTTTAACGGATTTTGAAGGGGAATGCAACGTTGGTTGAGCAGGAATAATTCGGGTGGCCAAGGGGATAATGTACAGTAATGTTCCACCTTGGGAGGTAATCACGTTGACCCGAAACAAAGTTGAAATCTGTGGAGTGGATACTGCCAAACTGCCTGTCCTCACCAACGCCCAGATGAGAGAGCTATTCACGGCATTGCAGACGAGGGGGGAGCTGTCCGCAAGAGAAAAGCTGGTGAATGGCAACCTGCGGCTGGTGCTCAGCGTGATACAACGGTTTAACAACCGCGGCGAATTCGTCGATGATTTGTTCCAAGTCGGCTGTATCGGCCTGATGAAGGCGATCGATAACTTCGATCTGGGGCAAAACGTCAAATTCTCCACTTACGCCGTACCGATGATCATCGGAGAGATCCGACGTTATCTTAGAGATAATAATCCGATCCGCGTCTCGCGGAGCTTGCGGGATATCGCCTACAAGGCTCTGCAGGTCAGGGACAGCCTGACCAATCAGAATTCGCGCGAACCGACGATCCTGGAGATCTCGGAGGCGCTTAATGTACCGAAGGAGGACATCGTATTCGCGCTTGACGCGATCCAGGACCCGGTATCGCTGTTCGAGCCGATCTACCAGGACGGCGGCGATCCGATCTTCGTCATGGACCAGATCAGCGACGACAAAAACAAGGATGTCACCTGGATCGAGGAGATCGCGCTGCGCGAGGCGATGCACAAGCTCGCAGACCGCGAGAAGATGATCCTCTCGATGCGCTTCTTCGAGGGCAAGACGCAGATGGAGGTCGCCGAAGAGATCGGCATCTCGCAGGCGCAGGTGTCGCGGCTCGAGAAATCGGCCATCCAGCAGATGCAAAAGCATGTGAAGACCTGACGCAAGGGAAAGCATGAGTATTGAATGAATAGACGAGTCCGGGACTCGTGTAAGGGCATGGATATAGGCTTACGGGAGAAGGGATGGCGCACGCGCTATCCCTTTTTTTGTTGCGTAGGACGCAAAATCCGTTGTGTATGTTTGCCCAGTGTCAACATATGATGATAGTAGGAATGCCGGAGCTGTCGGTCAGGCCAGTCCGACAAAGCCGGCACAGAAGACTCGAATAGGCGGTGGGAGCCTTGAAAATATCGGATTTCCAATCCAAGGATGTCATCAATATCGTCGACGGCAAACGTCTGGGCCATGTGAGCGATCTCGAGCTCGATCTGAGACAGGGGCGTATCGACTCGATCGTTGTCCCGGCGTATACGCGGTTCTTTGGCTTGATGGGCGGCGGCGCGGACGTCGTCATCCCGTGGCGCAATATCGTCAAGATCGGCGCAGACGTTGTGCTCGTGCGGCTCGACGACAACAAGGCGTATCGGGACGATAGCAAGACCTACCGGTATGAGGAGCAGGACAACGAGCCGCTCTAGACTGCGTGGCAGCCGCTGCGCTCGAAAGCTAGGCCTCACCTGTGGTACACTGGTACGGAGGTGATGAGGATGGAGCCATTTGCTGCGATGGATGCGGAGAAGCGTCCATCTCTATACGTGTTGTCTGCCTGGGTAGAGCGCTATCCAGGCTTGACGGCTGGATTCACGGGGCGGCATGGCGGCGTCAGCGGGATGCCGTGGGAGTCGCTGAATGTCGGCCTGCATGTGGGAGACGCTCCGGCCGACGTCGTCCGCAACCGCGAGCTCGTCGCAGAGGCGATCGGCTGGCCGGCCGAGGCATGGACGAGCAGCGAGCAGGTGCATGGCGCCGTCGTCCGCCATGTCGGCGCCAGCGAGCGGGGACGCGGCCGGCTGAGTCGAGAGGATGCGCTGGAGGACTGCGATGCGGTGGTGACGGCGGAGAAGGGCATTCTGCTGACCTCGCTCTACGCCGACTGCGTGCCGTTATACTTCTACGATCCGCGCCATGAGGTGGTGGCGCTGGCGCATGCCGGCTGGAAGGGAACCGTGCTGCGGATCGCGGATGCTACGCTAGGGGAGATGCGGGAGAGGTATGGCAGCGAACCGGCAGAGGTCCGCGCGGCGATCGGACCGGCGATCGGCAGCTGCTGCTATGAGGTCGACGAGCCTGTCCTGACTCGCGCTGTGCCGTTGATCCAGGAGCTTGCCGCAGGGAATGATGCGGACGTCGGCGCGATGCTGGAGGAGACCAAGCCAGGCAAAGGGCGGCTGAACTTGAAAGAAATAAACCGACAGATTATGATAAAAGCAGGAATATTGCCGATGCATATCGAATTAAGTACCCGATGTACCGGCTGTCAGACCGATCTGTTCTTCTCCCATCGGATGGAGGGGGGCCGTACGGGAAGGATGGCCAGCTGGATTGGCATGGAGATGAGGTGAGTACGGCTTGACAACAATGCTGCAACGTATAGATGAAGTAGAACGTCGAATCCGCGAAGCATGCGCGCGCAGCGGACGCAGTCGCGAAGAGGTCCGACTCATCGCGGTAACCAAGTACGTGTCGACCAAGACGACGATAGAGGCCGTCCGTCACGGCTTGCTGCAGCTCGGCGAGAACCGCTGGCAGGACGCTCAGGCGAAGTGGCATGCGCTGCAGGATATCGACGGACCGGCGCCGACCTGGCATTTCATCGGCTCTCTGCAGACCAACAAGGTCAAGGAGGTGGTCGGGCGGTTCGCCTGCATCCACTCGCTGGACAGGCCGTCGCTCGCCAAGGAGATTAACCGCAAGGCCGAGCAGCTCGGCATCCGGGTGCCCTGCCTGTTGCAGGTTAATGTATCCGGCGAGGACACGAAGCACGGGCTGCAGCCGGAAGAGGTGCGAGGGTTCGCCGCAACGCTGGCGGATTTGCCTTTTATACAGCCAGCCGGACTGATGACGATGGCTCCGTACGAAGCAGAGCCGGAGGAGACTCGGCCGGTGTTCCGGAGCTTGCGCGAGCTGCGGGACGAGTTGAATCGGGCGGCTGTGCTGCCTGAGCCATTGCGCGAGTTGTCGATGGGCATGTCCAACGATTTTGAGATTGCCGTCGAGGAGGGAGCGACCTGGCTGCGGCTGGGCACCATCCTGGTGGGCAAGGAGGAGGAAGCGTAATGGGTGTTATGAACCGATTTATGAACTTTCTCGGCTTGCAGGAAGAAGAAGAAGTGATCGAGCGCGAGAAGGTTATGACGCCGACCCACGAAGAGTCGGAGCAGGATAATGCGTTTGAGACGCGCAAGCAGCAGCAGACCAAGAGCAACAACGTCGTCAGTATTCATTCCCAGAAAAATGTCCGCGTTGTGCTTATCGAGCCCCGCACCTATGACGAAGCTCAAGAGATCGCCGATCATCTGCGCTCTCGACGTCCGGTCATCGTCAATTTGCAGCGGGTGCGCAAGGAGCAGGCGGTCCGTGTCGTTGACTTTTTGAGCGGTACAGTATACGCTTTGAACGGCAACATTTCCAAACTCGGACCCCATATTTTCCTGTGCACGCCGGATTCGGTCGAAATTCAGGGCACCATCACGGAGATGATGGCGGAGGATGTTGAGTACAACAAAATGAGGTGACCTTTCGTTGAGCGAATTAGTAGTAGTGGAGTTTATTGAGAGACTTAGAACGATCTATACCTTCATGATAATCGGCTACGTGCTGATGTCATGGCTGCCTAACCTGAGGGAGAGCTTCATCGGCGAACTGCTGGGCAAGCTCGTCGAGCCTTACCTGTCGGTATTCCGCCGGATCATCCCGCCGATCGGCGGCGTCCTTGATCTGTCCCCGATCCTCGCGGTGTTCGCGCTGCAGTTCGTCGCGGCGGGCTTGATCGCCGTCATCACCTACTTTATGTAGAAGCGACCTGGAGCGAATGAGATGAATCAAGATATATATGAGCATTTTCACCCGGACGAACGCCCCTTCATCGACCGGGCTTCCGAGTGGGTGAATCGGGCGGGCGATTGGCATGAATTGAAGCGCACCGACTTCCTCGATCCTCGCCAAGCCTATATCCTCAGCACGCTGGCGCAGCGTCATCCCGACGTGCACGTACGTCTGGACGGCGGCTACGAGGGCGCCGAGCGGCAACGCGCGATCGTGGCGCCGGACTACCGCCCGCTCGAGGCGGAGCCGATCGGTATCGCCGTGCTCTCGATTGCAGCGAGTGATCGCAGTCCATTGGAGCTGGATCATGGCGACTACATGGGCGCTATCCTGGGCCTTGGGATCAAGCGGGACCGCGTTGGCGACATCCATGTGCATGAGCATAGCTGCCATTGTCTGGTGACGGAGGAGATCGCCTCGTATCTGAACGTCCATCTGCGGCAGGTGCATCGCGCGACCGTGCTGACGGAGGTGCTGCCACTCGCTGAGCTGCGGCCTAGCGTCTCGGAGTTCGAGGAGATGAGTCTGTCGGTCGCATCGATGCGACTGGACGGGATTGCCAGCGATGTCCACCGCTTCAGCCGGGCGCGTATCGTCGAGCCGATTCGGGCGGGCCGTTGCCGGGTCAACTGGAAGGTGACGGAGGACCCGTCGAGACTGCTGAAGGAAGGCGATGTCGTCTCGATTCAGGGGCTTGGCCGGTTCAAGCTGCTGGAGGTCGAGGGCGTGACCAAGAAAGGTCGGATACGCGTCAGGGCAGGCAAATTTATTTAGTCGATTGAAGGATTTTGCGCCTAATTGTCGAATTGGTTGATTGAAAACTGAGGGGATCGTCATTTCGATAGGAGGTGCGCCAGTGCCGTTAACGCCATTGGACATACATAACAAGGAATTCGGTCGCAGATTGCGCGGATACGATGAGGACGAGGTCAATGAGTTCCTCGATCAGGTGATCAAGGACTACGAGTCGCTGATCCGCGAGAACAAGGAATTGCAAAATCAACTGCTGACGGTCCAGGAAAAGCTGAACCACTTCGCCAATATCGAGGAAACGCTCAGCAAGACGATCATCGTCGCCCAGGAAGCGGCCGATGAAGTGAAGGGCAACGCCAAAAAGGAAGCGCAGCTGATCATCAAGGAAGCCGAGAAAAACGCCGATCGGATCATCAACGATTCGCTGTCGAAATCGCGCAAGGTGTCGCTGGAGGCGGAGGAGCTGAGGAAGCAGGCCTCGATCTACCGTTCCAGGTTCCGGATGCTCGTCGAGGCGCAGCTCGAGATGCTGAGCAAAGACGACTGGGACGCACTGGAGGCGCCGCAGCCCGAGGAGGCCGCGCTCGAACGTTGACAAACGGTTTGAAACGCGTTATAAATAGGGAATACTAACAAGGTATAATGTAACTTCGATGACGAGAACGAGTACGTTGCATGGATGATCACCAGAGAGTCGGCGATTGCTGAGAGCCGACGTTCAGACTGCAGCCGAAGATCCTCTCCGAGAAGCAACGCCGAAGCATTAGAGTGAAGGTTCATCCGCAAGCTGAGAGTGTAGGTTTTGAACTGGCTTCCAATGGAGGTTCAAAATGATCGCTTTTCAGCACCGAGAAGGTTGAGGGCAAGAGGGAATGAGGAGCGGAGCGTAGCTGGAGGCTACGTGAGCACCGGAAGTCCCGATTGCGTTCAAGATTCGATGTCGAGGTACATCTTCGAAACACATCGTGATCAAAAGCGGGCATTTTGAACTTCCTTTAAAGAGTAGGTGTTGCCGGGTGTCCACCGTTACCAAGGAGCGCGGATCATCGTCCGCGGCTAGAGCGCCGATGCGCCTGTTCTGTTTGGGCAGGGGATCGGAAGTAGGGTGGTAACGCGAGTAAACCTCGTCCCTTTTTGGGAGAGGTTTTTTTTGTTGCTCGGAATGACTGCGGAAGAAGTAATCGGTCGAAGGGCCGCCTGCGGGCGCTGCAACGAAAGAAACTTTCGTTAAACGGCCGAAAGGGCCGCCTGCGGGCGCAGCAACGAAAGAAACTTTCGTTAAACGGCCGAAAGGGCCGCCTGCGGGCGCAGCAACGAAAGAAACTTTCGTTAAACGGCCGAAAGGGCAGCCTGCGGGCGCAGCAACGAAAGAAACTTTCGTTAAACGGCCGAAAGGGCAGCCCGCGGGCGCAGCAACGAAAAAAACTTTCGTTAAACGGCCGAAAGGGCCGCCTGCGGGCGCAGCAACGAAAGAATTGCTGGGAAGGCCATCAGAATCAATAGGGTCCAGATGGGACAATGAGAAAGGATGACGAGAGTGCAACGTGTAGATGTGAAGGAACGCGCCCGTCAGCGGGAGCTGCGAGTGCTGGAGCAATGGAAGCAGGAAGGAACGTTCAAACAATCGATCGACAATCGCGAGGGCAAGCCGAACTTCGTGTTTTACGAAGGGCCGCCGACGGCGAACGGAGCGCCGCATATCGGCCACGTGCTGGGGCGGGTCATCAAGGACTTCATCTGTCGCTACAAGACGATGGCGGGCTACCGCGTCGTCCGCAAGGCTGGCTGGGACACGCACGGTCTGCCGGTCGAGCTCGGCGTCGAAAAGCAGCTCGGCATCTCGGGCAAGCAAGAGATCGAGAACTACGGCATCGAGGAATTCATCAAGAAGTGCAAGGCGAGCGTGTTCGAATATGAAAAGCAATGGCGCGAGCTGACCGAGGGGATCGCGTACTGGACCGACATGGACGATCCGTACATCACGCTCGACAATCGCTACATCGAGAGCGTCTGGCATATCCTCTCAACGATCCATGACAAAGGACTGCTCTATCGCGGCCATCGCGTCAGCCCTTACTGCCCATGCTGTCAGACAACGCTGAGCTCGCATGAGGTGGCGCAAGGCTACGAGGACGTCAAGGATCTGAGCGCGACGGTGAAGTTCCGCCTGAAGGACCGCGAGGAAGCGATCCTCGCCTGGACGACGACGCCATGGACGCTGCCGGCCAACGTTGCACTGGCCGTCAATCCCGAGCTGACCTACAGCCGCGTGCGCGTGGACGGCGATGTCGTCATCGTCGCCGAGAATCTGGTCGAGAGCGTCGTCAAGGGCGAGCATGAGGTGCTCGGCACGGTGAAGGGCTCGGAGCTGGCAGGACTGGCGTATGTGCCGCCATTTGCCTATGCGACGGTCGACAATGGCCATATCGTCATCGCCGCCGACTTCGTCACCGACAGCAGCGGTACCGGCATCGTCCATCTGGCGCCGGCGCATGGCGAGGACGACTACAAGGCGGTGCGTCAGCACGGGCTGAGCATGCTGAGCGTCGTCGACACGTCGGGCCGCTATGTCGAGGCTGTGACCGATCTCGCTGGCCGCTTCGTCAAGGATTGCGATGTCGATATCGTCAAGATGCTGAGCGAGCGCGGGCTGCTGTTCAGCAAGGAGCGCTACGAGCATAGCTACCCGTTCTGCTGGCGCTGCAAATCGCCGCTGCTGTACTACGCGACAGAGAGCTGGTTCATCAAGACGACCGCAGTCAAGGAGCAGCTGATCGCCAACAACAATAGCGTCGACTGGTATCCGGGCCATATCCGGGAAGGTCGCTTCGGCAAATTCCTCGAAGATCTGGTCGACTGGAACATCAGCCGCAATCGCTACTGGGGCACGCCACTGAACGTGTGGGTGTGCGACAGCTGCGGCGGCGAGCATGCGCCGGGCAGCATCGCCGACCTGCGGGAGCGGGCAATTGAGGACGTGCCGGAGGATATCGAGCTGCACAAGCCTTATGTCGACGGCATCCATCTGCGCTGTCCGCACTGCGAGGGCGGCACGATGACCCGCACCTCGGAGGTGATCGACGTCTGGTTCGACAGCGGCTCGATGCCATTCGCCCAGCAGCATCATCCGTTCGAGAATGAGGAGCGCTTCGCACAGCAGTATCCGGCGGATATCATCTGCGAAGGCATCGACCAGACGCGCGGCTGGTTTTTCAGCTTGCTGGCGGTCTCCACGCTCTACAACGGCAAAGCGCCGTACAAAGCGGTCATCTCGACCGGCCATATCCTCGACGAGAACGGCCAGAAAATGTCGAAGTCGAAGGGCAATGTCATCGACCCGTGGGAGATCATCAACGAGTACGGCACCGATGCCTTCCGCTGGGCGTTGCTGGCTGACAGCGCGCCGTGGAACAGCAAGCGATTCTCCAAGGGGATCGTCGGCGAAGCGAAGTCGAAGGTGATCGATACGATCGTCAACACTCACGCCTTCTACGCGCTTTATGCGTCGATCGACGGCTACGATCCGCAGGCGCATCCGCAGCAGGCGGTAGACAACAAGCTGGATCGCTGGATCGTCTCGCGTCTGCATACGCTGATCCAGCAGGTGAGCAAAGGGCTGGAGGCCAATGACTTCCTCAACCCGGCGAAGGCGATCGAGACGTTCGTAGACGAGCTGAGCAACTGGTACATCCGCCGCTCGCGCGACCGCTTCTGGGGCAGCGGACTGACCGATGACAAGCTGCAAGCATACCAGACGCTGCGTCAGGTGCTGCTGACGCTCTCCGGGCTGATCGCGCCGTATGCGCCGCTGCTGGCGGACGAAGTGCATCGCAATCTCGGCGGCGAGGGCAGCGTCCATCTGACCGACTATCCGGTCGCCGACGCGTCGCTGATCGACAGCGAGCTGGAGCGCGACATGGAGACGGCGCGCAGCATCGTCGAGCTGGCGCGCAATGTCCGCAACGAGACGGGCATCAAGACGCGGCAGCCGCTCGCCAAGCTGATCGTCTCGCTAGACGGCCCGTTCGAGCTGGCGGCCTACGAGGAGATCATCAAGGATGAGATCAACGTCAAGGCGATCGAGGTCGAGCAAGGCGATAGCGGCTTCGTCGACTTCACGCTCAAGCTCAATCTGAAGCTGGCCGGACGCAAATACGGCAAGCAGGTTGGGCCGATCCAGGCGTATCTGAAGGGTCTGGCGCCGGAGCAAACGCGCGAAGCAGTGCAAAGCGGCAGTCTGACGTACGTCGATGAGTCAGGCGAGATGATCGTCATCGACAAAGAGGAGCTGCTCGTCGAGAAGCAAGCGAAGGCGGGCTACGCTGCCGCCTCTGGCAATAGCCTGACGGTAGCGCTGCATACCGAAGTGACGCCGGAGCTGATCCAAGAGGGCTGGGTCCGCGAGGTGATCCGCGCCGTCCAGGATACGCGCAAAAAGCTTGATCTGGCGATCGAGAAGCGGGTGGCGCTGACGTTGTCCGTGGACGAGGAGCTGCGCGAGGCGCTGGTCGCCTTTGACCATGTGCTGCAAGACAATGTGCTGCTGACCTCGGTAGCGTTCGGCGAAGCCGCTGACATGGAGCGTGTCGAGCTGGGGGACAAAACGATCGGAATTTCCCTGCAATAAACCGGATATACTGGTAATAGGAGAACGGTACGCGAAGCGAGCTCTCTACCTAAGGGTAAAGAGCTCGTCTTCGATGCTGCTGCATATGAGGGGGAAGCGCGATGGCGGACAAGGATGAGACGACAGACTTGAAGCAGCTACGGGGCGCCCTGGAGGCGATAGAGACGCGGCTGCAAAAGGTGACCGTCGATATGGAGCGCTCGATGATCGCCGATTATGTGCAGCTGTTGAACCGCCCGAGATCGCTGATCTGGCGCAATCTGCTGGCAGGCACGGCACGCGGCGTCGGCATCGCGATCGGCTTTACCTTCTTCGCTGCGACGATCCTCTACGTGCTACAATTGCTCGGGGCGCTGAATCTGCCGATCATCGGCGACTACATCGCTGACATCGTCAAGATCGTCCAGAATCAGCTGGAGGGCAAGTCGTATTAGAGCGCTACCCGGACATCTTAGTCAGTGCTCTGCTCCTCTTCGCTGTGCATAAACTCGTCATAAGCGCGATTGCGGTAAAAAAAACGCTGTGTGCCTGTCATGTCGGTGGCCAGGAAGCTCTCAAGGTCCTCGACATAGCCGTCCGGCTCGCCGGACTCGATGCCCATCTCCTCGTAGTCGGCGACGTCATGCTCGGCCATCGCCGGCGAGTCAGAGTTGCCCCACGCCTCGACGATCTGCCAGCTGTCTTCGCCGTCAAAGCCGTTGTACGCTTCATGCTCGTCCATGCTGGTGCGGCCGAAGGGCGGCTGCAGGAACTGCTCCTCGATCAGCCGGCGATCCGAGACATGGCGACGCGGCGAATGCTCGGTGCAGAAGAGCGTCTCCGGCACAGCTTGCAGACGGGCAAACGGGATGTCGTCGCCGCATGCCATGCAACGGCCGTAACGGCCGTCCTCGATAGCGCGCAGCGCCTCCTCCGTGCGCATCAAGGTCAGCTCAGCTTGCTCCAGCAAGGCGAGATCCTTGCCCCGCTCGAACAGCTCGGAGCCGAGATCGGCAGGATGGTTGTCGAGCGTAGATAGCTCGCCGGTAGCATCCCGGAGCGAAGCCGCCAGACCGAATGCGTTGTTCTCGTCGAGTTGATCCTCGAGTCGTTGTCGCTGGCGTTTCAGTTCATTCGACAAGGCAGACAATTGATGAGGGGATAAAGAATTCATATTCCGCCGCCTTCCGATATTGGATTCGGCTGCAGTTGGTTCAACTTAAGTTCAGCCACCTCTAGCATTTGCGGAGGCGGCTTTTTTTAATCGACGCGGGGCGCCGGGCAGCGCTGCCGCAGGGCCGCGAAATTTTGGCACCTGGTTTGCTGGCAACCGGGCCTGAGCGTATGCTACAATATTTGGGATGATTACAGTTATCTAGCCGGGGGGAGTAAAACAAGTGAAATATTATTATTATGTGATCGCCATCGCGGTATTCATCCTCGATCTCGTGACCAAAAAGCTCATCGAAACCCAGATGGAGATCGGCGACAAGATTCAGGTGCTCGGCAATTTCTTCATCATCACCTCTCACCGCAACCGGGGCGCGGCCTTCGGTATCCTGCAGGAGCAGACGCTGTTCTTCATCATTGTTACCTCGCTGGTCGTCATCGGCATCGTCGGCTACATCTACATGAATCGCAATTCCGGTAAGATCCGGTTGCTCTGTGCGCTCGGGCTGGTGCTTGGCGGCGCGTTTGGCAACTTCCTCGATCGCGCGACCAAAGGCGAGGTCGTCGACTTCCTGCAGTTCAATTTCGGCTCGTGGACATTCCCGATCTTCAACGTAGCGGATATGGGCATCGTCATCGGCGTCGGCCTGATCCTGCTCGACACGATCCTTGACATCAAGAATGAAGACAAAGAAAAAGCTGACAAGCAAAATGGAGACGAAAATGAACAACAATACAAGCAACCTGTCTAACAACGTAACTATTGAAGAAGAAGCGTGGGAGATGATCATCGACGACGAAGGCGCCGGCGAACGACTGGACAAGCTGCTCGCCGAGGCGCTCGAGGAGGAGTCGGTGTCCCGCACCCAGATCCAGGACTGGATACGCGCCGGCCATGTGCAGGTCGGCGGGCGTACAGTCAAGCCGAACTACAAGGTGGCGGCGGAGGATCGAATCGTCGTGACGCCGCCGCCGCTGGAGTCGGCCGAGCTGACGCCGCAGGATATCCCGCTCGAGGTCGTCTATGAGGATGGCGATGTGATCGTCGTCAACAAGCCGCGCGGCATGGTCGTCCATCCTGCGGTAGGTCACCCTGACGGCACGCTCGTCAACGCGCTGATGCATCACTGTAAGGACCTGGCGGGCATCGGGGGCGAACTGCGGCCCGGCATCGTGCACCGGATCGACAAGGATACGACAGGGCTGCTGATGGCGGCCAAAAACGATCTCGCGCACCATGCGCTCGCTGAGCAGCTCAAGGCGCATACGGTGACGCGCAAATATATCGCGCTGGTCCACGGCAATCTGCCGCATGACCATGGCACGATTGATGCGCCGATCGGACGCGACCCGCAGGATCGCAAGCTGTTCAAGGTGACGGATCGCGGCGGCAAGGATGCGGTGACGCATTTTGCCGTGCTGGAGCGGCTCGGCGACTTTACTTTGGTAGAGCTGAAGCTGGAGACGGGCAGGACGCACCAGATTCGCGTACATATGAAGTATATCGGCTATCCGC
>Ga0160452_100663_pt1 | contig 17899 bp, 20 predicted proteins | sample HID1971I_E6MG_FD_108230 | JGI IMG/M metagenome (GOLD analysis project Ga0160452, IMG submission 108230) | Enriched millipede-associated microbial communities from UW Madison campus, WI, USA - HID1971I_E6 MG | ecosystem: Host-associated > Arthropoda: Insects > Digestive system > Unclassified ...
CAGCCCCGAAGACATTCTAATAAGTCCACAAAACCCGCGTACCCAAAGCTTTATTTCTGCCGTTCGCACTTAACTAAAAAACTAACGAGAACGCCCCCATGAAAAAAATGTTTATCCCCACCTTGCTCGCAGGCCTGATGGCCTCCACCGTTGTTTTTGCGGCATTGCCGGCGGCCATCAAGGACAAAGGCGAGATCAGCGCGGCCATCGTGCCGAACTACCCGCCGATGGATTTCAAGGACCCGGCCACCAACAAACTCACAGGCCTGGACTTTGACCTGGGCAACGCCCTCGCCGAGCGCCTGGGGGTAAAGATCAAGTGGCAGGAAACCGGCTTCGAGCAGATGCTCAGCGGCCTGACCACCAAGCGCGTCGACATCGTGTTGTCGGGCATGACCGACACGGCCGAGCGTCAGAAGGCCGTGACCTTCATCGACTACTTCACCAGCGGCCCGCAGCTCTACACCCTGGCCAAACGTGAAGAACTCAAGGAACTGACCGACCTGTGCGGTAAAAAAGTCGGCACCAGCCGCCGTACGACCTGGCCGTCGGAAATTACCGCGTGGAGCAAGGCAAACTGCGAAGCAGCGGGTAAGCCGGCGATTGTGGTGATCGGCACTGAAGGCTCGGCGGATGCGCGGGCGCAGTTGCAGCAGAACCGTTTGGATGCGGCGATGCAGGGCAGCGAGACCATTCCTTATCTGATGTCGCTGGATAAGGGGAAGTACAAGCCGGTGGGTCAGGCGATTTCCAAGCAATTCACCGGGCTTGGGATTGAGAAGAGCAATACCGAGTTGGTCACGGCGATCAGTGAGGCGTTACAGGGGATGATTGACGATGGGACCTACGGCAAGATCCTGAAGAAGTGGGATCTGGAGCAGGGTGCGGTGGAAAAAATCACCATCAATTCCGGCCAGTAAACCACGGTCAAAAAATGTGGGAGGGGGCTTGCTCCCGATAGCAATGGTTCAGTCACCTGACGCTTGTCTGATGTATCGCCATCGGGAGCAAGCCCCCTCCCACATTTGACCTGTATTGTCTTTGAGTAATAACTAGGACGCTCTCCCCATCGTGGCCACCTATTCCCTGGTAATCCGCCGCCTGCTGATCTGCTCGGTGACCATCGTGGTCAGCCGCGCCATGACCAGCCCGTTGCTGGCCCTCTGGCTGAGCACACGCCTGGGCCTCGACCAGCAGGACATCGGCCTGTTGATGGGCACCGCCGTGTTCATCGCCACGTTGCTGGGTTTGTACGGCGGCTACATCATCGACCGCCTGGAAAAGCGCAAGCTGCTGATCCTGGCCATGCTCTCCAGCTCCATCGGTTTTCTGTTGCTGACCTTTGCCAGCAACCTCTACCTCACCACCCTGACCCTGGTGATCACTGAAGCCGCGTCGGCGCTGTTCCTGATCGGCTCCAAGGCGATCATCAGCGAGAACCTGCCGGTAGGTGATCGCGCCAAGGTATTTTCCCTGCGCTACACCCTGACCAACGTCGGCTACGCGACCGGCCCGATGCTGGGTGTGGTGATCGCCGGACAGTTACCCTGGGCGCCGTTCCTGATCGCCAGCGCCATTGCCTTTGGCAGCCTGTTCCTGATGATAGGCATTGCACCGACCCAACGGGATGACAGCCATAAACCTCAGAGTTTCCTCAGCACCCTGCACACGTTGCGCAACGACCGCACATTGATACTGTTCACTGGCGGCAGCTTGTTGAGCACCATTGTCCATGGCCGCTACACCCTGTATCTGTCACAGTTTTTGCTGGTGGCCTACAAACCTGAGCAGGCGTTGAAAATTCTGTCTGCGGTGCTAGCCTGCAACGCGATAACGGTGATTTTGATGCAGTATCAGATCGGCCGGTTCCTCAAGCGTAAGCAGTTGCGCCATTGGATCGTGCTGGGCACCTTGCTGTTTATCGGCGGGTTGATGGGGTTCAGCCAGGCCGACAGCCTGGTCACCTGGTGCCTGGCGATGTTCGTGTTCACCTTGGGTGAAATGATCATCTACCCTTCTGAGTTCCTGTTTATCGACACCATTGCGCCGGATGCGCTACGGGGCAGTTACTACGGCGCACAAAACCTGGCAGCGTTCGGTGGAGCGATGAGTCCGGTGATTTGTGGCTATTTGCTGATCAACGCTGCACCGACCAGCATGTTCTACGCGCTGGCGGCACTCACCGCCATGGGCGGCACCCTGTGTTTCTTGAGCGGGCGGCGCGTAGCAGGTTCTTGCTGATATTTAGCTGGGATCCCGCTATTAATAGCGAAACTTCTCACGGACCCGAGCCCATGAAATTCGACACGGCTTACAGCCTGAGTCTCGATGACAAATTGTCGATCTACGATGTTCGAGAGCTGAATTTCGACGAAACCGCCGATTTCGATTCCGACAAGGACAGCTTCCTCTGCCCCAACGACGTCTGCCGCGCCGCGTTCGATGCAAACAATGTGTTGAGTACCTTCAACGCCAAGAACGTCAACTACCTGCGCACGCCGCACTTCAAGAACAAACCCGGCACCCGGCATATCGACGGTTGCCGCTATGCCAGCAGCCAAAAAAACGCGACTGGTGAAAATGACGACGAACGCGAGGACAATTTCCCATCGGAATTTGTACTGACACGCCGTCAGTACCAACGTAAAACGCCTGTTGTCGGCATCGATGAAAGCGTCCCACAAGAGCCAACGAAAGCGCCTTTAAACCGTTTTACGACATCCCACAACGACGGCGACACAACCCCGGACAAAACCAGCGTGTTCGCCCACCCGGTGGAGTGCTATGTATCGAACATCGATGACAAGGACAAGCTCAAGGCCATGCCCTTGAAGATCGGTGAGCACACGGCGACCTACTGGGCGTTTTTCAAGAAAATCGAATACCTGCAAGACAACAAGGGCTTGATCTACTGGGGCAAGATCAAGGAAATCAAAGACTACACCAGCAGCTTTCGCATCGATTTCGAAAAGAAGGTGTGGCTCGACAAGAAGCCGTACTCGGTCAACGTCTACCTGAGCAAAAAGCTCATTGAGGGCTATCGCAAGCGCAGCGCATTCCTGGAGCAGATCAAGGCGGCGGCCAGCAGCGAACGGCCGCTGTATTGCTTCTTCTACGGGGTTACGCCGCAACTCAAGCAGGTGCCCAGCAAGAAAAACCCCGAGCAAACGTTCGGGGTATTCAGCGCGAATATCGAGAACCTGGATCACTTGATCATCCGGGAGGCGCCAGGGCTGGAGTAACAGCGGCTGGAAGGCCTGCGAAATCGTCCAGATGATGAGCGGTATAAACAACTGTACAAAAACACAGTATAGTTGCGCCTCAACCGTCGAACCTGGAGAACCCCCATGTCCTCTCTGGCAATGAGCTCTTTCGTAGAACAGCAGATCGTGCTGCACCAATTCACCGCCAAACACTGCGCGCAGGCCCGCCTCATGCTGGGCTGGAGCCGCGAAGAACTGGCCCGCCAGGCGGGCGTGGCGGTAGAGGCGATTCAACAATTGGAAGGCCACGGCGACATCGATGATCAAACCCGTTTGATCCTGGCGTTTCGCCTCGAGGCTGAAGGGCTGGTATTTTTCCCCGGTTTCGCGCCGGGATGGGGCATGACTGCGCGCCGGTTTGACACACCAGCAGCCGACCCCACACCCCGAGGCCTCATGTCTCGGTTGCTGGGCACAACAACGGCAACAACTGACTCAGCAACGCCTCAACCGAATGGTGCGTAGAGTCGAGCCGCAGCACCGGGCAACGCAATGGTTTCAACCAGGTTTCGTGCCGGCGCAGGCTGCGTAGGCTGTGATTGCCAGCATCGTAACGCGCCGCCCAGGCGAGGAATGCGACGCTGTTTTGGTGACGGCTGCCACCTTCCAGGATCTGCTCGCCGTAGCGCTCCACCTCGCGCAGTCGCAAGCGGTGCAAGCGAACCTCAGGGTCCAGGCGCAGGAACACTACGTGGGTGAACTGCGGGATCATGGCGTCGCCCCAGCCGCACAAGGAGCCAGACAGCACCCAACTTTCATGGCCTACAGTGTGTTCCTGCAGTAGCTGAATGCGTTCGTCCCGGGGTCGGGCGATGGTGAAGGGTTCCGGGGTTTGCTGCCAGTAATAGAAATCCGAGTCGAAATAGGCAATGTTCAAATGTTCAGCCAGGGCCTTGCCCAAGGTAGTAGTGCCGGCTCCCGCAGCGCCGAGGATGTGGATTCTGTAACTGTCCATGGCTTTCCCCCCTGGCATGGAGTGTAGCCGGTGGCCGCGTCATGCCTGCGATGGCGAAACGGAGAAATTGAAGTTACCCCTTAGGCAACCTCTGCGGGCATCAGCCAGCAGAGGTGGATTCAAACTCACGCGTCAGTGGCGCAGACCTCAACAGTTTCATCTGCGCCTATCGGGGCCGGCGTGAAGGGAGCCCCTGGCAGAAAAGCCGGTTTCTGGATCGCTTGCGAGGCTAGCTCATAACCATAGGCGACTGAGAGCAAGGTGGCTTCGCTGTTGCCCGAACCATAAAAATAGAGTGCGGTCGGCATGCCTTCATCATCCATTCCAGACGGAATCGACAGGCCTGGATAGCCGGCTGCCGCACTGAAGAAATAATTATGGGATAGGAAGTTCGACACCATGGCGTCGAGTTTGTGTTCCTTTATTGGATCGTCGACGGTTTTCTGAAAGATGGGAAGGATCTCCTCCCACAACTTGTCGCGCTGTTCCGAAGTCGTTTCCAGGTTGTTGATCAGTTCCAACAGCTTCTGGTCAGGCTCACCGGGCTGCTGGTTGCGCTTGATAAAAGCAATCAGCTCCGAAAGTGATTTGACAGGCAAACCTTCTCGCCCAGCCAGGTAGTCTTCCAGTTGTTGCTTGACCTCTGCGAACAGCGCTTCGGTGTAACGCTCGTAGGTCTCATCAGCGACACCCTCCTCCAACGGCCTCACCGGCACCAGGATCGCACCTTGGTCCTTCAACACATCGAGCGCCTTTTCGTAATGCTTGCGATCTGCGCGTTTGGCCGGGTCCTTGGCCTCCTCCTCGGACAATTCAGGCAAAGGCGTGTAGCCAATTCGCTTACCTTTCAGGGCGTCGGCATGCAGGCCATCGGTATAGGCATTGGTTCCGGTCATTGCGTTGAGCGCTTCCGCCGCATCACAGACATTACGGGTGAAAGTACCGATCGCATCCAGGCGTGTACTGGTCATGACGCCCTCGGTACTGAGCAGTCCTACCGTTGTTTTCAGACCAAAGACGCCGTTGTAGGCTGCTGGGCTGATAATCGACCCGTTGGTTTCCAACCCCAAGGCCAAAGGCACATGCCCTTGGGCAACAGCGACTGCTGAACCCGAACTAGAGCCCGCCACCTGCCCTCCCAGGCGATGCGGGTTCAGCGTCTGGCCGCCGCGGGAACTCCACCCATCAGCCGGCGACTCAGAGCGAAAGTTGGACAACTCGCTCATATTGGTTTTACCCACAATCACTACCCCGGCCTTCAACAAATTGTCGACAACCTTGGCGTTTCTAGTTGCAGGCGCTCCAACCAAGGCCTTCGAGCCTGCGCTGGTCTGCATGCGATCATTGGTTTCAAATACATCCTTGAGCGCTATCGGTACGCCGTGCAAATGCCCACGCACGTGGCCGTTGGCACGCTCCTGATCACGCGCCTTCGCCTCACGGAGAGCATCCGGGTTTGTTTCCAAAAACGCGTTGCCGCCCTGTAGCCCACGATCAATGTTGGCTATTTGCTTGAGCGAATCTTTCAACAGCGACTGCGCGGTGACACCGCTTCCCTGGGCCATTTCCACTGACATTTGACAGGCGCTCTTAAAGCCTTGCGGTGGGTTTGAAAGCTCCTGGAACAAGCCTGTCCCCCATCCGCCTGCCGACACGGGTCCGATCATGAAGTGCCTCTCTACGTGACTGAGTATGAGGGTTATCGGTCGATAACCCCACACCAGTCTAAGAAGCGCCGCCTGCGCACTGTTTCAGGCGAATCCTGCCACGCCGTCCTATCATTCCCCGTCTGGCGTAGGCTCCGATAGAACCCTTGGACGTAGGTCGCGGTAAGCGCGCAACAGGGCCGTCAAGCGATCACCCGCCCAACGGGCGCCGTAAAACCAGACTTTCGATCCATCCTCCAGTGTTTCACAGATACTGGGATACCCGCTTCTGCACGCGTTATGAAACCCAGCATTCGGATCGTTTGACACCAAGGCATCAAGACGAAGGCCAGCCACCAGCTCGTCAATTTCGCGACCCGCCTGGCCGCTGTCGCTGTCGCGCTGCACGTCTACCGCCACCCATTGCGCACCGGCCTGGCGCAAGGTGTCGAAGACTCGGCGCAAGGCTGCACTGTGTTCGACGAGTTCAGCCTGCTTGCCCTGCACATAACGTTCGGCGTAGCCGAGACGATACCCCGCCAGCTCCAGTGAAGCGGTGAATGTGGTGTTATTCAATACCAGGGGAACCTCCACCATCACCGGTTCAGTAGGGTCTATGCCACTGATGGCGATAAGGGATAGCGCGGGGTCACGCACCGGGTTTATCTGGGGGGCCAGGGCGTTATACCCTGGCACAGGTGCAGCGCCCGTGCGTTGCCCGGCACCAAAAACGATAGAAACCGGAGCGGCGTTGAACAATGGGGCAGGAACGTCGGCAGCGTTGACGGGCACGAGTGAAGGCTGGCCGATGGCGCAAGGCAAACCCATCTTCCAAAGTTTCTTACAATGGCTATCCATCGAAATATCCTCCCCGAAATAAAATTTCCGGAGATCATCGCACCCTCGTCTGACGCTTGTCGCAGGGCTGAAACCCTCTGAAAAGCTCTTTTCCTTAATCCACTTGGCTCAGCCTGGTGCCCGCTCCTGCACAAGTTGAGGCTCCACCTCCAACCACCAGGCATGCCCACGCTCGGGCAGGTTCAAGCGGAACGCCTGCCCCATCGCCGGGGTAGTGATCGATACGTTGCGTTCCCAGGCCAGGGCCATGATGCGGTCGAAGGGTTCGTGCCAGGCGTGGAATGCCAGGTCGAAGGTGCCGTTGTGAATCGGCAGCAGCCAGCGCCCCTTGAGGTCGATATGCGCCTGCAGCGTTTGCTCCGGCTGCATGTGTACGTGGGGCCAATCGACGTTGTAAGCGCCAGTTTCCATCAGGGTCAGGTCAAACGGACCGTATTGCTCGCCGATGCGTTTGAAACCGTCGAAGTAGCCGGTGTCGCCACTGAAAAAAATTCGGCGCGCATCGTCGATCATTACCCAGGAGCACCACAGTGTCTGGTTGCTATCAAACAGGCCACGTCCGGAAAAGTGCTGCGCCGGGGTGGCGATAAAACGAATGCCGTCCACCTCGGTGCCCTGCCACCAATCCAGCTGGCGGACTTTGCTGGCGTCTACTCCCCATTTGATCAGCGTATCGCCGACGCCCAGGGGTGCCAGGAAGTAGTTTGTCTTGTCGGCCAATTGGACCACAGCCTTATGGTCGAGATGGTCGTAATGGTTGTGGGAAAGAATAACCGCCTCAAGGGGTGGCAACTCTTCAAGGCTGATGGGCGGTTGGTGGAAACGCTTGGGGCCGGCCCAACTGAATGGCGAGGCACGCTCGGCGAATACCGGGTCAGTGACCCAGAATTTACCGCGCATTTTCAGCAATACGGTCGAATGCCCGAGGCGATACACGCTGTGATCAGGGGCGGCCAACAACTGTTCACGGGTCAGGGGCTGCACCGGAATCTGCCCCACCGGCCGTGTAGTACGCGGCTTGTTGAACAGCATGTTCCAGAAAATACGCAGGGTCTTGCCCAAGCCGCCGTGCTGCACCGGGGCGTCATTGCTGAAATGCCCCTGGCCCTGCGCGGCAGGCTTGAGCGCCACAGGCGCAGGGTCGAGACGGTTTGAAATCGTGGCCATTACAGAGTGACTCCTACGGTCCGCTCAAGAATTACACTGCACAGTGTAGTTTCTAGATTGCAACAAAAGCCGGAGCAAGTAAACTGCCGAGTGTAATTTCCATTTTGAGTCGAATGCTATCCATGACTGCTCCCAAGCGCCTCACCGAGCGTAAACGCGAAGCCATCGTGGCTGCGGCGATCGCCGAATTTCGCGAGAACGGCTTCGAGGTCACCAGCATGGACAAAATCGCCGCCACTGCCGGTGTTTCCAAGCGCACTGTGTACAACCACTTCCCCAGCAAGGAAGAGCTGTTCGCCGAGATCCTCCACCAGCTATGGGCCAGCAGCGTTGCGCAACTGGACGTGAGCTACGCCAGCGACCGCCCTTTGCGCGATCAACTGCGCAGGTTGCTGGAAGCAAAAATGAAGATGATGTCGGACACCAACTTCCTCGACCTGGCACGTGTGGCTATCGCTGCCACCATCCATTCGCCGGACCGCGCGCAAAACATGGTTAACCGCCTGAGCGCGCGGGAGGAAGGCTTTACCCAATGGGTACGCGCCGCCCATGACGACGGCCGCCTCACCTGTACCGACCCGGCTTTCGCTGCCCACCAGATCCAGAGTCTGCTCAAGGCTTTCGCATTCTGGCCGCAGATAACCCTCGGCCAGCCCACCCTTGACGCTGCCGCCCAAGCCGGTGTCATCGAGTCGGCCATCGACCTGTTCCTCGCCGGCTACGAAGTCAGCGCGCCACGTGCGCACTAAGTCCTGTTGCCTGGGCGACATTCCAAGTCGTATTTGGCGCATTCACCCGCTGTTTTGCGCAAATGGCCTAGAAGGACACTGATTATTCCCACAGGAATAATCGACAATCGCTCGCATTTTCCCATCAGCGGTTCCGCCCGCTGACGCATGCGACTGTACCCGCACAAAACAGCTGACCCAGGACACTATGGAAAACAGACGAGGCAAAGGGCTTTCATTTGCCAGGCGTATCTACAAGCCAAGGATTATCGGCCTTGGCATCGGCAGCATCAGCGTGGTTGGCGCGTTGTACCCCTTGTCCATGCCCGCTTGGGTCTGGGCGTTGCTGTTGTTCAATGGCTTGGCCTGGGCGCATGTGGCGTACCAGCTATCAACTCGCTCGCCGTTCCCCTACCAGGCCGAGCAACGCAACCTGTTGTATGACTCGTTGGCCGGCGGTTTCTGGGCGGCCGCCACCCAGTTCTCACCACTGACAACCGTCACCATCCTGTCGATGATGGCCATGAACAATGTCGCCGCCGGCGGCAAACGCCTGTTCCTGCTCGGGCTGCTGGCGCAGGCGGCCGGTATCGCGGTGGCCTGGGGCCTGTTCGGGATCAAGTTCGACCCCGGTGTCAGCCTCATTGAGGTCTACACCTGCTTGCCGATGCTGACGCTCTACCCGATGGCCATCGGCATGGTCTGCTATCAGCTAGCGATTAAACTGTCGGACCATAAACGCGCCCTCAGCGCCCTGAGCCGCATCGATAGCCTTACCGGCCTGCTCAACCATGGTTCGTGGAAAGACCTGCTCAATCTCAAATTCCATAAATGCCAGCAGCAACAAGGCCAGGCGACCATCGCCTTGATCGATATCGATCACTTCAAAAACATCAATGACATCCACGGCCACACCGTCGGGGATACGGTACTGCGCCAGTTGAGCCACGAGCTGCGCCAACACCTGCGGGCAGACGACTTGGCCGGCCGCTATGGAGGCGATGAGTTCTGTGTGATCCTTCCGAGGATGCCGCTGGAAGAAGCGGCGCAAGTCATGGAGCGACTCCGCGAAACTTTCGGTAACTATCGTCATCCGCAAATCCCTGAGCTGCGCGTCAGCCTGAGCATTGGCCTGGCGGACTTCCATTCCTCTTTCAACGATGCGGTCGCGTGGCTCAACGCCGCGGATCTCGCGCTGTATGCCGCCAAAGACAGCGGCCGCGACCGCGTCAAGACCAGCGACTGGCTAGCCACCTATCCAGCCTGAGTTATCCGATAACACCTCGTCCGAATCTAACGCCGCCCACCTGCCGCAATAGCATAATGCCGCCATTGGTCGCCTGCCCAATAATGGTCCTGCCCAACGGGCGAACTTCTTGGCAGGCTGATTACTCTGAGACCGTTGTTCCCCCCCTCTGTCAGCACCAGGAAGCTGGCAATGAGCAAGTCAACCGTACGGCCCGGAGCCCTACGGGGTCAGGCGCAAATACATGGATATCGCATATGCTTGCATGCCCGAGCTCTCTAACATGCTATTCAACGCCCACAAGAAAACCATCAACGCCCTGCAACACCGTATTGCCCAACAAGCCAGCCTGCTGGACGCGATCGAACGCTCCATGGCCGTCATCGAATTCGACCTGCAAGGCAACGTGCTGCGGGCCAATGACAACTTCCTCAAGACCATGGGTTATCGCGCCGAACAAATCCTGGACCAGCCCCATCGGATGTTCTGCACGCCCGCATTCGCCCGCAGCGCCGAGTACAACCAGCTGTGGACGCACTTGCGCAACGGCCAATTCCAGTCGGGCACCTTCGAACGGGTGGGCGCCAATGGCGCATCGGTGTGGTTGGAAGCCAGCTATAACCCGGTGCGGGATGAAGCCGGTCGCGTGATTAAAGTGGTGAAGTACGCCATGGACGTGACCCCGCGCCTGCAGGCCGAAAGTGAGGCCAACGCCAAGCTTGCAGCCATCGACCGCGCCATGGCGATGATCGAGTTCAACCTCGACGGCACCATCATCAGCGCCAACGCGAATTTCCTGCAGCGCATGGGTTACAGCCTGGCGCAGATCCAGGGCAAGCATCACCGCCTGTTCTGCAAACCGGAGCTGGCCAGCAGTGCCGCCTACGCCGAGTTCTGGAATCGCCTGAACCAGGGCGAGCTGTTCAACGGCCAGTTCGAGCGAGTGGATAAAAACGGCCAGGTGGTGTGGCTCGAAGCCAACTATAACCCGGTGTACGACGCCAGCGGGCGCTTGTGCAAAGTGGTGAAGTTTGCCTCGGACGTGACCGCCCGCGTGCAACAACATGCCGCTGATGCACAGAGCGCGGCACAGGCTTATCACCTGTCTTTGAACACCCAGGACATGGCCGAAAAAGGCGCCGAAGTGATTCAGAAAACGGCCAGCGGCATGCGCGAAATAGCTCAGGATATCGACACCTCTTCGCAACTGATCGCCAAACTCGGCGAGCGCTCGCAGCAGATCACCGCCATCGTCAATACCATTCGTGGCATTGCCGACCAGACCAACCTGCTGGCGCTCAACGCCGCCATTGAAGCCGCCCGCGCCGGCGAGCAAGGCCGTGGCTTTGCCGTGGTCGCCGATGAAGTAAGGCAACTGGCGGCGCGCACCAGTGGCTCCACTGCGGAGATTTCCGGGATGATCGCCATGATCCAGGAAGAAACCCGCCAAGCCATCGACAGCATGGACGCCACTCGCGACCGCGCGGCTCAGGGCGTAGACCTGGCCAACCAGGCGGGCACGGTGATCCTGCAGATTCGCGAAGGCACCGGCGAAGCGGTGCAGGCGGTGAGCGCCTTTGCCAATGAGCGGGGCAATCGCTGACCGGTTATTCATGTGTGTGCCTGGGGGGCTCGGTCTATAGTGTTGGCTGTCTTTACGCCAAGGATCCGAGCCCGCCATGACCCCAGACAAGCCAGACGCCGCCCCCACTGACCACCTGCGTTTCCACCGAGGTCACGCGCACCTGGCACCGACCTTCGGCAACGACACTTTTGCCCTCAAGGCCGAGGCCTTTGCGCGCTTTTTTGGCACCCCGACCTTCCTCGGCGCACAAACCGCGATCGTGGTGTTGTGGGTGGTGCTGAACATGACCGGCGTCACTCACTTTGACGTCTACCCCTTCATCCTGCTTAACCTGGCCTTCAGCCTGCAATCGGCCTACGCGGCGCCGCTGATCCTGCTCGCGCAGACCCGCCAGGCCGCCCGGGACAAAGCCCAGTCCGACGCCGACGCGCAACACCGCGAAGCCCTCGCCACCGCCAATACCGAACGCCAGGCCCAGGCAGCACAAACCACCAAGCAACTGATGGAACTGTTGGAGCAGAACACCCGGTTGACGGAAATGACCAAGCAACTGACCGAGCGCATCGAAACCCTGACGTGTGAAATGCATGAACAGTTTGTGCGTAAAGCCTAAGCTCGCAACCCGCGCACATGCCGCCCCAACTCATCAAACAGCGTCACCACCGAACGCAACGCCCGGCAATCCGGGCGCGTCAACAGCCACAGCGCGGTGTCGTGCCCCGCCAACGCAGGGCCCAGTGGTAGCAAGCCATCGCCCATTAGAAAATCCGGCAACGCCGCCACGCCCAGCCCGGCACGCACCAGTTCAGTCACCGACTGCATGCTGTTGCAGCGGTAACTGGGGCGCACGCCCGGCAAATGCTCACGGCGCCAGGCCACGGTGGGGTGGTCGGGCAAAAAGTCATCCGGTGCGATCCAGGCCAGGTCGGCCAGATCCTGCCCTGCATGCCGACGGGCGTAGTCAGCGCTGGCACACACTTGGTACGTCACGGTCCCCAGGCAACGTCCGACCAGATGCTCCGGCGGCTTGCTGGTCAGGCGCAGGGCGATATCCGCATCACGCCGGCTGAGGTTGGCGAAGTCATTGGATGTGCTCAGTTCCAGGGTCAACGCTGGATAGGCCGGCATGAACTGCGCCAGGGCCGGCAGCAGCAAGCCTTGCAATACCGCGTCGGTGCAGGTCAGGCGCACGGTGCCGCTGATTACCTCGCCGCCCTGCTCCACCCCTATGCGCGCAGCCTCCAGTGCGAGTTCTGCCCGTTCGGCCTGTTGCGCCAGGTTGCTCGCCAGGCTGGTGGGCAAGTAACCGGCGCGGCTTTTTTCAAACAGGGTCTGGCCCAGTGCCGCCTCCAGCCGCCGCACCGCACGGAATACCGTGGACACGTCTACCCTCAACAACGCAGCCGCCCGCGCCAGGGTGCCGCCACGCACCAGGGCAAGGATCAATGACAGGTCGGGGTAGTCGATTTGATAGTGCGTGGCTGCATTGAGCATATGGGCAAACGCCAATATTGATTGCGTGAACGCCAATCTATAGTGCGTATCAGCCCACTACAAGCCAAGGGACGTACACGATGACAACCCCCGCTCTGCACCTCGCCCTGATCGGTGACTACAACCCTGATGTGATCGCCCACCAGGCTATCCCGCTGGCTCTGCAGCAGGCCGCCGCCGCACTGGACCTGAGCGTCCATGTGCAATGGCTCGACACCGACACACTCACCTGCACCTCTGCCCTGCACGGCTTTGACGGCTTCTGGTGCGTACCGGCCAGCCCCTATCGCGACACCGAGGGCGCACTGCGGGCGATCCGTTTTGCCCGCGAGCAAAAACGCCCTTTCCTCGGCACTTGCGGTGGCTTTCAACATGCCGTGCTGGAATATGCCCGCAACGTACTCGGCTGGGCAGATGCCGAGCATGGCGAGCTGGCCCCGGATGCAGAACGCGCCGTCATCGCGCCACTGAACTGCTCCCTGGTAGAGGTGAACGACACCGTGCGCCTGTCCCCTTACACGCACATTGCCCAAGCCTACGCCAGCGTGGACATCCACGAAGGTTATCGATGCCGCTACGGCATCAATCCAACGTTTGCCGACGCGCTGCTGGCAGGCAACCTGATTCCCAGCGGTCATGATTCGGCGGGCGACCTGCGTGCGGTGGAGTTGCTCGACCATCCGTTCTTCGTCGCCACCCTGTTCCAGCCCGAACGCGCCGCGCTGAAGGGCATCACCCCACCCTTGGCACTGGCTTTGCTCAAAGCTTGCCGAGGGGTATCGGCATGATCGCCAAGACACCCGCCCCGCCTTATTACGCGGTAATTTTCAGCTCACTGCGTACCGACGTCGACCAGGGTTATGGCGAGGCCGCCGCACGCATGCTGGAACTGGCACAGCAGCAACCGGGGTTTCTCGGCGTGGAGTCGGTACGGGAAGAGGGGTTGGGCATCACCGTGTCCTACTGGGCCAGCGAGGCAGCGATCCTGGCGTGGAAGCAACAGGCCGAACATCGACAGGTGCGTGAGCAAGGACGCGCCACCTGGTACACGGCGTTTCATGCACGGGTGTGCAAGGTGGAGCGGGCCTACTCATTCTCAAATTGAGAGGTTTCCATCCGGTAAAAGCGCCCGGGCAGGTTGATCAGTCAGCTCACCAAACTGCGCAACGCACTGATCTGCGGGATCTCCACCCGACGCATGTACACCCGCAACGGTTCGGTGATGTTGATGCGGTCATCGATATTCTGATCCAGCAGCAACTGTATGCGTGCACGGCACAGGGTCATGGTGTGGTCGGCGGCGGGCAGCCAGACGAATTCGGCGGTAGGGATAATGCCGTCATCGGCCACGTCCATGCCGAAGGCATCTTCGCTGAAACGCACGATGTACTGGCCGGTCTTGCGATTGAGGCCGACAAAGCCATGGAGTTGGTCGGCGGCTTGGCAGATAAGCTCGGAAGTGATGCGCATGGTAAACCTCACTGAAAAGTCCCACAGGGACTGGAAAGATGGTTTACACGCGTGGCAAAAAATACCGCCCTCTAGTGGGGCAGCTACGGCCAAGAATACTGCAATGTCCCCAAAAAAAACCGACAAAATTGGACTGCGCGCACGTTAATGTCGGTTTGGTGATAGCGCCTTTCGCAATCAATTGTTAAAAAGGACGTCTTCTCAAAGCTACCTCCACGAAAGGACTTCGCATATGCCTGTCACGTTTACCAAGAGCGCCTTGCTGCTGGCGTTGATGCTCGGCCTCGGCCAGGCTCAGGCTGCCGACCCAGTCAGCCCGGCTGAATTGGCGACAAACGAAGGCATTCCCTACCCTGCCGTAATCGCTCACCGTGGCGCTTCCTACGACGCGCCGGAGTCCACCGCCGCCGCCTACAAAGTTGCACGCGACCTGGGCGCCGACTATTTGGAACTGGACCTGCAACGCAGCAAGGACGGCGTGCTGTTTGCCCTGCACGACAACAACCTGCAGCGCACCACCGACGTGGCCACCAAGTTCCCCGAGCGCAAAGATGCGCCAGCCAACGAATTCACCTGGAAAGAACTGCAAAGCCTCGACGCCGGCAGCTGGTTCAACGCGGCCTACCCGGACCGCGCGCGTCCAGGCTTCGTCGGCCTGAAAATCCTCAGCCTGGACGACATCATCAAGATCGCCGAAGGCAACCCGTCGCACAAACCCGGGCTTTACATCGAGACCAAGGAGCCCAAGCAATTCCCGGGCATCGAAGCCGACCTGAAAAACAAGCTGCTGGACAAGGGCTGGCTGAGCTCCGCCGGCTCCAAGCTGGGCAAGAGCAACACCGGTGTCGGCCAGGGCAAGGGCCGCGTGGTACTGCAGACCTTCGAGGTTTCCAGCCTCAAGGAGCTGCAGAACGAAATGCCGAACACGCCGAAGATCCTGCTGTTGTGGGTCGGCGAAGGCAGCATCGAACCCAAATCCAAAGTGACCTTCGCCGAATCCGGTGAACCGACCAAGGCCGCCTACTACGCCAAGCAAGAGCCGAAGGATGCCGCCGAGTTCGAAAAATGGGTCGACCAAGCCAAGAGCCTCGGCGCCATCGGCACCGGCCCGTCGGCTGAGCTGACCGACCACGGTGACCAGAGCTATACAGACCTGGTGAAACCTGAAATGAACAAGCTGACCCACGACAAGGGCCTGCTGGTGCATGTGTATACCGTGGATGAGCCGGTGGACTTCGACAAAGTGATGAAGGCTGGCGTCGACGGTATTTTTACCAACCGCGCCGCCGAACTGTTGAAGTTCTACAAGCGCTGGCCGTCGTCCAGCGTGCAGGACCTGCTCAACGACCATAAGTACTGAGTGAAGCCCGAATGGTCAGGCCGCCTGTGGTTGGGGCGTGACCACGGGCTGGTGCTCGGCGAGCTGGGGCGCACCGCGCCCCATGCACACTACGCACACCAATTGATGTTCTGCCCCGGCGCGCCGATCACGGTCAGCCTTGATGGTCATGTCACCACAGCCCATCGCCTGTTTATTCCTTCGCGTCACGACCACGCCATCCTTGAGACAGAGGGTGAGGTGTGGGCGTTGTATGCCGAGCCCATGATCTTTGACATACAGCCATTGCAGCAACTGCTGGCAGACGGCGATTTATCCCCGCAGGCCCTGCTCAGGCTGCCCCGACGACGCCTTGACGACCCACGTATCGAACGCGCACTCGCCGCCCTTGATCAGCAACTGGTTGGCAAGGTATCGGCCCAGGCGTTGGCCGCAGCGGCGCATCTGTCATTGAGCCAACTGGAGCGTCTGTTCACCGATCAACTGGGTGTTCCCATACGTCGCCTCGTATTGTGGCGGCGGTTGCGCATTGCCCTGCAACTGGCCCTTACCGGCAGCACACTGACTGAGGCAGCTCATGGCGCGGGGTTTGCTGATTCGGCGCATTTTTCGCGGACGATGAAGCACTTGTTCGGGGTGACGGCGGGCGCGTCCTTGCGCCAACTGCAAGTAAAGTTCCTAACGTAGGTCGTCTGGCAGCGGCGGCTCCTTGGCCAGGCGAACTGCCAGGAACGGGTCACGCAACTGAGCCGCATAGGCCACGGGGAATTGCGGCCGACTGCCAATACCCAAATCCCCCGGCCCTATGCGATAGCCTTTGCGATAAAACGCCGTGCCCAGCAGCCAATCCCACAAATTGAAGAACAGGCCGAAATTCACATCCCCTGCGCGGCCGTATTTCATGTGGTGGAACCGATGTACCGGCGCCCAGGCGAATACCCAGCGCAGCGGCCCCAGGCGCATATCCACGTTGGAATGTTGCAGCAGCAACTGAACGGCGATGGCCAGGGCCAACAACTGCGCGACCTCCAGCGGGATCCCCAGCATGATCAGTGGCAGCAGGCCCGCCGTTGCTTCCAGCAACTGGTGCAAAGGATGTTTCATCAAACCATTGAAACCATAAAGCCGCTGCACGCTGTGATGCACCGCGTGCAACCGCCACAGAGGCGCGATGCGGTGGCTGGCGTAATGCATCAAGGTAATCCCGGCATCGGCCAGGAAGATCGCCATCAACAGTTGCTCCCACAGCGGCCAGCCTCGTGGCCATAGCCCCTCGAATGCCAGCAGCGCCGTAAGGCCCGGCAGGACCAACAAACCCACAACATTCAAGCTTTCGTTGATCAACGCATGCAACGTATCGCGCCAGCGATCGCCAAGGCTGCGATTCCACTGTGGCTCGTAGGGCAGCCATAGTTCCACCACAAACGACACCGCCACCGCCACCGCGAATATCACCAGTAGCCATCGGGGCTGGTAAAGCCCCCATCCGACAAACCCCAACAAGCATGCGGGCGCATAGAGCCAACTGACTAACCGTTTCATCCGAGTCTCCCTTTTTTGGTGAGGCCTCAGCATGAAATCCTGCATCCGTCTTGGATTGAATAAACTGCGCAACTGTTTGAAATAATTAAGCGTGAGTTAAGTTGCACGGGATAACCTGAGGCCACTTAAACAGCTCAACCCAGAAGGACACACCATGAAAACTCTGACTGCCTTTTTCGCTGCCACTGCCCTGACCTTGACCGCCGGCCTGGCCCAGGCCGATGTTCGTCCGGATCATATCGAAGGCCTGCTCAAGTCCGGTGCGGTGATGCCTTTCGACAAACTCAACGCTGCCGCCGTGGCTAAACACGCCGGTGCCACTATCAACGACACCGAGCTGGACCACAACAACAGCGGCGTGCTGGTCTACGAAGTTGAACTGACCGATACCGCCGGCAAGCAATTTGAAGTGAAGCTCGACGCCAAGACCGGCGCTGTGCTGGAAGACAAGCTCGATACTTGAGACCACGCTCTACAAAACAAGCGCCACCTTCGGGTGGCGCTTTTTTTTGCGCAGTACGAAACCGTCACATAACCGTCATCCCACCTTGCAATGATTCGCGCCTGGGTGCCTGTGAAACGTCCTACAGGCCCTTTCTCTGCGAG
>Ga0160452_100669_pt1 | contig 17671 bp, 13 predicted proteins | sample HID1971I_E6MG_FD_108230 | JGI IMG/M metagenome (GOLD analysis project Ga0160452, IMG submission 108230) | Enriched millipede-associated microbial communities from UW Madison campus, WI, USA - HID1971I_E6 MG | ecosystem: Host-associated > Arthropoda: Insects > Digestive system > Unclassified ...
AAACGACAATTTCTGTTTCAACCTGCTCTATTGCGCGGTGGACGGCAGAAATTTTTCCCTTGCGTTCGGGAGAGTGCAGCAACTGAATCATGGGATAATCAGCCACTAAAGCAGCTGTATTATCGGATGAACCGTCAGTCACAAATAAAAGCCGGAGTTTATTTTGTGGATAATTAAGCTGCAGTGTATTATTGATCTTCTCTACGATAAAATCTTCTTCGTTGTAAGCCGCCACAATCAACGTACATGTGGGTAAGTCATCAAAGTCAAATTGCGTTCTTTTGTGCTTAAATAATAGTCTTTTTATCCTTACCAGCATATACAGGACTATTCCGTACCCGAAAAAAGTGTAAAAGATGATAAATAGAGAAATCCAGAATGTGAATATCATAAGAACTAAGTACGTTTGATTAGATGGCTAAAATAAGGATTATTTAAGTGTATAACCAAGGTCGCTGCTGGTGATACTATTCTTTAAATTCCATTTGATGGCTTTAAACAGGACTTTTATAAATCCGATATTTCCATCTTTGAGATAATTGAAAATATTTCGCGGCACCACGACAGTAATAAAGAACAGATAAAAAATATACCTCTGATAAGGTAATGCATTTCTGCGTATAAATAATATTCTATTCCTATTCATAAAATACTCCTTTAAAGCACTGTTTTTACCTACAGAAAGTGATTCTTTGTGATAAATGGTGACATTTGGTTCGATCCAGATCTCAAAACCTGCCCTGCGTATCTGATCACACCAATCCATTTCTTCATAATAGAGGAAGAAATTTTCAGACATCATTCCGGCCTTTTTTAACGCTTCTTTTTTGATCATCATTGCTGCGCCATGCACATAGCCGGTCATATGTGGTGATGCGTGATATTGCCCGGTATCTGTCTCAAATTGACCCACACATTTATTTCTGCATGTCAGATAATTCATTGATGTAAAACCGGCATATTGGATTACAGACTTGTCATCGAAGTAATTAATTTTTGGGGAAATTATTCCTACATGGGCATTTTCTTGCATGGTTTTCACAAGCGTTTCTATCAGTCCCTCAGTAACTTCAGTGTCATTGTTAATTAAAAACAAAAATTCACCACGTGCCTGTTGAATACCCAAATTATTTCCTCCGGCGAATCCAAGGTTCACTTCTGAACGCACATATGAGATCCGATCTAAATAGTCAGTAAAATGCCCTTTATCGTTCATATGGCTACCATTGTCCACCAAAATGATTTCAATATCAGGACCTGGATAGTGGGCTTCCAGTGACTTTAAGAGTTCTATCGTCGCCTTAGGCTGATTGAAATTTACGGTTATTATGGAGACTAAAGGCATCATTAAGAGAAACAAATATTAAGTTATCAAAGTAGCAAAATTTAAATAATAAAAAGAAGATAAACGTTATAATCCTTTTAATAACCCCATTTTAGATGATGTTTCCAATTCCATCAAGTGTATTATTTTGATTTTTAATGATACCTACAAATAATATTTAAGCAGGTACCAAATTCGATAAAATTATTATTGGCCGATAATTTGCAAAATTATTGCAACTGAACATTATTCAGACAGGCATAATAGTTACTGAAATAAAGAGCGTATAATGAATAGAACCATTTTATTGGTTGATGATGATATGTTTCAACTTAAATTATTTGAAAGATTACTTTCATCTAATGGCTACAATTGTAAAATAGCAGCTTCTGTCGATGAAGCGGAGAAAATATTGCAAACGGAGACACCGGATTTAATTATATCTGATTATGAAATGCCTGAAAAGGACGGTTTCGATTTTAGAAGAGGCCTCTTGAAAGAGGATGGGCACAAAGATATACCTTTTTTGTTTCTTACCTCTGTCACGGACCATTATGTCATTCAACAAGGGCTTGACCTGAAGGCAATAGACTATATTGTTAAAAATACCCCGGCCAGTCACGTATTGTCTAAGATAGATAATTTGCTTCAAGCCGTAAGGGAACATTACGGACGGTTTTTAAGTAATCTTAAAATTACCACAGAGAAACTAAACATCAGGAATGTTGCAAGGAATGCCCCTAACCTAAAAAGTTTTGAAATCAACTATTTAAGTCAGTCTTTTCAAAATCAACCAGGAAGTGATTTCATAGATTTTATATCTATAGGCGATCAGTTTACCTTCATCATATTAGGTGAGATAATGGAAAAGAAAACGGGTGGTTGTATATTATCTTATAGTCTGTTAAGCTATATCCGTGCGACAATTCGACTGTCTGTAAATAACGGGGATTTATCATTAATGAATATTCTATCCAAACTGAATAATCTGGTTTATGAGGATGAAATATTGAACAATATTTTTTCTACACTGAGTATAGTTCTACTGGATGATAAATCTGGTAAGGCAAGCTATGCAGGTGCCGGAGATATGCCCCTGCTTAAATTTAATGCGTCAAAAAGTGTCATAGAATCCATTAACTCCAATGGTCTTCTATTGGGTTTTTCAGAGAGAGATAGTTTTACTGAAATTAAAATAGAAATGAATGAAGGGGACGAGCTTTACCTGATATCTGATGGGATGACAGATTTTGAAGTTGAGGATTATGTTAAATCAGACATCCAGCAACTGAAGGAAAAGATATTGGATTTGAAAGTTAATAAAGAGAATGCTGAGGCTGTAATTGGCAGGCTATTTAAAGACCATATAGCAGGATTAGATGATTGCAGTATAATTATCCTTTCCAAACGATAAAAATCGAAGTATCTAATTGATTATATATATTTCTGCAGCTGGAGACTGTAAACTGAACTGTGTCAGTTAAGAAATTAAGAATATGATTTTTTAACTTTATGATACAGATTTATGAACGATAACAACGACTTTGATTTTGAGCGCTTCAAGGCTGAGGCGATAAAAGGCATGTATGCCGGTAAACCCTTAAATGGCGAAAAAGGGATCTTCGCGCCGCTACTAAAACACTTTCTGGAATCCGCACTTGAAGGTGAGCTGGATGCCCATCTGCATGAAGAAAAAGCTTTGGGTGCAGCGAACCGGCGCAACGGAAAAACAACCAAACGGGTAAAAAGTATATCCGGAGAGTTTGATCTGGAAAGCAGCCGTGACCGTTCAGGGAGCTTTGAGCCATTGGTTCTGCCCAAACTGTATATATCGGTGATTCTGGGCCAAGCATATCGCTTGAATATGGGCCACGCGTATCGGTGATACCGGGCCAGCAATTATAGGATTATTTTTTTACTTTTCTTAAGGATTCACCTGATAAACTTAGGCGATGTGCGCCATGCACCAACCTATCCAGTATGGCATCTGCGATTGTTCCTTCGCCAATTACTTCATACCATGCGCTAACAGGCAACTGTGAAGCAATTATGGTTGACTTTTTATTGTGCCTATCTTCAATAATTTCCATCAGTAGATCTCTTTGCGGTTTATCCAGATTCTGCAGGCCAAAGTCGTCCAGTATCAACAGATCCTGTTTTTCTATACGTGCAATTTCTCTGTAAAGAGAGTTATCTGCCTTTGCGCCATGCAATCTGGTAAAGAGTTTGGCTGTGTTATAATAAGCTACACGATATCCCATTGCACAAGCCTGATGACCAAGAGCGGAAGCAATGTAGCTTTTGCCTACTCCTGTGGGACCGGTAATAAGCACATTCTCTTTTTGTTGAATGAACTGACAGGATGAAAGCCTGCCCAGCAGTTCTTTGTCCAGTTCTCTTGCTGCCTGATAGTTGATCTCAGAAAGGTGAGATAAGTATCGGAAAGCAGCTGTCTGGGTTAACCTGGCTACTTTTTTGTTTGAACGGTCCTGCCATTCCGCATCAATCAACATGCTCAGCAGTTCATCAGCAGTGAGCTGTAGATGGCCTTGGCTTTCAATACTGCTGCTGTAAGCAACCATCATGCCCTGCAAACGCAGGCTTTTCATTTTTTCTAGTGTTTGTTGTGTATTCATCTTTATTGGGTTAATGATAATATGAGGCACCACGTAAGTTTTCATGTGCGGGTATGTTAAGCTGCTCTTGATCTGCTGTCTTGTCATCAAGGTTTTGCTTGAGAATAGACTCCAATATTTTATAGCCGTATTGTTCAAACGCTATTGCTCGAAGGCAGGCTCCTTTAAGGCGTTCTATGCCGTAGATCTTTCCCAGTCTTTGGATTCCCCAGCAAGAACGAAAGGCTTGTTCGGGATGTGGACGCTGTGCAAACACCTGTTCCAGATATTGATGGATTACCTGGTCTTTGGATTGTGCCCAGGAAAGAAAAGTTTCTACGTTCCATCCCTGCATGAACTGGTGGTTTTCCGGCATATGGCTCACAAGTGTGGTATACCCGGCACTTTTTTTACTCCTGCTATGTGAAGCGATCCTGATACTGGAAGCATATATTTCCAGTAGCGTTTCGTTATACCTAAGCTCAACTCTTTTGCCGATGTACTGGTGTGGTACGCTATAATAATGCTTATCATCGCTGATGAACACATGATAGTTCTTTTGTACAGTTGCTTGCTTATAGGTCAGCATTGTGAAGGGATGTGCAGGTAATGCGGACAGTAAAGGCTTTTCTTGTTCCAAAAACAATTGCTCCCGGCTGGTCTGTCTTTGTTGGTACATCTTTTTATTATAGAGCTCAAGCAATGGCTTGATCGCTTTGTTGAGAGAAAACAGATCAAAGAATACCTGATCCTTTAAAGCAAAGCAGATTCTCTGGTATACCAGTCTTACGGCATTTTCAACCAACGCCTTATCTTTTGGCTTACGTGCACGGGTGGCCATTACTGCAGTACCATAATGGAGCGCAAATGCTTTGAAGTCTTTGTTTAAGTCTGGTTCGTAGCGATGTGCCTGTGTTACTGCTGACTTAAGATTATCGGTCACAATCAACTTTGGAACGCCACCAATAAACTCAAGGCATCGTCTGATACTATTTAAAAAGGAAGCCTTCTGCTGGCTTTCACTTGCCTCCACGTAAGTATATCCGCTGCCTGCTAATATTCCTATAAACAGCTCGACAGGGCGTATCTCGCCTGTTTCCCTGTCAGTCAATAAAAGCCTGTCCCCCGCATAATCGATCAGCAGCTTTTCACCCATTACCTGTTCCATATGAAATGAAGCATGCTGCACGGCAAATGCTTTTTGGATATGCTCCTTGAATTGGGTATATCCATATCCTTCAGGATACTTCTGGCGGTACTGATCCCAAATGTTCAGATACGTAAATCCAGGATTTTTTAGGGCCTTGCGAAACTCAGGAAGCATACGCTCAAGTTCCATGTAGGCTATAGGCTTATTAAATACTTTGGCCTCAGGTAATATAGAAACCAGCGATTCCTCATCCAGGCGGCTTAATTCAGAAAAGTCCTTTCCTGCATTCTTGAGGTTAAGAATATATTCATTAACGGTCTTGCGGTTAATCCCCAGTAACCTGGCAATGGAACGGTTACTTTCGCCGCGGGCTTTTAATTGAATAATACGTTGAATGTCTAACATGTCTTTTCGGTGGCCGGCCATACTTTACAGATTTTTGTTGCATCTGTAAAATACTACTTTGTTTAAATTGGCCCGGAATCACCGATAGGACTGGCCCAGTATCACCGATACAGGTGGCCCGTTATGCTCCGATATATGCATTTGGCGCATCGCCGGTAACTTTCTCCACCAGCTTTGTCCAACCAGGCATGCCCAGTCTATAGTTCCCTTCTGTTTTATACACCCTGACTCCCCTGTCACCGATGAAAGCTTGGAATAAAGGGTTGTCCGATAACTTTATTATTTTGTCCATTTGATCTCCATTTTTAAGAGGCGGAAGAAGCTCTCCAACTCCCTCCGCGCTTACCAACTATACTTATGAATAATAAGAGCGTTAGTTCGTTTAATTATTTTGATTCCCCCTTCACCCACTTCAATTCCAACTTCCCCTGTTCATGAAGTTCCATCATTAGCTGCTCTGCTTCCTCACGGCTGATGTAAAGCACCCTCATAAATTGCTCAGAAGTAACGCCATCACCAACATTCCTAATCAGCCCATCAATGGCATTTTTCTTTTGTTCTGTTGTAATCATTGTAGTGTTATTTCCCTTCAGGTTTCCCCAACAATCCTTCTATAACCTCATACAAATCATCTCCGCGTAGCCCTTTTTTCTTACTATCTTTTATAAAAACTGGAGAGCCATTCAATTTTCCAATAGATTCTTCAGAGAAGAACTTACTATTTAAATCCATTTGTACTATTTCAGCCTTGTTGTTTAATAAAATATAACCCGGAATAGAAATAAGACCAAAGATGTTATCAGATTCCTTGTTCATCTGGATACTATTCTTCCAGGATGTATTTTCTTCTTTCAGTGCTTTCTGCCAGCTAGGCAAACTAGAATCAGTTGAAATGCTGATTATATTAAATCCTTTCTCATGGAAAACCTCATACACTTTCTTCATATTAGGGATATCTTGCCGGCATGGAACACACCAAGACGCCCAAAAATCAACTAAAGTATAGTTGTACTTTTTTGCCAAATCTCTTACTGACTCCAATTTACCATCACTACTTTTAACCTGAAAGTCAGGAATTATTTTTCCCAAACCAATTTCTTTACTTTGTTTTATGCTTAATATTCGATTATACAATTTCTTGCCATAATAACTATACTTCAGTTTATCAGATAATGCGTCATATCTACGTTGTAAAGTTTCCAATCCGAACTTAGAATTTTTCAAAACTAAAAATGGGACAGCAAAAGAATCATAGATAAGATCTAAATTCTTAAGAAATGCTTCATTATATTCCATTAAAGCTTCAGCTACTTTTGCTGAATCGTTCCTATTTTCTTCAATCTTTTTATTAGAATTTTCTCGATCAATTTTAATTCTATCTAAAAACTTATCGTATTCATTAGTAGATTTAGACCCCTCAATTGCCACTTGTGGCCAATCATTCACATTACCAATCAATTTTATTATAGATTCTGAATTATTTAATAGCAGTCTAACTGAACTTTGCAAGTTTTTACCTTGAGCATCCTTCTGCTTCCATAACTTGAAAACTGATGTATCTAATTTGACAAAAGCAAATTGTGCCTCATCCTTTAAAACACCTATAAACGTAAATTTTTGATTTTTACTTCTCACACGTGCTACGGTATCGGTATACCCGTCGTCTTTATTTAGCACTAAATAAAATGGTATGCCGTCTGGCAAATTTTTTATATTTCCTGATATGGTATATCCTAACTTTTGTGAAAAAGTATTAGATACAAACTGACAACAAATCATTGTCATAATAATTTTTAATTTCATTTCTAAGGTTTTCTAAATTCACACTTGTCTATTAATTTGAGATATAGTTTTCCGATAACAATCTTTTCACTATTGATTCAAAGTCACCATTTGCAAGTTTATCATTTAACATTACTAATTTTCCTTGCTTATCTAACAGAAGTAATTGTGGCACTCCAAAGAAGCTGTACTTACGCCATATTTGTTGGCCAAGACTGTCTTTATTCGAAGTTCTACCTATTAAAAGTATTGGCCAATCTGCTTCTATTTTATCTTCAACAGCTTTGACGTTGGGAAGGTCCCCATCATTTGCCAGGCAAGCCGATATAACTTCAAATCCATGGTCTTTATACTTGTCATACATTAACTTTAAAACAGGCATGCGTGCAATACAAGAACTACACCAAGTTGCCCAAAAATCAATTAAAACAACTTTTCCTCTCATCTTATCTAAGTCTATCATTTCTCCCTTAATTGATTTATGTCTTAATAATAATGGGGATTCCATTAGTGTCAGAAAGTTGCTCTTATTAATAGCCCAAGCTTGCATAACAGGAACAGAATTGATACTTAAAGTATTCAAGAATGCCTTTACATCAGATAGAGTTAATCCCAGCTTTTCATATTGTTCTAAAAAGTCATAGCTCATATAGGAAAAAGCATCCACCTGCTTAATTGTAGGCTTATCAACCTTTTCGTCTTTTAAGTAGTTTCCAGTTTGAATAAATAAGCTTTTTACTTTATTCAAGTCAACTTTTTCGCCTCTCCAATACTGCTTATTCAGTGATAAATTCAAAAAAGATTTTAATTCATTTATTAAGAGAGCTAATTCAGGACTATTAAATGCTTCATTAAACCCAACAAATCTATTCGTTGTACAGTATGATAGATATTCACCTTTAAGCTGCGGATAAATCCTTTCCCATTCTGATAACGAATTCTTATCCATTCGGAAATCATAACCATCCCTACTTAAAATCTTTTTATAGGGCAAATCAAATTCTTTTAGATCCAGATAATAAAGCTGTCTGCCATAATAAAGAGTTTTTGATAGCCACCAATATCTTTGAGGATCATTAGGAAATTTTCTCCATAGCTTTAACCCATCATTCCGATATTTTAAAAGTGCAACTTGCTGAGATACAAACCCGTCTTTTCGTGATATACTACGATCTGAATTAATAAGATTTAAATCAAGCTCAGAATTTAATTTGTCCCAAGAAATATTTGTAGCCCCATTGATCTTTTGTTCTATTTGTGCGATTGATAGCATAGACAACAATACTAATACTGTCGTTAAGCATATTTTAATATGATTCATTTGTTTCTATTTGAATGTCCATTTTATTATTAATTGACCTCTCATTACATCCCTAAAGAATTCACCAACCAGGCGTTTGCTTCATCTGTGGTGCTAAGTTTATGACATCTTGTGGAATAGGCAGTGTATATCTATAACTACCCGGCTCTAATGTGTAAGTTTTACCGCCAATTGTCCTGGTGAGTGTTACTTTAAAGCGAGAATCGAAATTCAACCTTCGTAAATCTGACCAACGAATATTACGAAAAAGCAATTCTTTTTTACGTTCTAAAAGCACTTGTCTCAGGGCATCTTCTGTATTAGTCGCAGTTCTTATTGGGTAAACAACCTGATTACTCCATCTTGTCTTCAATAGATTATTCAAATCATTCATTGCGGCGCTAGGGTTTCCAACTCGGGCAAAACACTCTGCCCTAATCAAATACTGTTCATCTACGGCTAGCCCATTAAAGCCTGCAGTTATACCACCAGCACTATTATTATAACTTCCTTTGAACAAAATATTTCCGGCACTAAGAGTGAAAAATCGACTTTTACGAAGATCATTAGCATCATATAAAGCATACAATTCAGGATCTACTGTATAATATCCAGTTCTGTATGTCGAAAAATAGGAGGTACTCCTCTGTGCATAAAAAATCGTTTCCAAATTAAATCTTCCTAAACTAGTGGCTGTTGGAAGAACAGTATTGAAATCAATCAATTTATTGTACAAGCTCAGCGACATATCTGCATATAGGCCGGCGTTTGCAAAATCACCCAAAGCCAAATATGTCTTTGCCAGCATTGCGAAAGCTGCACACTTAGACCCCCTTGTGGGCAATTCTGGTAAGAGAGGCAAAAGGTTTATGGAACTGTGAAGATCTGATAATATTTGCTCGTATGTTACCTTTACTGAACTACGTTTCGCTGGTTCTGTTATATCGATCCCTTCTTTAAGCGGTATTCCCATATCTGTGGCAGCAGTTTCAGATTGATAAGGTTGCGCATAAATCTGGGCTAGGTCATAGTAATTTTTTGCACGATGAAATAAAGCATTTCCCTTAACTCTATTGTATTTATCTTGATCTTGAGAGACTTTTATTTTTTTTAAGCCATCCAAGACTAGATTGCATATAGATATTTTCTTGTAGGATTCATTCCAATCACCAACATTTGTAGTTGCAAGACTTTTAGTCCAGGTATAGCCATTGCGTTCCACTGAACTAATAATACTTCCACTCCAAGCACTCTCAAGCATAAAATGACCATCGGAACCAAGTTCCGCTAGGCCGGGGGTCAATTGATTCATTGTAACCCAATCATCTAACAGATATTCAAAATCTTGAACTGTTACTGGGACAGCTTTATTGATATCTGATTTAGCATCAAACCAATCCTTTTTACAACTTATTGTTAATGCTATAAAGCTTAATAATAAGTAAACAAAATAATTTATTTTATAATTTTTCATGATTATTTTTCTAAAATTCACTCAACCATTTCAATAATTTCCAGTATCTAAAAATTAACATTCAATCCAAAAGCAATGGTTTTCTGTAACGGGTAAGTAAGACCATTTTGAGTATCCGGGTTATACCTACTTGCTTTCCATATAATACCCAAATTATTTGCGTATAAATAAAAAGATGCGCTTTTAAAAGGCAACCGCTTTATCGTATGTCTATTGAGACTATAGTTTAATCTAATATCCTGTAATCGTATAAGATCTCCTTTTTCAATCATAATATCGGCGCTAGGGTAGATACTATATCGACTATCTGAATAAGAATTTAAGAACCCTGGCACATTTGTGACCAATTCGTCCCCAGAGACTTTCCAGGCTTTCAAGTAATCCTCGTGCTGCCAATAGACATCACTTCCAAACTCTCCCATGAAAGAATTACGTCTAAAATAGTGACCAAATTGATAACTAATATTGAAAGAGAAACTAAAGTCTTTGTATCGAAAATCATTACGAAAACTTCCATAAGAAGGCGGAGTTGTCTGGCCACTATATACTAGATCACTCTGTAAAATTCTAATCACGTTGGCAGGAGATGAGTCTACAACTTGTCCATCTACAAACAACAATGCATCACCATTAACAGGACTGAGGCCTGCCCAACGATAACTGTAAATATTAGATAAAGATTTTCCAATAAATATGCCGTTCGTCAGCTGGGCATATTGTGGAGGTGCGGTAGAATAGGCAACGACCTTATCTTGTTGAAAAGAAAAATTAAAAGTGCTATACCACGTAAAAGTTCTTTCTATAATTCGTGCATTTAATGTTAAGTCTAGACCTCTAACTTGAATACTTGAGCTATTGCCTCTGTATTGAAGATAGCCACTAGTTGGATCAACTGGTATATCACTGATCAAATCCATACCCTTTTTATGATAAAATTCTAGAACTCCTGATATTTTTTGCCTTTTAAAAGCAAAATCTAATGCTAAATTTATATTTCGAACTTTCTCCCAGCGTAATTCTGGGTTGGGTGCGGTAGTTATCCTAGCATAAGGCACAAATAATGGACTATTAGGATTCAAATAATCTGCAGTAGCAAAAGGAGACGTACCAGGATTTGTATTTCCAGAATAACCATATGTGGCTCTCAAACTAAGTATTGGTAATGTAGCAAGCTTGTAAAAACCTTCTTTAGAAATATCCCATTTTAATCCTACATGCCACAGAGGCGTTTTTCGATCATTTGCCTCTGCCCCGAAAAAATTACTTTCATCAATACGACCGCTTCCTGTAAAAGTATACTTCTGGTTATACGTATAACCAACATTTCCGTAATATGAGCCAAATCTATTTAAAGTTCCGGTTAATGCAGCAGTTTGTGGCCCAATGAGAGTTGTCCCATTTCCTGGCCGTGTTGTCCAGTTACCAAATTGCACAGCTCCAAATACATTAGTTTCAGGATTAAAGCCATATTGGTCTGGCATTTTCAACGATGTTAACTTTGATTCAGTTCTTTCCGCACCTAATATTGAATTAATTTCATGTCTCCCAAAATCACGGTCAAAACTTAGTTTACCACGATAAGCAAAAGAAGATTGATTACCAACGGTTTGCCCATACACACTCCCCAATGGGTAAGGATAAATCGGTAAATTATTAGCCCCTTTTTGAATAACCCTATTTATTAAATCTCTAGTAGAAAAAGTACTTATTCCATTAATAATCGTATTATCTCTTGTCCCTTTTTGCCAGTTATAACTTGCATCAATACTCAGCCCGGGAATAATGGTATAAATTGCCGATCCTACTATTCGCGTGTCATATCCTTTGATAACTATACTTCCATTTTTGGCTTCCTCCAATGGACGATAATACCAATCGAGTTTACCTGGAAAACTTACCGTATCCACGTATGTCATCCTATATTTATTAGGAATAGCTAAAGCATTGCCCCGTTCATCGGCTAAGCGAAGATATGGATTAGTTAATACGGCATTATAACTTCCTAGTGAATTATTATTTTCAGCTATAGATTGCCCCCAATTCAATTGAGCATTAATTTTTAAGTTTTTTATTGGTGTCCATGTGTTATTAAAGCGAATAGTCAATCTATCATTAGTCGAACCAATATCATTAAAATGATTACGGTCATATCCTACAGACCCATAATATTCATAATTGCTAGCGCCACCGAATATATTCATAGCATATTGTTCCGCTATAGATGTTCGTAATAAATACTTATTAATATCATTACGAATATCATTGTTCTCATATTGCAGGATTTGAATATCCGCTTCTTGTGAAGTAATTGCTCCTGATCTTTGTTTCGCTAGAATCTCAACAACTGGTGATACTGAAGGATAGGAAAAGTTATCAATAAGTTTAGTATCGTAATAACCATCATTAAAACGCTTTTTCTCCAAAGCGATAATATCAGAAGAAGGAATCGAAGGTATAGAGAAGAGATCGGGTTTTTCACCAATAGTCAAATTGGTATTGAATGAAATAACTGGAGCCGAATTCATTTTCCCTTTTTTTGTGGTGATCACTATTACCCCATTTCCTGCTCTTGCACCCCATATACTAGCTGCAGCTGCATCTTTTAATATGGTAATATTATCAACATCATTAGGATTCAAATCGTTTGGGTTCCCTTCATAAATAAAATTATCAACAACAAGTAGAGGTCTTTTATTTGCATTAATAGTACTCACGCCTCGAATTGTAATATCATCCAATGTAGCTGTCCCCCTAATATTAGTATTTAGTAAGCCCGGAGCAAGATCGCTTATCCTATCCAATACCGTTGCACCAACTCTTCTGTTAAAGAGTTCATTGTCAATATGTGCAAATGATCCCGTTGCACGTTCCTTATTCAACTCCTGGTATCCCGTGTTGTACACCACCTTCACTTCCTCCAACTCACCAGTTTGTACATTCAGTTTAATCTCTAAAGGCATTACAGCATCCTTTAAACTAATCTCCAGCTGTTTATACCCCACATACCTAATCACCAACACCCCATCATCCGGCACATTCGCCAACACAAACTCACCCTTCACATCCGTCTTCGCCGTCCTATTAGACCCCTTCAACACTACCGTCGCCCCCTCCAACGGCTTACCCCCCTCATCCAAAATCTTCCCACGGACATCAATGAGATCTCTCACGATGTTCGAGATGACGGATTTGGCTTTATCCAGAAAGGAAGGCTCTTTGGGCTTAATAGTCACGGCTTTATTTTCAATAGAATAGGTAAGCGGTTGGTCTTTAAAACAGATTTCCAAAGCTGCCAGAAGTCCAACTTCCTTTAAATTGATGCTGATAGGCTTTGCGCTCTTCATGGTCTGGTCGCTGTAAAAGAAATCGTACCCCGTTTGTTTGCGTATCTCGTCCAGCACGGTTTTTAGGCCTGCGTTGTCTTGCTTTAAGGTTACGTTTTGCCCGTAGGAGCTGGCGCTAACCTGGATAATGGCGGTTGTTAATAGCAATATTATTAATCTCATCACCAACAAAATTTTAGCCACGCAGGGTTTTCGCCTGCATAAGCTTTTTAGGTAAATATTCATTACATTTACTTTGTTAAGGTTTTTACTTGTTGTCTTATCTCAAATTGGTCAATAGGGAACCTGAACATATAGCCGGCAGTGTTAGAAGCGCTTCCGGCTTTGTCCTTTTCTTATGGTGATGATTAAGGGTCGTTTCTGTAGAATCTTTTCATGGTTGGTTTGGTTTAATGGTTGTTATTTAGTTGATTACTTCTATTTACTGACGTATACCGTTCGCCCTTCTATCCTGAAGTTCACCTGCCCGGTAGAAGCCATGATCTTCAGCACTTCAGAGATCTTCTTCGTTCGGGATACTTTACCGCTAAAGGTTTGTTTGGTGTCGATGTTTTGGTTGTAGACGACGTCTATATCGTACCAGCGGCTTACCTTGCGCATGATGTCGGTAATGGTTTGCTCGTTGAATACGAATTCCTCGTTTTTCCAGTCGAGGATGTCGGCAGGGTCGATTTGGGTTATGGTTAGGGCGTCGCCTTTCAGGCTCGCTTGTTCATTGGGTTTGAGGTAAACGGCTGCGCCTTTTGAGATTGCTTCGTCGCTGCGCTTCCCTCGCAATGACGGGGAGGTGAGCTGTGATACTGAACCAAGTTCAGCACGGGCTGTAGAGGTGAGCAATGACGACACACGGACAGAGCCTTCCAGGAGGGTTGTTTTGGTAGTGGTTTCGTCGGGGTAAGTACTGATGTTGAAGTGAGTGCCGAGGACTTCCACTTGCTGGCCTGGCCTGCCGTTGGAGCCTGGGCTCTCTACGATGAAGGGTTTTGTTTTATTTTTTGTGACCTCAAAATACGCTTCACCGTTTGTCAACAAAACTTTGCGTTGTCGCCCAATAAATTGTGAGGGGAACGATATTTTTGTATCAGCGTTTAGCCAGACACGCGTGCCGTCGGGTAATGTGATTTGGTAGGCTTGGCCTTTCGCTGTGTTTGCGGTTAGGATTTGTGTAGTGGACGGACCGCGTCCAGGGAGGTTGGTTCGGCTCGCACTATCCCGGCCTCGCAATGACGAGGAGGAGAGCAATGACGACGAAATAACTGTTCCGTCATTATAGGTTAGCTCATGGCTAATTACCACGCCGGACTTCGAGCCGCTCAGTTGTATCACTTTTCCATCAGCTAGTGTTATCGTTGCACCTTGCTTTCCTGGTGCGATGTCATTCATCACCACCTCGTCATTGAGAGAAGCTTTTCGCGACGAAGCAATCTCATTCACGTAGAGCCAGGTGCCTAAAGTAATCGCTGCTACCGCAGCGGCTACTACAGCCACTCGGGGCCATATGCGTCTTACGCCAATCACTTTAGGTCTTTGAACAGTATGATCTTGTCTTTTCGGCAGGCCGAGATCCGCAGTTAATCTGCCCAGCATCCGCGCATGTACCGCTTCCTCCGCATCCGGATAGGTTCCGTCTGCATATGCGGTACTGCGGTACCAGGCATTCAGCCGCTCCACTTCCTCCCCGCTCGCCATGCCGTCCCTGTACTTCCCGATTAAGCTGTTGATCTCTTGCTTGTCCATTTTTTAATGCTGCCCATATCTGGGCGTTTATATAGATGTACACTGAAAACCTCCTAACCCTACATACACTTGAAAATATTTTTAAAAAATTTATTACCAGTGTATTTTATTACCCCATCTTTTACGTTCCTGCCTCAGCAGTACCAAGGAACCTGGTTAATAAATATTTCCGCCCCAGATAAAGTCAGAAAAACTGCTATTGGTGAGTCTTCGGCCAACAACAAAATATTTTTGAATATCGATGGCCAACGCCCTCTGCTCAACAGTTTGTCTGTCTTGCTGTACAGGCGCTTCTTTTACCTCCAATGCGGTATCACCATTAAGTATGAAATCAATTTCCTGACCTGTTTTCTTTTGATAGTACTGTATTGTCCCCTGGCTTTTTAACTGTGTTGCTATAGCATTTTCGAAGATCTGTCCACTAGACAGCTGTTCTCCTGCCAGGACATTTAAAATCCCCGTATCTGCAAAATAGAGTTTTGTCTGTTGGGAGATCTCTTTATCAATATTTTTTGTAAAGGGTGTCGCCTGATAGATAAAGTAAGTATATTCCAGCAATTGAATGTATGAAGCTATTTTTTGACGGTTTATGCCAGTAATGCTACTTATTTTGCTATAATCAACTTTATTACCTGCACGCGCAGCAAGGACTTTCACTAGTTTATATAAGTCTTCGCTGACAGAATAATCGGAAAGTAGCTTCACATCTAATTCGATGTAAGAATTGACAATATCTTTTAGCAGCTCGATTTTATCACGCTCATCTTCTTCAAGTACTACTTCAGGAAAACCTCCATAACGGATATATTCAGCATATAAATCCTTAAATTTATTGAACCACGTCTTATTAAAAAGCTGCCATGAATACTTTCTATAATCGGAAACTAAAACTCCTTTAAACTGCAAAAACTCTTTAAAGCTAAGCGGGTACATCTCAAATATTCTCTTTCTCCCCGCCAGACTTTCAGAAAATTGATTTTTCATGTAATAGGAGCTTGACCCCGTGACAATAAATTTCACATCATAAGTATCGTACAGATATTTAATCACACTCGGAAGATTTCCTACCAGTTGTATTTCATCCAGAGCGATCAAAACAGGTATTGAAAAATTTAAGCCCATTAATTCCAATTCGACCTTCAAATTCTCATAGTTGCCCCCATTAAAAAGGGCCCTGATCTCTATTCGCTCACAATCAAGATAAACGTAATTTTTGTGATCAAGATGCTCCAGCACGTATTTTACGGCGGTGCTTTTGCCGACTCTACGCATGCCGGTGATTACAGTAACCTGCTTTTTTTTACTATGCTTAAGTAACTCACTATAGACATCTCTTTCTTTCATGATTCAAATACAATCAATTAGTAATACTATTTGATACAAATATAATCAATTAGTAATACTATTTGATTATATTTGTATCAAATAGTATTACTACGACCGCTAGGATTTGATGTATGCCAGGTATAGGAGTAAGTCCATTTCTGATTTATCTCGCAAACTCAATTTCGTAAATTTTCGGCCACATCTTCCCCGTTACCAGCACTTTTTTTGTCTCCGGGTTATAGGCAATCCCGTTGGATTAACGAAGCTGAGCATATTCGTGCCATCGCTCATAATGATCAGCGAACCATCGGTAGTTAGGCCCCAGCCCTCCTTATTCACAAAGGTATACTGCCCGAGTTTCTTAAACGTCTTTGCGTCATACACAAAGCAGGTGTTATTTTTATAGGTTTACCACACCAACCATTGATTCTGTTTCGGGGAACTCCTCAGGCGATCCGGTACTTTCATACAGCTCCCCATTGTGAAACACCAGCCCTTCTGTAAACGCCTGGGTACTGTGCGGATACTCAGCCGTCACCGTATAACTGATCGCTGGAACTGCCCTGGGCTGCTGCTCTTCATTTGATGAATCGCTATTTGACGAATTGCCGGTACAACCGATTATTGTTATCAGTAAAATGCTGTAGAGTATACTTTTCATGGACTATTTTCCCTTTTTAACGTTGTAAAGCTATTAAAATATATCTTTCCAGACTCCAGCAGAGAGCAGTAAGAGCAGGCTGGAGTCTTTCAAATTGCCTTTGATCACCTTCAATGCCCTGGTGAGGTTGGCCTCGACGCCTTTTTCTGAGATCTGCATCTTTTCTGCAATCTCGGCATTGCTCAGCCCATCTATTCTGCTGTACTGAAAGGTAAGCCGGCATTTCTCCGGCAATTGCTCCACAATGCCTTCTATGTATTCTTTCAGAAAAAGTGCATCCAGCTTCTCCTCATCGTCTGTCGCTTCATTGACTTTATAGTTTTGGAGCGCCAGCATCTCCCGCTTATGCTCCCGCTGATAATGCTTAAAAACACCAAACTTAATGCAGGTGGTGAGAAAGGCAGGGATGCTCTGCACATCCAGCTGATCTTTCTTATGCCAAAGCGAGAGGAACACTTCATGAACCACGTCTTCGGCCTGCGCCTTGTCTTTGCAATGGTTCCAGGCTACGAGCAGCATTTTTTTCCAGTAGCGGTTGTACAGTTCTGTGAAT
>Ga0160452_100678_pt1 | contig 17145 bp, 13 predicted proteins | sample HID1971I_E6MG_FD_108230 | JGI IMG/M metagenome (GOLD analysis project Ga0160452, IMG submission 108230) | Enriched millipede-associated microbial communities from UW Madison campus, WI, USA - HID1971I_E6 MG | ecosystem: Host-associated > Arthropoda: Insects > Digestive system > Unclassified ...
CTTCTCTTTAAACTCGTTCGTATAGTGCTGTCGGATCTCACCCATACCGGACACCTCTCCTTCGTTACTCATTATTATCTACTTACTCTTCGAGGGTGTCCACTTTTCATTCTACATCCAAAAGTTTCGTTGGAGCGCCGTCGGGGGGCGCAAATAGGTTGAGAAAAAGATTGAAATGCGTAGATCCGTCTGTTACTATTTTCTTGAATCTACATATTTCACTTGCGCGTGAAGTACATGCCGCATGTCTCCTTAGGGGACAGTGCGGCTTTTTTGCGTCTAGTGGGTGAGGGGAGGCGGGCACGTGGAGTCATTTGAAGAGGCTTACGAGAGTTTTCTGAAAGAACAGAAAAGCAGAGCAACTGGCGCTCGTCTCGAGCGATTAAACAAGATCGGAGCGGGCGAGAAGCGATTGTTAAAAGAAGTAGTTTGGCCGATTTTTAAGTCATTTTCAGGTTTTTATTTGGAGTATGAACGAATAGGGGTAAACGGTGTAAAGCTCTATTTTGACGTGTTTTATGAGCCGCTTGGCATTGTTTTTGAATGCGATGGTTTTGTGGTGCATGCGGAGCTGATTACAAGGGAGCGCTTTACGTTTGAAAGAGCGCGTGTGCGCAGTATGGCCATGCAAGGATATATTTATCTGCCTTTTAGTTATGACGAGTTGGACCAACGTTCCGAGGGCTGCCGCAAATGCGTATATGAGCTTCTCGGACGGCTCGGTTCAAGTCCATCTGCAGCATACCAGGCACTGAGTTTACAGGAAAGGGAGATTTTGCGGCATGCCAATGTTCTGCAGCGATCCTTCACACTATCCGATGTGTCCAGATGTCTGCATCGAAGTCACGTTACATGCCGCAAATACATGTACAAACTGATGGAAAAGCAACTCATCTCACCGGTGGGGAGCGCTACGAAAAGGCACCGCTACTATGAGTTGAGCGACCGGGCTCGCGAATTATTTTGCGCGCTTCGCTAAGGCGCCTAGTCTTACGAGCGCAGGGGATAATAACGCTTCGCTCCGCCGTAGCGAGCGCCTCGACTGTTAACGCCCCGCTCCACCGGTCGCCTGAGGCAGCTCCACCTCGAAGCGTTGCTCCGGGAGCGGGATGCGTACATCCGTCTTGGCTGCGCCTTCTTCGCCGGAGAAGAGCAGCGGCGTGAAGACGAGGCGGGTGGCGGAGGCATCCGGCAGCGCGTAACGGTGGTGACTATGCTCCGCCATCGACGTCCCGCCCAGTATCTGGAGCGGCTGGCCGTCCTGATCGGCCACCTCGAACCGGATGTCGTAGGTGGAGCCGCCGAGATGCCGGTAATTGACTTTCACGGATAGAGGCGTCAAGGTGAGACTGTCGATCTCGAACAGCCCGTCGCCCAGCTCGATCCGGTGGCCGATCGGCACCGTGGTCGTAGCAGCAGCAAGCTGCTCCGCCGAGCTGGCTATGGTGAACGCCCACTCCCCATGGATGGCAGTCCCATCTGCTGCGCTCAGTCGGCGGTAGACGACGGTCAGCTCCAGCTCGCCACGCGGCTCATAGGTCCCCAGGTCGAGCGTAGTGATCGAGGACATCGCCCCCTCCGGCGTCTCATAGAAATCTCCGCCGCCGCCCGGCGTATAGATCTGCTCGCCATCGATATAGATTGCGTCGGGCCAGAGCGGCTTGGGCGCCAGCGCAAGCGACTCCGAGGCGGCAGTCGTCGTCACGACAAGTCTGCCGTCATCGAGCAATACCTCGTCGAGCCGGATCGAGACTCCCTCGTCGGTGACCGTCTCGCCGACCGTCGTCTTGAACTCGTGGAGCACCGTCTCCGGCACATGGAGGTATGCCTCCATGAGCTGGCCGAAGCCAGGAAGCTTGGCGAGCAGCGGCATGGCAGCCGTCACTACCCGCTCCATCGGCAGGAGGCCTGTTCCCATCCCGAGCGCGACGGCGAATACGCCAATCAGGGCAGCATATCTGATCCTGCGGGTTCGCGGCTGGCGCCGGAGACGCAGGCGCCGCTGCAGCTGGCGGCGCTCTTCCGCGCCCATCGGCTTCTCTTTATATAGACTGAGATCGATATGAGCCCCGTTCAACATCTGATACAGCTCTTTATTTATCTCGTAAAGCTCTTTATTCATCCTCGTACACACCCTTCACTTAAACTTGCTGAAGCTAATCTCGCAGATGGCCTAGCAGCCCGCGCAGTCGCTTCCTGCCTCGGGAGAGGCGGTTGTAGATCCAGGAGTGCTTGACCCCTCTGGCTGCCGCCAGCTCCTGGACGCTGCGATCCCGCACATAGTGCTGGATGAACAGCTCCTTGTCCTCCGGAGTCAGATGATCCAGCAGCCCGTCCCACTCCTGTTCGCTCACGGCGTCGTCTACGACAGCGCGCTCCAACTCGGGAGCATCATACAGGAGACGGGCATTGCGTCTGGCGTAGCTGCGCTGGTAGTCGATCGCTTTGTATTTGGCGACTGCGGCGATCCAGTTGACGAGTGTGTTTTTGCTGGCGTCGTAGCTGTCGATATGCGTCCAGACCGCCATGAGCACGTCGTCGAGACATTCGTCGGCGGCGTGGCGGTCCTGCAGATGATAGCGGATGATGCTGCGGATCAACGCGCCATAGCGTTCGATGACGAGCTGCAGCGCCGACTCCTGCCGCTTGCGCAGCCGCTCGACCAGCGCCGCTTCCTGTTCCTTCATTTCCTTATCCCCTCATTTCTTCGTTCGCCTCAGTCTACCTAATCATACGACGGGCAACCCTCGTTTTCTCTCACGGTGCGTACAACTATTTGTGCGGGTTAGGCCACTGCCCGACCGCCTTCATGCACAAGGCGCTTGCTAGGTAATGCGTGACCGGCGAGACAACTATTGCTATAATCGAGAGCAGATGATAGAATACCGCAACCGCTGCAACAGCAAGGAGGATCAGGACTTGAAGGACGCTCGCCCGCTCGTAACCATCGTTATCCCTGCGTATAACGCCATGCCGTATCTGAAGGAAGCGATCGAAAGCGTGCGTCAGCAGACTTATACGCCGATCGAACTGATCGTTGTCGACGACGGATCGACGGATGAGACAGGCGCGTATCTCGAACAGCACGGCGATGGGTTTCGATGGTACACCCAGCGCAACCAAGGGCAGTCGGCGGCGATCAATGGCGGCTGGGAGCTGGCGGAAGGCGAGATCATCTCGTATCTGAGCGCCGACGACGCGCTCTTGCCGCATGCGGTAGAGGCTGCGGTGGAGACGTTGCAGCGTCATCCCGAGATCGTCATGGCGTACGGTGATTACGAATTGATCGACGAGTGGGGGAGAGTGGTGAAGGAAGTGCGGGTGCCGGAGTTTCACTATGACCAATTGGCGGTCGGGATGCTCTGCCAGCCGGGTCCAGGGGTGTTCCTGCGCAGGGATGCAGTGCTTCAGGCGGGCGGATGGGATACGGGATTGCGTCAGATGCCGGATTACGACTATTGGCTGAAGCTGGCATCGGGCGGCGATTTCCGGCGCATCCCCCGTTCGTGCGCCCGGTACCGCGTACACGATGGCTCGCAGACCTACGCGCCGTCAGACGAGATTCGCTCCGATGAGCCGTTGCGGATCATGAGCCAGTTCCTGGCTTCGAATTATCCCCGTCCCAGTATACGGAACAGGCATCGCGAGGCGATGGCGCAGGCGAATCTGCTGTCTGCGCGACTACACATGCGGTCTGGCCGTCCCCGGCTCGCGCTATCCCGCGTTGCCGCAGCCTTGCGACATCATCCGGCCACGATGGTGCGTTTTCGAACGATTCGGCTACTCTTGAACGGCTGGCTCGGACGACTGGTCTTCCGGTTGCGTCGCGGTAGGTCGCGGTAGATAGCTATGACGCATTTGTGCTTCGCCGTTTTCATTTTGCCTGAGTAGGCAGATGAGAGCGGCTTATTGGCGTTGCGCAGACTGCGGCCGCCTCAACACCGTCTCCAAGGTGCGCTCGAGCACATCGTCCCCGTCGTATCCCAACGCCCGGAGCTTGCTGCTGTCGTAGATGCGGCTGGCCGAGTGGTATCTGCCGGTTGCCCTCAGCGCGATGTCCAGCAGAGGCAGGGGAAGAGGCAGCGTCGGCATTACAAGGGGGGCTAGCCCGTTGACACGGCGGTAGATCGATTCGACGGCATAGTGACGATTGGCCCAGACAAGGTCATCGGACACTTGATAGATTTGGCCGCCGATCGGCTGCTTCAGTCCAGACAGGAACAGCAGGGCGGTGCAGACGCGGTCCACCGAGACCAGGTTCATCTGTCGGTGATGAAAGAGGCAACTTCTGATATAATTAGTCCATCTGCTAGAAGAGAGACGATCTTGCACGAATTTGACAAGGTTGCGTCCGCCCTCGCCGATAATTGCGGTTGGCCGGACGATCACAATCTCCAGTCGCTCGCTGTATTCTGACAACAGAATCTCTTCCAGGAGCAGCTTGGTTCGCTCGTAGGCATTGCCAGGTCTGCAGCGAGTCTGCTCCGTGATTACTCGATCACGGGTCCTGCCGACAACCGTGGCTGTGCTGACATGGATGAGTCTTCTCGTGCCGTTGCCGACGCAGCGATCGGCCAGATTGCGGATCGCTGTCGCATGCTCCTGCTGGTCACGCTCCCCCAGGTACGCGAGGTTGATGACGGTTTCCGCCTGATCCAGCACGGCATCGAGACTATCCGGCTGCAGCAGATCGCCAGGACATGCCAGATAGAGGCTCGGGCTCACCTCCGGCAAGCGTCTGTGAACCAATGTCTTGATCTGCCCGCCCCCCGCCTGGCGATGGATCTCCAAGAGCCGTCGGCCGACGAAGCCGGACGCTCCGATAAGTGCAAGGGCTTGCATAGCTTCACCTCTTGTAGGGATCTTGTACAACTGATTAAGCCAAGTATAACGATCTATCCCCGCATTGGAAAGGAAGTTGACACATGGCCATCAAACGGCCGACTATTCTGGCCCCGATCCCTTTCTTCGAGCCCGGCTACAAAGCAGGGGGATCGGTGCGCACACTCTCCAACCTGATTCGTGCGATGCAGGGGCATTACCGGTTCCGCATCGTCTGTACAGACCGCGACCTTGGTGATTCGGCGCCTTACGCGGGTGTGCCAGGCGATCGACTTATTAGCGGGGAAGTCTATGAAGCCTATTATTTGACGGCATCTCCTGGGGCGCTTAGGCGGCTCATCATGCTAGTCAAGACCCAAGACTATGAGCTGTTGTACCTGAACAGCGTCTTCAGCCCTTTATTTACGCTGCTCCCGCTAGCCTTGCGGCGCCTTCGCATCATCAGGCGAGTCCCGGTCGTGATCTGTCCCAGGGGAGAGCTGTCCGATGCTGCGCTGACTATCAAGAGCTACAAGAAACGCCCCTTTTTGAAGCTGGCCGCCTGGTTTGGCTTGTACCGCGATGCGGTATGGCAGAGCGCCAGTCCTTATGAGTCGGAGGAGATCCGCAGGCGCATCGGACCGCAGGCTGAGGTGATGCTTGCGCCAGACTTTCCGTCGCTCGCAGTACCGGACCGGATCGCGGAGGAGAAGCGTGCCGGCCAACTGCGTCTCATTTTTTTCTCGCGTATCGCCCCGATCAAAAATCTGCTCTTCGCCTTGAACTGCGTCCAGCAGCTCGAGGGCAAGGCGACCCTCGACATCTACGGCCCCATCGAAGACGCAAGCTATTGGCGTCTCTGTCAGGAAGCCATCGATAAGCTGGCCAACCCGGCTCTTGTCGCCTATCGGGGCGCACTGGCGCCGCATGAGGTGGCGAACACGCTGACGAGGTACGATTTATTCGTTTTGCCTACGCTTGGAGAAGGTTACGGTCATGCGATCGTCGAAGCGCTGACCGCCGGCTGCCCGGTCCTGATCAGCGACCGCACGCCTTGGCGGGGACTGGCGGATAAGGGCGTCGGCTGGGAGCTGTCTCTATCGGACGAGCAGCGGTTCGTCGACGTCTTGTCCCGATGCGCGGCGATGGACGGCAAGGCCCACAGAGCGATGAAGGAGCGCGCGGCCGCGTATGGACGCGAGATTATTCACAACGACGGAACGTTACAAGCACATGTGGCCATGTTTGAACGAGCGTGCGGCATAGCGGCAGGAAGAGAGGAACAACACGGATGACACAGAAGGTACTGATCCTGGGAGCGACAGGCATGCTCGGACATACACTGTTCAGAGATCATATGGAAGCGCCCGGACTGGACGTCTATGGCACGCTGCGGCCAGGACAGGACGGGACGCGTTGGTTTGACGCGCGTCAGCAAGCGCGTTTGATCGCCGATGTCGATGGCTTCCGGCCCGAGACGGTGCAAGCAGCGATTAGGCGACTGCAGCCGGATGTGGTCATTAACTGCATCGGCTTGATCAAGCAGGTCGAGGATGCGGCCGACCCGGCCAAGGCGATCGCGATCAATGCGCTGCTCCCGCATTTGCTCAGCGGATATTGTCACGCAGCGGGCGCTCGACTGATCCATATCAGCACGGACTGCGTCTATCGCGGCGACCGAGGCCTGTATCGGGAGCTCGATCCAGGCGATGCAGTCGATCTGTATGGACAGACCAAATACTTGGGCGAGGTAAAGGAGTCGCAAGCGTTAACGCTTCGGACATCGATGATTGGACATGAGCTGCACACGTACCGCAGCCTGCTGGAGTGGTTCCTGAGACAAAAGGGGAACGTGCCCGGCTATACTCGAGCCAGGTTTTCTGGCCTTCCGACCATCGAGCTGTCGCGAGTGATCCGGACCTTTGTGCTGCCTCGCCCTCAGATGCAAGGACTGTATCATCTATCCGCCGAGCCGATTGACAAGTGCTCGCTGTTGCAACTGGTCAGTCGGTACTACCGGAAGCCAGTGGACATTATTCCCGACGAAACCGTTCAACTTGATCGTTCGCTCGATGCCTCCCGCTTCCGACAGGAGACGGGTTATATCCCGGATGGCTGGCCCGAGCTTATCGAGAGAATGGCCGAGGATTACCACCGCAGTCCTATCTACCATAGAGGGGAACGTAATTATGACCTACCTGCAAGATAAAACGATACTCGTCACAGGCGGTACAGGCTCCCTTGGACAAACGCTTGTCCGTCGGATGCTCTCTGGCAATGAGATGGGCAGCCCGCGCAAGGTTATCGTGTTTTCGCGCGATGAAGCGAAGCAGCATGCGATGAAGGTCGCGTGGCAAAAGCAAAACGTGATGACTGATGATGTGTTCTACAACAACTTTCGTAATCGACTGGAGTTCCGAATCGGCGATGTGCGGGACTATGCCGATGTCTGCTCGGCAGTCAAGCATACCGATATCGTCGTGCACGCTGCCGCGCTGAAGCAGGTTCCGGTCAGCGAATACTTCCCTATGCAAGCGGTCATGACCAATATTACGGGGGCCCACAATATCGTAAGAGCCATCGAAGAGCATGGTTATCCGGTACAGACGGTCATCGGTATCAGTACGGACAAGGCCTGCAAGCCGGTCAATGTGATGGGCATGACCAAAGCGCTGCAGGAGCGCGTATTCCAGGCTGCCAATATCCTGGCTCCGGCGACCCGATTCGTCTGCGTCCGATACGGCAATGTCCTCGCGTCAAGAGGGTCGGTCATCCCGCTCTTCCTCGATCAGATCGCCCAGGGGGGACCCGTGACCATCACCTTGCCTGAGATGACCCGCTTCCTGATGAGCCTGGATCGCGCGGTGGACACGGTGCTCGCTGCCCTAGCAGATGCCAAACCGGGCGAGACGTATGTGCCGCTCAGCCCATCCGCAACCGTCCATCATATCGCCAAGGCACTGATCGGCGAACGGCCGATCGATATCCGCATCAATGGCATGCGGCCGGGGGAGAAGCTGCATGAAATTCTCGTCTCGGATGAAGAAGCCCACCATGCCTACCGCAGAGACGATTATTACGTGATCCGTCCCATGCTGCCCGAACTCGCTGCCCGCGATGAAGTCGCGACGCCTCTTTCCGGAGAGTACGGTTCCGCAGATCATGTGCTTGATCTGGCAGGAACGATCGAGCTGCTGAGAAGTCACCAGCTGCTGCCGGAGCAGCGCGAGCGCGCCGCAGCTATCGGGCAGGACCTGCTGCGTTAACGATGGGGTCGCGTAAAGCTCCTTCTACCTCGTCGGTGGAGTTCATGATCAGCCTTGCCAGCTTGGATCGATGGAAGTATCTAGTCGCTGTCTGGATGCCGGCGCTCATTCAGTTTGGCTCGATCCTGTTATTTACCCGTTTGTTCGATGCAGATGCCTATGGACAGTTCACTCTGGCGGTTGCAGCGGCCGGGCTGTGGTCTGGACTCATGATGCAGTGGTTGACACAAGCCATCCAGCGCTATCGTCCGGCCTACCGAACTGCTGGCGCGCTGCAACCGTTCGATGCGCATTTGACTAGCTTGCTGCTTCGTTTGCTGCTGGCGACGGCGGCAGGGGCGGGTGCGGTTTACGCATTGTCGCTGCTGTGGTTTGAAGGCTACGGACTATGGTTTGGATGGACGCTGCTGCTCGGCATTTCCCAGGGTCTGTATATGGTAATGTCCATTATTTTAAATGCCGACCGCCAAGCCGACGCTTATCGAAGTTATCAGCTGACGCAAGCCTTGCTCAGATTAGGATTGGCGCTGCTCATTATTTACGGGATTGCCTTTCATGTCGGAGGTTTGATTTGGGGCATGGCGATCTCCTATGTCGTTTTGCTGCCCTTCATGATGCGCCGCACAGGACTGCTGCGGAGCCGGACGATTCGCGCTACGGAGGGGTACCACGCATTTCAGAGGCAGATGTTGGCCTATGGCATGCCGATGGCGGTCTGGTTTGCCGCAGGCACCGTACTTGATCTCGGTGATCGGTTCCTGCTGGCTTGGCTGTCAGATCATGCGGCCGTAGGTATTTATGGAGCGTACTACAGCCTGATTTCTGCGGCTATTGGCTTCGTAGCTTTTCCATTGTTGGCGGCAGCGACCCCGGTCCTCATGCAGTTCGTTCATGAGCCAGAGCAGACGGAGGAGGCGATCAGCAAGCTGAACCGACATCTATCCCGTCCGTTCCTGTTAATGGCCATCCCATGCTGCTCATATCTCACCCTGTTCCATGTCGAGCTTGGCAATCTCCTGTTCGCCCCTGGCTATGCCGAAGGGGCTGTTGTAATCCCTCCGCTTGCGCTAGGTTTCTTCTTATGGCATTTTTCCATGTATGGGCATAAGGGACTGGAGATCCGGGAGCGGACCTTGGCGATGGCGGGGTATGCGGGGACTGCGGCAGTAACGGGAGTGCTTGCCAACATCTGGCTGATTCCGGACTGCGGCTACTATGGAGCGGCGTTGTCGACGCTGATCGGGTTCGGGGTATATGCGCTGCTTATCTATGTCGACGCCCGACGCCCAGGCCGCATAAGCTGGCTGATTCCTTGGCGCACGTTGACGGTATCGGTTGTTCTCAGCGTCCTGCTGGCGGGTGCATTCTATTATTTTAATGTGTATTGGCTGACCGACACGTCGCCATGGCTGGTGATGGCAGTAGAGGGCGTCGTCGGAGCAGTCTTGTATGGTGCAGCCTGTCTAGGCTTGGGCGAGCTCCGGTGGCCGTCGCGGCTCAAGCGGTCGCGACGCTAATCCTTCCTGTGGCTCCCCATGTCGCTGCGATGCGTCAGCAAGCGGAGGAGCAGTAGACCGCAGACGAGCGCCGCCAGCGTAGGCTCGACCATGCCGAACCAGAACGGAGCTTGCCAGAGCAGCAACGTTTTGACGGTCAGGAGCAGGGACAGAGCGAACATAAAAAAGCTGCGGCTCCAGGACAGTCGGGTCAGTGCTACGATAATAAGGCAGACCAAGACGATGCCCGCTGCAATGCCCCACCAGCCAAAATTGACATAATTCTCATAGATAGCCGGCAACGGCGCATTACCGTACCCGATGTCCGCATAGATGTAAGGGTAGAGCAGATCGCCGACTATTACTTGCGTATAAGGAAAAATCCCGCGTGGATTGACAATCGAGGTCCCCTTCAGGAAATCCATCTCGGCTGGGAAAAGATCGAAGGCGACCGCGCCAGCCCACGGATAGACTTCAACGATCCGATGCCCGATAATCTGCAGGATGGAGCCGATTGTTACTGACCCGGCATACAATTTGTACAGCCCAAACAACAGCACAAGTGCGGTAATGGCGACAAAGATCAGCTGGCGCAACGGCACCCGGTTGGAACGGACGATGTAAGCGAGTAGCAACGCGGCCAGCAGATACATCAAATATTGCTTGTTCAGATAAATCATGGACAGGAGCAGCGAATAAGCAACCAGATAAGGGTAATACCGAGGTCTTGATGAGCGCACTAACCTCAACTGGCGGGGGCCGGATGCGAGCGGCCATAACAGGACGCAGAGCAGCGTCGCGAACAACGGAATCTCGAAGATCGCCAGCGCGAACCAATAAAAGCCCGGATGCTGAACGATCCGTATCCGCTCCTGGACGAGCGCGCTCCAATCGCCGAACAGATCGAATCGGAAGACCAGCGGCAACGCTCCGAGCCACGTGAACACAGCAAGTGCCGCGAGATGGACAACCATCAGCGCGAGCAGATAACGGTGGTATCGTCGGGGTGAGTCGGCCCCCGCAGCAAATCGGTCAGACAGCGGAATATAGCTAGCCGCAGCGCTCATCTTCCGCAGGATGAGGTAAGTGGCGGCGAACCCTCCGGCGATTGCCAGATTGGCATAGTGGAAGGGGAGCGACTGGTACTGAGTGACCGAGCCGGAGACGCTGCCTGCCAGATTCAGAAACAAAAAACCACTGCTCGCTGCGGCAAAGACGACATACTGTTGTATGTGCCGTTGCGCGATTAGGTGAAGCAGAGGAATCAGTTGCAGGAGGACGCTACTGGCGTAAACGATGTAAATGTGTGTCAAAACGCTCCCCCCAGCGGCTAATTTTCCAAAATTTGCTCGATCAGCTTTTGCTCTTGCGGATCAATCGAGATTAGCTGATTGTAAAGGGCCATGTCGTCTTTGTTTTGCTTACGCAGCGCAGCGACGTACCAACGATCAACGGCCTTTTGCGTCTCATTGACGGGATAATACGTGAGCTTCGGATACAATACAGCTTCGGCCGAGGCGTAGTCCTCCCTCATGAAATGGATAAGCGCTACATTAAGATGCATAATATCGGTGCTGTCGAAGCGGATCGACGGATTGTGCGCGGTGACGCCGTCCGCAATCAGCTGCTGATTGCGCCTCCCGGCCTCCGTATAATAATGAATCGCACGATTCCACCAGGCCCCTTCCTCTCCCCCTGGTACGGCCTGCTCGGCCAGACCGAGCTGATAAGCGGTTGTGACCAGATGCTCGTAGACGCCAATTTCCCACGGATAGACCTCAAGCCCCTGCTTTGAAAACTGGAAGGCCCCCTCTAAATTTCCCTGCTGCACAAGCAACTGGTACTCTTGCTCCCATACGGCTCGATTGTAGGGTTGTCGTTGTTTGAGCCGCGCAAGCGATGCGGCTGCCTGCTCTAGCTCGTCCGGATTGCCCGTCTGATGATAGCGGCGGATCAGCAGCGAATTGCCATACATGACGAAATGAGGATTGACATAACGGCCGTCTAGGGCAGGTCCAAGCGCGACGATCGCCTGTCCCGGGTCTGCAGTGTCGGCATCTACATCCATCGCGCTGCGAAAGGCGAAATGCTCCCGGATCGTACTCCCGAGCGACAAGGCTGCGATCGCAGCCAGCAGGACAATCACGATACCGCTGATCCCGGCGATACGGGCAGCATTGAGGCCCCTTGCGGACGAAGCTGCTGTGCCGACGGCGCTCCTGAGAGACGCTGTTAATCCGCCAAGACAGACAAACAATAGCATATAAAGATACAAGAAGGTCATCGTGAAGTCCATCAAGCTATGTAGGAGCAGCGCGCAAGCGAACAGGAAAAAGACACCTTCGGGCCGCGCGCCGGCTTGACCGCTCCAGATGCGGCTGCGCCGTGCATACGGCAGCAAGACCGAGCCAACGAACAGCGTAAAGCCGAGCAAGCCGAGCACCCCATACTCGACGGTCTGTTGTACCAGGAAGCTATGGGTCTGGCTGCTCACATAAGGCAGCGACTTGTAGCCGCTGACAACCTCGCCCCACGCTCCGCCGCCAATGCCTGTAAACGGATGGTCAGCCAGCATCGCCAGGCTGTCGCGATAAAACAACAGCCGCTCGGAGAAGCTGATCAAGTTGGCAAGACGGGTCTGGACAAACTCGGGGATGAGGTCAGGCGCCACAACGGCCATTATTAAATACAATCCGACAGCGGCGGCGAGCAACAACACAGGCGCCCCTACCACCAAGTAACGCGCCGATCGGATGCGGTCCAATCGGTCCGCCAGCATCCGCACCCGCGAATCCCATCGGTAACGGATAAGCCAGAGTCCTAAAGCGTTAATGAGCGTGGCGAGTGCGATCGTCAATAGCAGGATCGGAGCATGCCAGGCAGCAGCGTTGTCCGAGCCAATAGCGACGGCCATAGACGATATGGGGCGTACCAGCAGCATGGCTATGACCACAGTAAAAGCAAGCATGCCCAATGCGCTGAGTTGGCGGTGCAGGCTGAGACCGAGCAGCAGCAGGGCAAAAACAACAAGCAGGACAAGGAACCCCCCCTTGGATGCGGTAAGCAAAAAGGACAGCAAGATAGGAAATAGCATCCATGCAGTGACGAACCATAGCTTGTCGAGCTGTCGATGCAACAGAACATAGAGGGAACTTAGCGACAAGGCTGCCAGATAGGCGGCATAGCCGTTCGCATATTGAAACACGGAATTAAGTCTCAGCTGCAGGTTGTCAATGTCTCCTGCAAGTTGAATCGCATCCTTATAGTGAATAACTCCTGCCAGATTCATCACCCCATGCAACACTAAGAGGTAGCCGGAGCCGAGGATGACCGCTTGCATCCCTTTCATCCAGCGATCGCTGCGGAACAACAGGCTGCAAGCCATATATACAAGGATCGCGATGGCGTTGATCCAGATGAACAGATAGGATGTGTAGACGGCAGGCGAGAATAGATGCGACAATGCGGCGCAGGCGGCTACGAGCAGCGCGGCGCCGAAAGCGAGCAGCTCGCGATAAGAAATGGTTGTTCGGTTGAGATAAAGCAACACTCCGCCCAATCCGGCAGCAGGCGCAAGGGCGAGCGCCCATAGCAACGCGGGGAGTTCAAACAAATAGTTGGTGCTGTAGTAGAGTGCATTGCTGTAAGGCGCTAAAGCGACGAATAACGACAAAATGAGCGTCATGCCGAATTGCAGGAAAAGCATTTTTGCACCAATGGGTGTTTTCATGAACGAACTCCTCTTCTATCAGTACGATAGTCTGATTCTATCACAGAAAAGAGAGGGATGTGGGGCCGGAAATACAAATGTTTTAGTAGTCAGTAGAAAGCGATTTTGATATGATATAAAGTGACAAAACCTTACATAATTCGAGTGTTGTCGGGGGAGTGGTGTGACGTTCACATCTTGATCGTGACGCAGTATTTTTGGCCGGAGAACTTCAAGGTCAACGACCTGGCGGAGGAGCTCCAGCGCAGAGGTCATCAGGTCACGATTCTAACAGGTAAGCCGAACTATCCCGGCGGAGACTTCTACCCCGGCTACGGGTGGTTGCGAAAGTCGCAAGAGACGTACAAAGGCTGTCGGGTCGTGCGCTCGCCACTGATTCCGAGAGGCAAAGGAAGCGCCTTCCGTCTGGCGTTGAACTATTTTTCCTTCGCAGCGCTGGCAAGCCTCATAGGCCCTCTCCTGTGCAGGGATCACTATGATGCCATCTTCGTCTTTGAGACCTCGCCCGTAACCGTAGGGATACCGGCTATCGTAATGAAGAAGTTGCTTCGCAAGCCGCTATTCTTCTGGGTCCAGGATCTGTGGCCGGATAGTTTGACCGCGACGGGCATGGTCCGATCGCCAGCCGTTTTATCGCTCGTCGAGTCGTTGGTCAAGGGAATCTACCACCATTGCGACGTAATTTTGATGCAATCGGAGGCTTTCCGCGAGACGGTGCTAAGACAGGGCGTGCCCGAGAAGAAGCTCCGTTATTTGCCTAATTGGGCGGAGCCTCACTACACCCCTTTGGAGCGCGTCGGAACCGAGGCTTGTACGGAATTGCCTGAAGGCTTTCGCCTTGTATTCGCTGGCAACCTAGGCGAAGCGCAAGATTGGCCTACATTACTTGCTGCGGCTGAGCTGCTGCGGGAACAACGCGATATTCATTGGGTGATTATCGGGGATGGTAGGCACCGGGCCTGGATTGGCAGTCAGATCGTCGAGCTGGGGCTGACGGAGACGGTACATCTGATCGGTCCATTCCGAGCCGAAGCGATGCCTGTTTTTTTTCATCAGGCGGACGCCTTGCTGGTGACGCTGCGGCGTGATCCGCTGTTTGCCCTTACGATTCCTAGCAAGCTTCAGACCTATCTGGCGTGCGGCAGGCCGATCCTCTCGGCAGTCGGTGGCGAGACCAATCGCATCGTCGTCCAGGCGGGAGCCGGCAGCACTTGCGAGCCTGGCGATCCGGCCGCGTTAGCATCGGCAGTCCTTCGCCTTTATGCCGCGAGTGTCGAAGAGCGTATGGAGATGGGGCGGCGGGCATTCGATTGCTACCAGGACCAATTCGAACGTAAGCGACTGATCGACCGCTTGGAAGGCTGGCTAGCGGAGCAAGCAGGAACAGGAGCACGGCCATGAAGATTATGACTATTGTCGGGACCAGACCAGAGATTATCAAGCTCTCGCGCGTTATGGCGCTGCTGGATCGCCATACCGAGCATCTGTTGGTCCACACAGGACAGAATTACGATTACGAACTAAGCGGCATTTTTTTCGACGAGCTGGGACTGAGGCCCCCGGATTACTATCTCGGCGCAGCTGGAGCGACGGCGGCGGAGACGATCGGTCAGGTCATCCAGAAGGCGGATGCCGTACTTGCCAAAGAACAACCGGATGCGGTACTGCTCTACGGCGACACCAACAGCTGCATGGCAGTAATTGCGGCCAAGAGGAGACAGATTCCCGTCTTCCATATGGAGGCGGGCAACCGCAGCTTCGACCAGCGCGTGCCGGAGGAGCTCAATCGCAAGGTCGTCGATCATCTCAGCGACATCAATATGACGCTGACCGAGCATGCCCGAAGGTACTTGATCGCCGAGGGCTTGAAGCCGGAGACGATCTTCAAGATCGGTTCATCGATGAAGGAAGTGTTCGTCCATTACGAGCAACGTATCGAGGCTTCGCGGATCAGGGAGGAGCTAGGACTTGCGACGGAGCGTTATGTCGTCGTCAGCCTGCATCGGGAAGAGAATGTCGATGATGCGTCAAGGTTATCCGGCCTGGTGGCGAGCATCGAGGCGATCGCTCTGACGTATGATCTACCCATCATCGTCTCCACCCATCCTCGGACGAGACAACGTCTGATGGCCGCGGGCATCGCTGCTGCCGATCCGCGGGTTCGCTTCCTGAAGCCGCTCGGTCTATTCGACTACGTACGCTTGCAGACGGATGCTGGCTGCGTCGTCTCCGATAGCGGCACGCTGATGGAAGAGGCCTCGCTGCTGCGATTCCCCGCCGTCATGGTCAGACAAGCCCATGAACGCCCGGAGGGAATGGACGAGGGCACGCTGGTCATGTCAGGCCTGCGGCAACAGGACATCGTCCAGGCGGTGGGTATCGCGATGAGCCGAAGCGCTGCGATCCGACGAGCCAACCGTGTTGTGGCGGATTACGACGTGGACTCGGTATCAGACAAGGTTCTGAACCTCATCCTCAGTTATACCGGCTACGTGAACCGAACTGTATGGCACAAATCGTTAGACAGCTAGAGATGACTTGAGAGGAGGGGAAGGAATATGAGCAAAAAAAGATTTGGGCTGATCAGCACCGTGACGGCTGCTGTCGCGCTGCTGCTAATTGCGATCCAAACAACGATCGTGCTGGCAGCGCCGAGCGTTCAGACGTTGACTTACTCAGCGATCACGGGTGGTGAGGCTAGTCTGAGCGGGGATGTCTACTCGACCAATCCGATTCTGGAGCGCGGCTTTTATTATGGCACCGACTCGACCTTAAGCAGCGGCAACTCGAAATATGTGGACGCAGTGAACGGACTGGGGGTCTACTCTGGCACAATCAATGATTTGCTGGTAGGTACGACTTATTACTACCGTGCATTTGCGACGGATGTTCAAGGCGAGAGCTACGGCGCGATTTTCTCCTTCCAAACCTCGGGCACCGCGACGGTCCCAGAGTTGGAACTGCCGGATATCTCGGACATCGGAAGCACGGAAGCGACCGCAGATACTCGCGTTACTCGAGGCGGCGGCGCGATCGTTACGGAGAGAGGGCTTGTCTATGGCACATCCCCGAATCCGACGACGAGCGAGAGCATGATTACCGATAGCTCCGCGGGGTTGGGCAGTTATTCCGCGGACCTGGAGCAGTTGACTCCAGGCACGACCTATTATGTGAGAGGCTATGCGATCAACAGCGCCGGCACGGGATACAGTCCGGAAGCTACGTTCACTACGTTAGCCGATCTGCCGTCCGTAACGAGCGGCCAGGCGAGCGAGATTACGGCAACCACAGCTGAGATCGCCGGCGAGATAACGGACGACGGCGGCGCGGCGGTAACGGTGCGCGGCGTCGTGTACAGTACGCAGGCCAATCCGACTACAGCGACAGGCACAGTTGTTCCAGCTTCGGCTGCGGGCAGCGGGGCTTATAGCGTCGAGCTGACCGGCCTCGCGCCGGGCACGACATACTATGCGCGCGCTTATGCGACGAACAGCACGGGCACAAGCTACGGCGAAGACGTCGAGTTCACGACAGAAACTACCGAGCCGACAGTGACAAGCGGCTCGTCGAGCGGCGTCACGGCCTCCTCGGCTACAGTAGCGGGCGAAGTGACCGCCAACGGCGGCGCAACGGTAACGGTGCGCGGTATCGTGTACAGCACGGAGGCCAATCCGACGCTTACCGACGGCACAGCAGTACCGGCATCGGCAGCGGGCAATGGCACGTACAGCGTTGAGCTGACCGACCTCGCCCCTGGGACGACGTACTATGCGCGCGCTTATGCGAAGAACAGCGCGGGTACAGGCTATGGAGCGGACGTCACCTTCACGAC
>Ga0160452_100679_pt1 | contig 17072 bp, 11 predicted proteins | sample HID1971I_E6MG_FD_108230 | JGI IMG/M metagenome (GOLD analysis project Ga0160452, IMG submission 108230) | Enriched millipede-associated microbial communities from UW Madison campus, WI, USA - HID1971I_E6 MG | ecosystem: Host-associated > Arthropoda: Insects > Digestive system > Unclassified ...
AGCTCCACCGAGAAACGCAGCGAGCTGCGGTCGAGCTCCAGCATGAGCGCTGTCACGTGGGAGCGACGAGCCGGGATGCCCGCCTGCTCCAGCGCTTGCAGCCATTTGTCCCCGGCTCCCGGATTGCGGAGCATCTCCAGGAACAGGTTGTGCTCGATGACGATCTCGTTTGAGCGCACCTTTTGCTCCAGCTCCTGCTGCTTTTCTCTCATCGCAGCTCGTCCCACGACCTGCTCGGTCAGCCCTTCGAGCGTACGGGCCAGCAGCTCGGGGTCGCTCAGACAATCGTCCTTGATCAGGTAAGCGGCCGCCTTGAGCTGGATCGCCTGCTGGGCGAACTGGAAGTCCTGATGGCAGGTCAAGAAGATCACTTGCGGCATCGATTCGCCGACAGACTCGATCGCCCGCACCATCTCGAGCCCGTTCATGCCGGGCATCGTAATATCGGTGACGACCAGTTGCGGTCGATACCGCCGATACAGCTCGAGCCCATCCTGGCCATCCTCCGCCTCTCCCACAAGCTCGAACAGATCGCCGCGCGCCTCGATCATGCTCCGGAACACGGTGCGCGCCGGGATTTCGTCCTCCACCAGCAGTACCTTATAGCCGCTCATCGTCTTCCTCCTTGATCTGTATCTGATCGGCCTGCCATTCGATGCGAATGCGCAGACCTTGCCCTTCGTCGCTGAACATCTCCATCGATGTCGCTTGCCCGAACATCAGCTTCAGCCTCATCCTCACGTTTTGCAGCCCGATATTTTCGCTTGATGCCTCCCGCAGCAGATGCACCCGCAGCTTGTCCAGCTCCTCAGCGGACAGTCCGACGCCATCGTCCTGGATTTCGACGACGATCCGCTCGTGCTGCGAGTTGGCGAAGGCTCGGACCACGATGTGTCCGGCGTCAGATTTCTTCGGCAGGATGCCGTGGAACACCGAGTTTTCGATGAGGGGCTGCAGGCTCAGCTTCGGGATCTGCATTCGGCCCAGCGGCGCCTCGATCTCATACGTCAGAGAGATCTGACATTTATAGCGCATATTCAGCAGTCCGACATAATCCTGCAGGTAGTCCAGCTCCTGATCGAGCATGACGGTCTGATCGTAATTTTCCATCGAATAGCGCAGCAACCCGACGAACCGGCCCATCAATGTGTTAATCTTGTCATAGTCCTTCAGCATGGCGAACATGCGGATCGTATTCAACGTATTGTACATAAAATGCGGGTTGATCTGCGACTGGAGGGCCCGCACCTCAAGACGGCGCTTCAGCTTCTCCGAATCCTGCAGGTCGTTCACCAGCTCCTGTATCCGGGTCGCCATCGCATTGAGCATTCGCCCGAGGTCGCCGATCTCGTTGTTGGCGAACGTGTCGACGCGCGCGTCGAGCTGCCCTTTTTTGATGGCGTTCACATGACGCTTGACGGCCTGCAGCGGCCGATACAGCTGATAACCGAAACCGAGCACGGACGCTGCGCCGAGCGCGATCAGGATCGCCAGGAAATAAAACACCGTCTCCCGGATAATGCCGGTATCCTGGGTCAGCTCCTTGGACGGGATCTCGGAGACGACGATCCAGTCGTCATAGGTCCCGGTCTGCTTGACCGAGACGATCGAGGACGCCTCCGCGAACTGCTCAGGCGCGCCTAGCTCCCGCCAACGATTAAGAATCGTCGCCACCCGCTCCTTGTCCGCCTCGTCGCTCAGCTTGCTCGTCGTCGCGATCGGACTGCCAGCCGGCGTGAGCAGGGTGATGGAGCCTTCGGAGCCGAGCTGGATATTTTCGATCTGCTGCTGGAATTGGCCGTTGTTCATGGAGATCAGGATGACGCCCTTCATCTCCTCATACTTGTTGTAAGGAATACGCGCCATATAGACGCTGGCCTCGCGCAGCATCTCCATCCCGGGGATGGAGTCTCTGTCGAGGAACAGCTCTGTCCTGGGGGCGCTTAAGAACAGCTCGATCAACGGCCCGTAAGCCGATTGCTCGATCCCGGACGGGGCTTCGTTGGAGGAGAGGATCTCCCCGGTGACGGCGGAGTAGACTTGCAGTCCCTCCACGTTGCCGATCATTGCCGACGCCGTAGTCAGCACGGAGATCAGCTCCCGCTTCAGCACGACGTCTTCGTAATAGCGCTCGGAAGGGGAGACCAGCGCGTTCTTGATCGAGGACAAGCCCGAATATTGCACGCTCAGCTCGCGGAACCGGTTCATCGACAGCTCCACACGGTCGATGACCTGATTGACCAATTGGGCGTTAAGCTTGTTCACCTGCTTCTCCACCGTGGAGCTCGATACAGAGATCGAGATATAAGAGAGCACGAATAACGGAATGATCGATACGGCCAGCATAATCAAGATCATGCGGACATAAAAGCTTCGCGTCAAAAATCCAAAAAAAGGCGATGGCATCGAGCTCTACCTCTCCTTAGGCAAGGTTGGCACAGGGCGTTCATCACGCTTATTATGCCGCCGAAGCCGCGTTGCAAACGACCGACTTCAGGTACACTAAGTATAGTACAACCGCTCCGAGTAAAGATATACGCCGGGCAAAGCATCTTAAAAACGGTTACACTTTCGCTTGTATTCGTCATGTCAAGCGGGACGCCGGCTCCACTATAATGAATCTTGCAACAGCGCGAGGATAACTTGAAACGGGGGATGAACATGTCCATCAAAAAACAACTGACGCAGGTCGTAGCGGCATCGATGCTGATCACGACGACGCTCGCCGGCTGCGCCAGCAACGAAGGCGGAACCGCCAATCCAACGAATACCCCAAATGGCCAACAAACGACGGATACGGGAGCGGAGACAACGACCATCAAGGCGATGACGATCACCTTCGGCGATCCGCCCGCTGCCGACAACAATCAGGCAAAGGCCGATCTTGAGAAACGCGGCAATGTGAAGCTCGATCTGTCGTTCGTGCCCTCCGAGGCCTATGGCGACAAGCTGGCCGTCGCGGTATCTGCCAACGATTACGATCTGCTGCTGATCGATAGCGGCAAGGACGACAAGTACATCAATCTGGTCAAGATGGGCGCCTTCCACGACCTGACGGAGTACATCGACGGCACAGAGAACATCAGCCTGATCGAGGATGCGGTATGGGACAACACAAGCGTGCAAGGCAAAATCTACGGCATCCCCAGACCGCGCGGTCTGTATGGCGGCGGGGAAGCGAGCGTGCTGATCCGCAAGGACTGGCTGGACAAATACAATCTCGAGCTTCCGAAAACGATCGACGAATTGACGCATGCCCTTCAGGTGTTCAAGGACAACGATCCGGCAGGAGGGGGCAATACGATCCCGCTGGCGGTCTATGGCGTAGACGGCGCGACGGGTCCCGGACCGTTCGGCTCGGTGTTCCCGATGCTGTTCGCCTTTGGCGTCCCGCATATCTGGGCGCTTGACGACAACGGCCAGCCGGTGCGCGATTTCCAGACGCCCGAGTACAAGACGTATCTCGAATGGCTGAGGGACGTATGGAGCAAGGGCTTGATCGACAAGGACGCTCCCGTGCTCAAAGGTCAGCAGCAGGCCCGCAACAAATTCCAGGCAGGGGTAGCCGGCGCGTTCGTCAGCAACGTGGGAGATATCTCCGAGACGAGTCTGGAGAAAATGCGGCAAGTCGACCCGAACGCCGAAATCGCGGTGATTGATGTGCTGGAGGGACGAGAAGGGCAGAAGGGCGTGGCGTTGATCGGCGGCTACTACGGCCTCTGGGTCATCCCGAGCTCCGTACCGAAGGACAAGGTGCAAAAAATAGTCGACTTCCTCGACTTTACGGCCGCGGAAGAAAACATCGCCTTCTCCAAGGCAGGCGTCATCGGCGTGCATGCCAGCGACTTCAAGGACGGCTTGCCGGTGCAGACCGAGGAGCAGATGAAGCTGTTCGAGCTGGAGAAGCCAAGCGCGTTCGTGCTGGAAAACCGCGTCGATCCTTATATCTATGCCAACTCCAAGGTGCCGGAAATCCGGGAGGCGCAGAGGGCGTCGCTGGACGTCATTGCGAATTACGGCATCGCCAATCCGTTCCTGAGCTACAGCTCGCAGACAGCGACCAAGAAGCCGGACACCTATAAAAAAATGAGCGCCGTCATGACGCAATACGTGCTGGGCGAAGCAACCTGGGAAGCTGTGCAGAAGGAAATCGACGCCTGGACCGCAGGCGACGGCGCAGTCATTGCCCAGGAGCTGCTGGAGCAATACAACGCTGACCAAAAGTAAACTTAGAAAAAGGATAGGGGTCGCGCATGGCCCCTATTTTTTGTTCACGGAAAAGGAGGAACGATGCGCATGGTGAGAAGTCATCGCTTGCAACGCTTCAATCAACTCTGGCCCTTTTTTTTGCTGGCCGCCCCGGGCATCTTGTATTTTCTGATCTTCCATTACGTTCCTATGTGGGGACTGGTGCTCGCCTTCAAGGATTACAGTCCGTTTATCGGGATGCTCAAGAGCCCTTGGGTTGGCTTGGAGCATTTCCACAATTTTTTTAGCACCGACAATTTTGTTGTTCTCCTGAGGAACACGTTGATGATCAGCTTGCTTAGCCTCGTCATCTATTTCCCGTTTACGATCCTGCTGTCGATTATGCTCAACGAGCTGCGAATCAAAACGTTCCGCCGCATCTCCCAAACGATCGTATACTTGCCTCACTTCCTGTCGTGGGTCGTTATTTACGGCATTACGATTTCCTTCTTTGGGCCGTCGGGCGTGTTCAATTATTATCTGGAGCAATGGTTCGACACGTCCGCGCTGTTCCTGGTCAGCAATGACTGGTTCCGGCCGCTCATCATCCTCCAGGCGATCTGGAAGGATGCGGGATGGGGGACGATTATCTTCCTGGCGGCGCTGGCCGGCATCAATCCCGAGCTGTACGAGGCGGCCAAGGTAGACGGCGCCAACCGCTTTCACAACATCTGGCATATTACACTGCCGGGCATCAAATCCACGATCGTCATCCTGCTGCTGCTGCGGCTTGGCTCTTCGCTGGACTCCAACTTCATGCAGATTTTCCTGATGACCAACAGTCTCAATCTGGATGTCTCGAACGTGTTCGACCTGTTCGTGTACCAGACGGGTCTGAAACAGTTCAATTACAGCTTCGCGATTACGGTCGGCATGTTCAAATCGATCGTCAGCCTCATTCTGGTGGTCGGCGCCAACTATTTGGCCAGATGGATGGGCGAAGACGGCATTTTCTAAAGCAAAGGTGGGACTTCACATGAAACTTCGCATCACTTGGTTCGATAGCGTGCTTGCCGTCATCATCCTGCTGATCTGCCTGATGGTCGTACTGCCTTTCTTATATATTATCGCAGTATCCTTCAGTCTGCCGGGACAGTCGATGTCTGGCGCGTTTTTCGTCTGGCCCAAGACGTGGACGCTCGATGCGTACAAATATTTGCTGGGCGCCCAAACGTTTATGACGTCGGTCAAAAACTCCGTTTATATTACCGTGCTCGGCACATGCGTCAATCTGCTCGTATCGCTGACGCTGGCGTACGCGCTCTCCAAAAAGATCATGCCGGGGAGAAAAGTCATCCTGCTGTTCATCTTCTTCACGATGATCTTCCATGGCGGGATGATCCCCAACTACCTGGTCGTTAAGGAGCTGGGACTGCTCGATACGTATTGGGCGATCGTACTGCCTGCCGCCTCGAGCGCCTTTAACATTCTGGTGATCCGGACGTTCTTCCAGAGCCTGCCGGAAAGTCTGGACGAAGCGGCGCGCATCGACGGCGCAGGCGAGTTCCGCATCCTGTTGTCGGTTGTGCTTCCGTTGTCCAAGCCGATCATCGCCACCTTCACTTTGTTTTTTATGGTGCAGTACTGGAACGAGTTTTTCACGGCGATTATCTATATCAACGATTCGACGAAGTGGCCGATCCAGCCGCTGCTGCGGCAGATGGTCGCGATCAGCTCCTCCAACATATCCGCCGATGCAGCGCTCGACGCCCAGATGGCCGCCAACCTCGGGCCCAATGTGCAAAATGCCGCCATCCTGCTGGCCATGCTGCCTGTCGTAATCGTCTATCCATTCTTGCAAAAATACTTTGCCCAGGGCGCGATGCTGGGCTCCATCAAAGAATAGCTGTTCAGGGAGGTCAACCACATGGGATATAAGGAACTGCGGCATGATCCGCGCTATACGAAGCCGCTGCCGTCGGACGAGTCGTTCCTGCGGGGCGAGCTGGATCTGGATCGGCCAGAGATGGCAGGCGTGCGGGAGAGGCTGGACGCCGGCGACATCGCCGGCGCCCGAGATGCGTATCTGGCGCTGATCGCATCGGGGACGACCAAGCGTTATTACTTCGAGACCGCCGATGTCCCGGAATTGGCTGCGTACGCCCGCGCCGGATACGCGGACGACCCGGAGGCCGCGCTCGCGCTCGAGGAGGCGGAGCGGCTGTTGAAGAGCGACTTCCCCCTCTTCAAGGGAAGACGCATCACGTTTCCCGAGGGAACCTATGACTGGAACAGTTGGTTGTTCGACAGCTCGCAGTATCAGCTCCATCTGACCCGCTTCGGCTATCTGAAGCACCTGTCCCGCGCCTACGCGCTGACCGGCAACGAGGCCTATGCGCGCTGCTTCAACGACATGATGAAGGACTTTATACTGGACAATCCGATGCCGGTGGACGGCACCTTCCGCGTCGAGCACTGCACCTGGGACCCGCTGTCGGTCGGCGTCCGGCTGTTTGTGCTGCCTGAGCCGTTTATGACCTTGCTTGGCTCGCCCTCCTTCGAGCCGGAGGTCAAGATGATGATGATCAAGTCATTCCATCAACACGGTACGTATACGAGAGCGTTCCACGCGTCCCACGGCAACCACGTCTGCATGCAGCTGCGCGGCTTGATCACGCTGTCGCTGCTGCTGCCCGAGCTCAAGGACTCCCGGGAATGGCTCGCTTACGGTCTGAAGGAGTTGCCCGGATACATCCGGCAAAACGTATACGAGGACGGCGTGCAATTCGAGGCGAGCCCCAACTATCATCAGATCGTCATGCGAGACTTGTACGAGCTGGTCGCGCTAACACAGAAGCTGGGTATCCCGGCCAACGAATACGAGGGGACGCTGGAGAAAATGTTCGATGTGCTGATGCATCTTATGACGCCTGACGGACGGCTCCCGAGATTCGGCGACACGGATGTCTTGTCCCCCCACGACCTGCGTACGGTCATGAGCCTGGGCGCGTACATGTTCGACCGAGCGGACTACAAGTATCGCGGTTACCCGGAGCTGCCTTTCTCGCTGCTATGGCGATTCGGTCCAGAAGCGCCTGAGCGCTACAGGAAATTGGAGGCGCGGCCGCCGCAGACGACGGCGACGTTTTTCCCGATCGGCGGTTACCTCCTCTCCCGCGAGGATTGGAGCGACGATGCGCTCTACATGGCCGCGCGGGCCGGCGTCGGTGTCGCCGGACACGCGCATGCCGACACGCTGAGCTTCATCGCGCTGGCGGGCGACCGCGAGCTCATCGTCGACTCGGGTATAGGTCTGTTCGAGTGGAACAAGGAGCGCAAATACGTCGTATCGACACGAGCGCACAACACGGTCGTCGTCGACGGCGGCGATCAGCATGTCCGCAGCGCCCATTGGAGCACGCCGCAGACGGCCCCTTGCCGGATCTGGGATTTCCGCAGCACGGAGCGCTACGATTACTGGTTTGCCAGCCATTACGGCTATACCCGATACGAGGATCCCGTGATCCATTCCCGCAAGATGCTGTTCGTCAAAAACCGATATTGGCTGATCGTCGATCTTCTCGAAGCGCAGGAGGCGCATGTGTACGAGCAATATTTCCACCTGCCTCCGGGTGAGGCCATCGCTGATTTCGGCCGGGGTCGCGTCCGGACGAATCGGGAGGACGGCGGCAACGTGCTGCTGGCCTATCCTGAGCTGGACCCTGCCGAGCTTGCGCTGGAATCCGGCCTCTATTTCCGCCAGGGGCAATATCATCCGAAGCCGGTCGTCAAGCGCACACTGAAGGCGAGAGGGAGAGCGGTCATGGCAACGGTCGTGCTGCCGTACGACACTACGCCGCCATCGATTGAGCTGTCGAGACTTAACGTTGTGTCGGAAGGCGCGGAGCTGGACCCGCTCGATGCGACCGGCCTGCGGATCGCAGGCGATAGCTGGACAGACGACATCTGCCTCGACCATCGCGGACTGCGGGTAGCGGATTATTTGGACCATACGGGCAATCCGGTCACAGAGGGGCTGCTGCCGCAACGTACGGTCCGCGAGGTCGAGTATGGGGGATGGCGGGGCATCGACGATGTGCTGGTGCATTCGCTGACGTAATAGATAATAGGCCTCGTTTTAAGGGCAACCTGGACCATGAGCACATACCAACGCCCCGGGCAAGCGATACCATCGCCAGTCCGGGGCTTTTACACGATCTATTGCACGATCCATTACACGATCTATTGATGGGGAGCGGCATTTCGCTTCAAGATCCGAATTCCGTTCACAGGAAGCGGGACGACCGCGCTTATCGCTTCGCCGCTTTCGAGGTCGACGTAGGAGCGTCCGTCCAGCGGCACTTCGGTCGCTTCGTTGCCAAAATTCATCAGGAACACAAAATCCGAGCGGCCGTCTGTTCGCAGCTGGGCCGTAACTCCCGCCGGCAGCTCCGTGTCGATCACGCGAGCTACGCCCGCTTGCGCCGTCACCGCGCGATAGAAGGAGAGGAGGAAGTCGTCCTGCAGGCGGGTTGCGATATAATACGCCTGGCCTTGTCCCAGGCTATTGACCGTCAGGGCTGGCCGCTCCGCATAGAAATCGTCGGTATAGCAGCCTATCGCCTCCGCGCCTTCCAGATGGATCAGGTCGCATAGCTCGCGGGAGGCATAACGGCCGGATAGACCCAGCGGGTTGCCCTCGTTAAGCGAGACGCCGTTGCGCTCATGGTCCTGCAGCGCGTCGATCTCCTCCGCCCAGATGCCGAGCGCCCTGCGGAGCGGGCCGGGGAAGCCGCCCAGATGGCAGCGATCATGCTCGTCCACGATGCCCGACCAATAGGTGACGACAAGCGTGCCGCCTCGCTCGACGAACGCCTCCAGCTTGCGGCCGGTCTCTTCCCTGCACAAGTAGAGCATCGGTGCAACGATCAGCTTGTAGGGCGCAAAGTCGTCCTCGCTGCCGATGACGTCTACCGGAATGCCCTGCTGCCAAAACGCGCGATGATGGTCATGCACCGTCTCCTCGTAATGGAGTCCGGCATTGCGCGGTCCTTTGGCATCCTTGACTGCCCAGCGATTGTCCCAGTCGAACAAGATTGCGGTCTGAGCGGGCGTAGGGGAGCCTGCGATCTCCGAGAGCTCGGCCAACGCGCCGCCCAGCTCCGCTACATCGCGGAACACGCGGGTATGCTCGTGTCCGGCATGGTCGACGACCGCGCCGTGCAATTTCTCGCTGGAGCCGCGACTTTTGCGCCACTGGAAATATTGCACCGAATCCGAGCCATGGGCAATGGCCTGCAGTGAGGACAACCGATGCATGCCTGGCTTCTTGAGCTTGCTCACCGCCTGCCAGTTGGTCATGCTGGGCGTGCTCTCCATGAGCAGAAACGGCTTGTGCAGCATGGAGCGGAACATATCGTGCATAAATGCGAAGGTTGCGGCTACCTTGATGTTGTCTGGATCTTTATGCCAGTCCGGGTAGGCATCCCATGAGATGACGTCCAGTATGGGGGCAAATTTGCGATAATCCAGCGTCTCGAGCGTATACATGTTGGTCGTCGCCGGCAGCTCGGGGTTGGCCCATTTGACGGCATCGATCTCGTGCTTGCAGAAATCGACGGTCTGCTCCGTGACGAAGCGGCGCCAGTCGAGATTCAGGCCGTGCACCATCCGCTCCCCGTGAAGGGCAGGGGATTCGATCTGCGTCCAGTCGGTATAGGTGTGTGCCCAAAACGAGGTCCACCATGCCAGATTCAACGCATCGAGTGTGCCGTACTCGCGCTTTAGCCAGCTGCGGAACGCATCCTGGCACAGCTCGCAATGGCACTCGCCGCCGTATTCATTGGAGATATGCCAGCCGACGACTGCGGGATGCGTCGCGTAACGCTCCGCCAGCTTGCGATTGATCGTCGCGACTTTTTCCCGGTACATAGGGAAGGTCGGACAGTGATTATGCCGCCCGCTATACAGATTGCGCACCCGGTTCGGTCCTACGCGAAGCACCTCCGGGTAGCTATCGGCAAGCCAAGCAGGGCGCGCGCCGCTTGGCGTCGCTAGCCAGGCGTATATGCCGTTGTCGCGGAAGCGCTCCAGCACCTGGTCGAGCCATTCGAATTGGAATTCGCCTTCGGCGGGCTCCAGCGCGGCCCATGAAAAGATGCCGATCGCCATCACGTTGCAGCCAGCCAGCTTCATGAGTCGGATGTCTTCCTCCAGCACGGCGGGATCATGCAGCCATTGGTCTGGATTATAATCCGCTCCATGCATGAGCACGGGAAGCTTCGGACTTATCGGCGCTTTTACGATTGTCATCTGCGCGTCACCTCATCATCTCGGATTTACTTCTGCCTTGATGATAGTCCATTACGAGGCTGGTTACATTGCACAGAACCCTCAATAAATCGTCGAATCTTAACATGTCACCAAAAGGGGGATATAGTCATGATGCCATTTTTGTTAGCCAACAACGCCAATCTGGAGCAGCGCCTGCCCTTGTATGTCCGGTGCGCGGGCAGTCATCGGCAGCGAGAGGTCGACCGATCGAGCGATGGCTATGCCTTGCATCAGCTGTTTTTAACTCGCAGAGGACAGGGCAGCTTCAGCATTGCGGGAGGACGCAAGTACAGCGTAAGGGCCGGTATGGCGCTGCTGATGCCTGCGAATACTGGGCATCACTATCGACCGGACTCGCCCGGGGATGCGTGGGACGTTGGGTTTATCGCTTTTGGCGGCAGCGCCGCTGACGGTTTGCTCTCGCAGCTGGGCGTCGGCAAGCTCGCAGAGCGCGGGACGGCGGCAGCGTCATGCCCAGCAGCTCCGGCAGTCTTCCACACGCCTAACTTCGAAAGCCTGTGGAAGAAGCTGGAATCCATCTGGCAAAGGATCGAGCAGGGCAGCGAGCAAGCTTACGATGCTTCGAAGCGATTGTATGATCTGCTGCTCGCCTTGATCGAGGGCCAATACCCGTCTGCAGCTCCATCCAGGAAGAACGCTCCGCTCGAACTGCCCTATACGGCCTTGCAGACTGCTGTGCAATGGATACACGATCACCTGGCCGAGCGACTGCTCCTGCCTAATTTAGCGAGGGCGGCTGGCTACTCCGCACAGCATTTTCACCGTCTGTTCGTCGCGCATTACGGCATGACGCCACAGCAATATATCTTGCAGCTGCGTATGAGTCGAGGCTTACAGCTCCTAAGCGACTTTCCCGGCATGACAGTGGAGCGGGTCGCGGAGCAGCTCGGCATGGACGCCAGCTACTTCATCCGCATGTTCAAGCGCACCTATGGCACGACGCCGAAGCGTTATGTGCTGGCTAAAGGATAATGGAAGTTTTTCCGATATACCAATAGGGATACTACCCGCTACATTTCAAAATTACACCTTGATTCATAGACAACTGATGCCTGAATATGTAGAAATGAAATGAAACGGAAGGAGCAGACCTATGAATGAGGAGTCGAGTGTAGATGATCTATTAAGAGATGCGGCTTGGGAAGGTGAATTGGATCGGGTCAAAGAGCTGGTGGAGAATGGAGCAGATATCAATTATGCTGAGCCCAGCAGCGTGCATCCATACGGCGCTACTCCCATCATGCTGGCGGCCGGAGCGGGACAACAGGAGGTTGTCGCTTACTTGCTGGAGCAAGGAGCAGATGTAACTTACTGTGATCTCGTCGGCACACGCGCCTCTCTCTATGCCAAGGTCTCGGGTTATCCGGAGCTTGCAGCCTTGATTCAAGCAAAAGAACCGGCGGAGTTTCATGACTATGCGCATGTGATGAAGACACTAACCGATGCCGGTATTCCTCAGCCGATCCTGGAGACCTTAGGCAAGGAGAACAAAAGGCTAGTGTTTGATGGATATCATAACGAGTATCTTGTCTTACGCAATGTATTTGAAGTGACGAGCTTTAAGGTTTACGACTATGAAGTGTGGGACCTGCTGCTGGAATTAGACAACTATGAGGCAACTGGAGTCATTACCTGGTGTCCAGCCAGGCAACAGTTTGTAAGCATCGATGAGGAGCACGAATGGATCTATATTGTTCACGATATGACCTGGGAGGCGTTCTTGGCAAATCCCGCTTACTTCCTCGACCGCATCCTGTATATGGAATACGACGAAGAAGAAATTGATGAGGATATGGAAAAGTTCAGCTAGGCTGAATACAGCCAAGATTGAGAAGACATCCGCACGAAAAGTGGATGTCTTTTTTCTTGTTCATTTTTCAACAATGTTCACGCTATTTTTCTGTCCCCACCTCACGATCGATTCGATCAGAGGGACGAGCTCCTTACCGGAGTCGGTGAGGGAATATTCTACACGGGGAGGCACCTCGTTATACTGTTCTCTATGAATGATGCCGTATTCCATCAGTTCTTTTAGACTATTGGTTAATGTGGTGCCATTGATTCCGATGAGTCGGCGTTTTAATTCATTGAATCGTATCATCTGACCCTCGCTCATAATCGCAAGAATCGGCAAGTTCCATTTGCCGCCTATAACATGAAAAGCATACGTAGCCGGGCACAATTGATCCATTTGGAAATCGTATTTCATCCTCCAACCTCCATTAGTATACTTTTTGATACTTAGTCATAAAAACAATAGTACTTGTTGAAACTAGATTAAGTCTTATAATTGTATCATGAGGCGAACAAACATCACAACTGAGGTGATTACATTGACGGATACGAACAATGGGATGATGTGTGACCTGGAAACCGGCGTTTGCGGTACGCCCGGCGAAGACGCGATTCAACTTATCGAGCTGAAACAAGACAAGAAAACCGTCACGTTATATTACGCCACCGATCCGATATGCTCCCATTGTTGGGCATTGGAGCCCGTGCTCACTCGATTCCTGTATGAATATGGACATCAGATGAACGTTCAACCGATCATGGGAGGCCTGCTGGCTAGCTGGCATGGGTTTGCCGATCGTGCCAATGGCATCCAAAAACCGTCCGACGTAGAACCGCATTGGAAGGAAGTAGGGGTCCATTCCAGAATGCCCATCGACGGCTCCTTGTGGAGAGACAATCCCATTCTCTCTTCCTATCCTCCGTCCCGCGTATACAAGGTTATCGAACGAGATCATAAAGATAAAGCAATGGAGTTTTTAAGAAAAGCGAGGGAAGCCGTCTTTGCCTTTAACCGCAATATCGGGCAAGAGCAGGTGCTGGTGGACATCGTGAATACGATGGGGCTGGATGGACAACGAATCTTCGAGCAGTCCGAGCAGGAAGACGCACAGCAATTGTTACAACAAGACTTCGAGCTGGCAGCCAGCTTGGGCGTCCGGGGCTTCCCGACGATAATTATGGTCAATGAAGAGGGCAAGGGCGTCAAGATTGTCGGTGCTAGACCGTATGAGAACTATGTGGACGGGCTAAAGCAACTGACTGATTCGCAAATTCAACCGAAGAGGCTTCCTTCCTTACGCCAATGGCTGAACGAGCAGGATCTCTTGTTCTCCAAAGAAATCGAAGTGATGTACGACTTGGATAAGGACCATGTGATGTCCTTCCTTCAAGCTGAATTAGCCGAGGGCTCGTTCCAAACCCAAACCCTATTCGGAGAGTTGTACGTTCAACAGAAATAAACCACGCCAAGCGTGGTTTTTCTCTTGATCGAGCTAGTCCGACAGTGCCCGTATGATGTTGGATTTCGCCTCTGCCGCGATTGCCTCATTCCCGTCATCTATCGCTTGCATTAAGATCAGTATGGGGATGTATACTGCGATCAGCCGCGCCAGCAGCTTCTTTTCCTCGTCCGCTCCTCCGTACGTTTCGAAAAACACGCCGCGAGCGGAAGGAGGTAAAAAGCTATAAGCCACGCTCAAATCGCAAGCCGGATGGCCTACGCTCAGATCGCCCCAATCAATGATACCGGAGATAATCCCGCTCTCATTCACAAGCATATTTTTGAAATGAAGATCGCCATGTAGCAGTACATTCACCGTTTCGACACGGTCCTTTTGCAGCGCGCTAATATAAGCTTCGATCACGCCGGACTCCTCCGGGGACAAGTGTTTAACCAGCTTCGATAAAAAACTCTCCATTTTCACTTTGCGCGATGCGATGTCCGTCAAGTTTCGATGATCTTCCTGGACTCCGCACTTGAGCGCTTCCTGCACTGGAAACTCATGCAATCTCCGCAAAAATTTCGCCAGCGTCTCTGCCGATAAAGCCCGGCGTTCTTCGGTCAAGCCGATTGGGAAATCTCCTGGCAGGTGGGCATAGCCAAGAAATGGCGCCGGGTATTCGTCACTTGCTTCGCCATAAAACAACGGTTTCGGATAGGGGATGGTCAGATAGGCCGCGAGCTTCGGCAGCAAATTCCCTTCCATACGAATCGCACCCACTGCAAACGTTCTTCTTGGAAACCGGAACACGTACTGGTCACCGATGAGAAAAACCGTATTGTCCCAGCCCCAGCCCAATCGCTTCACTTGCTTTGAGGACAGCTGAGGGAATTGTCTGCCGATTAGCGTCCGCGCCTGCTCCTCGTTAACCTCCCACTCCGCATCCCATACATTCGTTCCTCCCATGAATTGTCTGCCTCCTCGTTCCTTACGTTATTTAGATGTTACGACAAAACCATTTAAAAACAACCACCATAATATGACAATATTTTTCGTTTTCATATGCTATACTCGTCTTGTTTTAGGAAGTTGCTAAAATGTTTTAGCAACTTCAAATTCCCTGAAACGCGAGATCGAAGTGGGGAGGCGATGCAGCGGCTCTGATTTTTGTAAGCGATAACATATTGTCGAAAAAGAATAAGAGAGGTGTTGTAGGCAATGCGTAACGTAAGATTCGTAGTGGCCCTCCTGGTCTGCTTCATGATGGTATCCGGCATGATGGCAGCACAGGCCAAGGCGGACACAACGCCAGAACCTAAAGTCACGTGGAAACAGGTCGACCCTGCGGATGTCCAGATCGGCAAAAGCTATCTGATCGTCTCCGAGCACGGCGCGCTTGTTAACGCCCAGACAACGATCAGCACACCTGGCGACGTCACCGGCAATACTCAGGTAGGCATGGCGTCCAAGCCCGTGACGATGGAAGACGGCTTGATCACATCCGAAGTGACCAACGACATGATCTGGCAGTTTGGTCTTGGCGCGAACACCGCGGCAGCATCCGGCGGTCTCGGCGAAGGTCCGGGCTACTATGTACTGAACGACGCCCCCGGCGCAGGCGGAGGCAAAGAGCCGCTGAGAAGGGAATCCAGCTTCAACGCTCAGCATGCGCCGCTCAATACGACCAGCGCAGCGATCAACGGCAACCAGCAAAGCGTATTGCTCCATGTGCTGGACGAAAAAGAAGGCACCGTGTCCCTGTACATCTGGGGCGGGAACAACCAGTGGAATTTTGCCCTGACAAGCACAAAAGACGGCTTCACCGCGAAAAGCAAAGCGGCCAGCACAACAAGCGCGGCTCAGCTGCTCGAGCAGATGAAGGAGTCGCCGGCATTGCGGCTCTATGAACCAAACGTAACCGCTGGCACTCAGCACTACGTTATGGCATCGGCGGGCGAGAACGGCACGATCAGCCCATCCTCTCTGGCAGGCCATGTATGGGTCAACGATGGCGAAGACGTGACTTTCACATTTAACCCTGCATTCGGATTCGAAGTGGATAAGGTCACTGTGAATGACGAAGCGGTCGAAGTGAAAGACAATTCGTACACCATCAAAAATGTCACTGCGAGCGGCACGCGCATCCATGCGACCTTCAAGCCATCTTCAAACGCAGCGGACTTGTCGTTCACTGTGTATAATGATATTTTCTCTGTCGGCAACGTCACGACAGCGGCGATCATCGATCTTGGCGAAGGCAAATCGGCCAATCTTGCCGACTTGAACGCCGACATGTTCACAGCTGCCGCCAAGAACACAAGACTCGATGGCACGACCAACATCTTCGACGGCTTCCGCAATATTACGAGAGTCTATGTCAACGATGCTCCTGAGCCGCTAGGCTACATCTCACCCGCACCGGGCTCCGACGACCTCATCAAGGATACGCCTGCGAGCGGACGTTATATTATCGTAGAGCTTGAGTTCTGGAATGTCAACGGTTATACATCCGGCGCTATGGTGTCGGGCAATCTGCAAAATGCGTTCTCAGCGATCCTGAATTATCGCATCAATGTGGATCGTGAGCTGAAGCTGAGCGACGGCTCGAAGATCACGCCGAAATTCACGCAGGCAGCGGTCGTCAACCCGGCGCTCGACAAGTTTGTTCCTGACAAAACGAATCCGGGCGGCACAGGCAGCATGGACATCCTGATCTCGGTCGACGAGTCCTGGAAGGACCAAGGCCCGCTCCCGTTGTTCATCTACAACCATGGCGGCGGCCGCGGCGGTCCTGCGGGAGACTTCTTCGCACCGATGGCAACCGCGAATGGCGCTGCAGTACTCTCCAAACGCCAACTGGAGAACCCTGGCAAGTACAACGCGCATATCATCGCGACGCAGAATCACTCGAACACCCAGGAAAACAATGAGGCTCTTATTGCTTACGTAGAGAAACTGGTGGCTGAGGGCAAGGTCGATCCGAACCGTGTCTACATGTCCGGCTTCTCGATGGGCAGCATGTACACGCTCGGCTTCTATAGCCGCAATCCCGAGTTCCTCGCAGCGATCGTTCCGCTTGCAGGCGGCAGTCTGCCAACGGTGGAACAGCTTACTGCGAATCCCGAGCTCGCCAAAACGTCCATTTGGGCGCATACCCATAAAAATGACAGCGCCGGAACAACCTGGACGACGTATTTCACAACAGGCGCTGGCGCAAGCGGTTTATTTGCAAATGCCAACGTGAATGTGCTGGAAACGAACCAGGCCTTTAACTTCCCGTACTATGGTTATGAC
>Ga0160452_100683_pt1 | contig 16941 bp, 9 predicted proteins | sample HID1971I_E6MG_FD_108230 | JGI IMG/M metagenome (GOLD analysis project Ga0160452, IMG submission 108230) | Enriched millipede-associated microbial communities from UW Madison campus, WI, USA - HID1971I_E6 MG | ecosystem: Host-associated > Arthropoda: Insects > Digestive system > Unclassified ...
GCCTGGTTTTTCGTCTTCACGACGCTGTTCAGCGGCGGCTTGATCCCGTGGTATATGACGGTCCGCGACACCGGCCTGATCGACAGCATCTGGGCGCTCGTCATCCCTGGCGCGGTGCCGGTGTTCAACGTCATCCTGCTGCTCAACTTCTTCCGCGGACTGCCCAAGGAGCTGGAGGAGTCGTGCTTCATGGATGGCGGCAGCTACTGGAGCAGTCTGTGGCGCATCTACGCGCCGCTCTCCCTGCCGGCGATGGCGACGGTGACGCTGTTCACGATCGTCGGGCACTGGAACTCGTGGTTCGATGGCCTGATCCTGATGAATACGCCAGAGAAATATCCACTCTCCTCGTACCTGCAGACGGTGATCGTCCAGGAGAATCTGAACAAGATCAGCGCCGATCAGGCAGCCATGCTGGCCGATGTGTCCAATCGGACGTTCAAGGCCGCCCAGATCTTCGTCGGCTCACTGCCGATCCTGCTCGTCTATCCGTTCCTCCAGCGATTCTTCGTCAAGGGCATCGTGCTCGGCAGCGTCAAGGAGTAGTTAGCCATAGCGCAATGCAAAATCCGCAACCTGTCCAATAATTGGACGGGTTGTTTTTTGGCGAATACTAGAATTAGACAGGTATCTAATCGATCCCTTATTCGTGTATAATTGAAATTGCAAACGCTTTAAATTACATTTATGGAACTAAGGGGGTGATTCGTTCTCCGAAAAAGCAGCGGCATACAGCACTGCGATTGCTAACGGCAAGTCAGGGCAGCATGCGTCGGCAGACTTACTTTTATATTGAAGAGGAGGCTAACAATAATGCGAAACAACAAATGGTTCAAGCAGGTATCGTTGTTCCTGTTGCTCATTGCGCTCGTCTCCACGAGCATGGCTGGAAGCGCGGATGCGGGACTGGCTAGCGGCAGCAAGTTCCTGGGCAATATTATCGCTAATAACCCGCCGTCGAACTTCTCCACATACTGGAACCAGGTGACGCCGGAAAACTCGACCAAATGGGGCGCGGTGGAAGGCACCCGCAATGTCATGAACTGGGGAGGCGCAGATACAGCGTATAACTATGCGCAAACGAACGGCTTCCCGTTCAAGTTCCACACGCTCGTCTGGGGAAGCCAGGAGCCTAACTGGGTCAGCGGCTTATCGGCTACGAACCAGCGGGCCGAGGTGCTGCAATGGATCCAGGCGGCCGGTCAACGGTATCCGAATGCCGAGTACGTTGATGTCGTCAATGAGCCGCTGCATGCGAAGCCGTCTTATCGCAATGCAATCGGCGGCGATGGCGTCACCGGCTGGGACTGGGTCATCTGGTCGTTCGAGCAGGCGAGATTGGCGTTCCCTAACGCCAAGCTGCATATTAATGAATACGGGATCATCAGCGATCCAGCTAAGGCCGCGCAGTATGTCAACATTATCAATATCCTCAAAAACAGAGGCCTGATCGATGGTATCGGCATCCAGTGCCACTACTTCAATATGGACACCGTCTCGACGACAACGATGAACAACGTCCTGAATACGCTGGCTGCGACGGGGCTGCCGATCTATGTATCCGAGCTGGATATGACGGGAGACGATAACACCCAGTTAGCGAGATACCAGCAAAAATTCCCTGTGCTCTGGAACCACCCTGCTGTCGAAGGGGTCACGCTGTGGGGCTATATCGAGGGACAGACATGGGCGACCAATACCCATCTGATCCGCAGCAATGGCACCGAGCGTCCGGCCTTGCAGTGGCTTAGAACGTACCTGGGAGGCAGTAATCCGGGCAACCCGGGCAATCCGGGCACCGTCACACAGCTGGCGGACTTTGAGTCCGGCACGGAGAGCTGGAGCGGCACCAACGCGGCAGGCGGACCATGGTCGACGACAGCCTGGAGCTCGAAGGGCTCGCGCTCGCTGCAGATCGACATCAATATGACCAATGCCAGTCAGCACTATATGTTCAAGAGCGGCAATACGAGCTTCGGCACGGCGACGCAGCTCAAGGCGACGGTCAAAGGGGCGAACTGGGGCAACTATGGCAACGGCCTCGGCGTGAAGCTATATGTCAAGCACGGCAGCAACTACGCATGGAAGGACAGCGGCTGGGCAACGATCGGCCAAAACGGAACGATCAACCTTACGCTCGACTTGTCGGGCGTAGACAAGGCTAATATCCGAGAGTACGGCATCCAGTTCATCGGCGCCAACGGCTCCTCGGGAACGACGGCTGTCTATGTCGATAATGTGTATTTGAATTAAAGGGATAGATTGGGATCGGCCCGCTCAGGAATTATCTGGGCGGGCTGATTGTCGTGCTGTCTATGGGCTGTCTGAGCCGATTGGGCTGAATACCGTCCAGCCTGTGGGTTGATTGGGCGGACGGGCTGTCGCGCCCTGGTGGAGCTCGCCCTGAAGTAGGATCTGCTCGTAGGGCGCGTCAGGGTTGGCGATCCGCCACAGCATCCGCTCGACGGCGCGATAGCCTGTCGCCTGCACCGGCAGCAGCGGGCGCGCGACGTCAGGCATGATGCCCTGCAATGCCGGCTCCGGCTCCAGGGCGATCAGCGAATAGTCGTCCGGGATGCGCCGGCCGGCGGCGTTGCATGCCGTATAGACGCGCACGACCGCAGCCTGGACGGCGCATACGAGTGCGGTCGGTCGCACCCGCTCGACCGTCTCCAGCCAGCGCCGATTCCATTGCTCGGCCTCGCCATCCATGTCCAGCAAGCAGTCCGCTGCGTCGACGCGCAGCCCTGCTGCCTCCAGTGCGGCCACGTAAGCCTGCCATCGCACCGCGAAGCCGCGCACCGTATCGGTCGGCCCGACATACATGATGCGTTGGTGTCCCATGGCGACCAGCAGCCGGATGCACTGATGCATGCTGTCGGCGATGTTCCAGATGACGCTGTCCGTCCCAGCCCCGACCGGCGGGAAGTTGAGCATGATCGTCGGGATCGGCAGGGCGATCAGCCGTCGCTCCAGCGGCTCGCTCAGATTGGGACTGAGGAACAGGCCGTCGGCATAGGTCAGCTCATGCTTCGCCGTCCAATCCTCCCATGCCTGCTCCGTATCCAGCGTATCGGGGACGAACAGCAGCTCGACCTTATGCCCCGCATCGGTCAGCCGCTGCTGCACACTCTCAAGCAGTGCCTGATGAAGCGCCGACTTCAGACCGACCTGCGACGGCAGGGCAAACAGGAAGCGGCGCGACCGATTGGCATAGAGCGGCGTCCGTTCGAATAGCGCGCTGTTCTCCTGCTCCTTGGTCCGATAGCCTCTGCGTCTCGCTAACTCCTGCACCTGATGACGCGTCTCCTCTGACATGCCGGGCAGTCCGCGCAGCGCCTTGGACACGGTGTGCGCCGACAGTCCGAGCTCGGCAGCGAGATGCTGGAGCGTTACTTTTTTGGGGTTGGGCATCGTCTGCCACTCCTTCCCTCATCCTCCATGAGCGTAACAAAAACGAAACTAAACCGAAGCTTCGCAACATTATATACTATAAGCAACAAACGTACAATGGAGGCGAGCGGAAATGAAAACGGTAACGATGCCAGCGCAGGACGTACCTGTCCGTCATGAGACGGAGGTGCTGGTCGTCGGCGGCGGCCCGACCGGAATCGCGGCGGCGATCGCAGCGGCCCGCAATGGAGCAAAAACGTTAATCGTGGAGCAACGCGGTTATCTGGGAGGGATGGGAACGGTGGCGCTGGTGCCGGCATTCTGCCCTTATACGGATAACGAGAAGCCGGTCATCCGCGGCATCGGCCTGGAGCTGCTGGAGCAGATGAAGCAGCGCTGCAGCGATGCGTATCGGGCCCGCTACGCGCAGCAGCTCGACTGGGTGCCGATCGATAGCGAAGCGCTCAAGCTGGTGTACGACGATACGGTGCAAGCAAGTGGTGCCGAGGTGCTCTACCATAGCTTCGTCAGTCAGGTAGCGATGGATGAGGCGGGCAAGCGGGTAGAGGGCGTCTTCGTCATGAACAAAAGCGGCCTCTCCTTTATCCGCTGCGACTATGTGATCGATGCGACGGGCGATGCGGACATCGCCGTCCGCGCCGGCGCCGGCTACAGCCAGGGCGGCGAGCAGGGCGAGCTGCAGCCGGGGACGATGTGTTACCTGCTGACCGATGTCGACCGCCAGCGCTTCCGCGCGTATCTGGCGGAGAGCGGCGACACGCATCAGGTGCCGCAGGCGGTGCAGCAGGCGCAGCAGGCTGGCGATCTGCCGGAGGGTCGCAAGGAGGTATCCGGCTTCGCCTGGGTGTCCGACAGTCTCGTCGGCGTTAACTTCGGCCATGTGTTCGGCATCGACGGCACCAAGGCAGAGGATCTGACGCGGGGCGCGATCGACGGCCGCCGAGGCGTGCAGGTGCAAGTCGCATTCCTGCGCAAGTACGTGCCTGGCTTCGAGAAGGCGCATGTCGTGGCGACGGGCGAGCAGATCGGCATCCGCGAGACGCGGCGGATCGAGGGCGATTATACGCTGGTGCAGGAGGACTTCCTGTCAATGCGCGGCTTCGACGACGATATCGCGCGCAACAGCTACTTTATCGACATCCATATGGCGACGAGCAAGGATCAGATGGCGATCCGCCATCTACCATCCGGCTGCTCGCATGGCGTCCCGTATCGCTGTCTGCTGCCGATCGGACTCGACAACGTCTGGGTGGCGGGGCGCGCCGCCTCCTCGGATCGCGTCGTCCAAGGCTCGCTGCGCGTCATGCCCAACTGCTTTTCGATGGGCGAGGCCGCCGGCACAGCCGCCTATATCGCGAGCCGGGGGCAGCTGACGACACGCGAGGTGCCGATCCGCGAGCTGCAGCGTCAGCTCGTTCGCCAAGGCGCATGGCTCGGCGAGGATATCCACGAGCTGCTGGCGGCCGAAGCGGAGCCGTCCCGGGGGTAAGCGCGGCCGGGGCGAGATGGGGCGGGCCAGGGCGAGACTGGATGAGATGAGGCGGGCCAGGGTGAGATGGGGCGGGCCGGGGCGAGATGTAGCGGGCCAGGGTGAGACTGGATGAGATGAGGCGGGGCGAGGCCAGGTGAGGAAGCTTGGCTCGGCTTGGATTGGCCCGACAGTGCCAGCCCTCCATAACACCCGTACCCCCAACGCCAAACAGACCTCCATTTCCACAGTTGAGTGGAGACGGAGGTCTGTTTGTTATTGGGATAATTATGCGGCCAGCATGCCATGCACCAGCTTAACTTCGATAACATCTCTTTGTGTCCTGAACCATTTTGTGGAACAAGTCGACCGAAACGGGGGCGAGAACGCCGACTTGTGCGATTTATGGCATAAGTCTGCCAGAAAAGAGGCTAGAGCACCGAACTTATGCGATTTATGGCACAAGTCGGCCGAAAACGAGGGGAAAGCAGTGAACTTATGCGATTTATGGCACAAGTCTGCTAGAAAAGAGGCGAGAGCGCTGAACTTATGCGATTTATGGCACAAGTTGGATGTCCCGACGAGCGCCCCTCGTCCCAACTAGCGCCCATGACCCGACGTATCGATGAGTGACCTTGCCTGCCTCGACCAGGCACAGCGGCTGGCGACCGGCCTGCACCTGCTCGATGACAGCGGCGACGCTGGGCGTCGTGTGAGTGCCACGCGCCTGGGACGGTGGCCGAAGACAGTGCAGGCTCTCGCATGCTCGATGACAGCGGCGACGCTAGGCGTCGAGTGTGCCTCTCGGGTGCCTGTCTCGATCAGGGATAGCAACACGCCACGGGTGCCTGCCTCGATCAGGAACGGCGGCCGGCGACAGTGCCGGCCAGCACCTGCTCGACGACAGCGGCGACGCTAGGCGTCGTGTGCGCGGCTCGCGCCTGTACATCGGGATGGCTGCTAGCGATCGCATAGCTGTTGGGCGTGATCGCAAAGAGCGGCAGGTCGTTGAACGAATCGCCGATACAGACGACCTCGTCGACGGTCAGCCCTAGCTTCTCGAGCAAGGCATGGGCGCCGACCCCTTTGGAAATGCCGCTTGGCATGATGTCCAGACAGTCGATATCGGCGATGTAGGCGTCGATGGCGTCGCCGAATTGCTGCTTCACGAGCGGCAGGTATTCGCGGAGCGCCTCCACCTCGCCGAAGAAGGACATTTTGCTGCTCGGAATATCGCGTCCCAGCCGCTCCGTCAGATCGGGGATGATCTTCAGCGGCGCTTTGAGCCTCGGCTCCAGGCGGCGGGCATGCGCCGTATCCTCCTCGATGATATAATAATCCGGCGCGCACAGGAGCATCTGATAAGGCGTGCTGCGTCCATGTCGGATGATCTCCAGCTGCAGCTCCCGCGGGAAATAATCGGCCTTGATCTGTCGGCCGTCCACTAGATGCGTATAGGCGCCGTTCTGGGAGATGGCGTGGACCTGCAGCTCGATCGAACGAGCTACCTCCTGAATCTCGGGGTACATGCGACCTGAAGCGAAGGCGACGGCAACGCTGCATTCCTTGGCTTGCCGCAACGCCGCGATATCGGCATCGTGTATAGTCGAATGATCATGGAGCAGCGTACCGTCCAGATCGCTGATGATGAGCTTAATCATGCTAGGGCTCCTTTACGTTTGTCATGTGGTGTTCCATCTTATCCATACTATAGTTTATTGTAGTTGGCTTCAAGGTCTGAAGCGGGCGCTCGCGGGTAAAGAGGGAGTAGGATGGCGACAAGAGCAGAGGAGGTCAAAGCGATGGACGCGTATGCGAACTGGCTAAACAGGCGGATGAACGGGTGGGTGCTGGTAGTCGCTTTACTTATTTTTGCAGGGTTTATCGTTTGGGTACTGCCCGGGGAGTCAGAGCGCTCGCAGGCAGCTACGGGCAGCAGACCGACGCCGGACTCTTCCTTCTATTATAATGCGGCGGATCTGTACGCCATGGCGGACGCGTTCGGAGAGGAGGGCCGAGCGTATTACATCCGCGCCCGCTTCACGTTTGATCTCGTCTGGCCGCTCGCCTACACGCTGTTCCTGACAGCGGCCTTGACGCTGCTGTACCGGGGGTTGCAGAGCAGCTTGTGGCTACGAGTCAATGTGATGCCGACAGCGGCGCTGGCGATGGATTATGCGGAGAATGCGGCGGCCGCGCTGACGGTGTATCGCTATCCGGCTTGGACGCCGCTCATAGCCGATCTGGCAACCATTTTTACGATGGCCAAGTGGGTGTTGATCTACGGCAGCTTTGGCTTAGTGCTTGCAGGAATCGCATGGATGATCTACGGCCTTATGTCTCGTTGGAAGGGGAGGTCCTAAGTCCTGGTTGCATAGGTCGTACGATGTCGTTTTTTGTCCAGAAATTGTTCAGTAAGACCTGATATGCTTGGGACAGCGGGCTCATGACGCCCAAAAAAACTACGCATACCAGAACAGGAGACTGCAATGAACGGACAATTCAGCAAGACGATGAAGGTTCAAGCGCGCAAAGGACTGTTGCTTATGTTATGTTTCCTCTTGCTGCCGATCGTGTCGTTTGTCGCGCCGGGCGGAGTGGCCCATGCGGGACTGCCTGCGCCAATCGAGTGGGTCAGCCTTGACACAGGGCTAGATCACTCGCTGCGCAAGATCATTTATGCCGAGGATCATTACTTTGTTGTCGGCGACCACGGCGTTGCTCTGCGTTCGGCGGATGGCGCCGAGTGGGAGCCGATCGAGCTGTTTGCCGATGAGGATTCAAAGATGGACCTGCGCGGTCTCGCGTATATCGATCATCGCTTCTTTATCCTCGGCTTAGAAGGTGTGATGTTCACCTCTATCGATGGAGACACTTGGAGTGCTATTACGGTTCCAGTCAATGTCAGCTTGTACGATATCGCATATTTTGACGGGCATTATTATGCGGTAGGCGATAACGAGACGATCCTGAGGTCGGAGGATGGCACGACATGGTCCGTTGACTATGACAGCGGAGGCGATAGCGGATACATCATCCAGACCATTGCCGCAAGCCAGCAACGGGTCGTTGCCATCGGGGATAACGGCGAGTACAAATACAAAGACTCTGGCATGGCATCGGTGTGGCAGAGCGGACAGTCATTCCCCGTGGCAATGGAGACCGTTGCTTATCATGACGATTTGTTCGTGGCTGTGGGAAAGAACGGTAAAATCTACACGTCAACGGATGGCATCGTCTGGACAGAAAGAGATTCAGGCACGGCGAACACATTGCGAGGCGTAGAGTGGATTGAGAATAGCTGGTATGTTGTAGGCACCAATGGCTCCGCGCTTCGTTCATCGGACGGCGTGACATGGGATGCGTTACCTGCTGCCGCGTCGAGATTGTACGACATCGCTTCCGGCGACGGCGGGATATTCGCGGTAGGCCAGGTTGGCTCGATCTATCGTTACGGCGCATTTCCTGTCATCCCGGAGAACTGGGTGCCGGTCAATCTGCCCAATATGACGAATGACTTGCACAAAATTACGTATGAAAACAATCGATACATCGCTGTCGGAGCGGGCGGGGCGCTCGTATCCTCTACAGATGGAGAGGCATGGAACGCGACCAACGTGCAAGGCGTTTCAGGACTATGGGCAATTCTCTATCACGATGGCAAGTATTACGCCGCAGGCGAGAACGGAGCGATTGTTCATTCGACGGACTTGAATCTGTGGAGCGCTCTGCAGGCCAACGATTGGCTGGATCTAAGCGATCCTGATGATCCTAATGCCCCTAGCGCGCCTGGCGCTCCTACTGAAGCATTGTATGACTCGGTCAAGGCTGGCGAAGGCTTCATGTTCGTTGGGGAAGGCCAGACGATGGTCGTCTACGACGAGGGCTGGATGAACATCACAGGACAGGGCGGACCCGCTGTGCTCCGCAGCATCGATGTCTCTGGCAAGATGCAGGTCGCTGTTGGTGAGGATCGTACGTTGTTGTATCTGAAAAACGACGATGGCGGGGAGAAGGAAGAGACGGAGGAAGATCCTGTCGATGCTGTATGGCAAGCCTGGATTCCGATATCCGGCCCGTCGTCGTATGATCTGTTCGGCGTCGCAGCGCACGACGAGCATTATGTAGCTGTCGGGCAAGATGGCGTCATCCTGACTTCTGCCAACGGCAAGGATTGGACGATGAACGATCAGGTGACCTCGTCCACGCTGCGCAGCGTCCGCTGGATCGACGATCGCTTCTATGCGGTCGGCGACGGGGGCTTGCTGATCTCCTCCGAGACCGGCGAGACCTGGAAAAAGCATGCCATCGAGGGCTCGCCTTCCTTTGATTTTTACGATATCGCCAAGGGACCGGCGGGCATGGTCATCGTCGGCGCAGGCGGCGAGGCGATCCGTCAGGTCGTCGTGCGCGTCGCGTCCGTCGAGCTGAGCAAGAACGAGCTGACCTTCATCGAGAATGGCGAGCCGCAAACCTTGACAGCGACTGTGCTGCCTGCGGATGCGCTCAATAAAGACATCACCTGGAGCAGCAGCGACGAGACGGTCGCGACCGTAGTCGATGGCGTGGTGACGCCGCTTGAGATCGGCGATGCTGTCATCACGGTGACGACGGTCGATGGGGAGTTCACCGATACGGCTGAGGTCAAGGTCAAGTCGAGCTGGATCGATGTCGAGGACGTGACGCTGGATCAGGCGACGCTCTCGCTCAATGAGGGAGATTCCGATACGTTGACGGCTACGGTAACACCTGACGATGCCAGCGATAAAGAGCTCCTCTGGGAAAGCTCTAACCCGGCAGTCGCGACGGTAGCTGGCGCGCCGGATGGCACGGCGACGGTAACGGCTGTAAAGCACGGCAACGCCACCATCACGGTCAAAACTGTCGATGGCGAATTCACTGCTACGACGGCGGTTACTGTGCACCGTCCAGCCACAGGCATCACCGTCTCGCCGACGACGCAAACGCTGACCGTCGGTGGTCCGTCGGTGCCGCTGGTCGCTACAGTCACGCCGACGGGCGCGACCAACGGGAACGTCACCTGGACCAGCTCTGACACAGCAGTCGCCCAAGTGAGCAACACCGGCGTCGTCTCGCCGGTCGCTCAAGGCACGGCGACGATCACGGCGACAGTGGGCGGTACGCTCACGGCGACCTCGACGATTACCGTCGAGCAGCTCGTCTCCGGCATCGTGCTGTTGCCGTCCGAGCTTACGCTGGACGAGCTGGCGAGCGGTACGATTGCGGCTACTGTACTCCCTGCGGATGCGACCGACGCATCGGTAACCTGGGAGACCAGCGATCTGGCAGTTGCCACCGTCAATGAGCAAGGGCTGGTAACGGCAGTGGGCAAAGGCACAGCGACGATTACGGCAACGTCTGCCGACGGCCTGCGCACCGCGCAAGCGACGGTGACGGTCATCCGTCGTGCCGCGAGCGTCACGGTTGCGCCGGATACGCTCAGTCTGTACGAGCATGGGGCTACAGCGACGCTGACAGCGACGGTCAATCCGCAAGGCGCGAACAACAGCAATGTTGCCTGGACCAGCTCCGATACGACGGTAGCGACGGTCAATGCGAATGGCGTGGTCACACCCAAGGCGATCGGTCAAGCGACGATTACCGCGACGACAGCGGATGGCGGACATACGTCTACCGCGGCAGTGACGGTCCAAGCCAATCGGGCCAATAACGTGGAGCTGGACAAATATGAAATCCGTATGAATCAAGGCGATCAGCCGGTGAAGCTGACGGCGACAGTCTATCCGTCCAACGCCTCGGATAAGCGTGTGACGTGGTCGACCGGGAATTCGGCTGTAGCAACCGTATCCGACGGATGGGTCACGGCTGTCGGCGGCGGCTCGACGGATATTACCGTAAGGACGGTCGATGGCGGCTACACCAAGCAGGCTCGCGTCATCGTCACGCAGACGGTGTGGCCGGTAACCGGCGTCACGCTGAATAGCTCCACGCTGGAGCTTACCGTCGGCGGGACAACGGGCCAACTGACGGCGACGGTCGCTCCGGACAAAGCGACCAACAAAGCCGTGCAGTGGAGCAGCAGCGCTCCGTCAGTCGCTACGGTTAATGCGAATGGCGTCGTCACGCCAGTTGCGGTCGGTACGACACAGGTGACCGTAACGACAGTCGACGGCGCACGTACCGCAACGGCGACCGTGACGGTCAAGGCTGCCCCTTCGCCTGGCAACGGTAATGGCAACGGCAATGGCGGAGGCGGTGGCGGCGGGGTCATCGTCGCGCCTCCTGCGACAACCGAGGAAGCCATCGCCGGTGTGGTCGACGGCGGAGCCGCCAGCGGGCAAGGCTTGTCATCCTTCACGATCAAGCGGACGGGGGATAGCGGAGCCAAGCAGGATACGGTCACGCTGGAAGCGGCCAAAACAAAGGAGGCTGCTGACAAAGCCAAAGCAGCCGGGCTGACTGTCATCCGACTGGTCGTGCCGGATAGCAAAGACGAAGTCGCGCAGATGAAAGTGACGCTGCCGCTAGGCGCGCTCAGCAATCTGCAAGCTGGCGACCTCGGACTGGAGCTTAGCACAGCTAATGCTCGTCTCATCATCGGCAGCGAATCGCTTGCCGAGCTGAAGCAAGAGCTGTATTTCCAACTGAAGCCGCTCAAGTCGGCTGGCGAGCAGACTCAAGTCGAGACGCGCGCAGGCGCGCAGACTGTCGTCCGCGATGCCGTAGGCACAGGAAGCTTCGAGGTGGTCGGTCGTCCGGTGACGATCGAGACCAATGCGACAGGCCAACCGGTAGAGATCATCCTGCCGCTGGCGGCGAATCTGGTACCTCAGGATGCTGCAGCGCGCGAGGCGTGGCTGGCGCGTCTGATGATCTTCATCGAGCATAGCGACGGCGAGCGCGTGCTCGTCCGGCCGCAGGTCGTCACAGAGCCATCCGGTCAGCTCGGACTTGCGTTCCAGGTGACCAAGTTCAGCACCTTCTCGATCCTCGACATCGAGCCGGGCATGACGGAGACGCCTGAGACGCCGGAGACGGACGGCAGCGATCAAGCGTATATCAGCGGGTATGAGGACGGCACCTTCCGTCCGTCCAGCGAGGTGACGCGCGCCGAGCTGGCAGCGATCCTGTCGAGACTGTACGCGGCTGATCCTGCGGCTTCGGCAGCTGTCGAGCTGTCGGATATCGATACGCACTGGGCAGCAGCTGCGATCCGCTCGGCTGTAGCCAGCGGTTATATGCAGGGCTATCCTGACGGTACCTTCGAGCCTAACCGCGTGCTCTCGCGCGCCGAGATCGCAGCGATCCTCGCTCGCATCCAGGGATTGACGCATAGCGGCGTCGCTACCTTCGGCGACGTAGCCAGCGGTCACTGGGCAGAGGGCTACATCGCGGCAGTACAGCAGGCAGGTCTGATGAACGGCTACGAGGGCGATCTGTTCCGTCCGGGCCAAGGCGTCACACGCGCCGAGGTTGTCGTCATCTTCAATCGGCTGCTGAAGCGCGATCCGCTGACTAGCGTCACGGAGCCAAGCTGGAGCGACGTCGGCCCGAGCCACTGGGCGTTCGGCGATATCGAGGAAGCCTCGCGATCGCAACAGTAACGCCTGGCTGACCGAGGTCAAGCGCTGCGCAGCTTGAACAAAGAAAGGCAAGTCAAAGAACCTTCCCCTGTCGATCGACGGTGGAAGGTTCTTTTGTTGGGGCGGTGTCAGCTCTCGGTCTGGCCGCTCGGCGACTCATAAGCGCTCGTCGCATCGCCGGCCATATGCTCCGTCATGGGCAGCACGGAGCGGATGCGCCGCAGCTCCTCCTCGAAGGTCTGCGGCTCGAACGCTGGGGATAGCGGGTAGTCGTCCAGGTCATCGCGGCTCTCGCGCAGATAGCGCTCGTAGCGGGCGACGAATGTATCGATCATTGGGCTTGGCATCTCGGCGTGACGGGCGATACCTTGGATGAGCTTCAGCCGATAGTAATCCTCCTTGGGCATGCGCGGGATATCCCAGGCGCCCTCACGGTTGAGGAATACGCGCCGGATCGGCACTGCCGAGAAGTCGAAGTATCGACCGTGCTCATTGGGCTCCGAGTAAGGATCGATGAGCAGCGAGGCATAGCGGACATAGAGCAGATATTGCTGATGGAGCGGATCGAGCGTCATGAACCGGTCGATCTCGTCCCTTGCCAGACTCTCCGGTCGGACCGGATAGTTGTCGTCGACCATGAACTGGAGCAGGTTCAGCGGCTGCACCCCCAGTCGCTCGGATAACTGTGAGATCTCCTGCCACTGCGTCAGCATCTCGCGGATCAGCGTCTGTGTAATCGGTCCCTCCGGGAAAAGCTTGTAGACGTACTGAGGTGTCGCGGGAGGTCCGAAGACGGCGGCTAACGTAATCTCGTTCATAAACAGCGGCGGGTGGACGTACAGCGATATGTTGCGGGCTTCTGCAACCAGTGCAGACTCGGTCGCGATCAGCTCGATGCCCGCCTTCGCGTAAAGTGCGTGGAACGCTTTGACGCCGCCGCTTGCGCTCGAACGGTCCTCACCCGCTCCCGGATCGCCCTCACTCGTCCCCGATGCACTCACTCCTGTCCAACCTCGTTCGCCCTCCTCCGCCGAGCCGATATAGACCCTGCGCTTGACGGCCGCTGTTAGCACGCGTGTCGGCTCCTCGTCGCTCACGCGGCGCGTATCGCCCAGATAGGTGGAGAAGCTGATCGTCTCGGCGACGCTTCCTTGCTCCCGCAGATACTGGCGCACCAGCGCATGGGAGCCGAAGGTCGGCGAGAGCAGGGCGACGCAGCGGAGGGAGGCGAGTGTCTCGGACGGAAGCTGTGTCAGCACGGGCAGATAGGCATCGGCTGTCACCGCCAGCAGCAGCGTACCCCAGTCGCCTCGGACCGACTCGTAGCCAACGAAGCAAGCATCGAGACGGCATTCGCCCGCCATCGCAGCCAGCGAAGGCTTGCCTGCCTCGGCGGACAGCAGATTGCCGTCGTGCTTGAGCGCTTCGAATAACGGCGCGGACCGGACGGAGCGGCGTCCTGCGATCGACACGGAGCTGCCGTGCCAGCGCTTGAGCAAGACTGCGAGCTGGATGGCTGTCGGACCGGTGCCGGCGATCAGGACGCGATCCAGCCCGCTCATCGGCTCGCTCCCTCTCCGGCTGCAGCCGGCACTGCGGCTCTCCGATAGAGAGCGACGTCGAATACATGCTCCGGCCTTGCCGTCGTCTCGACGAGCTGCCACTTGGACGCATCGGCCTGCTCCATCGGATAGTTGAACGCAGACTTCAAGCCGTCGCCGAAGCGCATGATGACGACCGCATCAGGATGCGCCGCGCTGTGCAGCCAGTCCAGCAGCTTGTATTTCACGGATACCGTCGAGCTGAAAATAATATGCGATGCCGCGCCGATGCCCTCTAACCGTTCAAGTGTCGTGTGCTCCAGCCGGATCGGCAGCTCGGGGCCAAGACGGGCGATCACCTGCCGCCCCAGCTCGACCGACTCGCCGTCGATATCGATGCCGACGACGCGGGCCCCCGTGCGCCGGGCGATCAGCAGCGGCGTCATCGGGAAGGCGCCGGAGCCGACGAGCACGACCTCGGAGATGGGGGAGCGGGCGAAGCGTCCGAATTCTTGCTCGATCGAAGCCTCGATATTGTCGAAATAGTCGCGTTTGGCGTCGCCGCCCTGCAGCAGCTTGCGCGCGCGGATCTTCTCCAGCTCGGCTACGCAACGGGCGGACACCTCGCGCAGCTCCAGGATCGACGGCTGCAGCTGCGCGAGCTGGTCCGGCTCCAGCGCTTGCCAGCTCCGGCTATGCTCTGCCCGGGTTACGAAGTCGGCGAATCCATCGAGCAGGCGCTGCAGCATGTCTTCCCGCGCAGGGTCATGGCCCGCAGAGGCGGAAGCCTGTCGGAAACGCTCCAGATAAGAGAGCAACAGGGGATGGAGATGGATAGTCGTCACAATATTCCTCCTGACAATTGTGGGTAGTGGATGCTTGCGCGGACGTAGGCGGTCCCTGTGGCTACGATGCTAACTCGGCTCTTGATGCGAACTGAGGCGAGGCGATAGCCGCTGCAAGCAGCCGTGACGCCGATCGTGCCGCCTGGCTGCACGAGATCGAGCTGGATGGGAGCTTCCTGCCGCCAGGCGAGGTAGCTGCCGAGCGAGGCTGAGCCGGAGCCGCAGCCTTGCTCCCAGATCAGACTATCCAGCGCAGGGAGATAGATAAGCGGCGTCATCTCGTGCGTCGCCGACTGGTAGAGCATGACGCCGACGAGCGCTTCGCCTGATGCGACGCCCAGCAGTCTGGCCAGACGTTCGGCTTCGGGCGGATCGAGCGGGCAATGCTCGAGGTCGACGACGAGGTGGAACGAGCCGCGGTAACGGACGATGCCGACCTCAAGGCTGCGCCCCTCGAATGGAAGGACGACGTGCTCGATGGCCCGAGGGAGCGGCATGGCGGCTTCGCATATATAGTCGTCGACTGCCTTTTCGACCCGGCAGGCGATCGGGGCCTCTGCGCCGGTCACCTCCACCGCGAGCTCCCAGGGATCGCCTGGAGGCAGCTGGCACTGCGAGGCCAGGCAAGCGGCGAGCGAGAGCGCCGCATTGCCGCAAAATTCGCCGCCCGCCATCGACAGTCTGGCGCTGACCCCAGGCTGCGGCGATGCAGAGACGAAGCCTACTTGCTCCGCGTGGAGGTGAGCGTACGCCATCATCTGTGCGGCGACGGGGGCATGCTGCTCGAGCGGCAGCTCGCTCAGGACGAGGATGGTCATATTATTGGCGGGACAGCATTTGACGAACGTGACGGCTTCCAACGGAAAAGGCACCTCCAAGGAGAGAATCTTGAATTTATACGTAATTATTACGAATAAATACGGTTCCATCATAGTAATATATTGTAAGCTCGTCAACTGTTTTTTCTGGCGGTTCGTGTTGGGGAGGCGGCCCTGAAAAAAACATTGACAAATGATAATAGTTATTATTACTATTAATTGGTGTTGGGTTCGATTTCTATTCTTGGAAGAGGAGTGCGATCATCAATGAACAGAAAAAAAGCGGTCCAACTGCTGGCGCTCGTGCTCGCTATCCTGTGGATAGCCGGCTGCAGCGGGGCAAGTGAAGGCAGCAACAACGGGGGAGCTGGCAACAACGCCGCAGCGAGCGGCGCCGAAGGCAAAAGCGACGCTGCTGGCGAGAGCAACAACGGCACGGAGTCTGGCAAGCCGTCGGAGCTGATCTACGCCGTAGCCAAGGATACCAATGATATGAATCCGCATCTGTATCCGGGCTCGATGCCGGCGCAAGGCATGGTCTACGAATCGCTCGTAGAAAACACGGCAGACGGAATCAAGCCGCTGTTGGCCGAGTCCTGGGACATCTCCGAGGATGGCAAAACCTATACGTTCCACCTGAGACAAGGGGTGACGTTCCATGATGGGGAGCCGTTTAATGCCGAGGCAGTCAAGCTCAATCTCGAAGCGGTGCAGGCCAATGCCGAGAAGCACGCCTGGATCAAGCTGTCGACGCAGCTGGAGCAGGTGACGGCGCTCGATGAATACACGGTCGAGCTCAAGCTGAAGGAAGCCTACTATCCGACGCTGCTGGAGCTGTCGATGACGCGGCCTTATGTCTTCCTCTCGCCCAAGGACTTCAAGGACGGTGGCACAAAGGATGGCGTCGTCGGATATCATGGCACAGGCCCGTACAAGCTGGTCGAGCAAGTGACCGATCAGTTCGCACGCTTCGAAGCTAATGACGCATATTGGGGCGGAGCGCCGGAGATCAAGCAGATCACTGCGAAGGTGCTGCCGTCAGGGGAGACGACGTATCTGGCGCTGCAGAAGGGCGAGGTGAACTTTGTCTTCACGGACGACCGCGGCACGGACAGTATCGACATCGATGCGATGCAGCGACTCGTCGACTCCGGCGATTATCAGATCGTCCGCAGCGAGCCGATGAATACGAAGCTGCTGGTGGCCAACAGCAGCAACACCGCCAGCCCGGTCAGCGACAAGGCGGTAAGGCAAGCGATCTGGCAGTTGATCGACCGCGAGACGATCAGC
>Ga0160452_100685_pt1 | contig 16910 bp, 17 predicted proteins | sample HID1971I_E6MG_FD_108230 | JGI IMG/M metagenome (GOLD analysis project Ga0160452, IMG submission 108230) | Enriched millipede-associated microbial communities from UW Madison campus, WI, USA - HID1971I_E6 MG | ecosystem: Host-associated > Arthropoda: Insects > Digestive system > Unclassified ...
GGGCAGCCGATCGTCGACGCTGCCTTCCTGGCGCAAGCGCTGCTGCGAGCGCCGGGCGAGCTGTGGCGCAAGCTGACGCCAGAGGCACAGCGCAACGTCGTGGCTGCGCTCAAGGCGACGCGGTCGCGCAAGCCTCACGCATCCAATTGGCTGCTGTTCTCCGCACTGATCGAAGCGGCCTTGTATGTTATGGGCGAGCAGGACTGGGACCCGATGCGGATCGACTATGCGATCCGGCAGCATGAGCAGTGGTACAAGGGCGATGGCGCTTATGGCGACGGACCGGAGTTCCACTGGGATTACTACAACAGCTTCGTCATCCAGCCGATGCTCATCGACCTGCTGGAGACGATGCGCGGACAAGACGAGACCTGGGATGCGCTGCGCCCTGTCGCGCAGCTTCGGGCGCGCCGCTATGCTGCTGTTCTGGAGCGATTCATCGGGCCCGACGGCTCGTTTCCGCCGATCGGACGCTCGCTCGCGTACCGCTGCGGGGCATTTCACAGCCTCGCCCAGAGCGCGCTGCTCGGCGATTTGCCGACCGAGCTGTCTCCCGGGAGCGTAAGGTGCGCGCTGACAGCCGTCATCCGGCGCACACTGGACGCGCCCGGCACCTTCACGCCGGATGGCTGGCTGAAGATCGGGTTGGCGGGACATCAGCCCGAGCTTGGGGAGCGCTACATTTCGACGGGCAGCCTGTATCTGTGCTCGACGGCATTCCTGCCGCTTGGCTTGCCGGGCTCGCATCCGTTCTGGAGCGGCCCGGACGAGCTGTGGACCTCGCAGGTTGTCTGGAGCGGGGGCGCTATTCCGATCGATATTGCTTTTGCGTAGAATTATACAAGTTATTCAAGTTCTATACCTGGTCATCCTCCTCGCGCATTCAATATACTTTAAGAAGCGGCGACGTTGTCTCTGCTTCCAATAATACGAACCGCGAGGAGAGATATAATTGAAACTATTGCTGCTAGATCTCGATTCGACTAACCCGACACATCTGGGATGTTATGGCTATCACCGCAACACCTCGCCTCATATTGATCTCATCGCGCAGAGCGGGGTTACCTTTACCAACTATTATACATCGGACGCTCCCTGCTGCCCGTCCAGAAACGCACTGATGAGCGGCAAGTTCGGCATCCACAACGGAGTGGTGGGACATGGCGGGACCGCGGCCGATCAACGGCTGGAAGGGGCGAGCAGAGACTTCCAGAGCAAGCTCCATACGAACTGCCTGCCAGCGATTTTCAGGAGGCAAGGGATGAAGACGGCCTTGATCAGCCCCTTTGCAGAGCGGCATTCGGCCTACAACTTCTATGCCGGCTTCCAGGAGATGTACAACACCGGCAGAGGCGGCATGGAGTCGGCCGAAGAGGTGACGCCAACCGTGCTGGACTGGCTGGACCGTCAGCAGCGCGAGGAGGATTGGTTTTTGTATGTGAATTACTGGGACCCGCATACGCCTTATCGCGCGCCGGAGGCGTTTGGCAATCCTTTTGAGGACGAGCCGATCCCGGCGTGGCTGACGAGAGAGGTGTTCGAAGAGCATCAACAAAAAATAGGTCCGCATAGCGTACATGAGCTGAATATGTACAACGACAAAACCTTCCCGGAATATCCTCGACATCCCGGCAAAATCGAGCGGTATGAGGAACTGCGGCGTATGATTGACGGATATGATTGCGGCATTCGGTATATGGATTCGCATGTGGGTCTTATATTCGACCGCTTGGAACAGCAGGGAATCATGGACGAGGTCGTCATCATCATTACGTCGGATCATGGGGAGAACATAGGGCAGTTGGGCATCTACGGGGAGCATGGCACTGCGGATCAAGGCACCTGCCGGATCCCGATGATCGTACGCTGGCCGGGAGCCGCGCAGGGCCATGTCGATCATGGCTTGCATTATCACCTCGACTTGCTGCCCACCCTGGCGGAGCTGCTAGAGCAGCCGCTTCTGCCGGATTGGGACGGTCAGAGCTATGCCTCCGTCATCCGCAGCGGAGCAGCGTCGGGTCGAGACTATCTCGTGGTGTCGCAGTGCGCTCATGTGTGCCAGCGCAGCGTACGGTTCGGCGATTATCTCTACATCCGGACCTACCACGACGGCTACCATTTGTTTGACAAAGAAATGTTGTTCCATATCGCCGACGATCCTCATGAGACGAACAATCTGGCCAAGCTGCGTCCGGAGCTGTGCCGGGAAGCGGTCTATCTGCTGAACGAATGGCATGATACGGCCATGATGACCATGCCTTATGACGTCGACCCGATGTGGACGGTCATGAAGGAAGGCGGGCCGTATCATGCCAGAGGCCATCTGGCTCGATATGCGAGCCATCTGAGGGCCACGGGCCGGGCGGATGCCATTCCGAAACTGCAAGAGCGGCATCCGCAAGAGCGTTTATGAGCTGCTCTATTCTAATCTGCGGGAATCGACATGTTTCATCACATACTCTCTTGGCGACATCGACATGAATTTCTTGAAGGTCCTGGAGAAATACGAAAGATCGTAATAGCCCAGATGCTCAGAGATCGCAGAAATGGTCATGTCGGTTACCATCAAATAATCGCATGCATCCATAATGCGTAAATAGTGGATATATTGAATGGGCGAGTGGCCCATCATTTCCTTGAAGATCGAAATCGTGTAATTAGGCGAACGATGGATCAGTCTCGCCAACGTATCGATTTCAATTGGTTCCCGATAATGGGCAAGCAGGTAGTTTTTTATCGTTTCGGCATATTGAAGCTTCATCGGGGCGAGATTGGATGCATCCATTTCTTTCTCCAGCAGCCCTAGCAGCTCTTGCAAGATGCCTTTGCAGATATAATGCCTGGCCCGGTGTCCTTCTCTTAATTCCGAGAACATCTTTTCAATACGGTGTTTGTAATAGTTCATGTTGCGTGCTCGGATAATAAGGTAATGCTGACGTTTCAAGAACTCCGGTTCATCTTGAAGGGGCATGCTCTGCGTAAACAATACGGTGTATTTAAGATGGGGCTGACCATTATAATTACTTCCGCTGCGTACCGAATGGATGGGCATAAACAGAATTTCGTTGGCGTTCAGCAAGATTTCTTCGCCGTCGATCCAATAATGCGCTGTGCCTTCCAGCATAAACACAAGAATATTCCAGCCGATTCTCTCAGCAGCGGTATGCCAATCGGGAATCATTTTGTCGAGATTAACGAAGAGTTCATCATGAAACACGACGCTCACTTCCTTTTTTGGGGACTGACATAACATCTGCTAAAGGTAGTATATCACGGCGGCTTCAGCAAGGAGTCGAAATGTTAGAAGTACTAGCCGACATGAAAAACCCGCTTTCCCTTTGAGGAAGGCGGGTTTTTTCTTACATTCTGAGCATTTATAAGTTTCACATTTATATAGTCTGTGGCATTCTCCGACAAAGCTCTTCGCGTCTCAGAGTTTTGCGAAGCAAAACTAGCTTTGTAGGCATTCGCTTAGGTTTTGATTAATCATTGACAGATACAAAGGGTGGAACTATAATATTATAACAGTTAAAAATATATTATATCATATTATTTAATTCATGTCAAGAACTATTTTCGAGAAGTTAAAAACAACATGAAACACGCGAATTGCTATTCGATAATGAAGGAGGATGTCTCATGTTTTGGCCGCGCATCTTTCAGTCCTTACATGCATCCGTACCGGAGCTGTATACAGACGAGCTGCTGGGGCTCAATGAGCAAACCAGGCCATACGGCGTGGCTCTAACCGAGCAAGAGATTGCCATGATCATGGTTGCCAGAGATCAAGTGTTGCAAAGCTATGGGCGGGTAGAGCTAGGGATAGACGTGACGAAAGAAATGGTGGAGCAGTTCGCTTCCTCGGCTTATGTGGAGCAAGAGAGCTACGCGGAGACGTTAATGGCATTACATGAAATTTTCTATAATCTGAAAAACGAAACAGAGGACAGAATTAACGATTACCAGCTCATCCACATGATGAAGAGCTTGTATGAAGAGGAGTGCGCAGGCTCTATCGATCTGTTACAAAGCCGCCTGGAAGCCTATGCCGAGCAGTGTCGTGTGGAGGCGATGACGAACGATAACGATCTGGAGGGGGATGATGCTGCATGGCATCTGAAGAGATGAATGAATACCGGGGATGGATCGCTGAACGGAAAGTTCGCCGGTCGCGATTGACTCGTCATCAGTATACGATCGGTCTGCTGCAAGAAGGACGTCATGCCGGTCTGCTGACCAGCGAGGAGACGATGCGCATCCAGCAAGGCTTAATGCTGATCCTGCAAGAGCTGATCCTGCGCTACACGCAAGGGGAGAGCACCTCGGTGACGACGGAGACGGCCGAGGATATCATGCTCTCGGTCCTGTATGCGACGGATGCCTACTTGTTCGGACTGGGGCAACCGGAGCAGGCCATCGACTGCTTGAAGCGGATGAGCATCCGCGACATCTACACTCAAGGGGTAGAGACGGTCAGCCAATGCTTCGCGGACACCAAGCAGCTTTATGAGGACGTCAGTCAGACAATGGTTCAGGTGCCGATCGATGCGTACCGACTGACGATTGACGAATCGTTGCCCGTGTTTCTACGCAAATACGGGATGATCTTCCATGCGCACAACACGATGGCCAGCATCGACTACCCTTTAGCTCAGGATGATATGAAGCTGCAAGGCGTGTTCTACATGAAGCAATATTTGGAGCGTTTGCAGTTGGAAAATACGTTTTGCAACCAGTTTGATCTGCAAGCGATCCTGGAGCTGCTTTCCCATTACGGGAGAATGTGTCGATTTGATTATCGGATGGAATTGTTTAATTTGTTCCAGCTGATCCTGAACCAATCGGTCTTTTCTACCCTGTGTGGCGGAGCTCCGACGGAGCTGAGGATAAGCGTTGCTCAATATGAGCGTCTGGCCCGTCGACTTGCGAGCCTGTCAGAGGACGAGATTCGCACGGCGATCACGAGCGCCTTAACGATCATTCAGCAGGAGCTGAAGCTTGACCACCAATTGATACCCTATATGGATGGCTGCAAAGAGGAGCTTGTGCAACGGGTGAAGCACGCGGCCGAGTACAATAGTCTCGACCATGTGATCGTCATGGAGCGGCAGTCAGCAGCAAGCTCAAGGGTCATCTCCTTTGACAAAGCGGATGTGATGAGTTCGGCTCAGCTAAGGCGATTGCTCGATCAGATTCATAGTTGCGCAAGCACGGAAGAGAAGGTTAAGCTTATGTTGCAGAAGGTGCATTCGATCCATGACTACCTGGATTTGCTGGAGTCGAATTGCTTGTACGGCGACGAGTACGAAGCGCTCTTTCGCGCCTTTGGCGAGATGGAGCTGGCGATTTTGGCCAAGGTTGTATTTTACGAGGAGCTTCGCAATGAATCGCTTGTGTCGTTTATATCGGCTGGCTCCGAGGAGGACCGTTCCGAGTGGCAGCGCCACTTTGTTCGTTTCCTTCGCGACAAGGATCAAGACGCGCTGCGGAGCATGGACAGATGTGTGAACGAATTGGATTATGAGCAGCTAAGCTTCAACTAAACGGAGTAACAGATGACCTCCATTCCTTCTGAAAGGATAAATGACATGCATCCTAATCAATATCCGATCGGCCCTTTTCAAGCGGCAAGCGATTCGTCGTATGAAGCCATTATCGAGCGAGCCAATGAGGTGCCCAAGCTGGTCGAGCATTTGCGCAGCTTGGTTGACGGGCTGGACGAGGGGCAATTGGCTACGCCCTACCGACCGGGCGGATGGACGATCAGGCAAGTCGTCCACCATCTGGCGGACAATGATATGAACGCTTACCTGCGCTTCAAGCGTGGCTTGACCGAGCAAGGCCCGATGGCCAGCAGTTATCGGGAGGAGCTGTGGGCAGATTTGATCGATTACGAGAAGCTGCCTGTCTCGAATTCATTGTTGCTTCTTGAGATGTTGCATGAACGCTTTTTCGTACTGCTCCAGGAGCTGAGCAGCGAGGACTACGAGCGGACGATTCAGACGGCAGTCCTTGGCGTCATCACGTTAGACACCGCGCTGCAGCGATGGCTCTGGCATCATCGCCATCATGCGGCGCAGATCCAAAACTTGCTTCGTACCGAGAGTTGGAAGCTGTAACCTTTTGGGGATTCCTCCGTCTATAACCATAAGGAGGGGATCCAATGCGAAGCAAAAGGTATGTCTTGATAACTTGGGGGTTGCTCGTAATCATGCTTGCGGCGTGCGGCTCAGTGAATAAGGAGGAGCCGATGAACAAGCCAGGTCAAGATGACGAGACGTGGTCTGTGGCAGGGAATATCGTATCCAAGGAGCCGACGGAACCGGGAGGGCGATTGCTCGTCTATCCATCGGAGGAGCCGTCGGCGCTGGAGGAGCTTTCCCAGGAAGAGTGGATCGAAAAAGCGCAAGCGGAAGGCGCGGATATCGCATGGTACGTGGTAGATCAGGCGCAGTACGCATCTGTCGAGGTCGGACAGCATGTGCGGATGACACTAAAGCCGGATCAGCTTGAGCCGTATCCGCCGATCCGTACGGTTATCGATCTTGAGGTAACGCCGGGGTCCTAGATGGAGTGAGCAGAAAAACAGGAGTCAGGCCGCTTGTTACCAGGGTGCCTGGCTTTTTTTTCTGCAAGAATATTGAAACTTGGAACCTTCCCCTCTATAGAGCGTTAAACATAGAAGTTCTTTTCGGTGAGGTGGGGGCTATAGAAAAGCTTTTGAAGAATTCAACATTTGGTACGCTGTTCGCTCTTCCATTTTTTGTGAGTCTATTCTTTCGCATCTTTTTTTGACAATCCGCCCCCGAACACTAAAAACAGTTTTGAAAGGATGAACCTATGGTCGCTTTTCTTTTCATTGGCGTCTACCTGATGCCGATCCTTGCGTTTTTTTTCATTGTTTTGTTGCTGACGGCGATCCACAAGATTGTCAAAAATCGTCCTTATCGTAGAGAGATGTACTGGTGTGGCTTGTTTTTTGCTGTCCTCATGTGGACGCTAGCTATGGTGACGATGATGAATGGGGGTCTCTAGCGGATGAGGAGAGACTTGAAGAAAAAGGCGGTCTTCATCGACCGGGACGGAACAATAGGCGGAGGAGATCAGGTTATCCTGCCTGGTCATTTTCAGTTGTTTCCTGGAGTTCAAGCATCGATTGACCAGCTTAAGTGTACCTACCCCTATGTATGTGCCTTTACCAACCAACCAGGCATTTCTCGCGGTGAGGCGCCAATCGAGGCCTTTGAGCGTGAGCTCGCTGGATTCGGATTCGATCGAGCTTATATTTGCCCCCATGCGCCGGCACAAGGTTGTACATGCAGGAAGCCTGCGACAGGCTTGTTGTTGCGTGCAGCGGAAGAGCTGCAGCTGGACTTGTCCCAATGCGTCGTAATCGGCGATCGGTGGACCGACATGCTGGCAGCGCACGAAGCGGGCTGCTTGAAAATTCTTGTGAAGACCGGTTCAGGGACAAACGACTTGGAAAAATGGCAGCGCCAAGCCTACCATGGGAGTTGGGCCGACGTAACGCCGGAATACATAGCAGATGATCTTAATGATGCAGTAGCTTGGCTATTGAAGTAAGGGGAGAACCATGAACTATTTAAGCAGCTTTACTTTGCCGTCCTCGATGGATCGCAATCCGAATGTATATCCCGATGCGGTATTCCGGTCTTTCGCGGGCGAGACGTTGTATTTCGGTCGGATCACGGTTGTGTACGGCAACAATGGCTCCGGCAAATCCAGTCTGCTCAACCTGATGGCCAACAAGCTGGGCCTCGCGGGCGCGGAGCGTATCAAGAGCTACGGACGCACCGATTATGTGCAGCGTTTTCTTCAACATAGCCGCATGCAACTGGGGCTTGAACGCAGTGAAGGCGGGCAGGGCCAGTTGCCGGAAGGCAGCCGCTATATCAAGTCCGAGGATATTCTGTATGAGATCAAGAAGATCCAGCAGCAAGCGGTGCTTCGCGAAGCACTCCTGTTCGAGAACCGGAACAAAGGCATGACGCAGGAGCAGGCGGAGACCCATAGCAACAGCCCGGCATTTGCCAAGCAAATGGGCATCATTCAGTTTTCTCAGGAGAAATATTCCAACGGGGAGACGGCGATGCAGTTTTTTGAGGAACATCTGCACCCGGGCCGACTTTATTTGCTCGACGAGCCGGAGACCTCGCTCTCGCCCGCCAATCAGATCAAGCTTGCGGAGCAGATCAATGAGCTGGCGCGTTTCCTGGACAGTCAATTCATCATCGCGTCCCATTCCCCGTTTATGCTGGGCACGCTCCATGCCAAAATCTACAATCTCGACCGCGCTTCCTTGCAGACGGCAGAGTGGCATGAGCTGGAGAACGTCAGGTTCTTCTATGACTTTTTTAATAAGCGTCGAGCGTTGTTTGAGGACTGACTCTAACGCTCTCATGGCGAGCGTTAGAGCGGCTGTACATGAACGGGGGTGGCGTTTTGACGTACCCGAGTGACGGAGTCGAGCATCGGAGAGGCAGCCAGACTGTCAGTAAAGATGCTGCAGCTTCGCAATCGCGATTAACTGGTCTGTCATATACTTGGCCGAGTAGGTGAATTGTGATTCAACCCAATAGTCAATCATACCCAGCATCGTGTAGACGGCATGATTAACGAAAAGCTCTCGATTAATGTGCGGAGGCATCTGCGGAAACAAGGTATCATAATCCCGCGTATAGATGTTCTTTAATACATCTCCCAGCCTTTCCTGGAAGCCGAGGCTTGAGCTCTTGCATAAAATCGCAAAAACGGTCTCATGTCGATAGATGTAATCGAACACATGAACCGCTGAAGCGGTTAGCTGCTTTACATCAAAGGGCTCTTTGCTGTTGGCATAAGGAGCTCGAAAAGCTTCGGAAAACCCCGTAATCAGTTCCTGAAACACCTCATCGAGTAAATCCTCTTTGAATTGGAAATGCGCATAAAAGGTCGCTCTCGAATATTCGGCGCGGCTCATAATTTCGCTAATGGTAATTTCCCGAAGCTCTTTTTCTTGCAGCAGGCTGATCAACGCTTGCTTCATCGCTTTTTTGGTGCGAAGGACGCCGTTATTCGTGCTCACGACCCTATCATCTCCTGTGGAATGTATAAGTTTCTAGCTTCATTATACATAATGAACTTAAGTGTGAGAAATAACACACTTGCGACTGGCGTGTAAGTGGGACGCGGGCAGGAAGAAGACTATAATTAAAGCGTATACATTAAACAGACAGCTCCGAGGCTGTCGTACTAAGGAGAGAGCGCATGAAGCTGAAAAATAAAGTGACGGTAATTACAGGCGCCGGTTCGGGTATGGGCAAGGCGATGGCCATCCTGTTTGCACAAGAGGGAGCGAAGGTTGTCGTCGCTGATATTAATCAGGCCGCAATCGATGCCGTGGTCTCCGAGATTAAACAAAATGGCGGCGAAGCAACCGGGGTCAAGGTTAACGTGACCAACAAAGAAGAGATTAAAACCATGACCGAAGCGGCTACTAGAACGTATGGCTCGCTGGATGTGCTGGTTAACAATGCCGGCATTATGGATAACTTCACGCCGGTCGGCGACGTAAGCGACGAGCTCTGGGAGCGTGTAATCGGCATCAATCTGACGGGGCCGCTCATGGCATGTCGCGAGGCGATCAACATTATGCTCCAGCAGGACAAGGGGGGCATCATCATCAACAATGCTTCGGTGGGCGGACTGTTCGGAACGCGAGGAGGCGCAGCCTATGTCGCCTCGAAGCATGGTCTGGTCGGGCTGACCAAAAATATAGCCTCCACCTACGGACGCGAAGGCGGGAAAATCCGTGCCAATGCGATTGCTCCTGGAGGGGTAAATACGAACATCCAATCGACGATTACAGAGCCGCATCCGCTCGGGCTGGCCGCTATTGGCGATGCAGGCAGCGCCAAGGTCGCAGAGCCGATCGAAATTGCGCAGGTTGCATTGTTTCTGGCCTCGGATGACTCCAGCTTTGTTAATGGCGATGTCATCAAAGCGGATGGCGGTTGGACTGCCCGTTAAGGGCGATGAGCTTCAAGAAGCCTGTGCTCCCTATAAGATGCACAGGCTTTTTGCCGTTGCTGTCGTTGCCATGGCGGGAGGCGAAGCGCTTGCGAATTTCCGAAAAACTGCCCTTTGCCGTGATAATCATTATCAATTATAATAGAGGGACAGTAATCGGATAAGGGAGCGGACAAGATGAGGCTGGATGAGCATATCATGCTATGGAATCATGCAACGGTGAAGGTGCTCGACATCCGTCGTATCCAGGCAGAGAGGGACAGCTATAGCCATATTCGCAGTCGTATCCTTAGCTATCGACTGCCTGCCAATGCTTATATCTGCTCCAGTCGCGGCAGCGCCACGGTGCGGCTCGACGACGAGACATACCGGATGGATGGTGTCCAGGTGCTCCATGGGCCTGCGGGCGCCCGGCTGCAGCTCATCGTTGAGGACGTCTTTGACTATTGGCTCGTATTGTACAAGGCTTCGCTGTCGCTGCCGCGCACGCGGCGGTGGTTCGGCTTGCTGCCATCGGCCAATCCGTTCCGACAATCCTATAGCTGCAAGCCGCCTTATCCGCTCGTCTTGCAGACGCAGCTGGAGCAGATGCATCTCGACTGGAGCAGCGCCGATCCGATGCTGACGCTGCGAGCGCGCGCCAGATTCTACCAGTTCGTCTGGGAGCTGCTACATCAGCTGGAGCAAGCCGGGGCATCCCTGATGCCGCCCGATCTGCTCGCCCAGGCGGTCCAGTATCTGGAGCTGCACTATCGCCAGCCGCTCTCGCTGGAGCAGCTGGCGGCTACGTTGGGCTGTAGTGTCAGCTATCTGACCAAGCTGTTCCGCAAGCAGCTGCAGACGAGCCCGATGCGCCGTCTGACGGGCATCCGCATGGAGGCGGCGGCTCATCTGCTGCTCACCTCGGAGCGCACGCTGCAGCAGATCGCCGAGCAAGTCGGCTACCCCGATGCGCATACGCTCAGCCGCAGCTTTAAAAAGCATTATGGCTACGCTCCTTCCCGCTACAAGGAGATGGCAAGTGGGCGGAGCGTACCCGAATTGCCCGGTACATTTACCCGATCTGCCCTTCATCCGACCTCCGACGGGTGGTATAGTGTGAGTGAATTTGAAAATCATTCTCACTCAAAGAGACGTGGAGGGGTAAGCTTGTATTCTACAAAAAGATCGGCAACATTAACGGCAGCTACACTGATGTTGGGGGTATCGCTGCTGCTAAGCGCTTGTGCCAGCTCGCCAGCGCCAGGCGGCGCCGAGGCGAACAATACCGGCAACGGCAGTCCATCCGCCAATTCAACCGCAGCGACAAATACGCAGGAAGCAACGACAACGGGGGCGACCCGAACCTATACAAGCAGCGCCTTCGGCAGCATCACGGTGCCGGACAAGCCGGAGCGTATCGTTGACTTGACCGGCAGCGCCATCGGCAATCTGCTGCAGCTCGATATCAAGCCGATTGCCTCGGTCGACTATGGCCTGGTCAACCCGTTCCATGACGGACTGCTCGAGGGGATCGAGAACATCGGCGACGGCAGCAATCTCGAAGCGATCCTGGAGCTGAATCCCGATCTGATCATCGTCTTCAGCTACGTGGGCGACGAGATCTATGAGCAGCTGACGCAGATCGCGCCAACCGTCCGTCTGGAGTACGGCGCACAGAAGCCGTCGGAGCTGCTGCTGGAGTTCGGCAAGATCACCGGCAAGGAACAGGAAGCCGAAGCATGGGTCAAGGCGTGGGACGCCAAGATCGCGGAGGTGAAGCCAGCCGTCCGGGAGGCCGTCGGCGACCGTACGGTAGCGATCATGCAGCCGCATGCCAAAGGCATCTACGCCTGGGGCAACAAGGGCGGCCGCGGCGGCGAGATCATCTATGACGAGTTCGAGCTGACGCCGCCAGCGCTCGTCAAGCAGCATCTGATCGATGGCGAACTGGCAGGCCAGGATTTCTCCCTGGAGCAGCTGCCGGACTATGCGGGGGACATCATCTTCACGAGCATATTCGGGTGGGATGAGGGGGAAGTGAACGGCTCTGCTGTGTACGATAGCGCCATCTGGAAGAGCCTGGACGCGGTCAAAAATGGCCTCGTCTACAATATCGACCCGCAAGGCTACTATTACAACGATCCGATCTCTCTCGATCAACAGCTCGACTTCATCACCGCCAGCTTGTTGGGCGAATAGCTCGAATGCCGCCGCGCAAGATGCGGGGCAGGAAGGGTTCAGACACGCTATGGTGCTCAGACACGCACACGCTGTAACCAAGACGCCTGTTGGCGTCTTTTTGGCTGTAATGGAAGGATGCGCCCGGGTCATCCCGGTCGCAACCGATCGCCAGGTCGGGGACTGGCGCGGGTCCTGCCCGCTTCGCAATCTTGCGCTTATAATCGAACACTTCGCTGCGATAGGGCGGTTTGGAGTATAGTGGTAGGAAGAGAAGAGCGCATATCGCGTACAGGCGCGAGCAGACGCGCTCTCCAGTCAAGGAGGTCTGGCGGATGGGAAGTGTTGTTACCGCTTATTATGAATATGGACAAGAAGAGCTGGATGCGCTCAGGCAGCGGGATGCCACGTTCGGCAACGCTATCGAGCGACTGGGCAAGCTCGAACGTGAGGTGATCCCGGACCTGTTCGCGGCGTTGGTCCATGCGGTGGTAGGCCAGCTCATCTCGTTGCAGGCAGCGCGTACCGTATGGGGACGAATGCAGCGCGAGCTGGGCGAGATCTCAGCCAGACAGTTGGCCAGAGTAAGCGTGGATGAGATCCGCGCTTGCGGGTTGACGATGAAAAAGGCGCAATGCATTCACAGTCTGGCATCCAGGATCGACGCGGGGACATGGGATATCGAGGCGCTCCGCCAGTTGACGGATGACGAGGTGGTGCTGGAGCTGACGAAGCAGGACGGCATCGGACGTTGGACCGCCGAGATGCTGCTCATCCACGGGCTGGCTCGGCGCGACGTGCTCAGCTATGGCGATGCGGCGATCCGGAAGGGGATCATGAGACTGTACGGTCTGACGGAGCTGTCCAAGCTTGAGTTTGAGCAGGTTCGCGCCCGTTTTTCGCCTTATGGCACGATAGCTTCGATCTACTTGTGGGCGCTGGCGCATGAGTAATCGGGCGATGGGAGGGACATCACGGCTCGAAGCCTGCCTGGCTGATGAATAGCTCCTCCTCCGCAAAACAGGTTCGCATGCGATCATAAACGAGACGATACGCGGAAGGCTCATACCACGTCTCCAGCCCTAGCTCCTCGTACCGCGCTTGCATGCCAAGGCTGCGCGAGCGTCTGCCGCCGCTGCCGTCGCCCATAAAGTAGTCGTCGATGCATACTCGGCTGACCAAGGGACGCAGCAGCTCAGGGAACTGCTCGCTGCTCGGCAGGATGGGAGCGATCGCGACCTGGGCATCGATACCCGCAGCCGCGAGCGAGCGGAGCGTGCCGAGTCTGGCCGCGATCGGCGGCGCAGACGGCGTGAACTGTTTGCGAATGTCCTCGCGGTCGGTCTCGATCGTCATACTGACGCGGACCCGGTCGCCGAGCGCCTGCAGCAGCTCGATATCCCGGGTGACGAGCGGACTCCGTGTCTGGACGAGCAGGAAATCGGGCGGCTCCTCGATCATCGCGCGCAGCAGAGACTGCGTCACCTGCGCTTCGTATTCGATCGGCTGGTAAGGGTCCGTGCTGGAGGACATGAAGATCGTCACCGGACCTTTGGCCTTACTTCGTCGCAGCTCCTTGCGGAGCAGGGCAGCCGCCTCCTGCTTGATATCCACCCAACTGCCCCACTCCGCGCCGCGGAAGGTCGCGACCGGCATCTGCCGCACATAGCAGTAGGAGCAGGCGAAGCTGCAGCCGCTGTAAGGGTTGAGCGAGTGGCTGTAGCCGGACAGGAAGCCGGTGCCCTTATTCAGCAGCGTCTTGGGTGTCTTGTACGTATAATCGATTTTCATCTCCGTATGGCCTCCCATCTAGCCCATCTAGCCAACTGTGCTCAGTCTCATCCAACTGCGCTCGGTCTGTGGTGCGCCCGCAGCGTCATACATGGGCGCTCGCCCGTCGAGCGGCAGCCGTCTGCTCCAGCTCCAGCAGCCTCGTCTTCATTGGCATGCCGCCGCGATAGCCGGTCAGAGCGCCGCTCTTGCCGACGACGCGATGGCAGGGCACTGCGATCAGGATCGGATTGGCCCCGATCGCGGCGCCTACTGCACGCACCGCAGCAGGTCTGCCGATCTGCGCGGCGATCTCCGAGTAGGAGCGGGTCTCGCCATATGGGATCGTCTGCAACGCCTGCCACACCGCCTCCTGGAACGGCGTCCCCCGGTAGTAGAGAGGCATGTCGAAGCGCTCCGGCTCGCCTTGGATGTAGCGGTCGAGTACCTCCGAATAAGGCTGCAAGCGCGCATCGTCGCGGATCAGGTCGTACTCCGGCAGTCTCCGGCTAGCCCAGGCTGCCAGCTCCTCGTAAGACTCGCCGAGCGAGCCGACAAAGCATAAGCCCTCCTCGGTGGCTGCGAGATGCAGCCGCCATTGCGTGTTCGTCAGCACAGACCAGTAGAGCAGGCCGCGGATTTGGGGTGCAATTTTCATATTATATGTCCTCCTCGACTTGTGTTTTGTGATGTTTGCGATAGGCGTCGGGCGTCAGCCCGGTCATTTTCTTGAATAGCGTAATGAAATACGGGGGATTCGTCAGTCCGACTGCAGCACCGATCTCGGAGACCGGAGCGTCCGATTGCAGCAATGCCAGCTTGGCATGGTGGATGCGTGTGCGTTGCAGATACGATGTCGGCGTTTCGCCTTTTATTTTTTTGAAGGTGCGATGGAGATGGTACGGCGTGCCATGACTGAGGTGAGCGAGCGTGTTCAGCGATAGCGCCTCGTCGTAATGGAGATCGATATAGTCGGTGACGATGGCGATCCATTCCTCGCTCGGCAGGCGCTGCCCGGTCGGCTTGCATCGCTTGCAGGGACGGTAGCGGGCGAATATCGCTTGCTCGGCTTGCTCGAAAGCGCCGATGTTGTCGCGTCGGGGCAGTCTGGACTTGCAGGAGGGGCGGCAGAAGATGCGCGTCGTCTTCACCGCATACCAAAACTGTCCGTCATAGCTGGCGTCGTTGCTCGCGATTGCTTCCCATTGCTCGTCGGTTACAGGCGTGGGCTTGATCTCATTGCCCTTGTCCTGGTCGGCATGCCCGATTGGGTATTTATTGTGGTCAGGCTTCACTTGAATGCACCTCCAACAATAGTATAACCTGAAGTAGCCGGAATAGGATGAAAGATAGACTTTAAGAGCAAGATAACAAAATCAAGACAGGTTGAAAAGGTTGACGCTGCCCCTGTGTGGCCCAAACCGACGCGAAAAGGAGATGCAATGGACCGTACACACGATCTGTCTTCGTTTAACCTGATGCGCTTGCTTTCCGAAGCGGATCTGATCACCATGGATGCCCTAACGACCATCACGACCTACCCGAAAGCCGTATTCATCCAGACGCCAGACACTTTCGTGGAGGAGCTGTTCTTCATCAAGCGCGGCAAGGTGCGATTGTATCAACTGAATGGGGACGGGAAGCAGCTAACCTTGGATATTCTGAGCGAGGGCAATATATTTGGCGAGCTGGGGAGCATTTCCCTGGGGACTCGTGAGCTGTTCATCGAGACGCTGGAGGAGAGCGACCTGTGCGTGATGGACAAGGCAAGATTTGACCAATACCTGCTCGACCATCCGCAGTTCATGTTGAATATGCTGCAGGCGATGAGTGAGCGGCTGTCGGACTTGAGTCTTCGCATCCAAAGCCTGAGCCTGGGCAGCCTGCACCAGAAAGTAATGACGGCGTTGCTTAAGCTCGCGGAACGTTTCGGCATCGAGGACGATGAAGACGGCTATGCGACCGTCAAGCTGTCGATCTCTCAGCAAGAAATCGCGCATCTGGTCGGTGTGTCAAGGGAAGCCGTGGCATTGACTTTAAAGGAATTGGTCGCCTACGGCCAACTGCGAACCGGCTTCCGCACAGTAGCTTTGCACCGAAGTCTGGTCGAACATCAATAGCGCCAATTACCCGTTCGCCATGCAACTTGTTAACCGGATTACATCTTCACAGCTCTCGACTCGGGTAGGATAAAAAGGCATGTTGAAACGATCCGAGGAGGGCTACAGCCAATGAACGAGAGTAAACCTATCATCCCTGAAGAAATCCGTCTTCGGAAGGGGGCGCGTACAGGGAAGGAGCTGACTCCTGACGTGCTGGACTACCTGAACAGCGGCACGATCGAAAGCGTCAACCTGACCGAGTGGCTCGCTGTTGACCATATGAGGCTGTTGGAGCAGGTGACGAGTGAGCTGGCTCTGCAGGAGCAGGGGGCTCGCATGCTGCTGGCGCTGGAGACAGCTCATGGACAATCCACAATGAAAACGATCGCAGCGATTGCAAAGCAATGGCTGATCGTGATCGGAGCGATGCGACATTCGGACGGGGAGCGACTGCTTGCGCGTCTGGCCGCTCATCCGTCGGACAGCGTGCGCTGCTGGGCGGCATTCGCGACCGCTCTGTCGCATGAGACGCTGGAGGACAAGCTGTCCCATAGCCGTCCCTATGCGGCGGACCGCCACTTCGGCGTACGGGAGATCGCGTGGATGGCGGTGCGGGACGCGATCGCCGCTGACGCGCAGGCGGCGATTCGACTGCTGACCCCTTGGGTGGAAGAGGCCGATGCCAATCTCCGACGATTCGCCGTCGAAGCGACGCGGCCGCGGGGCGTCTGGGCCAGGCATATCACCGAGCTGAAGGCGCATCCCGAATGGGCGATGCCGCTGCTCGAGCCGCTCAAGGCCGACCCTTCGAAGTATGTGCAGGATTCGGTGGGGAACTGGCTCAACGAC
>Ga0160452_100686_pt1 | contig 16883 bp, 13 predicted proteins | sample HID1971I_E6MG_FD_108230 | JGI IMG/M metagenome (GOLD analysis project Ga0160452, IMG submission 108230) | Enriched millipede-associated microbial communities from UW Madison campus, WI, USA - HID1971I_E6 MG | ecosystem: Host-associated > Arthropoda: Insects > Digestive system > Unclassified ...
AAGCCGGACTGATATAATGCAAGCTGTAAGCGTCGTCACTCACTAACAAGGAATGGAGCGGGTACCTATGAAAGCAGCAGTAATCTATGGAGCCAAGGATGTGCGGATCGAGGATATCCAGGAGCCGGCGATCAAGCCGGGGTATGTCAAAGTAAAAGTCGCCTGGGCGGGCATCTGCGGCAGCGACCTGCACGCCTACCATCACGGCATGGGCATCTCGATGACGCCGCATCCGGTCAGCAAACGTCAGGTCCCGCTGACGCTCGGTCACGAGTTCGCAGGCACGATCGTCGAGGCAGGGGAGGGCGTGGCAGATCTGGCCCCGGGCGATCGTGTGGCGATTGAGCCGCTAATCTACGCCGACAACGATTATTATGCGAAGCTTGGCAAATACAATCTGTCGAATACGTTTGGCTTCCTCGGCTTGAACGATGACGGCGGCTTCGCCGAATATGCGGTCGTGCGCGCAACCCAGGCGCATAAGCTGCCGGATGCGGTCTCGCTGGAGGAAGGAGCGCTCGTCGAGCCGACAGCCGTAACGCTGCAGGCGGTCAAGTCGAGCGACCTGAAGGCTGGCCAGTCGGTGATCGTGTTCGGAGCGGGGCCGATCGGACTGCTAACGATCATCTGTGCCAAGGCAGCTGGCGCGTCGGATGTCGTCGCGGTCGACATCTCGCCTGAGCGACTGGCGAAAGCCCGCGAGGCCTGAGCCAGCCTGACGATCAACAGCGCCGAAGCCAAGGTCGAGGACCAGGTATTCGCACAGTTCCCCAATGGCGTCGATGTCGCTTATGAGGCGGCAGGCGTACAGGCAACCTTCAGCAGCGCGCTCAACGTGCTCAAGAAGGGCGGCCAATTGATGGTCATCGCAGCCTATGGACAGCCTGTCACGCTGGATGTGAACCAGCTGCTGATCGGCGAGCTCAAAGTTACCGCATCGCTTGCTTATCGTCACGTCTTCCCTGAGGTCATCGCGATGATCGCTTCCGGACGACTTAATGTCGAGCCTGTCATCACCAAGAAGATCGAGCTGCCTCAGCTGGTCGAGGATGGGCTGGAGCTGTTGTTGCGCGACAAGAGCCAGGCCAAAATTTTGGTCGAGCTATAAGAGAGGCGCATCAAGATAGATGGTTGTGAAACCAGGGGAAACCCTGGTTTTTTGTTAATTTAAAGGATTTGAAGACGTCGTAACCGTGAATCTAGCTGAGTTATACGTTATATACCCGAGTGCTCCAACGAAAGTTTCTTGCGGTACGACGCTGATCTGCGCCCCCGACAGTGCTTCAACGAAACTTTCTTTCGTTACGTGCCCGAATGACGTCCTCGTTTACGCTCCAATGAAACTGCCTTCTCACCCGAGCTGCTTTTTTAGTTTATTCCAACTAAAATGAATGATCCATTTTAATTGACTGAATAACTAAAACATGATAGTTTTATCATGTAGGAAAGGGTTTTCATTTTGGTATTAGGTTTTTCATATTTATTCCAAGCTTTTATAATTACATAGTTGGAGGGTTCGCGATGTCATCCAATCCGAGGCATTCCCGTACAGATCAAGAGAACCTACCGTCTACCGTCGAGCAATGGGACTATATCGAGCTGTCGCTGGAGGGGACACGAGAAGGAAACCCGTTCGCGGAGGTGACGCTGTCTGCCCAGTTTGTCTCCGATGTCGGGGATCAGGTCGAGGCTTCCGGCTTTTACGATGGGGAGGGCATCTACCGCATCCGCTTCATGCCAGGAGCTCCAGGCGCGTGGCATTATCGGACGCGCAGCAGCGATAGCGAGCTGGACGGGATCGAGGGAGCCTTTACTTGCTTGCCTGCGACAGGGGACAACCATGGCCCCGTGCGAGTGCAGCATCAATATCACTTTGCTTATGCGGACGGCACGCCGTATCGCCCGATCGGCACGACCTGCTATGCATGGACGCATCAGGAGGAGGCGCTGCAGGAGGCTACACTGGCGACACTCCAGGATGGTCCGTTCAACAAGATGCGGATGTGCGTATTTCCGAAGTGGTATCAATACAATACGAATGAGCCGCCCTATCACGCCTTCGAGGGGACGATGGAGGAGGGCTGGGATTATGAGCGCTTCAACCCGCTTTTCTTCCGCCACCTGGAGCAGCGGATCGCCGATCTGCAGGCGCTTGGCATCGAGGCCGATCTGATCCTCTTCCATCCGTATGACCGTTGGGGCTACGACAAGATGTCCGCCGAGACGGACGACCGCTACTTGCGGTATATTACGGCGCGTCTGAGCGCTTTTCGCAATGTGTGGTGGTCGCTGGCCAATGAATACGATCTGATGCGCGCCAAGACGACGGACGATTGGGAGCGCTTCGCTGAGATCGTCACCGGCAATGATCCATATGACCATCTGATCTCGATTCATAATTGCATCCCGTTCTATGACTATACCCGCCCATGGATTACCCACTGCAGCGTCCAGCGCGTCGATGCGTACCGGACAGCCGAGAATACGGACCAGTGGCGTCAGCAGTGGCAAAAGCCGATCGTCATCGACGAATGCGCTTATGAAGGCAATATCGACTGGGGCTGGGGCAACATTACCGGCGAGGAGATGGTGCGTCGTTTCTGGGAGGGTGCGGTGCGCGGCGGTTATGTCGGACATGGCGAGACGTACCTGCATCCGCAGGACATCCTCTGGTGGTCCAAGGGCGGGCAGCTGCGCGGCAGCAGCCCGGCGCGAATCGGCTTCCTTCGCATGATGCTGGAGGAAGGGCCGGAGCAGGGGCTGAACCCGCTGCCGTCCGATTGGGATGTGCCCAGAGCGGGGATCGAAGGGGAGTACTACTTGTATTACTTTGGCTTCAACCAACCGAGCTACCGTCATTTCAAGTTGGAGCCTGGCACTCGCTATCAGGTCGATGTGATCGATACGTGGGAGATGACGGTGCAGACACTCGAGGAGACGTACGAGGGGAATTTCCGCATTGATCTTCCTGGCAAGCAATATATGGCTGTTCGATTGCGCAAGGCGTAATATAGTTAAGGACCGTTTTGTCGGCTGACGCTGATGAGCCGGTCTTTTTTTCATCGTCTTATTTCATAGCTTTATCCACCTAAGCCGAGAATACTCCCGTCTTCTATAAGCGGGAGATGAATCGGTGGTTTTTTTGTTCTAACACGAACGTATGTGCTATAATTGGGGATATAGACATTCAAATAAGGAGGCTGGTTCGTCCATGCTTAGACATAAAGCGTTCAAGTTCCGCCGCAGATCAAGGAAGTTCCGGCCTTCGTGCCAACGAGCCAAACCTGTCATCTGTGCGGGGTCATCCATCCGGAGGTCCGGGATCTCGGTGTGCGAGCATGGGAATGCTCCGCCTGTCAGACCCGACATGATCGAGATGGTAATGCCGCGAAAAATATAAAGGTGATGGCCATCTGATTCGGCATCTTCCATGAACTATGGGAACCACAGGGATCGCTTGGATCACTTTGCTCCAGAAGGTGCAATTACCCAAGAATCCCCCACCTCAGCCGTTGCGGCAGGTGGCGGGAGTGTTCAATGTATAGTTGCCATGCCCAGCTTGAATTGTTCATTTGGCGGCATTGTCATGACGCTCGAACCACACGAGCTGCTGTTGCAACGGCGGAGTGGTTGGAATAATCGTTAATTGTCGGCCGAGATCCCTCTCGGTCTTTTTCCACATCTCATTAGCGTTTAAGGGGACCAGCCCGAGGCCTAAGGGGAAGACGCCGAATCGGATACGTTGGAGAGAGACTAGCTCGGAAGAGCTTTTTTCTTTGTTATTTAAGTTTACTTGTGTTAATATATTTACTGGAGTTGATAATATGACAAAGGTAAATCATACATTGCGCGAGATTAAAAAAGCCAAAACCAAGCTTTCGCTTTACACGGCTGCCCTTGAACTAATGCAAGACAAAATGTTCCATGAAGTGATGCTGGAGCAGATTTGTCGGGAGGCCGAGGTGTCCAAGGTGACCTTTTTCAAGTTTTTCCCGCAAAAGGAAGACATGCTCGTCTATTTCATGCGCATCTGGTTGACGAAGCGGATCATCGAGATCGAAGAGCGCGGACTGACGGGCTTCGATACGGTGCGCCTGCTGCTGCGCGCCGTTGCGGAGCAAGCGGAGCAGATGCCAGGCATGATGCCGAGTCTGATCGCTTTTCTGTCGCAGATGAAGATGCATCCGCGGATGCCTGAGCTGAGCGAGGCCGAGGTGGAGCTGCTGTTCCCCGGGCAGGAGGCCCAAGGCAGACGTTCGCCCAATATGCATGAGCTGTTCCTGCAAGCGATGCAGGAGGCGCAGCAGGAGGAGCAGCTCAGACCTTATATGGTCCCCGAGGATGCGGCCAAGCTGTTATTCACGATCTTCTATGGCGGCTATCTCACTGCACAGCAATACAACGCTCGAGATATTCTCGGTTACTATGAGCTGCATCTGCGATGGCTAGAGCAGCCGCAGGAGGTTGAACAGGGATGAAAACAATTTATACCGGGCGTTATACGGCCCGTGTGGAGGGCCCTTTTGTCGTGTTTGTTATCGGGGTGCGCATCAACAAGCTGCTGGCGATGCCGAAGTGGCTGCCGGTCGTCCAGGCGATGGGACCGATGATGCGGGAGCTGTACGCCAATCCTGAGCTGGGCTTCCTTCATACAGAGATGAGCTTCCATCTGCGCGGGGTCACGATGATCCAGTATTGGCGGTCCATGGAGCACTTGGAGCATTATGCGCGGCAAGGCGGACTGCATCTGGCGGCATGGCGCGCATTCAACCAGAAAGTCGGATCGAATCCTGCTGTCGGGATCTTCCATGAGACGTATCTCGTGCCAGCGGGCAACTACGAGGCCGTATACAATCATATGCCGGCCTACGGCCTCGCCCGAGCCGGCGAGCATGAGCCGGTATCGGCGCGCACCGACTCGGCACGTCAGCGGCTGGACGCGAACGCTTCTCCCGAAGAGGAGCTAATGAGGTAGGTCCGTTGTTCAATAATAGATGGAAGGAAGTGTTCAGATGAGCAGTGCCAAGCACTTCGTCTCTGCTGCTGCGATCGTCCTGAATGAGCGAAAGGAGCTGCTATTAATCCGAGGACCGCAGCGTGGCTGGGAGATGCCCGGCGGCGTCGTCGAGGAGGGAGAAGCAATCAGTCAGGCGGCGATTCGCGAGACAAAGGAGGAGTCCGGCGTCGATATCGAGATCGTACGCTTTTGCGGCATCTTTCAAAACGTGCAGGCCTCCATCTGCAATACGCTATTCCTCGCCAAGCCGGTAGGCGGCTCGCCGATCCCGACGAGCGAAAGTCTGGAAAGCGGCTATTTCGCGATTGAGCAAGCGTTGGAGATGGTGACCTTCCTCAACTTCAGGCAGCGGATCGAGGCCTGTCTGCAAGTCGGCGAGACGCCGTTTTATGTGGAGTTCTAGCGAATCATTGCCGTCCAATGGAAAAGGCCAACTTAACAAATCGTAACCGATCTTTAAAATCTATTATGTAATCTGCTTTCGCAAACAGCTATAATGGTAGAAACTTGGAATTTCTATCGGAGGCGATCCCTTGCAAACACTAACGTTAAAAGCTCCGTCGCAAGCCTTTGCGGACTTCAGCCGGAAGGCGGCGGCCGAGGGCGCTGTGCTGCTCCTCAATGAAAGCTATGTGCTGCCGATCCAGCCAAATGAACGGGTGGCCGTGTTCGGCCGCTCCCAGATCGACTACTATCGCAGCGGCACAGGGTCCGGCGGCAGCGTCAATGTACCATATACGACGAATCTGTTGAACGGCTTGCGCAGCAAGCCCAGCCTCCACGTCGACGAACAACTCGCTGCTGTCTATGAAGCGTGGATCAAGGAGCATCCGTTCGACAACGGCGGCGGAGGCTGGGCGGCAGAGCCATGGCATCAACAGGAGATGCCGCTGGACGAAGTCATAGTACGTGATGCAGCGGAGCGCGCGGACAAGGCGATCGTCGTCATCGGGCGCACAGCCGGAGAGGACCAGGACAATGCGGGCAAGCCAGGCAGCTACTTGCTGACCGAGGCAGAGCTGGCGATGCTGCAGGCCGTCACCGGCAGCTTTCGGCAGACGATCGTCGTCCTCAACGTATCCAACATTATCGACATGAGCTGGGTGGCAGATGCGAGCCACGTCCACCCGATCCAGGCGGTTATCTACGCGTGGCAGGGCGGTATGGAGGGCGGCAATGCGATCGCCGATCTGCTGGCGGGCGATGCCACCCCGAGCGGCAAGCTGACGGATACGATTGCCTATGCGCTGGAGGATTATCCGGCCTCGGGCAATTATGGCAGCGAGACGCGTAATGTGTACCAGGAGGATATCTACGTCGGCTACCGGTACTTCGAGACGTTCTGCCCGGACAAGGTGCAGTATCCATTCGGCTACGGGCTGTCGTACACCTCGTTCGTCATCGAGCCGGAGGAGGCGCGCGTCATCCGGGAGGACGGCCAGGAGCTGATCGAGATCGGGGCGGCGGTCACGAATACAGGCGATACCTATTCCGGCAAGGAAGTCGTACAGGTGTACGTCGAAGCGCCGCAAGGCCAGCTGGGCAAGCCGGCTCGTTCGCTTGCGGGCTTCGCCAAGACGCGCGAGCTGCAGCCCGGCGAGTCGCAGCGGGTGACGGTGCGATTCCCGGTGGCGTCGCTCGCGTCCTACGACGATGGCGGGTATACCGGCCATCGCTCTGCCTATGTGCTCGAGGCGGGTGTGTACCGGCTATATGTCGGCAACAGCGTCCGCGCAGCGGCGCATGTAGCAGTGGAGGGCCAGGAAGGGTATGAGCTGACAGCGCTGCAGGTGGTTCAGCAGCTGGACGAAGCGCTGGCGCCGATCGAGGCGTTCACGCGCATCGTGCCAGGGGCGCGCCGCGAGGACGGCACGTATGAGCTGACCTATGCCCAGGTGCCTTTGCGACAGGTGTCGATGCCCGATCGGATCCGCGCCGGGATGCCGCAGGAACTCGCGCCGACCGGAGATCGGGGTTACAAGCTCCAGGATGTGCGAGAGGGCCGGACGACGCTGGAGAGCTTCGTCGCTCAGCTCGGCGATGAGGATCTGGCTGCGCTCGTGCGCGGCGAGGGGATGAGCAGTCCGCTCGTGACGCCAGGCACGGCTTCGGCGTTCGGCGGCGTGACGGAGCAGCTGCAATACTATGGCGTGCCGATCGCCTGTACAGCCGACGGCCCGTCAGGCATCCGGATGGACAGCGGACACCTCGCGACTCAGGTGCCGATCGGCACGCTGCTGGCCGCGAGCTGGGATGTCGAGCTGATCGAGGCGCTCTATGTGATGGAAGGCCAGGAGCTGCTCGACTGCCAGATCGACGCGCTGCTCGGTCCGGGCATGAACATCCGTCGCCATCCGCTGAATGGGCGCAACTTCGAGTATTTCTCCGAGGACCCGCTGATCACCGGCGTGATGGCGAGCGCTTCGGTGCGCGGCATTATGCGAGGAGGATCCAATGCGACGCTCAAGCACTACGCCTGTAACAACCAGGAGCATCAGCGCCACTTCGTCGATGCCGTCGTCTCGGAGCGGGCGGTGCGGGAGATCTACCTGAAGGGCTTCGAGCTCGCGGTCAAGGACGGCGGCGCCAACTGCATCATGACGGCTTACAACCCGATCAACGGCCATTGGTCGGCCTCCAACTATGATCTGAACACGACGATCCTGCGCGGCGAATGGGGCTTCACCGGCATCGTCATGACGGACTGGTGGGCCAAAATGAATGATCCGGTGCTCGGCGGTCAGCATGATGAGCGGAACACGGCAGCGATGGTGCGGGCTCAGAACGATCTGTACATGGTCGTACAAAATTACGGCGCCCAATTCAACGTCATGGACGACAACACGATCGCCGGACTGGCGAGCGGGGCGGTCACACGGGCCGAGCTGCAGCGCGCGGCGATGAACATCTGTCGCTTCATCCTGGCGGCGCCGGTATCCGCTCGCGAGCCGCGCACCGAGGAGTCTGCGCCGCTGTTCAAGGCGGCCAAGACGGTGGACGCCGCAGCGGTAGCCGATGCGCAGACTTTGGCGGACGAAGGGCAAGTGCGACCAACCACGTCGGCGCCTGTGTACGTGCAGGTGGACGAAGCCGGGACGTATCGGATCGTCGTCAAGGTGATGTCGGCAGGACTCCGATGGGCGCAATGCGCGTGCAATGTATATCTGAACGGCGAGCTGCTGACGACCGTCCAGACGAGCGGCACCGAAGGTCGCTGGATCCAGCAGCGCCTCGGCAAGGTCAGCCTAGAGCCGGGTCTCTACGAGCTGCGGCTCGACGTAGTCAAGCCGGGACTGGAGCTCGAATGGATCGCGTTCAAGGCGCAAGGATAAGCAAGGATGTTCAAGGCCCGGGGCGCAGCCTCGGGCTTTGTTACCTCTGAATGCAAAGTATAGTCGGAATAGTGAATGGGAGGCGGTACCAGGCGGCAGTATAATTGGTGTATATGTAATGGAGAGAGGGAACCTGATATGAGGAAACCGATGATCGGCGTATTGCCGTTATATGACGCTGCCAGAGACAGCTACTGGATGCTGCCGGGCTATATGCATGCGATCGAGGCGGCCGGGGGGATCCCGGTCATGCTGCCGATGGCGTCGGATGCAGCGGATATCGCCAGACTGGCCGATACCTTCGACGGCTTGCTGTTCACGGGCGGTCACGATGTCGATCCCCATCTGTATGGCGAAGCGGCTGACTCTGCATGCGGGGAGCGGTGCGAGGCGAGGGACCGGCTGGAGCATGCCCTCTTCGAGCATGTGATGACCCGCGACATCCCGGCGCTGGGCATCTGCCGGGGACTGCAGCTCTTCAATGTGCTGCTCGGCGGGACGCTCTATCAGGATCTCCCGTCTCAGCGCGAGAGCGCGATCGGCCATCGGCAGACGCCGCCTTATGATCGACCGGTGCATGAGGTGGAGCTGTGCGCGGAGGGGCTGCTCTCTGGCGTCCTGGGCCGGACCAGACTTGCCGTCAACAGCTATCACCATCAGGGCATCAAGGAGCTGGCGCCGCGTCTGCGAGCGGCAGCGGTTGCCGACGACGGACTGATCGAAGCGGTCGAGCTGCCGGGCCATCGCTGTCTGTTCGCCGTCCAGTGGCACCCGGAGTTCAGCTATGCGACCGATCCGGCTAGTCTGGCGTTGTTTCGCTACTTCATCACTGTCTGTTCCAAAACTTATGGAGCTTATGATTGATCATGGCATCTTGCCAGACCAATGAATGATCGCAGCCATACAGGCGCTGCGGTCTTTTTTTCTTGAAATCTGTATAAATGCATAAGAAATTATAGATTTCTCTGCTATGGACGAGCGGCTATTCCTTCTACAATGAACCTATCGTTTAAACGGTTGGCACAGGAGGAATGATAATTATGTTCGCTGCATCAAAACCTAAGCGGAGCTCGCGGGCTCTCAATCTCAGCACGATCAAGGATGGCTATTGGGGATATCTGTTCATCTCTCCTTGGTTGATCGGCTTGCTGGCGCTCACCTTGTGGCCCATGCTGCAATCCATCTATCTGTCGCTGACCAACTACCATCTGCTGGAGTCGCCGCACTGGATCGGACTCGGCAACTACCAGGAGATCCTGATGGAGGACAAGACGTTCATACAGGCGCTGAAGGTGACGTTTACGTACGTCCTCTTCTCGGTTCCGCTCAAGCTCGCTTTCGCGCTGCTCGTGGCGATGCTGCTGTTCCAGTCAATCCGCGGCATGTCGATGTTCCGGGCGATCTTCTATCTGCCCTCGCTGATCGGCGGCAGCGTCGCGATCGCTGCGATCTGGCGCAATCTGTTCGGTCTCGACGGCGCGATCAATCGGGTGTTGTCCTGGTTCGGCGTCATCCCGGTAGACTGGATCAACCAGCCGAGCACCGCATTGTCCACGCTGATCGCGCTCTCGATCTGGCAGTTCGGCTCAGCGATGGTCATCTTCCTGGCGGGGCTCAAGCAGATTCCGCGCGATTTGTACGAGGCGGCCTCGGTCGATGGCGCGGGCAAGGTGCGGATCTTCTTCAAGATGACGCTGCCGCTGCTGACGCCGATGATCCTGTTCAATCTGATCATGCAGACGATCAACAGCTTCCAGATGTTCACCCAAGCCTTCGTCGTCACCAAGGGCGGGCCGATCGATTCGACGCTCGTCTACGCGTTGTACCTGTATGAGAAGGCGTTCGTATTCTTTGACATGGGCTATGCGAGCGCGTTGGCCTGGATCTTGCTGCTCCTGATCGCAGCGCTGACGGTGCTGTTGTTTGCGACCTCGAGACGGTGGGTGCATTATGAAAACTAGCGGCAAAGCTTACGGTCAAGAGAGGAGTTTGGGAGCGATGCGTGGAATTTCAATGAACGAGAAAATACAGCTCGGCTGGCGCTACCTGGTGCTTGCCCTCGGAAGTCTGCTTATGATCTATCCGATTCTGTGGCTGGCGGGCAGCTCGGTCAAGGCCAACGATGCGATGACGAGCATGCAATTGTTTCCCGAGACCTGGCGCTGGGCGAACTTTTCCGACGGCTGGCAGGCGATCCCAGGCTTTACGTTTGGCCACTTTTTCTTTAATTCCTTCTTTATCGCCGGCGTGTCCGTGATCGGCACGGTGCTGTCGAGCGCGATTGTCGCCTTCGGGTTTGCGCGGATTGTGTTCCCGCTGCGCTCGTTCTGGTTTGCGATTCTCATGCTGACGCTTATGCTGCCGACGCAGGTGACGCTGGTGCCGCAATACATTTTGTTCCAATCGTTTGACTGGATCGGCACGTCGCTGCCGATTATCGTGCCGCACTTTTTGGCGGTCAGCCCATTCTTCGTCTTCCTGCTCATCCAGTTCATCCGAGGCATCCCCAGAGACCTCGACGAATCGGCCAAGATCGACGGCTGCTCGATGGTCGGCATCGCCTTCCGGATCGTCTTGCCGCTTTGCGTGCCCGCGCTGGTGACGACGGCGCTGTTCTGCTTCATCTGGACATGGGACGACTTCCTGGCCCAGATGCTGTACTTGACCGATACGGCCAAGTATACGGTGCCGCTGGCGCTGCGGCTGTTCCTCGACAACTCCTCGGCGGTCACCTGGGGCGCGATGTACGCGATGGCGCTGTTGTCGATTGTCCCTTGCTTTTTGCTCTTTGCCTTTGCCCAGAGATACTTCGTCGAAGGAATTGCTACCACGGGAATCAAGTAAGGCAGGAGGCTGCGATGAAAAATCCGTTCAAAAAATATTCCTTGCCGGTGACGCTCTTCATCTCTTTCATCGCGATATCCGCTGTCCTGATCACGCTGCTCGGCGCGACCAGCTACTATATTACTACCCGAGAGGTCGTCGATGAGACGATCTCTTCCCGCGTTCTGTTGCTCGGCGAGATTAACAAGCAGATCGATTATCAGTTGCAGGCGATCGAGTACGACGCGCTCGTCGTCGCGAGCAACCCGACGATCCGGCAGTATCTGGAGGAGCCGGAGCAGTCCTTTGACCGGATCCGCCAGAATGACGAAGTGACGGACCTGCTGAGCCGCTACAGCTATGTGAAGCATGCGATCCACTCCGTCCAGCTGTATGCCAACAACAGCACCGGCAATGTCTACCGCGGCGCCAACGGCATCTTCTCCCGCGCCTTCATCGACCACTCGCCGACCTATCCCGAGATCGAGCATACGGATGCGGCCTGGCTCGGCACGCATGCGCTGGAGGTCGGCGACTATCTGTCGATGCCAGAGCCGGTCATCTCTTATTATCGCAAGGTATGGTCGGCCTCGGGCAAGGAGCTGGGCATCCTCGTCTTCAATATGAAGCTCGCCTCGATGAACGAGCTGATCTCCGCCGAAGCGGTCGACGGCAGCCGCTATGTCGTCGATGCCAGCCAGCGGCTGATCGTCGAGGCCCACCCTGCGGACGCTGCGGCGCCGGACTATGAGTCGATCCGGGGCGATCTGACGACGACGCTGCAGGACCGGTCGGTTGACCATCAAGTGGCCGCGCATGAGGATGGCAAGCAGCTGCTCATCTGGCGCGAGCAGCCGCGCACGCAGTGGGTGGTCGTGGATCGCATCCCGTGGGATCGCATCACCGAGGGCAGCCGCCAGATCCAGCAGACGATCGTGCTCACGATCGTGCTGTGCGTGCTGCTGGCGATCGGCATGTCCTGGCTGCTGTCCGGACAGTTCGCTGTCCCGATCCGCCGACTCGTGCGCGTCATGGCCAAGCTGAAGGGCGGCAAGATGGACAGCCGGGTCGCCAATGAATACGAGAATGAATTCGGCTATCTGAATCAGCACTTCAACACGATGGCGGACGAGATCGAGGATCTGATTCGGCAAGTGAATGCCGAAAATCAGCAGAAGCGGGAGGCCGAGCTGAAAGTGCTGCAGGAGCAGATGAATCCGCATTTCCTCTACAATACGCTCGACACGATGAACTGGCATGCGATCTCGATCGGCGCGACCGAGATCAGTCATATGCTCTCGCTGCTCGGCAAGATGATGCGCATCGGGCTCTCCAGCGGCAAGGCATTCATCACAGTAGCGGCGGAGGCCGAGCATCTGAGCTGCTATGTCGAGCTGCAGAAGATCCGCTGTAAGGGGCGCATCGACTTTCGGATCGACATCGACGAGTCGCTGCAGCCGTATGCGATCCCGAAGATTACGCTGCAGCCGCTGGTGGAGAATGCGATCATCCACGGCTTCCACTCGCGGCGTGAGGGGCGCATCGTCATCACCGGGCGGCAGCAGGGCGAGCTGATGAAGCTGTCGGTGCAGGACAACGGCTACGGCTTCTCGCCCGACAACCGCCGCGCCTCCTCGTCGCAGCATGGCCTGCACAATGTGCGCGAGCGGATACGGCTCTATTATGGCCCGCAGTACGGGATCGATATCCAGAGCGAGCCGAACGTATCGACCGTCGTGACGCTAACCCTCCCGCTCGTCCGGGAGTCGGGCGACGACAGACGTCTACAGGAAAGTGAGGAGAGCGACCATGATTAAGGCGATCATCATCGATGATGACCTGACGACGCTGGACGGACTGAGCGCAGCGGTGCCGTGGCAGCGGTACCATATCGAGCTGTGCGGGACGGCCTGCAACGGGCGGGAGGGACTGGAGCTGATCAAACGCCATGCGCCGCAGCTCATCCTCACCGACATCTACATGCCGGTCATGGACGGCATCGAGATGCTGAGGCAGCTGCGAGCGGACGGCAATGAGGTGGAGGTTATCATCCTGAGCGGCTACGAGGACTTCAAGTATGCACAGTCCGCTGTCAAGCTGCGTGTCGCCGATTATCTGTCCAAGCCGGCCTCGCTGATGGAGATCGAGGCGGTGCTGGCCTCCGTCTCCGCCCGCATCAAGGCGGATCAACAGGACGCCGAGGCCGAGCAGGAGCTGCGCGAGCTATGGGAGCTGCATCAGCCGATGACGCGCAAGCTGCTGCTCAAGGGGATGCTGGAGAGCCATTTTACCCAATCGCCGTTCTTCGAGAAGGCTTGCCGTCAGCTCGGCCTCTCCTTCGAGGACCAGGTGTTCACTGTCGTCCTGCTCGAGTACGGCATCCCCCGCAGTCGCCCGCAGGTGAAGCGCAGCGATCTGGCCATCTACAGCTATGCGGTAGGCAATATGATCGAGGAGATGTCCCAGGCGAGCAAGGAGGTGCTGCTGGCCGATCTCGCGCCCCATATGGTGGCGCTGATCGTCTGCATGCCGCGTCATCTGCGGCCGAGCACGCTGCTGCAGCGGGTCAAGTATGTAATCGGACAATATACCGAGCAGATCAAGACGTACCTGAAGCTCGAGGTGTGGGCAGCGGCCAGTCAGCCGGTGTACAGCATTCACGAGCTGGCAGGGGCATATGCCAAGACGGTCGATCTGATCGCCGGGCGCAGGTACATCGACCGCTACTGGCTGACCGACGACGCCAAGGATAGCGAAGCGGAGGGGGGCGTGACTGCGGAGCTGCCTCGGCTGACGGAAGACTACCAGCGTCTGGTACGGCATCTGGTCGATGGACAGCTCGAGCTGGCGGAGCAGCAGGTGGAGGAGCTCGGGCGCAGTCTGGCGCAGCACGACGGGCTGACGGTGCAAGCGCTCAAAAACGCCATCGTCGAGCTGATCGGCATGCTGACGGTGGCGCTCTACGAAAAGGGCATCCAACTCGAGGACATCCCGATGCCGACCCATTGGCACGAGGACCTGGAGCGCATCCATCATCTGTACGATTACCTCGATTATGTCGGCGAGCTGACGAGGAGCGCCGGTCAGGCGCTTGCCGCGAGAGGGCGGCACAAGCATCAGAAGACAGTCGATTTCATGAAGCGTTATGTCCAGGAGCACTATAGCGAGGAGCTGACGCTCGACGATATCGCCGAGAAGGTATATCTGACGCGCAACTACCTTTCGCAGCTGTTCAAGGAAGTGACGGGAGAAAACTATAACAGCTATATTACGCGCGTGCGGATGGAGAAGGCCAAGGAGATGATGCTCTCCGGCAAGTACAAGCTCTACGAGGTGGCGATGCGGGTCGGCTACAAAAACAATGCCTACTTCAGCCAGCAATTCAAAAAGTATACGGGGAAATCGCCGTCTGAGTATAAATAGCCATCGACGGCTTTTCTGTAAAATACGAATACTTTTTGTAGATTTGTCTGCTATTCATGCCTCCCTGTTTTCTTTACATTAGAGCTAGCAAGACAAACCTCAAGAGGAGTGGTGGATGTGAGCAGACAAAAGGTCTTCTCGATGAGACAAGCCAAGGGGGTCCTCTCCGCTGCCTTGATCGCGGCGATGCTGGCCGGGTGCGGCAGCAACACAGGGGGCAATACGCCATCCCAGGGGACAGATACAGGAGAAGGGGCGAACAAGCCAGCCGGGCAAGAGCAAGTCGAGCTGCGCTTCGCCTGGTGGGGCAGTCAGGGGCGTCATGATCGGACGCTGCAAGCGATCGAGCGGTTCCAGACCAAATATCCGCAGATCAAGGTCGTGCCGGAATACTCCTCCTGGGACGGCTACTGGGAGAAGCTGTCGACCCAGGTCGCAGCCAAAAACGCGCCTGACGTCATGCAGATGAGCATCCTCTACATCAAGGAGTACTCCGAGCGCAACGTGCTCAGCGATCTGAATCCGTATGTCGGCAGCGCCCTCGCGATCGATCAGCTCAACCCGGACGTCATCGCCAACCAGGGGACGGTCGCAGGCAAGCTGACTGGCATCCCGGCGGCCGACAACGCTTCGGTGATGCTGATCAACAAAGAGATGTTCAAGCAAGCCGGCATCGAGCCGCCAGCTATCGATTCGACGTGGGAGGAGCTGTTCGCCAAGTCGGGCGAGCTGCGGGCGAAGCTCGGCGATGTGTACGGCGTGTTCGACGCTTCCTCGTCGCTGGAGGCGTTCATGTATTACCTGTTCTCCAAGGGCGACCAGTTGTACAGCGGCAATGAGCTCGGCTACAACGACGACAATCTGAAGTCCTGGCTGGACATGTGGGGGCAGGCTCGCGCTGACGGACTCGCGACGCCGGCCAATGTGACTACGGCGGCGCTGCCGCTCAGCAATGCCGATCCGAACAAGGACGCGCTGCTGAAAGGTCAGGTCGCGATGTATGGCCCGACATGGGTGGCGGCGTTCCCTGCGTATGAGAGCGTCATGACTGAGAATGTCGATCTGATCGCCTACCCGCATGCGGAGAAAACCGGCAGCGTGCTGCAGACGGCGATGTTCTTCTCGGCGGCGGCGCAGTCCGAGCATCCTGAGGAAGCAGCGATGCTCATCGACTTCCTGGTCAATAGCGAGGAAGCGGCCGATGTGCTCGAGACCGAGCGGGGCTTGCCGGAGAACAAGCAGATCCGCACCTTCCTCGAGCCGAAGTATACCGACCGCGACAAGAAGATGATCGCGATGCTCGAGCATGTGACCGCCAGCGAGCCTTCACTGTACGATGCCGGTCCTAAGGGAGCGGGCGAGGTAACGGCCTTGTTCGAGCAAGTCGTACAAAAGCATCAATTTGGCGTTGCGACGACAGACGAGGTCGTGGCCGAGTTTCGGACGGAAGCGAACAAGATATTCGCCAAAAACAATAATTAATACGTAATGAGGGATAAACGATGACGATTGAATACGGAATCATCGGCTGCCAGCACGCGCATATCGAGATCTTCATGGAGGAGATGGGTCGCCTCGGGCATCACTGCGCCGGCATCTACGAGTCGGGCGACCGAGCGCTCGCCGAGTCCATCGCGAAGAGATACGACTGCACTGTCCTAGACACGGTCGATCGTCTGCTGGCTCCGGATATCGCGATCATCGGCAGCTCGGCGGTCAACAGCGAGAAGATCGCGATCATCGAGCTGTGCGAGCGTCATGGCAAGTCGATCATGGTCGACAAGCCGGCGATTGTGAATAGCGGCGGTCTTGAGCGGCTGCGCGCGGTGATCGAGCGCGGGCAGATCCAGGTCGGTATGCTGCTGACCGAGCGCTATCATCCCGCGATCTATACGCTGAAGCAGTTGATCGACGCGGGCGAGCTGGGCGAGCTGGTGACGATCGGCATGCGCAAGCCGCATCGCTTGAATGCCGCTTCGCGGCCGGAGTGGTTTTTTGACAAATATCTGTGCGGCGGCATCCTCATCGATCTGCTGATTCATGATTACGACCTGCTGCACTGGCTGATGGGCGCCGCTGTCGAGGCGAGCGTAGGAGTTGTCGGCAAAAGCGTGCTGCCCGAGCACCCGACCTTCTACAACACGGTCCAGGTGCAGGCGACGCTTAGCGACGGTCGGGTCGCCCAGCTCTATGCAGACTGGCATACGCCGGAGCAGAGCTGGACATGGGGCGACGGTCGCATCTTCGTCACCGGGACGCGCGGCTTCGCCGAGCTGCGACTGAGCGGC
>Ga0160452_100700_pt1 | contig 16500 bp, 7 predicted proteins | sample HID1971I_E6MG_FD_108230 | JGI IMG/M metagenome (GOLD analysis project Ga0160452, IMG submission 108230) | Enriched millipede-associated microbial communities from UW Madison campus, WI, USA - HID1971I_E6 MG | ecosystem: Host-associated > Arthropoda: Insects > Digestive system > Unclassified ...
AAGTCCAGTCCCTTTTTCAATTTTCAAGGTGCTGTTGTGCTGGAAATTAAGCGGGCCGCTCCCGCCCCCTCGGGGGCTGGAAACTGGCTTGAAACTAGGTTCTAAAGATACTATACGAGGAGGTGTACCGATGAAGAGAGAAAAAATCGCGGACCTCTGGTCCTTTCTGATCCTGCTTGCAGGCGCCGTGTTCATGGTCGCTCCGTTTATCTGGACGGTCTCGACCTCTCTAAAAAATCAACGCATGATCTTCGACATGCCGCCCAAGTGGATCCCCGAGCCGGTCTCATGGATCAATTATCGCGAGGTATGGAGCCAATCGCCGCTGCTGAACGGCTTCCTGAACAGTCTGATCATCGTGGCAGTTGTCTTGACGATCGGCATGCTCGTGTCGGCGATGTCCGCATATGCCTTCGGCAAGTTCGAGTTCCCGTTCAAGGGCGTGCTGTTTATGGGCTTGCTGGGCACGATGATGATCCCTTACTCGGTCGTCATGATTCCGCAGTACATCGGCTTTTCGGCCTTGAATTGGGTCGATACGCTGCTGCCGCTCATCGTGCCGGGCCTGTTCGGCAATATCGTCGTCATCTTCTTTATCCGCCAATACTTGCAGGGCGCTCTGCCCAATGATCTGATCGAAGCGGCCAAAATCGACGGCTGCGGGTTTTTTCGCATCTTCTGGAGCATCGCCATGCCTACGATGAAGCCTGCGCTTGCGGCTCAGGCTGCGCTTGGATTCATGGGCATCTGGAATGACTTCCTCGGACCGCTCATCTATCTGCATACGCCGGAGAAGCAGACGATCCAGGTGCTGATCGCCTCCATGCAGGCGCTCTATATCGGGCAATCCAATTACCCGATGATTATGGCGGCGGCCGTGATCGCCATGCTTCCGGTTATCGTCGTTTTCTTTTTCTGCCAACGCTACTTTATCGAATCGATGGCCATTAGCGGCATCAAGGGCTAGACGGATGCGGACAGCACTTCGATCCCTGCAGACCGCACTGCTCTCCGTCCTGGCGATAGCCTTGCTGGGCAGCGGCTGCGAGTCGGATCATCAACCGGAGGCATTGGATATGAATACGTATCAAGCAGTGTACAGCAATCCCTTCCCCGCCTTGGAGGAGGAATGGGACGATTACGGCAACGGCGACCCCTATGTGCTGCGGCATGACGGGCGTTATTACCTCTATGTGAGCACCAAGGATCATCGGGTCGGCATCAAGGCGTGGGTATCCGACGATCTGGTGAGTTGGCGCTATGCCGGTCTGGTCGCGGACGATCCCGTCACGACGGGCGCTTATGCGCCCGAGGTAGTGTATTGGAACGGCTACTTTTATCTGTATACGTCGCCTGCCGGGGCAGGTCACTATGTGTTCCGCAGCGACTCGCCGACCGGACCCTTCGCGCGCGTCACGGACAATGTCGGGATGAGCATCGACGGCTCGGTGTTCATCGACGACGACGGCAGCTGGACATTCACCCATGCGGGAGATCGCGGCATCGTGGGCGTGCCGATGGACAATCCGACGACCTTTGGCTTCGGACGGACGATCGAGGGCGCGTACCTGGGGCATTGGACAGAGGGCTCGATGATCGTCAAGCGCCAGGGAGTCTACTATATGACCTTGACGGGCAATCATGTGTTCAGCAAAGGCTATCGCGTCCACTACGCGGTCTCGACCGAGTCTCCGCTTGGGCCCTACCGCATGCCGGCCAACAATCCATTGGCGATCAGCGTGTTGCCGGAGTTCTCCGGACTGGGCCATAGCTCTACCGTCCTCGGGCCGGATCTGGACTCGTATTATCTCGTCTACCATCATCTGATCGGCAGCTCGGCAGAGGGGCCTCCGGTGCGAGGACTCAATATCGACCGGCTGGTGTTCAACGGGCACAAGATGGCTCTGCTCGGACCGACCAACGCGGAGCAGCCAGTACCGCGCCTGCCTGAATTCGCCGATCGGCTGGATGGCGAACTCGCGGCGGATCGCTGGCGGCTCACGGAGACGGAGCAGGGAGCTCAGGCAGTCAGCCTGCCGCAGACGGAGGCGGTCTTCACGGCGGAGTACAATGTGCAGCCGCTGCGGCATGCCGAGGATCGCACACAGCTCGAGCTGCTGTACGGCTACCGGGACGACGACCAATATGGCAGCGTGGCGCTCGATCTGGAGCGCGGAGTCATCGTGGTGAACGAGACCGCAGACGGTCAGCAGGAGCGGGTGGCCGAGGCTGCGCTGCCGACGGATATCGACTGGACCCGTCTGCATGCGATCAGGCTCGAGCGCGACGAAGCGCTGATCCGTATCTATGTGGACGGACGGCTGCTGCTGGAGTCGTCGGTTGCGCCAGCGCTCGCTGGCACAAACGCTGGCACAAGCACTGGCACAAGCGGCGGCGCAACTGGCGGCGGGATCGGCTACCGCTACGAGGGCGGGCAGCCCCGTTTGTCCTACGTCGCATTTGCCAATACAGCCGCAGGCAGCAGCGACTACGAGACGGCCCGGCCGCTGCCCGGCGACATCGAAGCTGTCCATTATCTCAAGGGTGACGGTCGGGGCTATCATGTGGCCGAGCCTGCGGAGGCAGCAGAGCTGCGGGCAGCCGACGGGACCGATATCCGTCGCATCGCGGACGGCAGCTACGCCCTCACGATGCATGACAAGGGCGACTGGCTGCGCTACGCGGCCAATGTTACGCGCACCGGGCATTACGCGCTCGACCTCACCGTAGGGGCCGTGGACGGCGCCGCTGTTGTCGAGGTGCTGGTCGACGGCGAGCGTGCCGGACGCTTCGATATCGTGCGCGACCAGGCTCTGGCGGACGAGGAGATGGTCAAAGTGCGCGCCGGCTCGCTGCAGCTGGAGCAGGGCTTCCGCGATATACGGATCAAGCTGGTCAGTGGTCGTCTGCAATGGGGGACGGCGCATCTCCGGCTGGTGGAGCCTGAGCCTGAGCGAGTCGAGCAACTGCTCGAGCAGTCGGATGCCGATGACGTCCATGGCGTCTGGACCCGCGAGGACGGGCGATATGTCGGCGCTGAGGACGGCGATGTCAAGCTGTTCGGCGGGCATCCGGGATGGACGGACTATCGGGTGGAGTCGACCGTCCAGGTCGGCGCCGACGCCTCCGGCGAGATCGGGATCTTGCTGCGGGTCGCCAACGAATCGGACTTCGTCCATCAGGTCCGCGAGGCGATGCAGGGCTATTACCTGTCCGTCGGCGGCGGCAAGCTCCAGCTGTACAAGTTGAACTATGACGCTACGCTGCTCGAGGCGGTGCGCCTGGATATCCCGCAGGACGAGCCGGTCCGGCTGGCCGTCGAGGCGGAGGGCGGGACCCTCCGAGCCTACTGGGCGGATCGACCGGAGCCCGTACTCACCTATCGCGACCCGCACGCCTTCATGCAAGGACGCGTCGGTATCCGCGCGGTCGATGCCACCTCCCTGAGCATCGGCGATCTGTCGGTCACGTCCCTCTCTACCCCTTAAACCATCAAGCGATCCTGGTAGAGCGAACCCGAGACAGACGGACAATGCGTGAAGAGGAGAGGGAGGCTGTAGAAATGAAATGTTCGCCTTTGTCCCCGGATTTCAACAGCTTAGGCTGTTAGACAATTAAGAAATCTGGGGACAACAGCGATCGGAAGCCCCCTCTCCTCGCACGCAAATTGGAACGTTGTCGCAGGAGTGAACTACCGGAAGATCGACAAGGAGCCAGTATGATGAATCAACGAACATGCAACCCAGACTACCCCAGACCGCAATTCGTCCGCAAGGCGTGGCATAATCTTAACGGCGAGTGGGAATTCGAATACGACGACGACAATCGAGGCGAGCGGGAAGGGTGGTCGAGCGGCAAACCGCTGTCGCGGACGATCCGTGTACCCTTCTGCTACCAGAGCGAGCTGAGCGGGATCGGCGAACCGACGATCCATGACATCGTCTGGTATCGGCGGACCGTGCAGCTCACCTCCAAACGCGCGAACTATCGACAGCTGCTGCACTTCGGCGCGGTCGACTATGCCGCCAAGGTGTGGGTCAATGGCTGCCTCGTGGCGCAGCATGAGGGCGGCCATACCCCCTTCACCGCAGATATCACCTATGCCGCGCGGGAGGGGGCCAACGAGCTTGTCGTCCAGGCCCGCGACTACGGCACGGACGTGACGCTGCCGCGAGGCAAGCAATATTGGAAGGAGCAGCCGGAGCAGGTTTTCTATACAGGGACGACTGGCATCTGGCAGACCGTATGGCTCGAGGAGGTGTATGACAGCTATATCGACGCCGTCTATCTGACGCCGGACATCGATCGCAATGATATTCGCATCCGTCTTCGCATTGAGGGCTGGCGTCCAGGGCTGCGAGTGCGGGCACGGATTGCTTTTGAGGGGGAGACGGTTGCCGAGGATGTATTCCAGCTGCGCGCCGCCGAGGAGACGCGTACGATCGGCTTGCATGATTTCAACGATCACGGGCTAGGCCGCTGGTGGACGCCGGAGCGTCCGCAGCTATACGATATTTCCTTTGCATTGTACGAGGGGGAGCAGGTCGTCGATGAGGCGGACAGCTACTTTGGCATGCGCAAGATATCGATCGAGGACGGCAAGGTATGTCTGAACAACCGCCCTTACTATATGAAGCTCGTATTGGACCAAGGCTACTTCCCGGGCGGTCTGCTGACGGCGGACTCCGGCGAGGCGCTGCGACGCGATGTGGAGCTGACCAAGGCAATGGGGTTCAACGGGGCGCGCAAGCATCAGAAGATCGAGGATCCGCGCTACCTGTACTGGTGCGACGTCCTCGGCCTGCTGGTGTGGGGCGAGATGGCCAATGCGTATCAATACTCCGAGACGTATGTGGGGCGCATCACCCGGGAGTGGCAGGAGGCGGTGCAGCGCGACTACAATCATCCCTGCATCGTCGCCTGGGTGCCGATCAATGAGAGCTGGGGCGTCCCCAACATGCTGATCGACAAGCGGCAACAGCAGCATACGCTGGCGATGTACCATCTGACCAAGTCGCTCGATGACACGCGTCTGGTCCTCTCCAACGACGGCTGGGAGCATACCTGCTCCGATCTGGCGACGATCCATGACTACGAGCATCGGCGCGAGGTGCTGGCGGAGCGTTATGTCACGGCCCGCTCGGCGATCGACAGCCTCGCCCAGAATCGCTGGATCTACGTGCCGGGCTATGCGTACAATGGCGAGCCGATCCACCTTTCGGAGTTCGGCGGCATCTCCTATCGGATAGGCGAGGCTGCTGGCTGGGGGTATTCTGCCGCAGCGGACGGCGAGGACTATCTTCGGCGGCTCATCGACGTCATGGCGCCGATCGCGAGCTCTCGCGCCATCCAGGGCTACTGCTATACGCAGTTGACCGATGTGCAGCAGGAGATCAACGGCTTGCTGACGGCGGACCGCGAGCCCAAGCTGCCGCTTGAGGTGATCCGCCAACTGAACGAGGGAGACCTGGATTAGATCCGGTCTCCCTCTTTTCCATCGGTTACTTCGCCGTCGTCACCGTGATCTCCGCGAGATCGGCATTCCAGCTTACCTGGGCGCCGAACAGCTCGCTGATGAAGCGCAGCGGCACATGGGTCTCGTCGTTGTAGATGCGGATCGGTCCGGCGAGCTGCAGTGGCTTGCCGTTGACGGTGACGCTCGCGTCGCCGGGCTTCAGCGCCACGGTCTGGCCGCCATAGCTAATCGTCACCTGCTTGGTCTGCGCTTCGAAGCCGAGCGTCGCGCCCAGCGGCTCCGCCAGCTTGCGCAGCGGCACCATCGTCACGCCTTGATGGATGACGCCGGGATAGTCCTGACGCTTGCCGTCGATGACGACCGTGCCGGTATCGAGGACGCGCGTCGGATCGTTCAGCTGAGACTTCCAATACAGCGACCCGTTGCCGAGTGAGCCGGAATTGTTGTTGCCCCAGCCGTACAGCTCGCCCTTGCCATCGATGGCGAACAACTGGGAGGCAGCAGCGTCGATGCGCGTGACGCCAGTGAGCGACGGGATCAGCTGCGGCTGCAATTGCTGCTTCTTCTGTGCATCGGTCAGCTCCCCCGAGCGAGCATAGTCGATGCCTGCGATATACACGGAGCCATCTTCCTTCAAGAACAGCGCCCGATCCGCGAGCGCGATCGCCTTGACGTTGTCGATACCCGGGATCTGCGCCGGGGCCGCCAGCGTGCTGCTGTCGCCGTTGGGTGACTTCAGCTGCAGGAAGTTGTCTCCCCATGTGTGGACCTTGCCATCGGCGTCAAGCGCGAGCGAGGTGTCGCCAGCCATATCGACGGCGGTGATCTTCGGCAGGTTGTTGACCTTCACAGGCGTCACGCGGAAGCCCTGCGGATTGTCAGCAGTAACCCGGCTCGCATGCGCCCAGCCGCCCCAAGTGTAGACTTCGCCTTGCTTGGTGAGTGCCAGGCTGTTGTCGCCGGCGGCGATCGCCTGGACGTCCTTCAGTCCGACGACCTGTTGGGGCGGGATGTCCCACGCTTCCTTGACCTGGCCATTGCCCAGCTCGCCGTGGAAGTTCGTGCCCCACCCCCATACGGTGCCGTCAGCCTTCAGCGCGAGCGTATGCGTGCGGCCAGCCTCCAGATCGACGATGTCCGACAGTCCGGCGATCGGAGCGGGCTCTTGGCTAGCGTCGCCCCATACGTCGGAGGGGTAGCGCCATACCGAGCCGTCCTCGAACAGGACGATCGTATCGTAGTTGGAGTTGCTGACGATTTTTTTGGCGGTCTGCGGCAGCTCCAGGCGAGTCGGGACAGATATCCGATAGCCGAATTGCCAGACGCTTTCGTCCCCCTTGAACATGTACGTGTAGGTGCCGGTCGTCTGCACATCGACGACCTTCGGCGTCGCCGCATCAGCGGACGGGGGAGAGGCGGTCAGCAGCATTAGAGCGAGCACGGTAGTGAACAAAGTCCATTTTTTCATAGGCGATTGAGTTCTCCTTTGCCATCAAACGAGATGGTAGTATATAGAAAGCCGATGAAAAATAGACGATTGGGGAGGCGCATTAGTTGCGCGGCCTCCCAAATCCACGCCATACGCTCTCAAATCTCGTCTACATAAGCAAGCAATCTCAGAAGTACAGCTACGGCCTCCGCCCGTGTCGCCTGGTCATGGGGCGCGAAACGCTGATCCCCTCGGCCGGACATTAGTCCGGCAGCGGCTACAGCAGATATCGCTCCTCTCGCCCAAGGGGCGATCGCTGCATCGTCGGCATACGGAGTAGCGGCGGCAGTCTCGGCGCCGTCGGCGGAGATGCCCGCGGCCCTGGCGACGATCACCGCCATCTCGGCGCGGCTGATCTGCCGATCCGGCGCAAAGGTATGGTCGGCATTGCCGCGCAGAAGCCCGCTGCTCGCCGCTGCGGCGACGGCGTCCTGCGCCCACGCCGGGATCTGATCGGCATCGGCGAAGCGCAAGGCCGCCTCGCCGGCCGGCAGGCGCAGCGCTCTGGCGAGCATCGCGGCGTATTCGGCCCGCGTCACCTGCGCATCCGGTCGGAATGTGCCGTCCGTGTAGCCGGTGACGATCCCTTGACGGACCGCCTCGCGGATCGGCTCAGCCGCCCAATGGCCGGCAATATCCGTCAGGCGGCCCGCAAGCTCTGATCCGCTAGGGCCCTCATCCTGCCCTTCATCCTGCTCATCCTCGACCGCCGATGTGGCCAATACGGCAAATGTGGTGAAATGATCGACCTCCACCGAGATGAAGCCATCGGACACCGTGCCCCCAAGCTCGACCCAGGTCTGGGCGGTCTCATCGTAATAATAGATCGCCAAGCTCCGACCAGCTGTCTCAGCCGGATCGAGGGCGAAGCGGAGCGTCACCGGACGCTCGAACTTGCCTGCCGCATCCTTCGTAATCTCGTACATCTCGCCGACCAACTCCAGCTGCTGCGGCAGGGCAGGACGGGACGGTGCCGCTGCCTCGCGGATGAGCAGCTGAAGCGCCGTCTTCGATGCGCCCGCCGGGACGATGATCTCGACCTGATCCCGCAGGCTCGCTGTGCCTGAGCCTCCGGCAGCGATCGTCGCTTTGCCGTCCTTGGACGGCAGGGCAGCATACGCGCTCGTCCGCTGCTCGGGCGGGCTCGTCGTGCCGCCGTTTTCCTCCGGCTCTTCCGTTGGCGCGGCGCCTGCGAATGTCATCGCCCGATACAGCTTCGTATCCTTGGACGACCCGATGCCGGCGCCCCATTCCGCCCAGCCGCGCCGACCTGCGCCGTCATTGTCATTGACCAGCATCGAGAAGCTGAACAGCACGTCCGAGGGTTTGATCGGCGCCAGCTCGCTCCAGGGGAGCGCGAGCTTGTATCGCGTCTTGTGGTTCGTCTCGTCGCGGACGACACGGAGCTCGCGATTCGTGATCTGCTGGATCGTCGCTGCCGTAATGCCCGACCACCGATACAGCTGCGGTCCCTGCGACGTCAATGCGATGCCGTACTCGTAATGACGGCTATCCTCGCCCGGGGCGCCCGGCGATAGGGCGAACTGAATGGAGTCTCCCTGCCAGATCTCGCGATCGGCAGAGGGCTGCACATGGGCATCGTCGCTGATCTCCGCCGACAGATAGAAGTTGTCGTCATCCCAATTCAGCCAGATGTCGCCGCTCAGATCCGACGCGCCGCTATAGCTGGCCAGATGCTGGAAATCCCCGTCCTGGGCCAGATTAACGGTCGCTGGCGTCGGGAAGACATAGGAGTCATCTGTATTGGGGATACTCTGCCGGTCGACCGGCGTCAACTGCGCATGATCCACCAGCTTGAGATCCCAGCCTTTGCGCCATGTCGGATAGCTGGCAATGAATAGCTCCAGCTCGTATCCGTAAGCTCCCGGAGTCAAGGCCGTGAGCGGGATATCGCGCACCGTCGTGGCGCTGGCGGCCAGCGTTTGATTCATCGTCGTGGTCTGATCGTTGCCATCGAGGCTCCATTCGGCACGCTCGAGCAGGAAGTCGGTGGCGGCATGATTGGTAATCTCCAGTCGGATGACATCCTGCGCATCCTGTATCGTGTGGAAGGCATGGATGCTTAACGGATCGATCATGCGAAGCGTCGTGGAGACGAGCGCCATCCGCTGACTTGCCACATACACCTCGCCCGAGAGCGTGATCGTCTGATCGGCTGCCGTAGCGTCCGGGACGCTCACCGCCTGTTCCACGCGTTGACCGGCAGGGGCGCTCACCTCGTAGCTCTCTCCGCGGATGACAAACTGCGCGGTCAGCGGCTGCGCCGACGAGGTGTTGTCCACGACCAGCGTGAGCGCGATATCCTCCCCGGAGATGGACTGCTCGGCTGATGCGATCGCGAACGGTCCGCCCGTCTCGATCTCGTCGATCGCGCCGCGCACGAAGACCGGATACTCCGTAAGCTTGACGGCGACCTGGCCCTCGCAAGGCGTCAGGGTCGTGTCGCGGCCTACGACATCCGTGACGCTGGCCGCTGTGTCCGTATCCAGCGTGACATACGCCCCGCCCGGCGACCACATGACCCGGATTTGCTCGGAGCCGCGTTCGAACAAGTAGCTGTAGATGCCTGCGCCGATCTCCTCCGCTTCCACGAAGTCAGCGCCTGTGAGCGCGCGCGTCAGGTTGGCGTAGGCGACATAAGCCGGCTTGGGCGCGTATTTGCCCAGCGGGTCCGATTCATTGCGGAGGATGCCGAAGTTATGCTCCGGCTCATGGACATCGATACCGTCGTTTTTGAGATCGTACCAGACGAGCCGTTCGGCGCCTTGGGACAGCATCTGCACCGAGCTTCTGACCAGATAGGCGGCTTGCATCGCCTCGCTCGTGCCCGTCAAGCCTTGATGCGTCGGCCAGCCCCATTCGGAGATGAAGATCGGCTTGGGCTCGTTATCATTGTAGTCCTGCACGAGCTGCTGCAGGTTGACGATGTCCTGGTCCATGCCCTCCGGACTGCCGGGATAGCGGTACGGATGCACAGATACCGCATCCATGTAATCGAGCGCCTTGCCGTCGAGGTCGGCTTGCGCGAACAACGTCTTCAGCCATTCCCAGGGGATCTGGGAGGTGACCGGGCCGATGACCGATACCTCGTTGTCGTACGCTTTGACTTGGTTGTACGTCTCCTTGAGCAGCTGGAAGTAATAGGCAGGGTCCTGAGCGCCCGGCCCCGACGAGAAACCGATATTGTACTCGTTGTACACCTCGACCTGCTTGATCTGATCGGGATAATGCTCCAGGATGGCCGTCGCGTAACGTGCAAACGCCTCTCTTCCCGCAGCGGTATAAGGCGTGTAGCCGTCGTCATAGTTGGGATTCATATAGCTGAGCACGAGCAGCAGATCGATGCCTAGCGCCTGGATTTGATTTATATATTGATCGTACTTGGTTCTGAACTCGTATACGCCTGCCGTCCGCTCCACATCGCTCCATCGCATCTCATCGCGGATATGCTTGATGCCGGCCTTCTGGATGAGCGGGATCAGGCTAGGCGACCAGCCGAGATCGAAGTGTGTCGCGATGCCGAACGGGGAGTCGGTCACCGTGTGCAGATCGATCGCCTCGTCCAGCACGGCAAAGGAAGCGCTCCGTGTCCCCAGCTTCACGCCACCGGAGTACGCAGCGACATCCAGGAGATAGTATCCGTTGTCCAGGCTTTGCAGCGTCAGATTGGCTATACCGTCGGCGACGGGCTTGCTGCCGCTGCGCACGACGCGGCCCCAATAATCGGTCACCTGCCAGTCGACCTGATCGCCCGGCGCTTGAAGGTCAAACTGGACGGTTTGATCGTTGAGATAGATATGGCCGAGCGTACGCTGCATGATCTGGAAGTCGACCGGCTGCTCGGAGGCCGTGACCTGATCGATATACGCCTCGCCGACGCCCGCGCCGACATCGATCAAGTCGGCTTGATCGAGCAGGATGTAGAAGCCCTTGATCGGGCCATGCCAGACGCCGTCTGCCGCTCCGTGCCACGAGGCGGCGGAGGCCATCTGATCGACCACCACCTGCTGCCATTCACCTGTGGGCAACAGGGGATACTCGTGCTGGAAGATTTGACCGGTCGTATCCACGGTCCGCACCTTCACCTTTTGATAGGCGGAGGTTTTGATCCGGAAGGCCAGCTTTTCCACGTCCAGGCCGTCGTAGATCGGTGTATACATCGTCACATATTGGCTCCCGGCGCTGAAGTCTGCGCTCAGCTTGCCGGAGTAGTCGCCTTCGTAGGCGTCCGCATCGGTCCGGGTGTAGCTGCCGATGACGCCCGGCGAATCGCCGTACCCGTAGTACCAATCGCTAGGCTGCTCGAAGTCATCGAGCAGATGCTCCAGCGTCACCTCGGCTTGCTTGTCGATGTACAGCTGCACATCGTCGATCAAGACTTCGACATGTCCGTCATTCGGGCTTTTCACGATGTAGCTTTTGTCCGCCATGATCTGGAGCGATTGCGCCACGCCATGCCAGCTGCCATCGCCCGCTCCGCCCCAGGAGTCGCCCAAGCCGAGCTCATCGATCGTTACGGTGTGCCACTGGCCGTCGGGCACGACAGGGAGGAGCTGCTGGAAGGTCTGTCCGGTCGCGTCGATCAATCGGGTCAACACGCGGTTCACATCGAGCGTCTTGACCTTGAAGCTGACCTTGCGGATGTCGAGACCCGGCAACGACTTGGAAATCAGACTATTCTGATAACTTCCGCTAAAGTCGCCCGGCAGCTTGGCTGCGCGCTGGCCTCCATCCGCATCGATCGTCTCCAGTGTATAGGCGTCCTCCTGATAGCCGCTCTGGTAGGAGATCATGGAGGCGCTCCAACCGTCGTCGCCCGCATCGAATTGCCCGATCGGGATCGTCCGCTCCCCTGCCGGGTCCGCTACATACAGCTGCACATCGTCGACCAAGACCTCGATGGGCTCGCCGCTCGGGTGATTCGTCACGAAGTCGGTATCGGTCATGATCTGCAACGCCCACGCTGTGCTATGCCAGCTGCCGTCGCCCGCCCCGCCCCAGTGCTCGCCCGCGGTCAACTCGTCGATGACGATGGTCTGCCACTGATCGTCCGGTGTCACGGCAATCTGCTGCTGGAACGTTTGGCCGCTTCCATCGATGAGTCGGGTATAGATCCGATCGACATCGGTTGTCTTGAGCCTGAAGCTGACCTTGTAAAAATCCTCGCCCGGCAGCGCTCTTGCGATCGCGCCATTTTTGTGACCGCTGCTAAAGTCGCCGGGAAGCTTGACTGCTCGGTTGCCTGCGGTGGCAAAGGGCACCGGATCTCTCTGGAAGCCGCCTGACGGATACGCATCCATATAGGCGCTCCAGCCCTCCGACCCGGTGTCGAAGCGTCCTATCGAAATGGCGTCCAGCAACGGCTCCTCGGGCTCGGTGCTGGCATGGCCGGCAGCAGGTCCGAGGACGCCTGTCGCCAGCAGCACAGCCAGCAGCAAGGGCAAAACCCGTCTTGTTACGCTCATGGCTTTCACTCCTTCTTATTGGAGCATGACGGGCGGGGAAGAACGTGCATTCCCCGCCGACGCTGCTATTTGTTTTTGGCCCAATCGTTGACTTCCTCGGTAATCGCGTCTCCGCCGAGCTTCTTCCATTCCGCTACGAATTTGTCGAAGGACTCGATCGGATCGCCCATAATGATCTTTGTGAACGTCTCGAACTCGCGATTTTTCAAGTTCGATTCCTTCTCCACCATCGTCGGCGTCGGGGAGCCGTAGAACTCCGGCATCTTGAGGCTGTTGCTCGTGACGTACTGATCGATCACCGTATAAGCGCTCTCCTTGCCGAACACCTGGGCGTAGGCCCAGTGTTCCGGGTCCGTGCTGGAGCCGTTTGCGTAGGCCATGACTTTATCGAAGATATCCTTCTCCTGCGGATTCAGCTGCGAAGGGTCGTTGCTGTCCACAGCGGCGGCGACATGCTGGTACAGGTCGACGTTATTGCGCGCCGGCCAGGCCTGGAACGGCATCAGCTTGAATTTTTCGAAGCCGTCGCCGGTGAAGTAGGCGTTGTAGAGCTCCAGCGTGCTCGTCTCCCCCCAGCCGATCTCCACGAACAAATTGATCATCTTCACGAGCGCCTCGGGGTTGGCGCTGCCCTTTTTGACAGCGAAGTATTGATGGGTCGCGAAGCTCACCTGCGGCGTAACCGGCCGCTCATCCACAGACACCAGCGGGAACGCCTGCCATTCCGCGTCGGGCTCGTTTTTCTTGGAGTCGATGATCGGCCAGAGCGGGTTCCACATCAGTCCGTACTCCATGCCGATCTTGCCCGCTGCGAGCAGCTCGCCTTCCTTGCCGCCGTCCTTGACACCGAACTCCCGGTCGATCTGGCCCTTCTTGTAGAGCTCTTGCAGCGCGGCGAGCGCTGTCCGCATCTCAGGCTGGATGCTGCCGTAGACGATCGTACCGTCGTCATCCTTGATCCACTGACCCGGATAAGCATGATAACCGTTCATGAATCCGACCGTATCGGCGAAGCCATTGTACAGATCCTTGTTCAGGGCCAGACCATACGTATCGGCTTTGCCGTTGCCGTCCGGGTCGCGCGTCGTGAACGCTTCGGAGATCGCCAGCACATCGGCCATTGTCCGGGGCGGCTGCAGTCCGAGCTTGTCGAGCCAGTCTTGACGGATCCAGAGGATCGGCGATGTGTCCATCGAGGAGTTGGTATTCGGGATGGCCATCAGCTTGCCGTCGAACGTCGCCGCGGCAAGCGAAGCGGGGCCGTCCTGGGTGAGGATCTCCTTGAGGAAAGGAGAGGCATATTGCTCATATGCGGCGGTCAGATCTTCCAGCTCTCCGGCCTCCTGCAGCTGCTGCAGCTGTTTGGCATTGACCGGGATGAACTGCGGCAGAGCGCCGGAGGCGATGGAGACATTCATCTTCTGTTCGAACTGATCGCCGTTGCCGACCCAATCGTACTTCATGTTGATACCGAGCCGCTCTTGCAGCAGCTCCGTCCACAGGTTGTTGTCGATCGTCTGACCTTCCATGAATTTGACGGTATCGTCGATGGGGCGAACGGTCGTAATCTCGATCGGAGGATCGTACTTGGCGAGGTATGGCTCGCTGCCGTCAGAGTTGGCGTTCGACTCAGAAGCACTCTCTCCGTCGCCAGACGCTTCCGTGGATGCTGGAGGATTGGCGGAGCCCGAGCTTGAGGGTTCGTTGCTGTCCTTTGCGCTGCAAGCGGTTACCAAGACAAGTGCGATGATGAACAGCCATACGGTCGTGCGATGAGCGGTGTTGCGCATGCATATAGCCTCCCTGTTCTATTCGTGTCTTCTTGCTCCCTCAGTATAAGGCGGCGATGTCCGGGACCTCTATGCAACGATCTATAGATTCATGTACCTCTGTATAGAATCTGCGGGTTCAGCTGTTCCTGGCGCGGTATTCCTGGGGCGTCAGCTGCAACCGCTTCTTGAAAAAGCGAGTGAAATAGCCCGCTGTCTCGAAGCCGACCGCGGCAGCGATCTCGTGAATGCGCAGCAATGTAACGTCCAGCAACTCCTTGGCCTTGTCCAGCCTGGCTTCGGCGATGTACTCGGAGAGATTCGTGCCGGTCTGCTGCTTGTACAGCACAGACAAGTACGCCGGATTAAGGTAGACCACATCCGATAACCGAGACAGCGACAGATCGTCGCCGAGATGCGCGTGGATATGGGCGTGAAGCCGGGCGACCAACTGGCGCGTCTGCTCGCTCTGCGTAGACTGGCGCTTGGCTCGGATGACGTCGGCAGCCTGGAGCAGCGCTGCGACCGAGGCCTCGCGAGTCGGGAAGGCCGGCAGGCTCATCAGCGCGTCGGGGGAGAGCGACGCCGGCATCGTCCCGTCCGGCCCAGTCGGCTGACCCATCGCATCCGCGCCCTGCGAGGAGCCTGAGGACAGCTCGAGCTGGGCATAGCGGGCGAGCAGCAGACCGGCGATCGTATAGTAGACGAGCGAGTAATCGGCATAGCTGGCCGGGCTTGCCGCCGCCTGCCGTACCGCGGCTGCGAAAGCCTGCTCGTCGTCTTCGTCAAGCAGACGCTCCAACTGGGCGACAAGGGAGCGGAGCGACAGACGTCCGCCGCTCTCTCCGCTGGTCGTCAGGCTGACGCGGTCCTCGGCATGCTCCTCGAGGAGGAGCAGCATCCGGTCGCTCGTCCCGAGACCGACCACGAGCCGCTTGCGCATCCGCTCGTAGATGCGCGGCAGCCGATGCCACTCGGTCGGAGCATTGCCGCAGATCAGCGAGAGGGGGAGCCGCAGCAGCCGCTCGCAGGTCGCCTGGATCGATTCCATCGTCCCTTGGACGAAGGCAAGTGCCGCCAGCCAGCGCTCGTCCGTCTCTCCGGCCTCCGGGCGGGGCTGCAGCAGACAGACGAAGTAATGCTGGTCGAGGCTGGCAGTGAAGCAGGAGAGCGAGGCGTAATACTCGGAGACGATGTTCTGGACGGCGTAGAGCAGCAGCGTCCGATCTCCCCGTCCCGTGTCCTCCCATCTGTCGATCCGCCCCAGCAGCAGGATGACCGGCAGCTCGGCGTCTAACGGGATGCGCAGCTCGCGCAGCTGATCTGCGCTGACCGGCCGCGGGGAGCCGGTCAGCGTCTCCTCCAGCCAGTCGCGGTGGAGCAGCGGCAGCGCGCGGCTGATCCGCTCCCTGGCCTCGAGCAGGAACTGGCTGCTCTGCGTTTCCTCGACGATCCGCGCGTGCGCCTCGCGGATGCTGCGCACGATCGCCTCGTCGCCCTCGGTTTTCAGGATATAGTCGACCGAGCCTGTGCGGATCGCTTGCTGAGCCGTCTCCAGCTGATTGATGCCCGTGAGGAAAATAATCTTGCAACGGGGCCATTGGGCTTGCACCCGCTTCTGCAGCTCCAGGCCGGTCATGCCCGGCATGCGGATATCGCTGAGCAGGATATCAATCTTGGTCCGGGCCATCCGTTCCATCGCCTCCTCCGGGGAGTAGGCGCGATAGAGATCCAGCTCGAGGCGCTCGACATTTTCGAGCATTTCGTACAAGCCATCGACCGTGAACCTCTCGTCATCGACGATCAGTAGTCGGAGCATCGCTAGCACCACCCTTTAGCACAATTTTGATTTGAAGTCCGCCTTCCTCGCCGATACGGAGGGCAAGTCCGCCTCCGCCGTACCGGATCACGATGCGCCGATGGACATTGAACAGGCCGGTATGCTCTGCCGGCTGAGACTGATCAAGCAGGCTGGCTTGCAGCTGGCGCAGCCTGGCCTCGTCCATCTGGCCGCCATTGTCGGCGATAACGATGGCGATGGAGTCGTCTCCAGACCGCTCGAAGCCGACAGTAATCCGGCCGCCCGTGCGCTTATGCTCCAGTCCATGGTTGTAGGCGTTCTCGATGATCGGCTGGATGATGAGACGGGGGACGAGAGCGCCGCGCATCTCCTCCGGCAGCTCCTCGAACCGGGCTTCGATCCGACCGGAGAAGCGGATCGACTGGATCTCCGCATACGTCCGGGCGTGGTCGACCTCCTGCTCTAGCGGCACTTCATCC
>Ga0160452_100706_pt1 | contig 16348 bp, 6 predicted proteins | sample HID1971I_E6MG_FD_108230 | JGI IMG/M metagenome (GOLD analysis project Ga0160452, IMG submission 108230) | Enriched millipede-associated microbial communities from UW Madison campus, WI, USA - HID1971I_E6 MG | ecosystem: Host-associated > Arthropoda: Insects > Digestive system > Unclassified ...
CCAAGGACGCAGGTGCAGGTTCAACCACAGGCTCCGGGGTACCCGCCTTTGTCCGCAATCGGATCGAGCTGCCGCGCACGATCGCCGACAATATGGCGTTCTTGCAGGGGTGGCAGAGCTGGTTCGCCGGGGATAGCTTCGACTTTGACTATCATCTGATGTGGGCCCAGCAGCGCGATCCCGGCCAAATGAAGCTGGCGCGTATCCTGCATGACGATATTCAGAGGCTGTCGGGCCTTGGCCTCGATGGCTATATGAGCTGCCAGGTGCAGCGCAACTGCTTCCCGAGCGGGCTGGCCATGACCGTGATGGGCCGGACGTTATGGCAGCGCGAGACCTTGTTTGACGGGCTGACAGCCGACTATTTCACAGAGGCTTATGGACGAGATGGGCATTATTGTCAGAATTATCTGACTATAGTATCGGAGCTCTACCATGAGATCAATCTGGAGGACGGACTGGACAGCACAGACAGCAAGGCGGAGCAGTATACGCGCGTAACGGCCGAGCTGGAGCGATTCAAGTCTGTCATCGACCGCAATCTGACCGGCTCCTCTGCCGTGCAGACCCGCTCCTGGCAGCAGCTGGAGCTTCACAGGCAGCTATGGCTGGCGATGACGGGTATTTTCCTTCATTATGATGCAGGCGAGCAGGAGCTCGGGGCTGCCGAGTGGCAGCGTGTGCAGGCTTGGCTATGGGGCATCGAGCCGCAAGTGGCGGATGTGTTCGACGTCTACAATTTCATCCTGGTGATGGGCTGGATACTGGATCGACCGGGACAATCAATTACGAATGACAGGGAGGTCGTTACATGCGAAGAGTAAGACAGCGCAAGACTCGGTTGGTAAGGACGATGGCCCTGCTGATGCTTACGATCAGCCTGCTGGTATCGTCGGCAGCTGCAGCATTCGGGGCAGCGGACAGAGAGGGCGACAGCGATGGGACCGACCCGAGAAGCGCTGCGACGCTTGCCGGGCAACAGTCTGCAAGCGAGGGGAGCGGGCACTGGGCGGAGGCGACGATGCGCAGCTGGATGGAGCGCGGCTTGCTGCAAGGCTATCCGGATGGCTCGTTGCATGCCGAGGCTCCGGTTACGCGCGGCCAGCTGGCTGCGCTAATCAATCGAGCCTTCGGGCTGGACGCGCTACCAGCCGAAGGGCAGGCGGCGCCGTTTACCGATCTTGGCCCTGAGCATTGGGCGTATGTCCCGATGGAGACGGCTGTAGCCAGCGGATATATGCGCGGCTACGGCGACGGTACGATCCGGCCGCAGCGTGTCCTGACGCGTCAGGAGGCGATGGTGATGATCGCAAGGCTGCTGCAGGAGCGGCTCGGCGAGCCGGAGCCCAGCGACGAGCCTGCCGGGGGCGACTCTGCGGATCAGGCTGGAAGTCAGACTGCGGGTCTGCATGAGGGTGGCGCATCGGTCTGGAAGGGGTTTACGGACTATGCACAGATCCCGAGCTGGGTCATCGCCGAGTCGGACTCCGTCATCGGCCGTCAGCTGATGAAAGGCTATCCGGACGGCAGCTTCCGTCCCGCCCAAGAGATGAAGCGGGCTGAGGCGGTCGTACTGCTCGAGCGTACGTTGGTGACGATCGAGTCGGCATCCGCTCAGCCGGGCGACGAGACTGTGCCTGCCGAGGAGCAGGAGCCAGCGGTTGAGGACGCGGGCAAGAAGCCCAAGCCAAGCGCCTCGCAGCCTTATATGATGCCAGTTACGCCGAGCCAGCCCAACCAGCCAAGCGAGCCAAGTCAGCCAAGCGAGCCTAATCCATCTGTCGAGGAGCCGCTGAAGCTGACCTTGAACTCTCTGGCGCAAGCGGACATCGTGATCCGGCCCGATGCGAGCGAGCTGGAGCGACTAGCTGCCGACGAGCTCCAGCAGACGGTGGAGCAGATTAGCGGCGCACGCTTGCCCAAGCTGCGCGGAGCCGTGGAGAACAGTCCGGTCAGCGCGTATCTATGGGAGGATAAGCTGCAGCTGCAGCAGGTCGGCTCGACCTCGCTGGAGGTCTCTCTGATGAACAATAGCGGGAATACTGTCGTCGTCGACCTGGGCTCGACCGCTACGGGCGATGTGACGGCGTCCTTTGACGGCAGCGTCACGCTGGGTCCTAACGAGAGGCTGGCCGTCACCGGCGATGTCGTCGTGCAGGCGAGCGCGCAGGACGGCGACTATACGATCCCGATCCCGGTCACGGTAGGCGGCCAGGTCGTCAAGACGCTGACGGCGACGGTCAGTCTGGATCGCAATTTGCTGCAGAACAGCTCCTTCGAGCTGGCCTCCGGCACGGGATGGAATATCACGGCCGGCGGCGTCGACAACCAGATGGCCCGGACGGGACAGCAATCGATGAAGATGAATTACAGCTCCCCGTATACGATCCTGCGCACCGAGCAGCAGTTGAAGCTGCAGGCAGGGGTTCGTTATGTGCTGGAGGCCTGGGTGAAGGCGAGCGTGCCGACGGGGCAAAAGGTTGTTGCGCAATTCACGGAGCTCTCCGCGGATTGGCAGTCGACGATTCCGTTGCCGCAGTATTCGTTTAACCTGACGGATGAGTGGACGCGCATCGAGATCGAGTATACCCCTCAGGCGGGCCAGCAGCTGGACTTCGTGTGGGCCTATCTATTTGTCGTGGATGACAATGGGCCGGTGTGGGTCGACGATATGACGCTGCGAGCGATGCCGACATCGACGTCGGGAACAGGCGCCGGGTCCGTATCGGCGACGAATGCGATTGTCAATGGCGGCTTTGAGGCTATCGAGACCGGCGGTACGCTGCCGCAGCAATGGAACGTGCCTTCCGGGGCGCGAGATACGACAGTCAAGCGTACGGGAGACGCTTCGCTGCGTATCGATATTCCAGCGGCGGGCTGGACCTATGCGAGGACGGAGCCGCTCTATCATCTGACGATTGGCGAGACCTACACCTTGCGGGCCTGGGTCAAGGGCAGTCAGGCGACGGGCCAGCAGGTGATGGTCAGCTTTATGGAGAAGAACGGCACGGATTGGTCCGATCTCGTAGCGCCTACACCGATGGAGAGCCGCGCGATTAACGATGACTGGACCTTGCAGGAATGGACCTTTACGCCGCAGATCGCTGCGGGCTCGGACTTTTATCTCGTTTATTTCTATGGCGTGACCGATCCGCTCTGGATCGACGATGTGAGTCTGTCCACAGACTCGACCCTGCCGCCAGATCCGGATAGCCCGGTACACATCCATCTGGGGACCCCGGCGTCCTATCCCCAGCTGAGTCAGCTATTTGCGACGGACCTTGCGGCGTTGCAGGGCAGCGACGGCTTTGCGGTACGGCAGCAGGGCAACGACCTTTATATTTTCGGGACGGAGCCGGGCGGCGTGCTCAACGGCGTATACGATTTCCTGGAGAAAAATACAGGCATCCTGTGGACCCGTTCGATAGCCGTCGGCACCGTCTACGAGCCGCAGCCGACGATCGCGATCGACGCGGTCAACTATTCCGAGCGCTCGCCCTTCGAGCTGAGGGGCTGGCATCTGACGGGTCAGGGCGCTGGCGGCGAGTATCATTCCGATCCCGGCACCGAGCAGATGATGGCTCGCAACAAGCTGAACACCAAGCTGGCCGAGTTCGAGAATCTGCCCCTGTGGGAGGAGCAGGGCAAGCGGGGCATCAAGCCGTTTAATATCGGGCATAATCTGCCCTTCTGGCTGCCCAACGACGTCTATTTTGCCGCTCATCCCGAATATTACAATACCGATGCCAACGGCAACCCGATCCCGGTCGGACTGGAGACGCAGATCAACTTCTACCACCCCGATGTACCGGGCGTGATCGCCGGGCGGGTAGCAGACTTCCTGGCAGACCATCCGATCGACATCGTCGGTATCGGCATCAATGATACGCATTATTTCGAGCAGGCCGGCTACAGCGACCAACCGTTCGTGACGGAGAATGGCGTGACGATCCAGCCGGGGGAAGCGGATTACAAATCGACGGTATTCTACACCTTCCTGAACAAGATCGCCCGTCAGGTCAAGCTGACCAACCCGGGGGTGCAGATCGCCACCTATGCGTACTTCTTCACCGAGGTGCCGCCGCGCATCGCGCTCGAGGACAATATCATCATCGTGCTGGCGCCGATCTCGGGCGACGATCGCAAGCCGATGAATACGTCCGATCAGGGCAACCCGAACCAGGCCTATGTGACCAAGCTGAACGGGTGGATGCAGAAGACGTCCAATATCGTCATGTACAACTATTACGGCGCCTTCCTGTCGGATAAATACGAGCGGCCGATCGCGGCCAAAGTAAAGGCGGATATGCAATATTACCGGCAGCTCGGCTTGACGGGCGTCCTCCCGGAGGGCATAGCCGATGCCAATGGTCCAAATTGGGGGATTAACGCGCTGCAATTCTGGCTGTTCCAGAAGCTGATGTGGAATCCCGACGCCGATATCGCTCAGCTCAAGGCAGACTATATCAGCAAGGTGTATGGACCGGCGGCGAGCGCGATGACCACGTATTACAATCTCATCGAGCAGGGCTGGAACATGTATGACGATGTGATCGCCTACAACACGAATACGAATACGTATATCGGCAAGTACATCGTGCAGGCAGGGATAGCCGCGGACGCCCAGACGGCGCTCAATAATGCCTGGAGTGCTGCAGATGCTACGATACGGGCGCGCATCGAGCCGATCAAGACAACGTTCGAAGCGATGGTCGCCCAGTACAGCGGGATTACCGCCTCGCAGGCGGAAGCGAAGTACACGACGGCGAGCAAGGCGACGATTGTCGGCTCCACCGACCTGGCGCAAGGACCGTGGGCCGCAGCGACGGCAGTCAGCGATTTCTACAAGATGGATACGACCACGCAAGCGCCGATACAGACCAAGGTGCGCCTGCTGTGGGACGATGACAATCTCTATGTCGCCTACGAGAATATGGACCCCGCCATCGGGGACCTGGTCGTCAGCGACAGTGCTCCGAACGAATGGTGGCTCAGCGGCGGGGACGATGACAATGAAACGTTCATTACCGGGGACCCGAATGCCTCAAGCTATTATGTATTCTTCAACAATCCGGACGCGCTGAAGCTGGAGTATAGCGGCCCTGTACAGGACAGCAGCTATAGCGGCGCCTGGGAGGCCTACACCTCGGTACAGGCCGATCGCTGGCTATCGATTCAGGTGATCCCGTTTGCCAGCATCCAGGTCGATCCGGAGCAGACGTCAGCGCTGCAGGGTTATTTTTTCCGCAGCTATCGCGGCGATGCCGGTCATTACGGCTGGGGCATCGGCAAGGTATGGGATTCCGGCAGCTTCCATCCGATTACGCTGACCGGCGCTCCGAGCTAGTCGCTCGCGTCATAGCAAAAGCCAGTTGTCATCGCATCTACGCGATAGACAACTGGCTTTTTCGCTGTTTGCGCGCCTAGCCAGGCTAGGCACAACGAGCCGGTGCGCATTCGACGAGATCGTCCGCTGCCGCTGTTATGGGGTCGGGATATCCGGCACGCTCGACGGATTGTAACGGTTTTGCTTGTTTATAGAGGGCAATCTGTGCTATGAATAGGGCAATCTTATTTGTAATAGGAATTGATCCTTGCACCATCTAGCACAACACAACAGGGGAGGCAGCATTGCGTGCGCATAAACGGTTGGCAATTCAGGCATTGGCCGATCGCTTACAAGCTGGCGATCGTATTTTCGCTGCTGCTGACGTTAATCGTCATCGTGGTCGGACTCGTATCATACCAAATTTCTCGCCAGGCCATGGAGAGTCAGATTAAAAACTACATCCCGCAAGTGCTCGACCAAGTAAACGTCAGACTGGAGAATTACGTCGATGATGTGAAATCCCTCTCCCAGATGGCGCTGCTGGAGCCCTACAGCTCACTGATCGAGGAGGCGCTGGACGGCTTCGAACGAGCTGGAGCGGGGCGGCGGCTGGAGGATACGATCAAGCTCCATGAAGCCTTGTCCTTCATCACCTCGAATCCCGGCAAGGAATATGTCGTGGGACTGTTCTATAGCCGCTCGGGGCAAGTCTATGTCCGGCAATCGGCTGGCGGCATCTGGCTTGACGCAGCTTACGAGAAGCAACCGTGGTATGGCGACATCGATCTTGATCAATACACACCGACCGTGCTTGGCACAATTTCATTCCAGTTATTTGGCGATAATCCGTTTATAGGCGATTATGACGCCTTTTCGGTCGTTCAGCCGATTCGTCGCCCCAATTCGAAGGCATTGGGCGGCATCGTGCAAATTGTCGGCACGCTAGACTCCATCCGGGACATTATGCGCGGGATCGATTTCGGTGCGAACGCCAGGCTCTATGTCGTCGATCATCGCAACCGGATCGTCTTCGCCTCCGATCACAGCCTGTTGGGAGAAGAATGGGAAAGCGCTTACGGAGCGGATTGGGCGGAGGCGCGAGACAACTCGGGGTCGAGCATCCAGACGATAGACGGCGAGCAGATGCTGGTCAGCTATAATCGCTCTGCAGCAAGCGGGTGGAAGGTCGTGGGCGTGATCCCGCTCCAGAATGTCAGCCAAGAGGTCGATCAGGTAAAAACCTGGATCGTGGCGTGGATCGCGCTTGGCATATTCGGCGTGGTCCTGCTCTCGGCGATGCTCTCCATCCGCATGACGAATCCGCTGCGGCGTCTGATCCGGCTGAGCAGAAGGCAGGTGGACCTGGCCGCGCCATCCGTCCATACCGGACAAGTCGGCCATGACGAGATCGGGCAGCTAGAGCAAGCCTATCGGCAGATGATGAAGCGAATCCAGGTGCTGCTCAGCGAGGTGCTGCAAGAAAAGCTGTTGCATCAGGAAGCCGAAATACGCGCCTTGCAAAGCCAGATCAACCCGCACTTCCTGCATAACGCGCTGGAGACGATCCGTATGACCATCCGCAAGGGCAATGCTGCCAAAGGCGAGCAAGCGCTTGTCGCGCTTGGTCAGCTGCTCCGGTATCATGCGGCAAGCCTCCAGGAGAGGGTACACGTGAAAACGGAGATGGACTTCATCGAGAACTACCTTCGCATCCAACAGCTTCGCTTCGGCGACCGACTAAGCGTCAAGATAGAGGTCGATGACGACCTCATGGACGTTCCATTCCCGAGCCTGCTGCTGCAGCCGCTTGTCGAGAACGCGATTGCGCATAGCGCTTCGCCATACGATCACCGGATTCGCGTCACGGTACGCTTGAAGAGGCAAGGCGATTACATGATCTGTTGCGTCATCGATGAAGGCAAGGGCATCCCTCTGGGCCGCTTGCACGATCTGGTGCAATCGTTCCAGCACCGCGCCGCGAGGAAGGAAGGGCATGACGGGAGACGTATCGGGCTGAGCAATGTGTACCAGCGAATCCAGCTCATCTATGGGAGCCGAGCCGAAATGTATATCGAAAGCATCGAGGGGGCGGGAACGGTCGTATCGATCTATATCCCGCTCTCGGGGGAAGAGGACGTCGCAAACGGAGAGGTTGGTCTATGATGAAGGTGCTGATCGTTGACGATGAACAGGAGATCAGGGAAGGCTTGCAGGTCATGCTCGGCGCGATGACGGTTGACGATACCCGCATCGAGGTCGTGGGCGCGGTGGGGGGTGCGATCGCTGCGCTGGAGTTCCTCGGCGGAACAGAGACCCAGATCGTCATCACGGATATTCGAATGCCGGGGATGGACGGGCTTGGGATGACGGAGACGATCCGCTATCGGTATCCATCGATCCAGATCATCGTGCTTAGCGGGTACGGGGACTTCGCGTATATGCAGAGAGCCCTGCGCCTCTCGACGGTCGATTATCTGCTGAAGCCGGTGGATGAGCAGGAGCTGGAGCGCGCGCTCAGGCGCGCTGCGGAGCATAGCAACCACAAGCTGCGAGCGAGACGCAAAAACATGCCAAGAGCGGCGTTCGAGGAGATGGACGCGCCCTGGAAGCTCGTCCTCGCTGCGGATATCGATACGATGGAGGAGGCGAGAGTCGAAGAGCTTGGAGGCGTACAGTTGGTGTCCTGGCTCATGGTCAAAGTGTTCGAGGAGCTCGCCGACGAGCTCGGACACCTCTGTTATCTTGCTGATGCCGTTAGACTGGATGACGCCAACCTCGTCATCGGCGCGTTCGCCGATTCGCAGGAGGAGGGAGAGCGGATTGCGGACGAATTCGCGGCGCGCTTCGCCGCCTTTTGGCGCGACAGCATGAAGCTGCCGGTCAGTATCGGCATGTCCGCCTCCCTCGGCCGCGCGAGCACGGGCGCTTCGCCCTATTATCAAGCCTGTCAGGCGTTGCTCGCCCGCTTGTTTCAGGGCACCGGTATCTATCGCAATGATGCGGATAAGGAGAGAGGCGGCGAGCGTCCGAAGGCCGAATGGCACGCGCTGCTCGCCGCATTGGAGACTGCGAACGAAGCGGCCTTGCAGACCGAGGCGAGAGGACGGCTGGATGCTTGGCTGGAGCGAGGAGACGCCGGCTCGTTGGTGCGCGGGCTGGAAGCGATGCTGCTGATCCTGTACGAGTATATGGAAGAGCGGCAATCGGCGTCGTCGATGCTGCGCGCGCTAACGACGGCCGATCTGATCCTGAAGTGGATATGGGTACGAAGCGAAGCGGAGCTGAGACAGCGGGTGCAGGATCAGATCCGCCGGATCGTGGAGGAGATCTCTCCCGAGAAGCCGGAGGGACATGTGCTGGTAGCGGCCAAGGCGTACATTCGCAGCCATTTGACGACTTCGTTCACGCTCGCGGACGTGGCGGCAGCGGTATATGTGAGTCCGCATTATCTGAGCCATCTGTTCCGCGAGCGCTCGGATATGACATTCCTCGAATATGTGACGGCGCTGCGTATGGAGGAAGCCAAGCAGATGCTGAGGGAGCCGGGGGTCAAAATCTATGAGGTCGCCGAACAGGTCGGCTACAAGAGCTGGAAGCACTTCAGCCGCGTATTCAAGGACTTCACCGGGATCGGGCCCGCCGATTACCGCAGGGACGCTACGTGAATCCAATATTTAGCCGCCATCTTCGCAAGATCGGTTCCTTTATCGCAATATCCGGTTATTTAACCTGGCCGATTGTCCTTTATATAATGATCTCATTAGCGATAAAGGGAGGTGGTCACTCATCCGGCGGTGCGGAAGGATCGCGGCGTCGGAGGAAGGGAATGGTGCTTGAACGAATGAAACGAACAAAGGATGAACAGATGAACAAAAAGCGGCGGGTCCGGTGGCTCGCAGTTGCGCTGCTCCTGGCGGCCGCTGCCGCAGGGTGTCACGAGCGGAACGAACCGTCGACGCCTGGGGGCAGCTCGAACCCGTCATCCCTCGAAACGGACGACATGTCGCAATCGAAAGCTGTGACGGACATGATCCGGCTGGAAATGATGGAAAACGGATGGTCCAATATCCCGACAGATGAGGAAGACCCCTGGAGACAGTGGATGAAAGAGCAATACAAGATCGACATGACGATGAACGCCATGCCGGTCGGCGATCTGGAGGCGAGGCTGCTCGTGCGCTTCGCGTCCGCTGAACAGCCTGATCTGGTCTTCGCATGGGACCGCAGCCTGATCGCGAAGCTGCACAAGCAGGGGGTGCTGCTGGACGACTGGACGCCCTATCTGTCCAGACTTCCCAACGTGACGCGAACGTGGAGCGACGAGATGAAGGCGTACGCTACGGTCGACGGCAAGGTGATCGGGCTGCCGAAGCTGCCGGATGAATACACATGGACATTGATGCTGCGCAAGGACTGGCTGGACGCGCTGCAGCTCCCTGTGCCGACGACGGATGTCGAGCTGCTCGACGTACTGCGCCGATTCACCTATGACGATCCGGACAACAACGGACTGGACGATACCTGGGGGATCAGCTCCGCAGGCGCGGGCAGCGATGTCGGCGAGATCGGCGTACTCGAATCGATGTATGGTCAGACCGGCTTCCATGTCGGCCCGGACGGCGCGGTGCAGCACTCTATCGTCAACGGTACGCACTTGAAATTCCTAGCGTTTATGCGAACCCTTGTCCAGGAGAAGCTGATCGATCCCGACTGGTATACGCAGAGCTGGGAGCAGCGGAAGCGGAGGTTATACGAAGGCAAGATCGGTATCGTTCACTACCCGGGCATCATCGTCCAGGAGGGCGAGAAGACGAACGGGGCGACCGGCAGCACGGTCGCGTGGTGGGACGCGATGCAGATTCCGAAAGGCTCGGAGCTCGGCGGCAAGCGTCCGCCCGCCCCGATCGCCGGAGGCATGCTGGCCGTATCCGCGCAGGCCGCGAAGGATCCGGAGAAGATGGCGCGTATCCTGACCTTCCTCGATGCGACCGTGTATCCGACCGAAGGGTACTGGGCGCTTCGCTGGGGCGTGGGCGTCAATGGGCAAACGGTGACCGCTCTCGAGGATGGAGCCAAATATATCAGTCTGAAAAACGACCCGTATCGAAAAGAAAAGATCGGCGCGCATGATTGGGGGACGTGGGTCGCGACCAGCCAGGACGGGGTGTTGGAAGGGCAAACCGATCGTCCCGGCCTTGCAGACCAGAAGCAATTGGCATTGGACAGAAAAGCGAAGCGCCTCGCCAGCTACACCAATGTTCACGAGCTGCTGCATCTCGATACGCAGGTAGCATCGGATCTGAGGAAGCTGACGCAGGCGTTCGACATCGATTATATTCTGGGCAAGACAGACGACTACGACGCATTCAGGCAAAAATGGCTGGAAGCCGGGGGACAGCAATTGCTCGACGAAGCCACCCGGCAGTTACAAGAAATGAACAGGCTCCCGTAAACCGGAGCGAAGGGAGAGGCGCATAACATGAAGCGTATGACGAAGAAAATCGCGATCCTGTCCGTTGCTGTGGCCAGCTTGGCCATGGGGACATCCGTGCAAGCCGCAGTGCCCGATGTCGGGCCGTTCCCGATCGGCATCTTCTGGTCGCCAAGCCCCGAGGAGACGACAAGCGTCAAATATCAGGAGATCAAAGACATGAATGCCACTTACGTGCTGCTCTCCAACGGCGTATATTGGTATGATCAGAACGATGCAGCGCTCGCCCAGTGCGCGGCGCAAGGGTTGAAGTGTATCGTGCAGGACGACCGGCTCGGCTCGCATAAGTTCACGGTTGGTCAAACGGCCGGCAATGACGGCAAATATGTGTCGAGCAGCGTTTCGCTTGGCCAGACGTTCACGACGCCCGACGAACTAGATGTGGCGATTGATACGATTCAGCTCTATATCGACAAATCGAATTGGACAGCAGGCAAAAAACTTACGTTGAGCCTGTATAAGTCGCCAAGTAAAGGCGAACTGATCGGCTCGGATTCCATCACAGGTCCCGTAGCAGACAATTATCCCGTCTTCAAATTATACAAATGGCTTGAACCGAATACGACCTACTATGTCGAGCTGACGAGCGATAGCGCCACCGATATAGGCTGGGTTGTCGGCAATACGTCCAACGTATACGCTGGAGGGACGGCATATCAGAATGGAACGGCGCTGAGCAATTACGACTTCTGGTTCAAGCTGAATTACGGACAGAAGATGTACAGCGGCAGCGTGCAGCCTTCGATGGCCACGGTGAACGATATCGTCTCCCACTATTCCGCCAATCCCGGATTGCTGGGCTACAATCTGATGGATGAGCCTTCCGCGTCGGCAATGGCAGGGCTGCATAGCACGATGGAGAAGTTCAGACAGGCCGATCCGAACCATATGACCTACGTCAATCTGCTGCCGACCTATGCCGCCAATCTCGGATTCGGCGGGCGGACCGGCGAATACGTCACGCCCGGCAGAGCGTTGGGGCAGTCGTTTAAGACCAATGCGGGGACGACCCATATCTCCACGATTCAACTGTATATCGACCATAGCCAGTGGGGCAGCAACGAACCGCTGACGCTGAAGCTATGGGACTCGGCGGCCAAGACGACGCTGCTCGGTCAGAGCACCTTGTCCGGCTCGTCCACGAGCTTTCCTTTGTTTGAGGTAGACGCTGCGGTCACCCCGAACACGGTCTACTACTGGGAATTAACCCATGGCGGGGGCGGGGACAATTCGGTCGGCTGGGTCATCCGCTCTGCGAACGGCACGCAATGGGAAAAGGACGGGACGGCTTACGCCTCGGGGGCGCCGATCGACGGCGATTTCTGGTTCGCCCTGAACCAGAATCTGCTCCCATTCTCCTATGAAGACTACGTGTACCGCTGGGCGAGCAAGCAGCCGGACGTGCTCATGTTCGATCATTATCCGTTCAGCGCAAGCGGCGGCTTTAGCGGGGAATATTATACGAATCTCGAGATTATCCGGCGACAAGCGCAGCTAGCATCCCTTGATTTCTGGACCTATATCCAATCGGTAGGGATTACCGGAGGCTTGCGTTCGCCGTCTGAGAATGAATTGCGGTATAATGTCTACACCAGTCTGGCTTATGGCGCAAAAGGCATCAATTATTTCACGTATGAGACGCCTAGCGGTCAAGGCGAGTCGTTCCATGACGGGATTATCCTCCCCGATGGCTCCAAGGGGCCGTTGTACGCTTCGGCCCAGGCGATCAATGCCGAGCTGTTCAAGATCGGTCCGACGCTAAGCGGACTTGACTCGGAGGCGGTGTATCATACCGGGACGCTGCCAACTTCGACCATGGCGTTGCCGTCCAGCTTTTTCTGGCAGCCCGTCGATCCGGCGCAGCCCCTCATCGTGAGCAGCTTCAAGAATGCAAGTGGCAGGGAATATGTGATGGTGGTCAACCGGGACACGGCGAATGCAAGAACGGTATCGTTTGCCTTATCCACCAAGCCGGCTTCGGTGACTGAAGTATCCAAAACGACCGGTCTGGAGACGGCGACCAATTATAATGCCGCGACTGGCCTGTTGTCTTCCTCGTTCGCCCCAGGCGAGGGGCGGCTGTACGTATTGCCTTGAATGGAGGAAACAAAGTGAGGACGGAAACGATCACAACGTATTATACAGCGATGGACAGTCTGGAGGGCAGGTTCGACCGGGAGGCACGGAAGCTGCGATTAGAGGCGTCGGACGCGGACGCCTACGAGACCTGGAAGACCAAGGTGAAGGCAGAGCTGAGCGACTTGATCGGCATCGCGAGGATGGAGACGTGCGACTTGCTGCCGGAGAGGCTGGAAACCGTCCAAGAGGAAGGATATCGCCGCGAGAAATGGCTCATCCAGGTGGAGCCGGGCGTGTGGATGCCGTTCTATCTGCTGCTCCCGGACGATCTGCAGCCGGGCGAGCAGCGTCCTTGCATGATCGCGGCGCATGGACACGGCACGGGAGGGAAGCTGTCTCCGGCAGGTCGCACGGATATTCCCGCGCTTGCCGAGCGCATCGCCAGAGAGCATACGGATTATGGCGTATCCTTCGTCCGGCGGGGGTACGTGGTGCTCTGCCCGGATGCGAGGGGCTTCGGCGAACGCCGGGAGTCATCGGGACAGGGCGACGACGAGCACCTGTTCATATCCAGCACCTGCAACCAGCTGAACGTCATGGCGATTGGTCTGGGCCTGTCGCTGACCGGGATGTGGACATGGGATCTGATGCGCCTCCTCGATTTTATCGGGACCCGGGCAGACGTCGCTCAGGATCGTATCGGATGCTGCGGATTGTCAGGCGGCGGTTTGCAGACGCTCTGGCTGTCGGCCCTCGATGAGCGAGTGAGCTGCGCGGTCGTCAGCGGTTATTTTTACGGGTACAAGGACGCCTTGCTGAAGCTGTACAATTGCTTCTGCAACTATGTCCCCGGGCTATGGGAGCGGGTGGACATGGGCGATATCGCCGCCTTGATCGCGCCGCGTCCGCTGCTGATCGAGACGGGGGATCAGGATCCGCTCAATGGCGAGCGGGGCGTGGACAATGTCGTCGAACAGGTGGACAGCGCAGCTCAGGCCTACAGACTGATGGGGGTGGAGGATCGCCTCGTCCATCATATTTTTGCAGGCGGGCATGTATGGAACGGGGACCGAACCTATGACTTCGTGAATCGATGGTTAGGTCAATGAAAGAGCGGTTAAGCGGGGATGACCTGCTTAACCGCTTTTTTTGACAGGCCATTGGATAAAGTATATTATGTATTAATAAGTATACTTATAAAAGGAGTTCACGAAACATGTGGGAGGGCGTCACCTATGGGTAGAGACAACTGGAAAGCAGCTTGGATATGGGTAAACAGAGGGGGAGATGAGAATAACGTATACGTGGAAACGCGCAAGCGCTTCCACTTAACATCGCAGCCGGCGCGAGTGGTATTGCGAATCTCGGCCAATCAGGCATACAAGGTGTACGTGAATGGGCATCCGCTCGGAAGAGGACCAACGCCCGCGGATCTGGCGTGGATGTCCTACGATACGTACAGCATCGAGGAGCATCTGCATGCCGGAGCGAACGTCGTGGCGATCCTCGCCCATAATTTCGGACAGGAGCAGATCGTGACGGAGCAGCTTCAGGGCCCAGGAGGGGTGATCTGTCAGATCGATCTATTCGATACGGCAGAGGACGCCAACGCGCCGACGCGCTCGATCGCTAGCGACGCGGATTGGCCGTGCCGGCGCTCCCCCCGATGGCAATCGAATGCCAGTCGGCTGCACCTGTGGGGCGGCTATCGCGAGATCGTCGACCTCCAGGCGGAGGACGGCTGGGAACGCGCGGACTACGATGATTCCGCCTGGCCGACAGCCGTCGTCGTCGCCCGGGCGGAGCAGCCGGAGGGTCCGTGGCCGCGCTTGCTGCCCCGCGAGATTCCGTTGCTGCGGGAGACCCTTGTGCAGCCTGTGGCGGTCGTCGCCGCTGAGGGCTATCTGGGACGGCTGGAGCGTCCGGAGGCTGTATTGCGAGACGATGCGGGAGGAGGGGCGGTTATCCTTGATGCCTCTGTTCCCGGCTCGCTGCCGCAGATTTCGTATGACTTCGGCGCAGAGGTCGTTGGCTACCCAGAGGTGGAGCTCGATGCGGAAGAGGGCGGGGTCGTCCAGATTTTTTATGGGGAATCGCTGGAGCTGCTGCTGACCGATACGTTCCTGTTGCGGAAGGGGCGCAACATGCTGTTGCCCTTCGGTCGTCGGGCCTTCCGCTATCTCAAGATCGCGGCGATGGCGACGCCTGTCGCGCTTCGACTCCATCGGCTTAACGTCCGCTTCGTCCATTATCCGTATGAGGGAGAGCCGAGCTTTCGCTGCAGCGACGATAGGCTGAATCGGATCTGGGAAACGGGAAGATATACAACCGTTGTGAACAGCCAGCATCATTTCGAAGACTGCCCGCATCGCGAAGCAGCCCTTTGGGTAGCCGATGCCGTCGTGATGGCCAAGGTCGTGTATCAGACGTATCGCAATCCGGAGATCGTCCGCAAATCGCTGCTGCAAGCGGCGCGAATCCAGAACGACGACGGCTCCATCCCCGGTACCGGACCGCTGCGCAATCCGTTTCTGCTGCCGGACTTCTGCGCGTTCTGGCTGCTCGGCGCATGGGAGTATTACTCGTATTCGGGGGATATCGCATTCTTGCAGGAGATCTGGCCGCATGTCGTCCGGCTGGCGGAATGGTTCGAGAGGCAGGAGGACGAGAGCGGATTGTTCGCGAGGGCGGACCGGGACGGCTGGTGGTGCTTCATCGACTGGTCCGACGATATCGACCGCAGAGATCGGGTGACGGCGATCTCCTGCTATTATTACAAATTCCTGCAGACGATCGCTCATATGGCACAGGAGCTGCAGAAGGCTGACTACGCGTCGGAGCGTCTCCGCAAGGCGGAGCGGCTGCGCGCGGCGATCCGGCTGCGGCTGCGCGTGCCCGGGGCCTCCATCTATGCCGACTGTCTGACAGACGAAGGCTTGTCGTCTAGCGTAACCGCGCAGACGAACTTCGCTGCCGCCTGGTCGGGCATTATGGAGGAAGCGGAGGTGATCTCCTTCGTGCGGGAGGACTTCCTGGCCGAGCGGTTGTCTCCAATACGCGGCGCGTTCTTCTATCATATCGTGCTCGAAACGTTGTTCAGCTATGGCTTTGCGGAAGCCGCGGTCCAGTTGATCCGCAGCTATTGGGGAGCGATGCTGGAGCGGGGCGCCACGACCTGGTGGGAAACGTTCGATCTGTCGCTGCCGTTCTCCACGACCCCTAGCCCGTATATGGGTCACACGCCGACCTATTTGCAGGATTCGATACCGGTCAGCTTGTCCCATGGCTGGGGAGCGTCGCCGACGTATTTGTTAAGCCGCGAGCTGCTTGGCGCAGATCTGTCGGAGGCCGGTAAGGGCAAGCTTGCGATTCGGCCGCAGCCGGCGCAGCACATCGATTGGGCGGAGGGAGTCATTGCGACGAAGCATGGCGATCTTCGGATCGCATGG
>Ga0160452_100708_pt1 | contig 16323 bp, 16 predicted proteins | sample HID1971I_E6MG_FD_108230 | JGI IMG/M metagenome (GOLD analysis project Ga0160452, IMG submission 108230) | Enriched millipede-associated microbial communities from UW Madison campus, WI, USA - HID1971I_E6 MG | ecosystem: Host-associated > Arthropoda: Insects > Digestive system > Unclassified ...
CGAGGATGGACAAGCTGGCACAGGAGGGGAAGATCAAGCATGGCTGAGCAACGAATCGAAGCAAGTCGCACGGATGTCTACAGCACCGAACAGCTCCATCGCTCGCAAGCGATGAGCGGCTGGAACCGGGATGTGCTGCAGGCAATCCTGAAGACGCAAGGCGCCTGCACCGTGCAGGAGGCAGAGCAAGCGATCCAACAATTCATGACAAGGGAGGCCAACTAAATGGCTGGAGGTACATGGACCACACAAAACAAAGTAAGACCCGGCGTATATATTAACTTCGAAAGCGAGCCGAGACCACTCGGCAGCGTCGGCGAGCGAGGCATCGTCGCGATGGCGCTGACACTGGGCTGGGGGGAGCCGAAGCAGCTGATCCGCATCGCCGCTGGCGAGAATGTGGAGCGGACGCTTGGCTATTCGCTGGCAGCGCCGGAGCTGAAGCTGGTGCGCGAGACCCTGAAGCGGGCGCAAACCTTGCTGCTCTATCGTCTCAATGACGGCACGAAGGCTGTAGCCAACCTTGGCGACCTGTCCTTCACCGCGAAGTATAGCGGCGTGCGGGGCAACGATCTGGCGATCCGCGTCCAGGCGGATGTCGACGCGGAAGATGCGTTCGTCGTGACGACGCTGTTGGCTGGCGCGACAGTCGATACGCAGACGGTGACTGCCGCAAGCGAGCTGCAGGATAACGACTGGATCGTCTTCGGCGGTACGGGTGCGATCGAGGCGGTCGCTGGCTTGCCGCTCACCGGCGGCACCAACGGCGCCGTAACCAATGCCGACCACACGACCTATCTGGAGGCGGTCGAACTGCAGGAGTTCCATACGATGGCCGTGACGGCTACCGATCCACTCCTGAAGTCGGTGTACGCGAGCTTTGTCACGCGGCTGCGCGAGCAGGAGGGCAAGAAGATCCAGGTTGTCCTCTCCGATTATCCTACAGCAGACTTCGAAGGCGTCGTCAGCGTCAAGAATGGCGTCGTCCTGTCGGACGGCACCGTCATCTCTGCGGCTGAGGCGACTGCATGGGTAGCAGGCGCGCTGGCGGCAGCGGGGCCGGATGAGTCGCTCACCTACCAAGGCTACGACGATGCGGTCGATGTGGACACGCGCTACACGAACACGCAGATCGAGGCGGCGCTGCGGAACGGCGAGTTTCTGTTCACGGCAAGCCACGGCCGCGCAGTCGTCGAGCAGGACATCAACACACTGCGCAGCTTTACGCCGAGCAAGGGCAAGGCGCATGCCAAAAACCGGGTGATCCGGGTGCTGGATGGCATCAACAACGATTTCAAGCGGATCTTCGAAACCTTCTTCCTCGGCAAGGTAGACAATACGGCTGACGGTCGCAATCTGCTGCGCAACGAGTGTAATGCCTATCTGACGAATCTGCTGGAGCTCGGAGCGATCCAGAACTTCGATGCCCAGACCGATGTCGTCGTCGAGCCAGGCGTCGACAGCGATGCCGTCGTCATGACCGTCTATGTGCAGCCGGTCGATGCAGTCGAAAAAATCTATATGAAAGTGCAGGTGAGGTAACATGGCATTCTTGAAGGCGCGGGATACGATTACCGGACAGGAAGGGACGGCATTTGCTTCGATTAATGGCGTGGTCGAGGAGATGTTCTATATCAAGAAGATCGAGGCGACGGTGGAAAAACAGAAGGCAGAGGTTAAAACGCTCGGACGCCGCGGCGTCCAGCACAAGGCGATCGGCTGGAGCGGCAGCGGCACGATGACGATCTATTACATCACGTCGCGCTTCCGTCAGATGATGCTTGACTATATCAAGACGGGCAAGGACACCTACTTCGACGTGATGATCACCAATGCCGATCCATCCTCAAGCGTCGGTCGCCAAACGGTCACGCTCAAGGGCGTCAACCTGAACAGCATCATGATGGCGCTGCTCGACACCGACGCGGAGACGCTCGAGGAAGAGGTCGAGTTCAGCTTTGAGGATGTCGACATCAACGAGAAGTTCAAGCAGCCAAGCTTGGGCTAATAAGCAGGCTATTACACGAGGGCCCGTCGTCATACTACCCTCAAAATGCCGAAGAGGCACGGAATCGAATCTGTAGAAGCGAAGCGCTCGCCTTTGTCTCCGGATTTTAACCGCTAATGCGGTACAAACCAAGAAATCTGGGGACAACAGCGATCGGAAGATCGATCCCGTGACCGTAGGCTTAAATTTGAGGGTAGTTTGACCGTTCACCATTAATCACAGGAGAGGGGTACAAGCATGAGTGATCTGAGTTTGTTCTATGCCCAAAATGCGGGGCCGGAGGTTCTGGAGGAGTTCGTCGTCTCGGAGCGCTACAAGGATGCCAAGGGCGAGGCTGTGCCATGGAAGCTGCGCAGCATGACCGAGGCGGAGAACGAGGAGTGCCGCAAGGCGTCGACCCGCCGGGTCAAGGGCAAAAACGGCACCTACGCTCCGGAGATCAACTACGACGATTACCTGGCCAAGCTGACGGTGGCGAGCGTCGTCTTCCCGAATCTGAAGGACGCGGAGCTGCAGAAGTCCTACCAGGTGCTGGGCGCCGAATCGTTGCTGCGGACGATGCTGCTGCCGGGCGAATACGCCTCGCTGGTGCAGAAGGTGCAGGAGCTGAACGGCTATGACAAGGATATTAACGAGCTGGTGGACGAGGTAAAAAACTAATCCACGAGGGCGACGGAGAGGCGAATTACGCCTACTACGCCCTCCACGAGCTCGGCATCCTGCCCCATGATCTGGTGAAGATGGGCCTTCGCGAGAAGGCCGCTCTCTTCGCCATGATCGACATCCGCATCGATAGCGAGAAGAAGAGCATGAACAAGGCCAAGCGCAGGTGAGGCCTGGAGGAGAGAGGAGGTGAGGGGATGGCAAAGACAATAGATGTGTTCACAAACTTAAAGCTTTTATGGTATGTACCAGCAATTAAAGTCATCGATCCGAATAAGCAGCAAAGAAAGCTGTCTGAAAGACAACAGTACAATGATTATAAGACGAGTATTTTAAATCTCAATTGGATGCAGCTTCAGCTTGCAAGGAAAGAAAAGCAAATCCAGAAGGAATTGAAAAAAGCCCAGAAAGCTGCAATTAAATCCGAGAAGGCCGAACAGGCTAAAAAAGCCGCCGTCACTACGGATGACCCTGGTCCAGCCGCTGATAGAATGCCTAAACGACCCAAGTCATCGAATAAAACAAAAAGCGGGAAGCGACAACAGAAAAAATATAATCGCGCGATGGCCAATCGCAAGAAAGAAAAGCAAGCGGCGAACAAAGAAGGGGCTGCTGCTCAAGGACCGATTAAATACAAGGAAATGGAGAAACCGGACTTCTTTGATGATAAGGCAATTAAATCAATGAAGATGGTTTTTCCATTGGAGGCTGCAAAAAAGCAACTCAGTAGCTTGTATAAATTTTCCAAGGGTGCTCTTGAGGCTACAAACACTCGCGTATCAGCCGAAGCCCTGTTGCAATCCAAGCTAAACAATCAGGCCAGCGGCATGACACCTGAGGTGGGAAGACAAATGTCTGCCCACGTAGATCAGCTTCAAAATAGCAGTACGATTAGCTCTGTAGCCGGTCTTGGAGGCATGGCAGAATTGAGCGGGTCTGTGATGAACCCTCAGAACATTATGGCCATGACAGGTTCGATGTATGATCTTGCAGCGAGTACCCATGGCGCAAAAGTAAGCCAGGAGCAGATTGTCAAGACAGCTGAAGCTATGGGCGATGCAATGAAAGGGAAGGTAAGCAGTCTTGAAGGGCTGGGTATCGAATTTACGAAGCAGCAAGAACAGGTTATGAAATACGGAAACGAAGCCCAACGAACCCAAACCTTGATTGGCTTGCTCGAAAAACAAGTTGGCGGTGCGGCTGCAGCTATGGCTGATACGCCGGAGGGGCGTATTTTGCAGCTGCAAAATGCATGGACTGGCATCCAGGAAACGATCGGTCAGGCTTTAATGCCTGCAGTTATGTCATTAGTTGAGTTTATAATGGCTAACATGCCTGCAATTGAAAGCATTATGACGCAAGCCTTTATGGCAGTTGGCGCTGCTGTCCAGTTCATTGTAAGTGCCCTTCAGTTTATGTTTACCTTCATTGCGGATAATTGGTCCACCATTCTTCCAATACTTATCGCGATTGCAACCGTGTTTCTTGTCGCGATTATCATCCAATTGTACGCGATGGCTGTAGCTTGGCTTGCTGCTGCATGGCCGATCCTTCTAATCATTCTAATTGTCGCCTTGCTTGTCGAGGCAATCATGATGATGGGGGGGACAACAGAAGAAATCGTAGGCGCGATTGTTGGTGCATTCGCTCTGCTTTTTGCTCATTTGTGGAACGGGGTGGCCGTAGTATGGAACCTTTTTGCTTCCTTTGCGGAGTTTTTGATGAATCTTTTCATTGACCCTGTTTACGCGATCCAGAAGCTGTTTTACGATCTTTCGATGACGATTTATGAGCTTATCCTCTCTATTGTCAAAGCGATTGAGGATATGGTGCTTCGAGTGGCTAACATCTTGAACAAGTTAGGCTTAAACATTGATGTTAGTGGAGGCTTTGATTTTATAAGTGGCAAAATTGAAGGCTACATGGACAAGCTCAAGGAAACGAAGCCTGAATCGGATAAAAAAGTCATTGAATTGGCTCGTATGAATCTGAAAGATCCAACGGCAATGGCTGAAGCTGGTTTTAATTACGGCAGCAACCTTGTGGGTCAAACACGCGGCAAGCTGGACGGATTCAAGGATAAGATGGGTGCGCCTCTTGGAAAAGATATCGGCAAATCCATCCCCGGCGGCGGCAGAGAGCCGAACATCGGCCAGGTCGGTCGAGTCGGAGAGGTGGGCAAGATCGACAAGGAAGTGGACATCTCGCAGGAGGATCTGAAGCTGATGCGCGATCTGGCCGAGATCAAGGCGATCCAGAACTTCGTCACCCTGACGCCGACGGTGCAGGTGACGACAGGAGACATCGTCGAGAAGGCCGATCTCGATGAGATGATCCGACGCTTCCAGCAGAGCATGGAGCAGGAGATTGCCTATGCCGCGAGAGGGGTGTATGGCTAATGGCGCAGTATGAGCTGAGATTAAGCTCCGGCGACGATTACTTCTACTTCCCGGTGCTGCCGGAGAAGCTGGAGCTGCAAAAGAAGGGCAAGGGCAAGGTGTACGACATCGTCGGACTGGGCGAGATCAATGCGATCCAGAGTCGCGAGCTGGCACAGATTACATTTGAGAGCGTGCTGCCATCGAAGGATGCGCCTTATATCAGCGAGCAGGCGAGGGCACAAAACCCGGCGCTGCTCCTCCCGCAGTGGTATGTTATCAAGATCAACGGATGGATGGAGCGCAAGCGACCGGTGCGGCTCATCTTCACGGGCGGCTCCTTCCCGATAAATCTGGCGGTCAGCATCGAGCAGTTCGACCGTTGGGAGGAGGCTGGGACGAGCGGCGCGATCGGATTTAAGCTGACGCTCCAGGAATATGTATTCTACGGGGCCAAGCGAGTGTACACGATCCGTCAGGATGGCGAGACCAAGCTGACCGGCGGCGACGCCCAGCGTCCGGACGAGCGTGAGCTGCCGGCGACGTATACGCTGAAGGCGGGCGACACGCTCATCAAGGTGGCGCGCCAAATCCTCGGCAGCGATGCGCGCTGGCGTGAGCTGCAGCAGTTGAACGGACTGACCGATGCGCAGTTGAAGCGACTGTCTGTCGGCCAAGTCCTGAAGCTGCCGGCGAGGTGATGCCGATGTATGAGATTGTGATGGATGACCGCGCCGGCAAGCTATGGGACCTGAGCAGCATCGTCTCCGAGATGAGCTGGAAGACCGAGCGGATCGGCAAGGCTTCGTCGCTGGAGCTGACGTTTGTGAAGGGGGCGCCCTATCAGGACAAGGCCTTCGCTTACGAGCCCGGCAACGTCATCCGGGTGTGGGTAGAGGGTGCGCCGCTATTCTACGGCTATGTGTTCTCGATCGAGCAGGGCAGCGACGAGCAGGTGAAGATGACGGCCTATGATCAGATGCGCTATCTGATGAGCAACGAGACGTACGTGTTCGAGCATACGACGGCGACCAAGGTCATCGAGCGGATCGCTCGCGATGCGGAGCTGCGTGTCGGCTATCTGGCCGATACGCAATATGTCATCCCTGGACTGATCGAGGACGGGCAAAAGCTGATGGATATCATGTACAAGGCGCTCGACAAGACGCTGATCGCCAAACAGGAGATCTATATTCTATATGATGACGCGGGATACTTGACGCTGCGTAATATGACGGAAATGACGGTTGCTGTCATCGTCGGCGATGCGAGCATGCTGTTCGACTACAGCTACAAGCGCTCCATCGACAGTGAGACGTACAACCGGATCAAGGTCGTGCAGGACAACAAGACGACGGGCCGACGCGATGTGTACATCATGCAGGACAGCTCGACGATCGCCAAGTGGGGGCGGCTGCAGCATTACCACAAGGCGGATGACCAGATGAACGCCGCGCAGATCCGCGAGATGATCGAACGGACGCTCGAGCTGAAAAACCGCGAGCAGCGCTCGCTGTCGCTCGAAGCACTCGGCAATCCGTCGGTGCGCGCCGGCTGCATGATCCGCATCCAGATCGCAGAGCTTGGCGTCGAACAATATTTCCTGGTCGAGTCGTGCTCGCATCGCTTCTCGGGCGGCGAGCATACGATGTCGCTAGAATTGAAGGTGATCGGATGAGCATGCTGGATATTATTAAACGCGCCAGCCTGGAGGCGGTTGAAGCAGGGAATCCTGCGGCCGTCTTTTTTGGCGTGGTCGTCGGCGCGGCGCCGCTCAAGGTGCTGGTCGACCAACGGTTTACGTTGCCTGCAGATTTCCTGATCGTGCCTGAACGTCTGACGGAGCGACAGTACGTCGTCGGCGACGAGCAGGTGACGATCGGCAGAGAGCTGGAGCCGGGCGACAAAGTAATCCTGCTGCGCGTCCAGGGCGGGCAGCAGTATCTGATCGTAGACAGGGTGGTGAGCACATGATCCCACAAGGCGGGACGCTCCCGGATGATCGATTCGTCCTCGAGGAGCAGACGAGTCTGACCTACGCGCTGGACCCCGTTGCCGGCCGCATCAGCGGCAGGGTAGACGGACTGGCGGCCGTGCGGCAGGCTGTTTTTAAACTTTTGCAGACCGAGCGATTCGCCTATGCGATCTATGACAGCAACTACGGCTATGAATCGTCGCTAGGGTTGCAGGGCGAAGTGTTTCGGCTGGAGACGGAACGCAAGGTGACGGAGGCGCTGTTGACCGATAGTCGCATCCGGGCGGTAGAGGATTTCAAATTTGCAGAGCAAGGCGATACGGCGCTCGTGAGCTTCACGGTCGTGACGGATCAAGGCGCCTTCGAAGCGGCCGGGACGGTGAACGTCAATGGCTGACAATCAGGATATGACAACGATCCTGCAGCGGATGCTGGATGATGTGCCGGACGGCATCGACAAGCGGCAGGGCAGCATCATCTATGATGCGATGGCCCCGGCAGCTGTGGAGATGGCCGAGCTGTACGGCGAGCTGGAGATCAATCGGCGGCTCTCCTTTGCAGAGACGGCGAGCGGCGAGTATCTGGAGCTGCGCGTCAAGGATTATGGGATCGAGCGCAAGCCGGCGACGCGGGCATTGCGGCGCGGCATCTTCCTCGATGATGCGGGAGCGCCAGCGGCGATCCCGATCGGCAGCCGATATGCGATCGGCGGCGTCAGCTATGCGGTGCAATCGCAAGAGACGGGCGGCTCGTATGTGCTGCGCAGCGAGGTGGCGGGCGAAGCGGGCAACCAGCCGCTCGGGCCGCTGCTGCCGCTCGACTATATGCCGGGTCTGGCTGTCGCCGAGCTGGCAGATGTGATCGTACCCGGCGAGGAAGCGGAGAGCGACGAGGCATTGCGCCAGCGCTACTACGCCCGTGTGAGGACCCCGGCGGCTGGCGGCAGCAAGGCGGACTATGTGAACTGGGCGCTCGAGGTGCCCGGCGTCGGCGCAGCCCGGGTGTTCCCGCTCTGGGATGGACCCGGGACGGTGAAGGTGATCATCGTCGACACGGACAAGCGACCAGCCGGCGAGCAAGTGGTGGCCGATACGGCAGCGCACATCGAACGGCTGCGGCCGATCGGTGCGTCCGTGACGGTAGCTTCCGCCACAGCGCGGGCCGTGCAAGTCTCGGCGAAGATCGTGCCTGCCGCAGGCTATGCCGTGAGCGGGATTGCGGAGGCCTTCCGCGAGCTGCTCGCCAGCTATCTGGCCCGCAACGTATTCACGGTGCCGTGGGTGAGCACAGCGATGATCGGCACGCTGCTGCTGCAGACGCCGGGGGTCATCGACTACAGCGAGCTGCGGGTCAATGGCGGGACAGTCAATCTTGAGCTCGCTGATGACGAGATCGGCGTGGTAGACACCGTCGAGCTGGAGGTGTAGGCAGATGAGCTATCCCAATGAGGTAGATCGCTTCCAAGAGAAGCTGAACAAGAAGCTGGACGACAGCGTCTACGTCATCGAGGAGCGGCTGGCCTTGACGGGCGGCGTCTTCGAGGGCGTACTGGCGCATGACCATATCCGGCGTGAGAGCATCCGCATCTATACCGGGCCAGGTCTGAGCGGGAGCGAGGTCATCCAATATTTCCTCAGTGTGCCGTCGGAGACGCCGTGGAAGCTGATCCTCAAGGTATTCAGCTCGGCCGAGGCTGTCTATGTGACGTATGAGACGCCAGGCGATCGGGTGGAGGCAGAGGATATCAACCAGCTGCAGGGGAGCATGACTGCCGTGCAGACGGAGCTGGATCGGGTCAAGACCGTGACGGCGGATGAGCTGCAGGAGCATGTGAGTCGAATGGACGAGCTGGAGGCGGCCAAGGCAGACCGGCTGTCCGTCGATGCGGCGCTGCTGACGAAGGCGGACAAGGCCAACACGTATACCAAGGAGCAGACCGACGAGCGGATCCAACTCGTCATCGGTGCGGCTCCGGAGGCGCTCGATACGCTGCAGGAGCTAGCGCAGGCGCTGGACAATGACCCCGACTTCGCAGCGACGATGACGACGCAGTTGGCTGGCAAGGTGGACAAGGCGCCGGGCAAGCAGCTCTCGACCGAGGACTATACCTCGCCCGAGAAAGCGAAGCTGGCTGGCATCGCCGCAGGAGCCAATCTGTACGTGCACCCGTCTACTCATTCGGCGGATATGATCGTCGAGACGTCCACTGTCAAGATGATGACCGGCGACGAGCGGGCCAAGCTGGCCGGGATCGCGACGGGGGCAAACCAGTATGTGCATCCGGCGACGCACCCGGCAGCTATCATTACCGAGAGTGCAGAACGCCGCTTCGTCACGGACGAGGAGCGGGCCAAGCTGGCGGCGATCGAGCCCGAGGCCAACCGCTACGAGCATCCGGCGACCCATCCGGCCGACATGATCGTCGAGACGTCTACTATCAAGATGATGACGGCCGCCGAGCGGACCAAGCTGGCGGGTATTGCTGCCGGGGCGAATCAGTACGTGCATCCCTCGACGCATCCGGCGTCGATGATCGTCCCGGATGCGTCGAACCGCTTCGTCACCGATACGGAGAAGGCGACCTGGAATGCCAAGGAAACGCCTGGCGGCGCGCAAGCCAAGGTAGATACGCATGCGGAGGACAGTGTCCGGCATATCACGGCTCCCGAACGCTCCGCGTGGAATGCCAAGCAGGCGGCGCTCGGCTTCACGCCGGAAAATGCAAGTCGACGCGGTGCGGCTGGCGGTTACGCAGAGCTGGACGCCAGCGGCAAGATCCCGGACAGCCGGATCTCGTCTACCTTCGTCACCCAGTCGCAGCTCGGCGGGGCGGGCTATGGCGATATGACCAAGTCCGTCTACGATACGAACAATAATGGCAAGGTCGATGCCGCCGAGGCGGCCGACAGCGTGCCGTGGGCGGGAGTCACCGGCAAACCGTCGACCTTCGCGCCATCGGCTCATACGCATAACGTGCTGTCCGTCCAGACGGACAATGTGCGCGATGCGGCGGCGTTGCCCTCCGTGTATGAACGGGGCGTAACGACGTTTTTTAGCAATAATCCGACCAACAAGTTCAACGGCGTCAACTATTGTACGGTGATGACGATCAAGGGCTACTCCAACATGGCTGCGGTGCAATATATCTATCCGTATAATGTCGATGCGCCGATCAGCTACCGTTATGCGCTCTATAATACCGACGCCTGGCGCGAGTGGCGGACGTTGGCTGTGGCCAGCGAGGTCATGCCGCGCGGACCGTTGACCTGGAACCAGGTGAAGGGGGTGTAGCGATGGCCTACGGACAATATCTGTATGGCGTGCTGGACTACGGCACGTTGGGCGGCGGAGCAACCGGACCCGAGGCGCCGGAGTCGCTCGATCTGATGGCGTACCTGCCGGCGTATTATCGCGGCATCCGCGAAATGGAGGCGATCCAGCATCAGCATGGGCTGGAACTTATGCGTCTGCATGAGGGCGCGGATGATGGCTTGCGCCAAGCGTTCGTCGAGACGGCGACATGGGCGCTCTCGGACTGGGAGCGGGAGTTCGGGCTGGCGGTCGATTCATCCAAGCCCGATGTATGGCGGCGTGAGGTGCTGCGGGCGAAGATTCGCGGCTCCGGCACGACGACGCGACTCAAGGTCATCCAGGCGGCTGCGGCCTTCTCGGGCGGCGAGGTCGATGTCGTCGAGTATCCAGCGGAGAGCCGGTTCGAGATCGTCTTCATCGGCGTGCTGGGCATTCCGCCTAATATGGCGGGCTTCATCGCCATGCTGGAGGACATCAAGCCGGCGCATCTCGCCTATAGCTTCCAGTACCGGTTCACCTGGTGGGAGACGCTGCGGGAGCTGACCTGGTCGCAGGCGAGCGACAAGACGTGGAGCGAACTACGAGTATACGAAGGAGAGTGAAGCAACGATGCAAACGACAGGCAATCTGAATCTGAAGAAGCCGGAAGGTACGGATATCGTAGACATTAACGATCTGAACGACAACATGGACATCCTCGATGCCGAGGTGTCCCGCGTCGCTTCGACGACGGCAAACGGCCGGATGAGCGCGACTGACAAAACCAAGCTGAACGGTATCGCCACTGGCGCCAACAACTACGTCCATCCGTCGACCCACCCGGCGTCGATCATCGCCCAGGACAGCAGCAACCGCTTCGTCACGGACGCCGAGAAGTCGGCTTGGAACGCCAAGGCCGGCACCTCCGTCGCGACGACGAGTGCGAACGGGCTGATGAGCTCAACGGACAAGAGCAAGCTCGACGGCGTCGCCGCCGGGGCCAACAACTACGTCCATCCATCGAGCCACCCGGCGTCGATCATCACCCAGGACGCCAACAACCGCTTTGTCACCGATACGGAGAAGGCAGCTTGGAATGCGAAAGCGGGGACATCTGTAGCGACGACGAGTGCGAATGGGTTGATGAGTACAGCAGATAAGGAGTTATTGGCGAATAGGGAAGGGTATGGAACAACGACTGGTACAGGTACTGTTTACAGCGTTACTCTTTCGCCCGCTCCGACTGCGCTAGTTGATGGACTCGCTTTCGCTGTTAAAATTCATCTTCAAAATACCGGCAGCGCAACAATTAATGTGAATGGTCTTGGAGCGAAAACAATTAGAAAAAGCAATGGTAGTACATTGTCAGCGGGTAATTTTCGTCAGAATTCAATCTATACGCTGAGGTATAATGGCACGGATTTTATCTTACAGGGTGAAGGGGGGGAGTACGGAGACGCAACTGCAGGTAATGTGTTAGCAGGTAAGACGATAGGCACTGATGCTGGATTAGTGACTGGGACGATGCCTAATCGAACTGGCCATGTTACTGCTCAGTCTATTAGTCGATCAGGGACAACTCTTAGGCTAAGACCGCAGCCCGGCTATTATGCAGCTGATTCCAGCAACAGTGTTCAAATTTCTGATTCGAATTTTATTCCAGGAAATATTCGAGAAGGAGTAAATCTTTTTGGGTTAAGCGGAAGTTTTGTGAGCGGGAAACAGGTTTCTTATATTTCAAATTATACCAATATTGAAAATAATACAATAATTACTTTTCCGAACATTTCGTTTATCCCTTCTCAAGTAATATTGTTTGTGAGTATGGAGTTATTTGGGTATGCTTATAGTCAAGGGGCAGGAGCGAGAATATCTTCTTTTATAGCATATGGTCCTGTTTTGAATCAAACAGGTTCATCAATGCAAATTGATAATAACAGTAATTTTTATTATGAGTATTCTGGTTTCGGAAACTTATCAATAAATAGTGTTAGTTGGGGAACGACAACAACTTTACAAATGGCTAAGTCTGTTAATAGTTCCCCTCAACAATCGGGTACTAAGGTATCTATTCAAAGCTTTAGAACTAGTTCATCCGGTGCTCTATTTATTCAATGATTTATACTTTTAATATTTTTATTATGTTATTATCCACATTATTGCTTTAGTTTAGAGTGCGAAAGAGAAGGTGAGGGCATTGGACTTGATCAGCAAGGAGTTGTCAGAGAGACAGCAACGTGTCGAAGATGAGCTTGTGCTACTCCAAGACGAAGCCCTGAAAAGAGCACAGGAGCTTCTGACCATTCTGTCTCGTATCGAATTGGTGGAGAAAGCTGCCCTCCGACACGAAAAAGAGCTCCACGAGCTCAAAGAGCTCTCCCGCAGCCTCCAGCAGCAATACGACCGCTTCGGCGAGAAGATCGACAAGCTGGAGAGTAAGCTGTTTTCGTGGATGCAGCAGCTGCAGCGCGACAATGCCGAGCTGATCAAAGCCGCCCAGACGGAGGGGGCGCTCGAGCGCCAGACGACCCTGAAGTCCTGGATGACCTTCCTCCAATATGTCCTCGGCGGCACGATCTTCATCATTGTCGCCTATGTGTTTGGCGTAAACTTCATAAGATAGGAGGGATGACCCATGGAATGGGATGTAGTGCAGGAGGTACTGGACCCGGCGCTGCTGGTCGTGCTGATCGCCTGCTGGACGCTCGGATATATCCTCAAGCAGACGCCGCAGGTGCCGAACTGGGCGATCGTCTATGTGGTGACGTTGTTCAGCCTGTTCTTCTCGGTGTGGATCCTCGGCTTCGGAGCCTTGCAGCTGCTGCAAGGCTTCTTGTGCGGGGCGGTCGCGGTGTATGGCTACGAGATTATCAAGCAAGGCCGGGAGGGTGCGCGCGATGGCCAAGCTTAGCAGGGCAGCATTCATCGCCAAGCTTGCGCCGATCGTGCAGCAGGTGCGGCGCGAGGGCTCGCCGATTTTCCCGTCGGTTCGGCTGGCGCAGAACATCCTGGAGACGGGCTGCGTCATCCATCCGTGGAACAATCTCGGCGGCATCAAGGTCGGCAGCGGCTCGCCGAACGCCTATTGGCGAGGCAGCGTGGTGTACAAGGGCACTTGGGAGGTCTACGACGGCAAGCGCGTCGATATCCAGGCGGCCTTCCGCGCGTACGATACGTTATACGATTTCTATATGGATCAGGATCGTCTGTTCCAGATGCCCCGCTATGAGCGGGTACGGCGGGCGATGACGCCGGAGCTGCAGGCCGAGATGCTGCAAGCATGCGGCTATGCGACCGATCCGAGCTATGCGCGCAAGCTGATCGCGATTATCCGCGAGGCTGGACTGCGCGTATATGACGAGCTGGAGGAGGAATGGACCGTGAGCGAGAAGCAGGCGATGGAAGCGAGACTGCAGCAATTGGAGCAGCGCGTGCAGCAGCTCGAGCAGGCGCATGACAGCGCTGTGCCCGCTTGGGCGCAGGGCGTCGTCGAGGCGGCGGTGAAGCAAGGGCTGATCGAGACGCCGGTGCGTGGCAGCTATGACTTCTACCGCATGCTGGCGGTAGTGCATCGCAGCCAGACGCAGGCGGCGAGTCGAGCGTCGGACCGGTGAGAGTGAGATTAGTTGAAACAACGCCGCACCGTAACGCACCTAAAGGGCCGGGACCGTCTCTTCGACGATCCTGGCCCTTTTTCTTTTTCGTACATAACTTGATGCTTCCTTAAGCCTTCACGCTGCCCCGGTCCATCGCCGCCATGGCTTGCAGGCCAGCCTGGTTGAGCAGGTTCCATGGCTTGTTGTAGTGCGGCTGGAAGAAGAAGTCGACAAAGGCGAGCTCGGCGACGGTCATGCCGTTCTGGATACACACCGACAAGGTGTTGATCTGCTGGGTCAGATCAGCCTTCGAGAGAATCTGTCCGCCGACGATGCGGCCTGTCTCGGCCTCGTAGACGAGGCGGATCAGCACCTGCTCGTAGTGCGGCATGAACTCGGGAATGTCGTGATCCTGCAGCGTCAGCTGCTGCACATCCATGCCTGCGGCGACGGCGGCTTGCTCGGTCATCCCGGTCGACGCCAGATTGTAGTCATACAGCTTCAGCCCCGAGGTGCCCTGGGTGCCCATATAACGGACGGTCGGGCGCACGAGATTGCGTGCGATCAAGGTGCCCATGCGGACGGCGTTGGTCGCGAGCGGGATGTAGGCTTGCGTGCCCGCCGGGTTGTAATGGACGGCGCAGCTGTCGCCAGCGGCGAAGATGTCCGGGTTGCTGGTACGCATGTATTCGTCGACGAGGATTGCGCCGTTCGGCAGCGTCTCGACCTGGCCGCGCAGCAGCTCCGTGTTAGGCCGGAAGCCGATGCAGAGGACGACGAGATCGGTATCGATCGGACCCTTGGTTGTGATAACCCGGCGCACGGTGCCCTGCTCGCCCTCGAACGCTTCAACGCTGCGTCCGAGCGCCAGCTCGACGCCTCGGCGTTTCAGCTCAGCTTCGAGCGGCGCGGTGAACGGCTCGTCGAGATATTTGCACAGAATGCGGTCCATGTTGTCGATCAGCGTCACCTGCTTGCCCATCTGCTCAAATGCTTCGACCAGCTCGATGCCGATGTAGCCTGCGCCGACGATGGTGACGCGCTGCGCGTCGGTCGCTTTGGCCATGATCGTTTTGGCGTGGCCGTAGTTTTTGCAGAGCAGGATGTTATCGAGGTCCATGCCGTCCATCTTGGGGATAATCGGCCACGAGCCGGTCGTCATGACGAGCTTGTCGTAGCTGTCCGTGACGATGTGGTCGCCGTCCAGGCTGCGTGCGGTCAACGTCTTGGCTGCGGCATCCACGCCGAGCACCTCATGGCGCATCCGCATCTTCACCCCCATGCCTTCCAACTGCTGTGGCGTAGCGTAGAAGAGCTGTTCGGCTTCCTTGACGACGCCGCCAACATGGAGGGCGATACCGCACGAGAGGAACGAGATGTTGTCATTGCGCTCGTAGACGGTGATCTCGGCTTCGGGATGCTGCTTGGCGAGTTGGGTGACAGCGGCGGTGCCTGCATGGGTGCAGCCGATAACGGCGATTTTCATGGTTGTCATGGTGGGTTCCTCCTTAAATATCGTGAATTAATTCACAATCATAGATGAAGTTAAATTTTGATTGGGCGAGCTTTGACTAAACCAACCTGCGGTGTCTTATTCATCATCGTGCAAATTAAGGCGTTTATATTCCTTGGATGAAAGAGGTGATGTGCGTTAATGTGATTTAATTCACAACCTTGAAGCGATGACCTAACTATATCCCGAAAGGCAGTAGCTTGCAATAGACATTCGTGATTTATTTCACAATCGAAATGAGAATGTGTCTAAAATGTGAAATTAATCACAATCAAACAAGCCCCCACCACTACCATTGCTAAACTCCCCACGACCCATTGTCTTGCATCACAAATTCATTTATAAGAAGCTCACACGCCCAATACCCAATCTCCCGCTAACTGGTACGCGAACATGAAGGAGAGAGGACACAAAACCGACAATAAAGCCTTTACAAAACGGCAAGCAACAGGGTAAGGTGAAAGTAAATCGAGAGCAAGCCGGCGGACGTGCGCCCAGGCGGGATGAGTATGGTCGACACGAATAAGCAAACGTAGCATATACGAACTGGGATCGTTAGTCGAGGAACCCTCGACAACTGAAGGATGGTTGGGCATTCCATCGAATCGACCGCCTATTGGCAGGTTCATTGCCTGCTGTACTGGCAGTAAGCCCGCAAGCGAATCGGACAAGCCTGGGTGCGCTGTCCTGGCCGAGCAGAGAAAGGAATGGATGATCTTGAGCTTTGTAGAAAGACGAATCCGAGAGCTGGAGCAGTTCTCGGCACCTCAGACGTCGCAGGAGGATCTCGGCGAATTCTGGGACGAGACGCTGCGGGCAGCCGCCGGGCGGCCGCTCCATGACCGGCGCGTGGCCGAGGACAGCCTGTCGCCACATATGGATGTGTATAAGGTAACCTA
>Ga0160452_100718_pt1 | contig 16042 bp, 11 predicted proteins | sample HID1971I_E6MG_FD_108230 | JGI IMG/M metagenome (GOLD analysis project Ga0160452, IMG submission 108230) | Enriched millipede-associated microbial communities from UW Madison campus, WI, USA - HID1971I_E6 MG | ecosystem: Host-associated > Arthropoda: Insects > Digestive system > Unclassified ...
CCGTCAGCGATAACGGCAAAGGGATGGAGGAGCGGCGGCTCCAGCAGATTCGCGAGGCGCTAGCAGCGACGGACGATGTGCCAGGAGCCGGTGCTGAGCGCAAGGATGAATTTTTTGGACTGTTGAACGTGGCCTCGCGGATACGACTCTACTATGGCGAGAGCGCAAGGTTGACGATCGCAAGCGAAGCAGGCAAGGGGACGACCGCTGAACTGGCGCTGCCGCTAGCCAGTTGCCGCAGCGAACAGGAGGGGGAAATGGCATGAATCTGATGATCGTAGAGGACGAGATACGGATCCTCAATTCGCTCGTCCATAACATCCCGTGGGAACAGCATGGGGTGGAGGTGGTAGCGACGGCGGAGAATGGCCGCGAGGCGCTGGAGCTGCTGGAACGGCGCAAGCCGGACATCGTGCTGCTCGACGTCGAGATGCCGGAACTGGACGGCTTGTCGCTGGCCGAGCATATCGCTGCCGAGTCGCCGCATATCCGGATGATCATCCTGAGCGGCCACGATGACTTCACCTTTGCCCAGCGAGCGGTAGGTCTCGGCATCAAGCGCTATCTGCTAAAGCCGGCCGGCGAGGACGAGATCCTGCAGACCGTGCTGGAGGCGGCGTCGGAGGTGCGCGCCGAGCTGGCCGAGCGCCACAATCTGGCGGATCTGCAGCACAAGTGGCGCTCCAGACTGCCGCAGCTCCAGGAGACGTTCCTGCGGAGCTGGATGCAGGACGGCTATGACGGCTGGGAGCTGCTGCGACATGGCGAGGAGCTGGGACTCCGACTATCGGGAGACAGCCACTATGCAGTCGTGGTATGCTCGATCGATCCGCTAACCGAGGATGAACATCGCTTCACCGCATCCGATATGCCGCTGCTCGCCTTCTCGCTGACGAGTATCGCCCGCGAGTTCCTGCCGGCCTCCGAGGGCTACGCGTTCTCCGGAGCCGACGGGCAGTCGGTGTTGCTGTTCGTCGGTGTGCCCGGCGAGTCGGACAACGAGCTGATGAAGCGGGTCCATGTCCGGTGCGCCAGGCTGCTGCAGGTCGTCAAGGAATGTCTCAAGGTGCCTGCCAGCGCAGGTGTCGGTCGCGCGTGTCGACTCGCCGAGGCAACGACCTCGTATCGGGAGGCGTGTCTGGCGCTCAGGGAGCGGGCGGTCTACGGGCATGAGCTGGCGATTCCCTATCTGGCGGCCAAGGATGAGCCCCCTCCGCTGCAGCTCGACGCCGCGTTCGAAAAGCAGCTGGAGATCGCGATCTACATGGATACCAAGGAGCATATGGTTGAGCTGGTCGATAACTATATGGCGCAGCTGCTGGAGCAGGCGGGCTCCTCGGAGCGGGTGTACGAGCAATTGCTCGTCATCAGCAGCTGCTTCGTCCGGCTTATCCAGGGCCAAGGCTGGTCGCTGCAGCGGGTGCTGGGCGAAGATTATAGTTACTTCCTGTCCTTGCAATCGCTGCTCAGCAGCGAGCAGATCCGGGCATGGAGCAGACGCGTCGCCGGTCATATCCGCGCGTATGCCGAGGAGAGTCGGCGCACGACCAGCCACCATCTGGTACGCCAACTGGTCGAGACGGTCGAAGCGCAGCTGTCCGAGGATCTGGGGCTGCATACGCTCGCGGAGCAGATGTATGTCACCCCTTCCTATCTGAGCCGGCTGTTCAAGAAGGAGACGGGCACGTCATTCTCAATCTACGTGCAGGAGCGCCGGATGGAACGGGCGCGCGAGCTGCTCCAGGACGGAGCCAAGGTGTTCGATGCGGCTGCGGGGGTAGGCTACCGGGATATCAGCTACTTTGCCAAGGTGTTTCGCAAGCATTGGGGCGCAGCGCCTAGCGAGATTCGCAAATGAAATATGTCTTTAAAATTTTCGTTTGCAATTTCGTATGACTTTGAAATAAAATTACAATATGACTGCATAAGAAACTTGTCACCTTATGCGCATAGATTTTTATTTTTTATAAACATCAAAGGGAGCATGCCATGACGATAAGCGATAATCTGTTCATCCGAATCCGCGACCGCAAAGCCAGTCTAACGCCGGTAGAGCAGCGGGTAGCCGAGTATATCCTGGCCAACCGCGAGGAGATCCCGCATCTGTCGATCAAAAATCTGGCGCATGCCAGCAAAACTAGCGACGCCTCGGTGCTGCGGTTCTGCAAGACGATGGGCTACGGCGGCTATCGCAGCTTCATCGTCAGCATCTCGGCCTCGCTAAGCGCCAAGGAAGAGTCCACGGGCGAGCAATATACCGATATTCAACCGGGAGACGAGCTAGAGACGATCATCGCCAATATTGGCTATAATAATATTCAGTCTATCGAGGATACGATGCGCGTCATCGAGCATGGCGCAGTGACGCGCGCGGTGCAAGTGTTGAGGGAGAGCAAACGGATCGTGCTGTTCGGCATCGGAGCGTCGGGGATCGTCTGTCAGGACGCCGAGCAGAAGTTCAGCCGCATCAACAAAAACTGCCGCGCCTACACCGATGGCCATGGTCAGCTGACAGCCGCTTCGCTTATGACCGGGGGCGACGTCGCGATCTTCGTCTCGAACTCCGGAGAGACGCAGGAGATCCTCGATTCACTGGACATCGTCCGCAAAAATGGCGTCTACACCATCGCGATTACCAAGTACAACAAAAGCACGTTGTCCGAGAACGCCGACGCCGTCCTGAGCATCTCAACGCCCGAGATCACGATCCGCAGCGGAGCGATGGGCTCGCGGATCGCGATGCTGACGGTTATCGACATGCTGTTCGCAGGGGTGGCGAGCGCGGATTACGACCAGGTCAAGACGTATCTGGCCAAAAGCCATGATATTATATCCAGCAAGCGCAAAAGGTAAACCCGACTTTTCAGCTTGAAGCAGGCCCCGGCCGAGGACATCTAAGTTCTCGGCTGGGGCCTGTTTGTGCGAGTGCGACTCAAGTTCAGCGGGAATCGAACATATAGTTGACGCAACATGAAAGATGTTAGAATTAAAAATCAAAATTATATTGCATAATGAAAAAATATTTCGAAATTTATTGACGAAAAGGGGATTCAGCGTTTAAAATGGAGTCAGAAGTCAGAAACATAAGGGGAATACACGATGACAGATGATCTAGCCAAACTGACCACGGAGGGCAACAACCCAGGTACTCGAGCCATTGACGAAAGCTCGACGGAACAGATTCTTTCCTTGCTGAATGAGGAGGATTCGAAGGTCCCGGCAGCAGTCGCTGCAGAAATCCCGTCCATTGCGCTTGCCGTGGAAGCGCTATCTAAATCCCTTTCATCAGGTGGAAGAATGCATTACATCGGCGCTGGCACATCAGGGAGATTAGGCGTGCTCGACGCCTCGGAGTGTCCGCCGACCTTTGGCGTCGACCCTCTGCTGGTGCAAGGTCATATCGCCGGCGGCGATATAGCGTTGCGCATGGCGGTCGAAGGCTGCGAAGACGACGGGGAGGCAGGGCGGGCCCTGGTCGAGCAACTGGGGATTACCTCAAGCGATGCGGTCGTCGGCATCTCCGCCAGCGGCACGGCTGCATTCGTCATCGAGGCGCTCCGGCGAGCCAGAGAGCTGGGCGCGGTGACGATATCCGTCGTCAATAACCGTCACACTCGGCTCGAGCAGGTGAGCGACATCTGCATCGCCCCGGTCGTCGGGCCGGAGGCGATCGCCGGATCGACCCGGCTGAAAGCGGGCACCGCCCAGAAGCTCGTCCTCAATATGCTCACCACCTCGACGATGATCAAATTAGGCAAAACCTACAACAACCTGATGGTCGACCTGAAGGCCAGCAACAAAAAGCTCTACAATCGCTCGCTTCGCATCATTATGGCGGCTGCAGAAGTCGAGGAGCAGGTAGCGGCGCGTTATCTCGAGGAGGCCGCGATGGATTGCAAGCTGGCGATCATGATGATCAAGTCCAAGCTCGGTCCGGCCGAAGCTGCCGCTGCGCTGGAAGCGTGCAACGGCAATCTCAAGCAGGCTATACGCATCTGCAACCAAGCGATCTAAAGACGCTCGGCACAGATGGGCATCATAAAAAAGATCATCAATTAAGGGAGGCTTCACTCGAATGACAACGAAAAGAAAAATGACTGCCATGCTGCTTGCTCTGACATTGGCCACAGGCTCGCTGGCCGCTTGCTCGTCCGGTAATAACACTCCGCCCGCCAACAACGGCGGCACGACGAATGGTCCTGCGGAGAGCGGAGGCAGCTCCGATGCGAAGGACACGATCACAGCGCTGTTGCCTCCTGTCTCCCCGGCGTACCAAGAGAACTTCAAGCAGATGGAGGAGGAGTTCAACAAGCTGTATCCGAACCTGACGCTGAAGATCGAGCCGGCAAGCTGGGAGGATATGACCCAGAAGCTCGATACCCAGGTTAATGCAGGCAGTCCGCCGGATCTGGCGTTCATCGGCTCGGACGGCATCTCCAAGTATGCTCAGATGGATATGCTGATGGATATCAAGGATCTGGTCACTCCCGAGATGGTATCCGACTTTGACGAAGCGCCGCTGGAGTATATGAAGAATGGCGAGGGCCTGTATGGCTTCCCGGCGTATATGGAGGTCCATGCGATCGGCGGCAACAAGCAATATATGGAGGAGGCAGGCATCGACTGGAAGAGCGTTCAGCAGAACGGCTGGACCTACGATGAGTTCCGCGAAGCGATCAAGAGCGGCACTGTACAGCAAGACGGAAACACCCGGTACGGCTTCGTGTTCGCTACAGCAGGCGTAGCCTCCAAGGACTACCTGGCCATTCTGGTCAAAAATGCCGGCATGCCGTCTCCATTCACCGAGGATCTGAAATATGCTTACACAAGCAAAAACTATCTGGATGTACTGAAAGCGATCCGTCAAATGATCGATGACGGCTCGATGCCCAAGGAGCTCAGCTCGGTTGATGCCGGCAAACGCTGGAACATGTTCCTGACCGGCCAGACGATGATTACGGGCAAAGGACTGGCGGTATTCGAAAACTCCGCCAACAAAAATAACGAGAAGCTCAAAGCGGGCGACGGTAGTGCCGTGGCAGACAGCATCGAAGTCGACTATATCGTCCTGCCGATGCCTTCCTTTGGCGATCATGATCCGGTATCCTACGCCGTTGTCGATGGCTATGTCGCCTTCCGCGGCAAAAAGGAGCCTACAGATGAGCATAAAGCGAATGTCGTCAAAGCCGCATACTTCCTGGCGAGCGGCAACGTAGCAGCGACAACCAATAGCGACTTGTTCGCAGCGCACATCACCAAGAGCGGCCGTGAAGCGGCGGCAAGCATCGAGTCCAATCGCAACCCGGACAACATAGCTGCCGTAGACCGGATGCTCGAGCATGCTGCGCCAGCACGCCCGGATATCCCGGTGGAGCTCGGCGCCCAGGCGATCAAGATTGAGAACGAAACGGTCATCCCGCGTCTCCAAGCTTTGCTGGCCGGGGAGATTACGCCTGAGGTCATGTACGAGGACGTGAAGAAAGCTGCCATTGCCGCCTTTGGCGAGGAAGGCGTCGTGCAAGACTAAGCGCCAGTGGATAGCCTGCCCTCATCCGGTAGGCTATCCAGCTTTTAATCGGTAGATTCATTCGATTCATTGAGGAAGGAGCCTGCATCATGAGCCGAGCTAACTCTCGCGCGCGCAACCGTCTAAACCGTGGCGACAGCGCATGGGCCTATGCGTTTATCATCGTTGCCCTGCTGGTCTATGCCCTGTTCACAGCGTATCCGGTGCTTAGCGCATTTATTATCAGCTTCCAGGAATACAGTCCCCGAGGCTCCACGTACATCGGCCTGGACAATTACACCTCGATTTTCCAAAGCGACCTGTTCTGGAAATCGATCCGCAACACGATCCTCTATACGGTGCTCACCGTACCTGTCGCCCTGATCCTGTCCTTCGCCGTGGCGATTATGATCATGCCCCTTAAGAAACGGCTGCAGACGACCTTCAAAGCGATCTACTATTTGCCAGCGGTGGCTTCGGGTGTGGCGCTTGCGGTTGTCTGGCTCTGGATCTTCGATCCGATGTCGGCCGGCGTTCTGAACCGGTTTATCGGGTTGTTCGGGATCGACAGTCAGAACTGGCTGGGGTCGAGCTCCACGGCAATGTTCTCGCTTGTCCTCATGTCCTGGCTCTCCAGTCACGGTACGGCGATCATCATCTATGTCGCGGCCTTGCTTGGCATCGATAGCAGTTATTATGAAGCGGCCGATATCGACGGGGCCAACTTCATCCAGAAAATGTGGCATATCGTCATCCCGTGCCTGAAGCCGACGACGCTGTTCCTGCTGGTGACGGGGGTTATCGGTTCGTTCCAGGTGTTCCAGAATGCCTATCTGATGACAGGCGGCGGTCCGAATCATGCGACGACGATGGTCGGCTTGCTCATTTTCGATACGGCCTTCAAATATTTCGAATTCGGCAAGGCTGCGGCCCAATCGCTGCTGCTCGCCTTGATGATCGGCATCGTAGCGTTTTTGCAGTTCAAGTTTCTCGGCAAAGACGTGGAATATTAAGCAGAAGGAGGAATGGACTTGGCTCTCTACAATAATCATCTCGGCAACCGCACGACAAGAACGGTCCGCAATACGATTCTCATCGTCCTTCTTCTGCTGTTTGCCCTGGCGACGTTATTTCCGATCTATTTTATGCTCATCTCCTCATTTGGCGATCCGGTGGAAGCCGGCGCGGTCAGCTACTCTTTATGGCCCGGCAAGTTTACGTTGGAGTCGTACAAATTTTTCTTTGCCTACAGCGAGTATTCGTACCGTTGGATTCTCAACTCGCTTATCGTCGCTACCGTGGTTATGGTATCCAATGTGTTATTTGCCACAACGGCAGGATATGCCTTCTCCAAAATCGACTTCCGCGGTCGCGGTCTGCTGTTCGCCCTCCTACTGAGCTCGATGATGATCCCCTATCAGGTGACGCAGGTGCCGCTCTACATTCTGATCGTCAATATTTTCGAAATTCAGAATACGTACAGCGCTCTCATTATGCCAACGCTGGTGACTGTATATAACATCTTCCTGGCGAAGCAGTTCATGGGCTCGATTCCGAAGGAAATTCTCGAGAGCGCCAAGGTGGAGGGGGCCAATCAATTCCAGACGCTGGTCCGCATTATTTTGCCATTGTCCAAGACGGTGATGGCGGTGATGGCCATTCTGACCTTTATGGAGACGTGGAATACGTTTTTCTGGCCCTTCCTGGTCACGAACACGATGGATATGCAGACGATTCAGGTCGGACTCAAAAATTTCCGTTTCGCCAATACGACATACTTTGCTCCGATGATGGCAGGGGCGACGATCTCGGCGCTGCCGATGTTCATCCTGTTCTTCAGTCTGCAGCGCTACTTCCTGGAGGGCGTAACTGTCGGAGCGGTCAAAGGCTGATGTAGCAAGGGAGGAATCTCACATGATACGAACATGGGAGGATAGGTATACCGATGACGTCATCGCCCTCTGGAATACGTATGCGACGCGCGACGGCTATCAGGAGATGAATGCCGAGCGGTTCGAAGCGAGCTTCACGAAGAACCGCTACTTCGATCCGGGGACGGCGTGGGTGTGGCTGGAGGAAGGCGTCGTGACCGCCTTCGCTTGCGGCTGCACCGGGGATGATCTGCCGCTCGGCGATGTCGCCGGCTACCTGACCTGCATCGTGACAGCGGATGACGAGGGAGCGCCAGACCGTTACGCCAGGCTGCTGGCAGCGATGGAGGCGCGTTTTCGGTCGCTTGGCAAACGGCAGGTCGAGGCGCTTTTCTTCAACCCGATGCAGCTGCCGTGGTATGTGCCGGGCACGGATCGGCATGAGCATAACAACGCGCCCGGCGTACCGGTCGGAAGCGCGCTTCACGATGCTTTGCTACGGCATGGCTATGCGGAGCGAGCGATACAGTGCGCGATGTATTTGCGGCTGGGCAGCTTTGCCGTACCGGAAGCGATTGTCGCCAAGGAGCGGAAGGCCGCCGAGTCGGGATACGAGATCGGGTTATTCGATCGACGGCAGCATCGCGATCCGCAAGCGCTGCTGGCCGCGCTGGGCAATCCGCTCTGGCAGCAAGAGATTGCTGCCGCAGCTGCATCGGGCACTCCTGTTGTCATCGCGAGTCTGCATGGCGAGCCAGTCGGATTTGCCGGGCCTGTGGTGCGAGAGCCAAGTGGACGCGGACGGTTTGCCGGCATCGGCGTCCATCCCGAGCATGAGGGGCATGGGCTCGGCTCGAGTCTTTTCTTCCGTCTGTGCGAGGCGTTCCAGGCGATCGGCGCCGACTATATGAGTCTGTATACTGGCAGCAACAATCCGGCGCTGCGCATCTATGAACGCGCCGGATTCCGCACGGTCAAAACATTTGCTACGATGAGGAAGGAGCTTGTGAGATGACTGCTAACCGTACACCAAAGACCATCATGGGCATAGGGGCCCATGTCGGCGATGTGGAGCTTGTCGCCGGAGGCGTCATGGCGAGCCACCATCTGAAGGGCGACCGGATCTTCACGCTGGCGCTAACCGCTGGCGAACGCGGCGTGCCCGCGGGACAGGATGTGCATGTCTACCGAGAGCAGAAGGTGCGGGAAGCGCACACGTTTGCAGAGATGCTGGGAGGCGCTGCGCGCGTGTTCGAGATCCCGGACGGGGAGATCCCCGATGATCAGGAGATCCGGATGCGCGTCGCCGACGTCATCCGCGAGGTAAAGCCGGATATCATCATTACGCATCACTGCAACAGCATGCACAAGGACCACGCGACGACGCACCGGATCGTCAACGATGCCCGCTATTTCGCCAGTCTGCGAGCGCTGGAGCGAGAGCTGCCCCCTCATTTTGCCCCCAAATTGTATTATGGCGAAAACTGGGAGGATGCGGTCGATTACGTGCCGTATGTGTACGTCGACTTCGACCAACAAGCCTTCGATCTGTGGATCGAAGCGTTATCGACCCACTGGTTCGTCACCGGGAGTACATCGTTTAACTATATGGATTATTACAAATCGCTCGCCCGTGTCCGCGGCCTGGAAGCCCGCAAGCAATATGCGGAGACGTTCATGGTGCCGCCGGAGACGATGAAGCTGCGGCAAAGCGAGCTGTAGCCGATGAATCCGCGACAACACACGAAGGGGCGTGAAGCGCGCGTGACGAGAGGAGGGCATCGCCTATGATCGCCAGCGGAATCGACCGGATCGCCAGCATCGATCATCTGTTGAAGGGGAGGCGCGTCGGACTGATCACCTCGCCGACGGGTCTGTCGGCAGACTTCCGGCTAACTGTGGATATCCTCCACGAGCGCTATCGGCTGGCCGCACTGTTCTCGCCGGAGCACGGCGTGCGCGGCGATCTCGATGCCGGCGCGCTGGTAGACAGCTATACCGACGCTGCGACAGGCGTCCCGGTCTACAGCTTGTACCGCAAGGACAGCAAGCGGCTGACGGCACAGATGCTCGAAGCGGTCGATGTCGTCGTCTACGATATCCAGGATATCGGTGCCCGCTACTACACGTTTATCTACACGATGCTGTATGCGCTGGAGGATTGCGCCAGGGCCGGCAAGCCGTTCATCGTGCTCGACCGGATCAATCCGCTGGACGGCGCAACGGTCGAGGGCAACGTGTTGAAGGACGGCTATACCTCCTTCGTCGGCAACTATCCGCTGGCGATCCGGTATGCGCTGACGGCCGGCGAGGTGGCGACGATGGCGGGTGAGGAGTCCGGTTGGGGAGCCGAGCTGCACGTCGTCCGCTGCTCGGGCTGGCAGCGTACGCTCCGCTATAGCGCAACAGGTCGGGTATGGGTGCCGCCTTCGATGGGTATCCCGAGGCTCGATACGGCGTTGCTTTATCCCGGCACCTGCCTCTTCGAAGGGACCAATCTGTCGGAGGGCAGGGGCACGACTGCTCCGTTCGAGATCATCGGCGCCCCGTTCATCGATGGCGAGCGCTTAGCCCGGGCGATGAACGGACATCGGCTGCCCGGCGTCTTTTTCCGCCCGGTGTCGTTCAAGCCTTCAACGTCGAAGCATGCCGGGACCTTCTGCAAGGGCGTGCAGGTGCATGTACTGGATGAGGCGGCGGTCCGTCCGGTTGCTGTCGGCCTGACCTTGTTGTTTACGATACGCGAGCTGTTTGCGCCCTTCGCCTTCCTGCCGCCCATAAGAGACGGGGGACGGCCGTTCATCGATCTGCTGTGCGGCGACGCGATTCTCCGGGATGAGAACGCTGAGCTGTGCAGCATCATTGAGACGTGGGCAGCGGAGAGCGAGCAGTTTGCCAAGCGTAAAGCCGAGTACCATCTCTATTAGAGGTAAGCCGCTTTTGATCACGAAGTGGTTCAGGAAGTGGATTCGACGTCGCATATTAGGGGGGGAAGCGAGATGAATTATGTAGCCGGGATCGATGGCGGCGGTACGCGTACGAGCGTCATCGTGGCGCGGACGGACGGCGAGAACGTCGGCAGCTTTAGCGCGGGTCCGCTGAACTATAACGGCCAGGCCGAAGCGGTCGTCGCCAGAAGCCTGCAACAGATCGCGGACGGGATCGCAGCAGCGATAGCGACGGATGCTGCTCCTGTCGGGACGACTGGCTGCACGGCGGATGAAGGAGGCGGCAGTGCATCGCATCTCGACACCTGCCTGGCGATCTGCATCGGCGCGGCCGGCATCAGCCATCCGCTCGTCGCCGGACGACTGACCTCGCTCCTGCGCGACTGCGGCTATCGGGGAGAGTTGCTGCTCGTCGGCGACCATGAGACCGCGCTCTGCGGGGCGCACGGCGGTCGGAGCGGGATCGTCCTGATCGCTGGCACTGGAGCGATCTGTTATGGCCGGAGTCCGGCTGGCGATACGCATCGCTCCGGCGGCTACGGTCATCTGATCGACGACGGCGGCAGCGGTTATGCGATCGGCAGAGACTTGCTCGCGGCGGTGGTGCAGGCTGCGGACGGCCGCATCGGCCCGACGCGCATCACAGAGCTCGTGTATGAACGACTCGCCGTCTCGACGGTGCCGGAGCTGATCGGCTATGTGTACGACCCGGCGCGCAGCAAGCGCGACATCGCCGCTCTCGCGCCGCTGCTCTCGCTCGCCTGCGAGGCGGGCGACGAGCAGGCGCTGCGGATCGCCGAGCGGAGTGCGGATGAGCTGCTGCAGCCGATCGCGGCCGTCGCCGAGCGCCTGGCGCTGCAGGAGGGACCGCTGGCGCTGCTCGGCAGCGTGCTGACAGCCAACCGCCATGTTCGCGATGCCTTGCATGGCCGGATCGCCGGGCGTTATCCGAGGATGACTGTCGTCGAGCCGCAGTACGACGCCTCCTACGGCGCGGTGTTGTTGGCTATCGAGCAGCTGCATAAGGGAGGTGTCGCAAGATGAAGATGAGCTGGTCATCCGAGCGGCCCTTCCAGATCGGCGTAGGGCTGATGTCCGGCACGTCGCTGGACGGGATCGACGCTGCCGTCGTGCAACTCGCGGGCAGCGGCGCAAGCACCGAGGTTCGGCTCTTGCATTATGCGACCTCGCCATACTCTGAGGAGCTGCGCGCGCAGTTGAAGCAGCTCTGTTCGCCGGGAGGCGCCGAAGTCGCGGCACTGGCGGGGATGAATGTCTATCTGGGCCAACTGTTCGCCGACAGCGCGCTCTCTGCGGTCGAGGCGGCCGGACTGGCCGTCGCCGAGATCGACTTTATCAGCTCCCATGGCCAGACGATCTGGCATATGCCCGAGGCAGAGGGGCTATACAAGCCGAGCGCCACGCTGCAGATCGGCGATCTGTCGGTGATTGCCAAGCATACGGGCCTCCCTGTCGTCGGCGATTTCCGGCCGGCCGATATGGCGGTTGGCGGTCAAGGCGCGCCGCTTGTCCCTTATGGAGACCTGATTCTGTTTGGCGATCCCCGGCGGGGACGGCTGCTGCAAAATATCGGCGGCATCGGCAACTGTACAGTGATCCCGGCCGGGGCCGGAGCCGACGATCTGCTGGCTTTTGATACGGGGCCAGGCAATATGATCATCGATCAAGTCGTCCATAGCTTGACTGACGGTCGCCTCGCTTACGACGACAGCGGGAAATGGGCGTCCGAAGGGATGGTGGACGAGGAGCTGCTGGCCGAGCTGCTGAGTCATGCCTACTTTGCACTGGCGCCGCCCAAGTCTACCGGACGAGAGCTGTTCGGGGCCGACTATACTCGCCGGGTGCTTGACCTCGCTGCGGAAAGGGAGCTCTCGGCTGCCGATACGATCGCCACAGTGACAGCGCTTACGGCAAGCTCGATCGCCGATGCGTGCAGGCGCTTCGTCATGCCGCGCTGCCGGGTCGACGAAGTGATCGTCAGCGGCGGCGGCGCCCATAACCGGACACTCATGGCCCAGCTGGCGAGGCTGCTCCCGGAGCAGCAGGTGCGCACGGCGGGCGAGCTCGGCATGCCTGACGATGCCAAGGAGGCAGTTATTTTCGCGCTGCTCGGCCATGCTTTCCTGCAGGGCGTCCCGAACAACATCCCTGCGGCGACGGGAGCCGCGCGACCGACGATCATGGGCAAGCTCGCATTGCCCTGATGGTATACATATCACGAGGAGGAGATGTAAGAGATGAATCTGCCTTATCGCAAGATGTATGGCATGACCACTTTTGTACTCATCATCGTACTATTGTGTTCCGCGTTGGCCGGCGCAGCCGGTCTGTCGCCGGGAGGCGAGCCTGAGGATGCCGTGAACGGGCTGGACGACTCGTCTTCGGATCTACGGGAGGAGAGCGAGCCTGGTGCCGTAGCTTCATTAATGACTGCTGCCCCTCCCGCTGCGCCTTTTGTTATTGTAGAGGATTTCGAAGCCGGCGGCGTGACGGCAAGCGCCGTCCGCGCCAGTGTCGAGCTGGCGATGGCGAGCAGGCCCGAGCCGGTCCTGTACGGCAATCATTCGGCCAGACTGCGCTATCAGTTCGTTGGCGGAGAGAGCGGGACGGCGGCAGCGTATGTCAACCTGTGGGAGCCGGATCAGGCGACGTATCGCCAGCTGTCGGGCAAGCCGACCAAGATCGGCATGTGGGTGCACGGCGACGGCAACAACAAGCATTGGCTGCGCGCCGAGTTTGCGGCGATGAGCGGGACGACGCCGATCCCTTCGGCAGTTGCGGATCTGACGACCAGCACCGGCTTCAACTGGACGGGCTGGCGCTATATTGTCGCCGATCTCCCCGCAGCGCTCCGCGCAGCCGAGGTCACGGACATCAAGCTGCGCCGCATCTACATGACCCAGACCAACAACGACAACAAAACCGACGGCGTCGTCTATCTGGACCGAGTCAGCGTGTTCTATGGCGATACCGACGGACGTTATGGTCTCGACTTGCAGGGTCTCGCGCCGATGAAGACCGGAGAGGAGCTGACCGCCACAGTGTTCGAGACACGTCAGAATGCCTCTGCGCCGCAGCGGCTGGAGGACGGTGTGACTTATGCGAGTGAAGATCCCACGGTAGCCAGCATTGACGCCGCGGGCCGCGTCCAGGCGCTCTCGCCAGGCACCACTCGCATTAGTGCCCAAGCCGGCTACTTCGAGGCGAGTTATTCGCTGACGGTCAGCGACGAAGCTCCTGTCGTGCAGGAGCTGCTGATGACCGGTCCGGCTGACATGAAGGTAGCCGACGAGGCGCCTACGGCACTGTTTGCCGTCATGGCGGGGAGCGGGGAACGGGTGCAGATTACCCAAGGGGCTGCCTATTCCAGCAGCGATGAGGCGGTAGCTGTCATCGATGAGCAAGGCGTGGTCCGCGCTCTCGGCGAAGGTACAGCGACGCTGCAGGCGGAATATCGGGGGCGCACGACCGCCATGGAGATCGGCGTCGGCGCACAGATACCGGTGCTGGAGCGGATCGAGCTCGGCGGTCTGGGCCCGCTCGAGATCGGCCAGGAAGGGCAGGCGCTGATCACCGCCTTCTATAATACGGGCGAGGAGACGGTGACAGAGGGAGTGACCTTCACCTCCAGCCAGTCGACGGTTGCCGCTGTGTCAGCGAACGGCAAGGTGCAGGCGCTGTCGATGGGCATCGCCCGGATTACAGCGCTTTTCCAAGACAAGAGCGCCAGCTTCACCGTCGTGGTCAACAAGGCCGGCATCGCACAGCCCAAGCGTGAGCTGCGGGCGGCCTGGATCGCCAGCGTCGAGCAGATCGACTGGCCCAAAACGTACGATCCCGAGCAACAGCGACGGGACTTCATCGAGTTGCTGGACTTCCACCAGTCGATGGGGATGAACGCCGTCGTCGTTCAGATTAAGCCGACAGCCGACGCCTTCTACCGTTCGGAGCTCGCGCCGTGGTCGCACTGGCTGACCGGCGAGCAGGGCAAGGACCCAGGCTATGACCCGTTGGCCTTTATGATCGAGGAAGCGCACAAGCGCAATCTGGAGTTCCATGCCTGGCTCAACCCTTACCGCATCAGCATGCATAACGACGCGAGCCGTCTCACCGAGGATCATCCGGCGCGGCTGAACCCGGACTGGGTGATGAGCTACGGCGGACGGCTGTACTTTGATCCTGGTCACCCCGAGGTTATCGACTACATTACCCGGAGCGTCGATGAAGTGGTGGCCAATTACGATGTCGATGCGATTCATTTCGACGATTACTTCTATCCGAACCGTTTTGATGGCGCCGGGTCTCCGGATCAGCAGACCTACGAGCGATTCGGCGACGGCTATACGGATATTAACGCCTGGCGCAGACATAATGTCGACACGCTGATCGAAGGGTTAAATGCCTCAATCAAGGCGCAGAAGCCTTATGTCAAGTTCGGCATCAGTCCGTTCGGCGTCTGGCGCAACAAGTCGGCCGACCCGCTCGGCTCCGATACGACTGCCGGTCAGCCGAGCTACGACAATCTGCATGCGGATATTCGCAAGTGGGTGCTGGAGGGCTGGATCGACTATGTAGCGCCGCAGATCTATTGGAACTTCGGATTCTCGCCCGCAGCCTACGAGGTGCTGGTGAAGTGGTGGGACGATCTGATCGCCGAGCATGATGCCGATGTCCACGTCTATATCGGTCATGCTGCTTACAAGGTGGAGGACAACGAAAATTTCACCGATCCGTATGAGATCGTCAATCAGATGCGCTATAACCTGAACTTCGATCACGTGCATGGAAGCATCCAGTTCACGACCCGCGACTTGCTGGCCAAGACACATCTGCAGCAGATCCTGAGACAATACCAGCAGCAGCCTGCGCTGGTGCCGGCGATGCCTTGGCTCGGCGGCGCGGAGCCTGCCGCTCCGGCGCAGCTGTCCGGCAGCTATCGCGATCCGTCGATGGAGCTGCGCTGGACAGACGCTGACGAGCAGACGGCCTACTATGTCATCTATCGAGCGGAGGGCGAGACGGCGCCATCGACTGATGATCCGTCGCAGATCCATGCTGTCGTGCGCAAAGGAGCAGGTAGCGCCAGCTACATGGATAGCAAAGTCATCTCCGGCCGCACGTATACGTACGTGGTCACCGCTGTCGATCGGCTTCATCATGAGAGCGACCCCAGCCGTCCGCTGACTGTAGCTGCTGCTGACCAGCGGCCGAATCCGCCGATCTACTATCCGCCTTATGTACCGGGGCCAGGCGGAGAGTCGGAGCAGTCGGAGGGCGTACTGCTGCTGGCTGCTGGCGCGGCTGGCATCGTGAGTCTCGGAACGGACATCAAGCTGGAGATGCCGGCAGGAGCGACGGATCGTCATACGCGTCTTGCCATCGATCGTCTGACGCTGGCGGAGGCGCCGGCAATGACCGGCTACAGCTTGGCGAGCGCGGTCTACGAGATCACCTCCAGCGAGGTCGACACGTTCCTCCGCCCGGCGACCGTCACCGTATCGTACGATGAGTCGCTGATCGCCGCTGACCGAACGCCAACGCTGTACGCCCTTGCAGAGGACAACAGCTGGTATCCGCTAGGAGGGGTGGCTGCCGATGGAGCGATCCGTGCCGAGCTCGACAGGCCTGCAGTGCTGGCTGTGTTCGTCGAAGCCGGTCCAGCGCCGTCCCCGTCTTGCCCGGAAGTGTCGCTGCGC
>Ga0160452_100727_pt1 | contig 15786 bp, 10 predicted proteins | sample HID1971I_E6MG_FD_108230 | JGI IMG/M metagenome (GOLD analysis project Ga0160452, IMG submission 108230) | Enriched millipede-associated microbial communities from UW Madison campus, WI, USA - HID1971I_E6 MG | ecosystem: Host-associated > Arthropoda: Insects > Digestive system > Unclassified ...
CGTCAAGCGTGCGCAGGGGGCGAGTCGCACTGCGATCGAGATCCGCATCCTCGGCGAGAAGGCCACCCAGAATGCCGAGCGCGAGAAGGAGATCGTCGAAAGGCTCCGCACGGCGGTTGGCAGCGCGACGCTGATTCATAACGCCGCGGTGATCGACGTCACCACCAGCGATGCACAGACCCGCATCAACGACGGTTTCGCGAAGGTTATTGCGGCCACGTACACCAACCTGAGCATGCTCGGCGGCAAGACTTTCAGCGAGCAGGGTCTCAACGGACTTGTGAACCCGCCAGACGGGATGTTCGATGAGAGCCTCAGTATCCTAGAGGTGCCCGCCGAAGATGTGCTAGGGCACCTGGAGATGCGTGGAACACGGCATGAGATGGTCACGATGAAGCAGCTCGTCGACCGGTACTCCGCCAAGCCTTTTGGCTGGGACCAATGGTCGATCGCTGCGGTGGTGGCCCACCTAGCGGGACAGTCGAAGATCGAGCTGCAGCTTGACGGCAGAACGCTCGCTCGGACCGAGATCACCGGGACGCTGCGCAATACCCTGCGATACCCAAACCTCGTCGTCGCTCCGCAGCGGGTCTATGACCATAAGATCGTGAACGCTTTCCGCAAGTTTGTCATCGAGTTCACGAACGACGGAAGCCTCACGAAGGATGCGGCTGAACTTGGCCGTGCCGGGAAGGAGCACCTCGAGTCGACGCTCGACGAGTTGAAGGCATTGCGGTCCGGTGCTGCCGCATATCCGTTCGTCGATCAGCTCGATGAACCCATCCGACTGCTGGGCGAACTGACGGCAAACAACCCGGACTGGTTCCTGCAGCATTTCAACGAGGCTGACACCACTGCGGACGAGCTCCTGGATGCGAAGGACAACGCGATCGATCCGATCAAGGCGTTCCTTAACGGTAACCAGCGCAGCATCTATGACAACGCAACAGAATTCATGCAGCTTAACCGCACAAATCTTGCGTTCCTGACTGCCAGTGTTTCGGACGGAGTCGAGATCGCACTCGAGGATCCGCAGATCTTCCGCAGTAACAGGACGGCGCAACTTGGAGCTGCGATCGCTGATCTACAGGCGCAGCTCAGCGGCATCGTTTCCGCGGAGCGCGATGCTGCCGTCGGATCGATCAACGACTACTGGAAGCAGGTGCCGGTCAGCGCAGCATTTGAGGCTGCGACCGCGGCCTCGCGTGAGGCTGTGGCACGCAAAGCAGACGCCGCACGTGCGCGGGTGCAGCAGGAGACGCAGGTCCCCGCGATCCGCAATCTCGCGGCGCAGTTTGTTGACACGACCTACCCGGCAATCCTGGACGAGCTGGAATCGACCAGACAGCCGAAGCTGGACCCGGACCCTTCGGTGGAACCCAGCGCTGAGTCGACACCGACCGGTCTCGTCTCGCCGAGGCTCAAGCAGAGCGTTTCGATCAAGAAGCTTGCGCTCCCTATGGCTGGTGGACTGCTCGAAACCGAGGACGACGTCAACGTATACCTCGGTGAACTCCGATCGGTGCTCGTCAACACGATCAACGACAACAAGCGCATCACCCTCTAAGGAACAAGCATGGAAACAAAACCCCTGGAGAGCTTTGCGAAAGATGCTCGCCGCGAACTGATCGCCGCGGTCTCGGCGCAGGCGTCGGCAGTGCTCGCCACCGGATCCGTCGCCCGAACTGAGCGAGCGGGGACGGTGCGTCGACTCGAAACCGAGATCGCGGTGCACGGCCACGAGCGCGTGATCGACAAGGTCGCCTACACCTGGTTCAACAGACTCATCGCCCTGCGGTTCATGGACGCGAAGGGCTACACGGGCGCTGGGATTGTCTCGCCCGCGCGAACCCAAGCACACGGCCAGCCCGAGATCCTTGCCGATGCGAAGCGCGGAGACATCGACGCCGATGTCGTCACGAGCTCCGCCATGCGGGGCGCCATTCTGGGCCTGCTGGATGGCACTCGCCGCAGTACTGACGCGGAGGGCGAAGCGTACGCGCTGCTACTCACCGAATACTGCCGTCATTGGCATAAGTCGATGCCGTTCATGTTCGAACGCGAAGGCGACTACACCGAATTGCTGGTCCCCGCGGGCCTGCTCGCCGACGGCGGCATCGTTGCCCGCGCCCGTAAAGTGCTCACCGAAGAGGTGTGCGGCGACGTCGAGGTCATCGGGTGGCTCTACCAGTTCTACATCTCCGAGCGGAAAGACGAGGTGTTCGCCGGATTCAAGAAGAATATGAAGGCTGGAGCCGACGAGATTCCTGCCGCTACGCAGCTCTTCACCCCGCATTGGATCGTCCGCTACCTCGTCGAGAACTCAGTCGGCAGATTGTGGATGCTCAACCGGCCAGCCTCCCGACTTGTCGACAGCATGGACTACTACAATTCACCCGTCGCCGGAGAAGCTGACTTCCTGAAGCTCTCGGGGCCGGAAGAGCTAACCGTGATTGACCCGGCGTGTGGTTCGGGCCACATGCTCACCTACGCCTTCGACCTGCTCTACGCGATCTATGAGGAGGAGGGGTACTCGCCAGCTGAGATCCCCGGACTGATCCTCACTCACAATCTCCACGGATCCGAGATCGATCCGCGCGCCGCTTCCCTCGCCGCATTTGCGCTCACCATGAAGGCGCGGGCGAAACAGCGGACATTCTTCAATAAGAAGGTCGATCCGAAGATCGGCATGATTGAGCCGATCTCGTTTACTCTCGACGAACTCGACTTCCTTGTCGCGCGCGGAGATAACCGCCATGCGGAGGAAAGCTTCTGGAACCAGTTCGCCGAGGCCGACACGCTGGGTGCGCTGATCCAGCCAGACCCGAACCAAGCGAATCACTTGGCGCGGCATCTTGAGACTTTACACGGCGGCGGCGACCTATTTAAAACAGACGTGCTCCAAAGGGCTCAGAGGGTCATAAAGCAGGCCCGAGAGCTCGGAAATAAGTACGCGGTCGCGGTTGAGAATCCTCCCTATATGGGTTCGGGCAATATGGGGCAACTTCTCGCGGGCTACGTTAGTGCGAACTTCAAGGCGTACAAGGCCGACTTGTTCTCTGCGTTTGTTGCGCGGACCTTCGCCTTCGTCAAGCCTCGCGGTTTCGTTGGAGTGATGAGTCCGAATGTGTGGATGTATATCTCATCGCACGAGCGCCTCCGCAGGCGCCTGCTGATGGACGGATCGCTTGTTAGTCTCGTAGAGCTTCCGCTGGGTGGCTTCCGCGGTGCGACGGTGCAGGTGTGTGCGTTCGTCTTCGCGCCGTCGCCGAACGCCTCGTCGACGGCGTCATTCGTTTCGCTAGTCAACGAGCCTCTCCCTGAGGTTGTTTCTGGTCAAGCTCTGGTGAACGCCCTCGCTGGATCCGGCAGTGTACACGTGGTGAGGCCATCGGCCCTGACCGCGATACCGTCTGCGCCAGTTGCCTACTGGTTGCCCGAACACGCCCTCAGCGCCTACGCGAATTTCGATAGCCTAGGTGATCATTCCTATGGTCAGCCTGGACTTCAAACAAGTGACAATGGGCGTTTCGTTCGATATTGGTACGAGGTTGGCGCAGCTCGGACGAATCTATCCGCTGAGACGTCAGCGGCCGCAGCGGCGTCTGGAGGACGATGGTTCCCACTCGTCAAGGGAGGTGATTTCCGTAAATGGTTCGGGAATCTCGAAAATGTCGTTGACTGGGAGAACGACGGGCAACGAATCAAAGCCTCAATCAACGAAAAGTACCCATATCTCAATGGAAACATTGACTACGTAGTCAAGGACCGAGGTTACTTTTTCCGATCTTCTCTGACATACAACAAGATCACTTCCGGTCGGTTCACCGCCCGGCTTGCTCCTGCGGGCACAATTTTTGATGTCGCGGGTTCAGCAGTCTTTCCTTCTGAGGATCCGCTCTTGGTCCTTGCGTTTCTCGGGTCAACCACAGGGGAGTTCTTCATCCGCGCTCAGAACCCCACCCTTAACGTCCAGTCTGGTGATCTCGCTCGGCTGCCCTTTCCCCGGACGCGGCTGGTCGACCGGTCATCCTTGCTTGTGCCTGCTGTATTGGAGGCGGTAGAAATCTCGTCGAGCGACTGGGATCTCGTCGAAACAGCGTGGGGATTCAGCAGCTTGCCTTTCCTGAAGGATGGACCGGCGACTGACACCCTGGCGTCGCGCATCAGCGGTTTCCTCGCGGAGCATCGCGCCGACCGCGAGCGTCTAGCCGGCATTGAGTCAATGGTCAACGCGGAAGTTGCAGCCATTTATGGTCTCGAGGGCAGCGTGTCCACCGAAGTCGACGCGAGGGATGTAACGCTGCGGTTGTTTGACGTCGCAGCTTGTGTGAGACATCTCGTCTCCTACGCAGTTGGGTGCATGTTTGGCCGCTACAGCCTCGACGAGCCAGGCCTGATCCTCGCGAACGAGGGTTCAACACTCCAGGACTACCTCGCGACGGTTCCGTCGCCTTCATTCCGTCCGGATACTGACAACGTGATCCCCTTCGTCGATGACGGCTGGTTCGAGGACGACATCGTCGAGCGTTTCCGCCAGTTCCTGCGTGCGGCGTTCGGCCCCGCACAGTTCGAGGAGAATCTGCGCTTCGTGGAGGAATCGCTGGGCGTGCAGACGCTACGCGACTACTTCATCACGAAGGCAGGCAAGTCGAGGTTCTACGACGACCACGTGCAGCGATACAAGAAGCGGCCAATCTACTGGATGTTCTCCAGCCCGAAGGGGTCGTTCAACGCCTTGGTCTATATTCACCGCTACACACCGTCAACGGTCTCGACAGTGCTGAACGAGTACTTGCGCGAGTACGAGGCAAAGCTCACGGTTGCCCTCCAGCAAGCCGAGGTGATTGCCGTCGGCGGCGGGTCAGCAAAGGGCCAAAAGGAAGCTGACCGGCTCCGCAAGGTGCTCGCAGAGCTGCGAGACTACGAGCACGACGTGCTCTATCCGCTCGCAACCCAGCAGGTTGCGATCGACCTTGATGACGGTGTGAAAGTGAACTACCGGAAGTTGCGTCCAGCGGTGAAGAAGATCGCAGCTCTGGAGGCTGGCGATGAGTAGGGCGCCAACCATTGCCGATCATCTCGCCGCCCGCTTCGAGCGCGCACGCATCGTCGTGTGGCACGACGCTGACGGCGGCTATGCCGACGAGCTCGACGGTCAGGTGCCCGTCGGAGTAACGGTGCTGCGTGTTGCCGACAACGAGTTCGCCCTCAAACATCGGATCCTGCGCGAGGACAAGGTGTCGAAGTTCCTGGTCTATCGCACCGGCAGGATGCCTGAAGGCGTGGGGAACTGGCTGCTAGACATCGAGCTCGCGAACGGCCCGATCTTCACCGCGGACCGAAGCGCGCTCATGGCGGCGACCCTCGGCCTGACCGGACCGGGTGCCGCCGAGCTCGTCGCGCAGCATCCCAGGTTCTTCGGGGACGGCAGGCTGGTGTCTAAGTTCCGAGTACTGCTCTCGCCTGGAGACGACCCGACTGTCATGCGTGCCAAGATGTGCGCGGCCCTGCTAGGGCAGAAGGAGCACAGCTTCTCCGAGCTCACGCGCACGCTGCTCATCCAGTACGCAGACGGCAGCGCTGCTGGAGTCGATGCCCTTCGGCAGCACGAGCTTGCTGACTTCCATTGGGGCGGCGCCGAGCACATCTACGGTTATACAACGGACGCCCCGACCATCGCGGGCTTCGCGCTTTGGATGTTCCAGCGCGCTGCCGAAGGTTTTGATACCGCCTCCTCGAACAAGGTGCGAAATCTTGCCATCGACTTTCGGAGCTTCCGCGATTCGAAGCGGAGCGCACCCGCGATGAAGGTACTTGCGCGGAAGATTGAAGACGACCTCAGTTACAAAGAGGTCGCAACGCAGATGCCCTGGGCGACGATCCAAGACGCAGATGTCTTCGAGGCCTTCGAGCGTGAAGTCATCCACCGTCTCGTCGAGAGCGTCGTGTCGCAGAGGATGTCGCCGCGAGACGTCCTCGATACGATCAGCGCTCGACGCCGCGAAAGCTTTTGGTCCGACGACTATGCGACGTTATACGACGGACTGAGCGCGGCGGCAGAGCTGATTCCCGCGATCCGGACTGCGAAACTCGAGATCCCGTCCTTCGACGACGGGCTGACGCGGTATCGCGACGAGTGGTTCCGCATCGATCAGCTCTACCGCCAGTTCACCCATGCGTACCTAACGGCGGAGTTCAAACAGCCGCTCGAAGCGTTGGGTGGCCTGGTGGAGAACGCGTACGTCACCGACTTCCTGGCGAAACTCGGCGCGAGCTGGCAGACGCAGGTCGATGAGGTAGAGCGCTGGCGCACCCTGAACGTCCCATCGCAATCATCCTTCTACGAGCACTACGTGGCCAAGATTCTCAAGGGCCGCAAGAAGGCCGTCGTCGTCGTCTCGGACGCTTTGCGGTACGAGGTCGCTGAAGAGCTCACTTCGAGCATTCGCGGCGAGAACAAGTTCGAAGCCAAGATCGAAGCCATGTTGGGCGTGCTTCCGAGCTACACCCAATTGGGGATGGCATCTCTGTTGCCGAACCAGACGCTGGCACATTCGCCAAACGGCGATCCCGTGCTCGTCGACGGACAGAAGTCGGACGGTACTGCGAACCGGACGAAGATTCTTGGCTCTGTTGGCGGAGCAGCGATCCAAGCTAAGACCTTCATCGAGATGAAGCCGGGCGATCGCCGCGACCTGTACGCGTCCCACCAGGTGCTGTACGTCTACCACGATACGATCGACGCTACCGGTGACAAAGCGGTATCAGAGCACCGCACTTTCACTGCAGCAGCGGATGCGATCCGCGAGCTGCTTGACATCATCAAGAAGCTCGCGAGCGCGAACGCAACGAACATCTTCGTGACAGCAGACCACGGCTTCCTCTATCAACGGTCGAAGCTGGCGCCTCAATTTAACCTCACTGTGAAGCCGCAGGGCGAGAAGATCGTGGCCGAGAAGCGACGCTATGTACTCGGCCAGGGGCTGAAGCAGGACCCCGCATTCCGGACATTCCAGCCTGAGCAGATCGGGCTTTCGAGCGATCTCGAGGTGCAGATCCCGAACTCCATCCAGCGCATCGTGCAGCCCGGAGCCGGGTTCCAGTTCGTGCATGGGGGAGCGTCGCTGCAGGAGATTGTCGTCCCGGTGATCTCCATCAACAAAGGGCGCGGCGACACGGTCGAGCCGGTAAACGTCGAGATCCATCCGGAGTCCGACAAGATCACTACCGGGCAGGTCGTGGTGAAGCTGTACCAGTCGACCAGGGTGGAGCCAAACCGCCCGGCGCGGCGGCTTCGCGCGGGGCTCTACTTCGGGAAGCAGCTGATTTCGAACGAGCAGGAGATGACGTTCGACTCGGACGGCGCTGAAGGACGTGACCGGTTCCAAAGTGTGACATTGCTGCTGAGCAAGGATGCCGACAGCGCGAACAACCAAAGCGTTGAGTTCCGGTTGTCGGAACCAATCGAAGGCACCGATCAGTGGAAGAAGTATCGGGGTGTGCCCTACACGGTAAGACGCGCCTTCGCGAGTGACGACGGATGGGATTTCTGATGAGCGACGACATCGACCTCACCGCAGCCCCGCCTCTCGCGGATGCTGTCGATGGCGAGGCCACGCAGGCGACTGCCCTGGAGAGCGAACTCGACCGGAAGACCAACGAGCATTTCGCTGGCGCCGTTGTTCGCAAGGATCTTGTCAAGGCTGTCAAGGGCAACGCGATCGTGCCGTCGTACGTGCTGGAATACCTGCTCGGCCAATACGCGGCATCCGACGACGAGGCGACGATCCAGGCAGGCATCGACAAAGTGCGGGGCATCCTCGCCCAGCACTACGTGCACCGCAACGAGTCGGAACTGGTCAAGTCGAAGATCCGCGAGAAGGGTCGCTTCCGGATCATCGACAAGGTCAGCGTCACGCTGAACGAGAAGGACGACGTCTACCAGGCGTCGTTCGCGAACCTTGGCATCACCGGTGTGATCGTCGAGGCGAGTACCGTCAACGCGAATCAGAAGCTCTTGGTTGGTGGGGTGTGGTGCCTCTGCGACATCGAGTACTTCCACAACGAAGATGCCCGTGTCGTGCCGTGGATTCTGGGGAGCCTGAAGCCGATCCAGATGTCGAACTTCGACTACCAGGGTTACCTCGAGTCCCGCGCGAAGTTCACCACCGACGAGTGGATCGACTTGCTCATCCAGTCGATCGGCTTCAGTCCTGAGATTTTCGGGCGACGCGCCAAGCTGCTGCAGCTCATCCGGCTGATCCCTTTCGTCGAGCGGAACTACAACCTCGTTGAGCTCGGTCCGAAGGGCACCGGCAAGTCGCACATCTACTCGGAGTTCTCGCCACACGGCATGCTGATCTCCGGCGGCGAGGTCACCGTACCCAAGCTGTTCGTCAACAACGCCAATGGTCGGCTCGGCCTTGTCGGGTACTGGGACGTCGTGGCCTTCGACGAGTTCGCGGGCAAAAAGAAGCGCACCGATAAGGCGCTCGTCGACATCATGAAGAACTACATGGCGAACAAGTCATTCTCTCGTGGCGTCGAGACCCTCGGTGCCGAGGCGTCCATGGTGTTCGTCGGTAACACGTCGCACACCGTGCCGTACATGCTGAAGCACTCCGACCTGTTTGACGAGCTGCCAGAGAGCTACCACGACTCGGCGTTCCTCGATCGGCTGCACTTCTACATCCCGGGATGGGAAGTCGACACGATTCGCAGCGAGATGTTCTCGGACGGCTACGGGTTCGTCGTCGACTACATCGCCGAGGTACTCAAGTCGATGCGCAACCTCGACTACTCCGATAGGTACCAGCAGTACTTCACACTCGGCTCGGACATCTCGACTCGTGATCGCGATGCCACCCACAAGACCTTCTCCGGTCTCATGAAGCTGCTCTACCCGCATGAGCAGGCGACACCCGAGGAGATCGAGGAGATCCTGCGCTTCGCTGTTGAGGGTCGCAAGCGCGTTAAAGACCAGATTCTACGCATCGACTCGACCATGGCGGGTGTGAACTTCGGCTACTACACCGCCGGTGGTGGCTGGTCTGCGGTGACGACGCTCGAGGAGGACGAGTACCCGACGCATTACCATCGCGGTCGCCCCAGCGTTCCGAGCGAGCCGCTGCCAACAGAGACAAAGGATGCGTCATCACCTGAATCCTCAGCGACCGGACCTACAGCCGCTGCGGTACCGGCCGTACTGTTCCAGGGGCACCGCGACTATGCGGAGAACCAGCGAGGCATCTCATTCGAGACACTACTCGTGCCGTATCTGCGTGGCGCGACCGACATCGAAATGCACGACCCATACATTCGCCAGGGGCATCAGGGCCGCAACCTCGTCGAGCTGCTCGCTCTCCTCGCCGCAGAGAAGGACCCAGCAGATGAGGTCACTGTGAACCTCTTCACGGCCCTCGACGATGACCAGGAGTATCAGGTCAAGCAACTCCGGATGCTCAATGACATCGTGCAGGGAGCCGCCAAACAAGGAGTCAAGGTCAACCTCGCCAAAGACCCTGGTGGTCACGACCGGTGGATCCGAACCAACACCGGGTGGCGCATCAACCTTGGCCGGGGACTCGACATCTTCCAGAAGTCCGACAGCGGCTGGTTCGATTTCGGCGGCAGCCGACAGGAGTTCCGCCAGGTCAGGGCATTCGGGATCACCTACATGCGGGACGCGGAAGAGCGATGAACAAGGGAAGAACGACCGCGACAGCATTGGATCTGCTGCACGTACGGCGCCAGCATGTCTAGCCGTGCCGTCCCCATAGCGCTCGTCATCGGTGGCGGCGCCGCGGCGCTGGGAGGAGTAGTTGCAGGAACCGTTGGCGGTGTGCAGATCGGGCGGGCCCAGAAGCGGATAAAAACGCAAGTCTCGAAGCACGAGGCACGCCACGAAGTTCATCTCGAGATGGTTGACCAGACCAACGTCGCCCTCCGGACGCTCGGAGACACGCAGGCTCGTGCTCAACGGGAGATCATCCACCGAATGCGCGACTTCCTCGTGCGGAACGCAAAGCAAGTTCGAACTCATGAGCACCTCATTCTCAACGGGGTTGACGGAGCAAACTCGCGAGTGGTCAACTTGGCGCCGATGGATCCGGACCTCGCCGGCTGGGTGAGAGGGATTGTTGGCGCGGCGGGTGCAGGCGTGACGACGCCGTTCGCTCTGAGTGCCGCGGTCGTCAAGTATGCGAGGGCAAGCACAGGAACACCGATCTCCACCCTTAGCGGCGCAGCGGCGACAAATGCGCGCCTGGCGTTCCTGGGCGGAGGGAGCCTGCGAAGCGGCGGAGGTGGGGTGAAGCTCGGCAAGACGGTTGGAGGCCTCGCCGCGATCGGTCCGGCAGCGCTCGTCGCGGGCATCGCCGTCAAGAACCAGGGGACAAAGGCTCGAACGGAAGCAGAGCGTCACGAGACCGAGGTCGAAGTTTCGATCGCCGCGCTCGATACACGTGACGAATTGCTGCGCGGGGTACAGGAGCGGGCGCAAGAGCTCCAAGTCCTCACTGGTCGCATGATTGCGCGCGCCAAGGATGCCCTCGACCTCTTAGAATCCGAGCCGTTCGACATGTCCCTTCACGCCGAGCGACTACAGACGGCATTCGTTCTTGTGAAGTCAGTGCGCGAGGTGGCCACGGCGCCCGTCGCCGACGAGGAGGGGAACATCGATGCAGGAACTCAGCGCCTGATTTTTACCTACCGCAACATCTATAAGGAGCCGACCGATGGCTGATTCCAAGAAGAGCACTCTCGCCCGGATGGCAGGCGAAATCACAGGGGTGGACGCCCTGGCGGCGCTGAACCAGCTTGTCACGGCTGCGCGAGAGTCTGTCGAGATCCATGAGACCGAAAGCACCAAGCGCGAGAAGCTCCGGACATACCGGGAGACCGAAGTTAGACGTATCAAGTCATCCGAGAAGATGCTCAAGCAGTACTTCGATCAGATCTTCGCCGAGCGCGCGGAAACCCATCGAAAGCTCTTTGCAGGATTGGACATCGCGCTCGAGAGCGGTGACAGCTCGGCGCTGCAGACGATCGTCGGAGGCATCGTCGAAGTCGCCCGCACCTCTCCGCTTGCTGGCATCGGCGACATCGCCGAGCTGAAGCGTGCGATGGAGGATCCGGACGCCGTGTTCGACCTCTGAGCATCTGACTTCGTCTGTCGTCGAACATGCCGCCAAGCCCACTGATCCTGACCGTCGCCTTCTTGACCTCAGGACGCTGATGGAACGAGGGCGGTTGGCCTAGTTCACGTGCCTGGAGGCTTGATCCCGATGATGGTCGATACTCTGACACCATGAGTAAGTCGCGCCGAACGGAGATCGCCTCGGCTCTTTGGCTCGTCGCCGCCGGGGTGGGAGCTTTGTACGTTGTCCTCGTTTCAACGTTCGATCACTCAGCGGACCCGAGTGCAGCTCGAGACAACATCTTCGTGATCCTGTTACCAACTTGGCCCATCGTGGGGGTGGGCGCTGTCGCAGTAGTCCTCTTCGTTGCTGGCGCCGTTCTCGCTCTTACTCGCATGCCCTTCACCGATGCCAGCAGCCCTGCCCAGAGCGCTCCCGCTGATACCGAGCCCGCCGGGTCAGTCAGCAGCGTGCGAGATTCCGGGTCAAGCGACGACGTGCGCACTTCTCAACCGGCTGGCGTGCGCGCGATTGAAAGTTCTGCACCCTCAAACGCACCCACTTCGCGGGCGAAGGCACCGGCGCCACGGACTTCAGCCACACCGAGGCTGGCGTTGACGCTTGGCCAGGAGAACGCGTTGAGGTCGGCCAAAGAGTATCTGAACATGGGCGGGTTCTCGCGTGCCGGTCTCATCGACCAGCTGAAGCATGAGGGCTTTTCTCCTGAGGAAGCTCGCATCGCGATGGAGGCAGCGGATCCAGACTGGTGGACCAAGCGATCAACTCGGCAAGGAGCTACATCTCATCCTCTTCGTTCTCCAAACGGAGCCTGATTGAGCAACTTAGCCACGATGGCTTCTTGGGACACGAAGCGGCCGCCGCCGCCGACTCTGTCGATGCCGACTGGAACCGTCAAGCGGCCCGATCAGCAGCGGATTACCTGGCGACAACGTCATTCTCTAAACAAGGCTTGTTCAAGCAGTTGGAACACGAGGGGTTCACACGCGACCAGATCGACTTCGCTCTGTCCGAAATTGGCTACTGAACCTCCGGCGAACGAGCGCTAACGGATCGTCGATACGTTCGCAACAGCGTGCTTCTCGGATCGTTCCCAGCCCGTTGGCGGAGTCCGGATCAGATCACGCGCCTCGGCGTCGGTTTAGACGAACAATGCGCCTCTCCACGCGTTGCGTCCTGTTCTGCTTCGCCGTGCTCGCTCAGCGACGCGGTCGCCCTACTCGAACCCACCCGTTAACCGCCCCCGCATCCGCGAACTGCTCTCATTCATCCCGACGATCTCCACCGTCTTCCCGAGCGCCTGATACTTCGTCTCGATCGCATCCAACGCGGCGACGGTCGACGCATCCCACACATGCGACCCCGACAGATCGATGACCACCCGCGACGGATCGTTTGAGTACGAGAACAACGCCGTCAGGTCATTGCTCGACGCGAAGAACAGCTCCCCGTTGACCACATAGCGAGCAACAGAACCAGAAACAGTCCGCGTCACCGTCACCAAGTGCGCTACCCGCCGCACGAACAGCACCGACGCGACCAGCACCCCACCGACGATCCCGACGGCCAGGTTGTGCGTGATTAGCACCAGTACCACGGTCGCCACCATCACGAAGGTCTCGCTCTTTGGCATCCGCTTCAACGTCGACGGACGGATGCTGTGCCAGTCGAACGCCCCGATCGCGACCATGATCATCACGGCGACAAGCGCGGCCATCGGGATAGTCCCGACGAAGTCGCCGAACACGACCACCAGCAGGAACAGGCCGGCACAGAAGGTCGAGATGCGGTCCGCGCGCCCGAGGCCTTCACGTTGATTATGGTTTGACCGATCACGGCGCAGCCGCCCGTATCGCCGCGCGATCGAGTTCTGCTCGATCGATACTTCAGTTCAATCTGACGCGGCAGGATGGACTTGCTATGCAACTGTCTGGGGTTCATGCCCAAGTCCGATCGGCCGAAATGCCTAATCTGCCTGGGTAGATCAGGCATCACGATCGGTCACGACGTGGTGATCTCCAGCGCCCCGATACCGCTGCACCACCACGCCCGACCGGAACTCCTCCCGCTCCACAAGCTCCAACCGAATCCGCTCCCGCAGCCCACCCAACAGCGTCGGCCCATGCCCGGCGACTACAGGATGCACGACGAATATGTACTCGTCGATGAGCCCCAGCTCCGCCAACGCCAGCGGCAGTGTCACACCACCGACCGACAGCCCCGCATCCGGCTCCTGCTTCAGCCTCCGCACGGCGTCGCCCAGGTCGCCGCGCACCAGCTCGGCATCCCAATCGACCTCGGAGAGCGTGCTCGACACGACGTGCTTCTTCGTCCTGTCGATGGCCTCGGCGAAGGGGATCTCCCACTCGCGCATCCAGTCGGGCCAGACGCCGGTGACCGGCCGCCGCCACGCCGACTCCATCATCTGGTAGGTCACGCGGCCGTAGATCACAGCATCCGATCGCTCCATCTCGGCGGTCCAGAAGCGCATGAACTCCTCGTCAGGAGGCAGCCCAGCTTCGTGATGCACGCACCCGTCGAGCGTGACGTTGATCGCGTACCGAAGTGGTCTCATCGTCGCTCTCCCTTGATGCGCGCGACTCGCTGATCAGGACGGTAGCAGAGGTCAATCCGTGCGACGAGCGCACGTCACCAGGGCAATGAGCGCAGCGGGATTGCAAAAATCCAGTACCTGATGCGTACCGCCTCATGGATGTTTCAGCGTCTCGAGCTTCAACTTCTGAAGATGAGCCCACGCCAGTGGCTACTGAGATCGATAGTCGTCGAAGAGCAGAGCAGCTATGTCATGGGCGTCGAGAGCGCCATCGAGACCCAAGTCCCGGCGCGCTTCTATGGCGACCGTGGCGACAAGCAGTTGCAGCTCTGCCCGCCGTTCGACCGGCACGTCTCCGCCGAGGTCTTTCATGATCGAGTGTGCGACTCTTTGCCAGTTGTCCACGGCCGCGACTGTTCTAGAGCTGCCCCACATGGCGATGGTTGCGCGGTCCGTGGCCAGGTCGCCGCGGCTGCCACCGGTAAATGTCTGAACAATCCCGCTGATGACCCGGGCGTATGCGTTTGCTCGTTGCTCCCGCTGTTCCGCCTCCAACGTGCGCTGTACCGCTAGATCCTGGGCCGCCAACTGATCAGCTCGTTGACCGCGCCAATCTCGAGTGATAGCGAGGGCGACAGCGGCAGTAAGGGACGCCGCGATCAGTCCGAGACCTGCCTGAATTGGACTTGGGCTCGCGTTTTCCCAGGCCATTCCCGGGAGTGATTGAACGACGACAAACACGCCGCCGGCGAAGATGGCAATGGTAAGCGCCCTTGCGAAGAAGACCACTCCGCGATCATAGCGGCTGCGGTCTTTCATAAGGTCTGAGTGTCGCTGGTTCTGCGACGCCCGTATCGCGCATCGGCGTGGGCGTGAACGGCGAAGTTCTGCGGCCACCGTTCCGGCTTGCGCTTTTAGTCCCGCGGAGTCCTTCCGCCGCGTCGCCGCTCCGCCCGCGCTCGCGAACCCGAACGCCAGCGCGGCCAACGCGATGACCACAAGCCCGCACCCGACGCACACCGCCTCGAGCCCGACAACGCCATGCGACGACCGGCGGCAGGCCGAACGCGAGATACGCCAGCACGTACAGAACCGCGAGCGCATCCGCCCGCTGCGTTGACGGGGTCCGCGGTGCCAGCGACGCGACCCCTCCGGAGTGCGGCACCGAGCCCCTGCCGCATCCGTAGCTTCACTTGGCTGGAATGCCGATTCAAACCCTGTAAATCGATACCCTTCGATCATGGTGCGAGTAGACGTGAACTTTCGGGATATGTACGACAACGGGGCGGCGCGGCAAGTCCTCGTAACTGGGGAGGGGGATGAGCCGTTTCTGGCGGGGCTATCGAGAGCATTCCCGAGCCACCGAGACATACGCGGGCTGTGCTACTCAATCGTGATCTACGACGCAAATAATGACCTCGCTGTCTTTGCGGGACTCGACGACCGGGTCTCCATCGCCGATATAGAAAGATTTGCGGCTGGCTCGCCACTGTCAGTCGACAACGCTGGTCGCGGCGGAGGCTTCCTCACGTCAGCATGGGATCTCGTACAGGCCGGACTCACTATCGCTGGAATTATGTCACTAGTTCAGCAAGGAAGCGGCGCGTATGCATCGGCCCTTTATCGGCGGAAACGTCGAGCTGCCCGTCAATGGCTGATCGGCGGCGCAAGCGCTCCCCGAATGGAGTTCATCCAGATGGTCAAGGAGCACAACCACTACAGCCTGTCCGACGTTGAGCAGGTTTTTGGCCTTGGCCCTGCTGACGCAGCACGTCTTCTGCGAGAGGTGGGTTTTGTTCGAGAGCCAGACGACCCATCTCGCTGGCCCGACCAATGGGTGGATCCCTCTGAATAGTCCTGCCGGGCACGCCCGGCTACCGCCCCGCCCGTACCCGCAACCCGAACGCCACCACCGCCAGCGCGATGACAACCACCCCGTACCCGACGCACACCGCCTCGAGCCCGACGACCCCGACCAGCGCACCCGCGACCACCGCCGGCACGCCGAACGCGAGATACGCCAGCACATACAGCACCGCGAACGTGTCCGCTCGCTGCGTTGCCGGGATGCGC
>Ga0160452_100732_pt1 | contig 15661 bp, 15 predicted proteins | sample HID1971I_E6MG_FD_108230 | JGI IMG/M metagenome (GOLD analysis project Ga0160452, IMG submission 108230) | Enriched millipede-associated microbial communities from UW Madison campus, WI, USA - HID1971I_E6 MG | ecosystem: Host-associated > Arthropoda: Insects > Digestive system > Unclassified ...
CTCTTATTTCAGAGTGAGGCATGATTAGTTAGTTGACGGACCACACCCCAATGCCTTAAAGCAAGTCACCAGATTTCTCGACACTCCGTAGGCGTCCCCGAGGGGCGCCTGTTTCGTTCCGAGTCTCGCACGAAGTCGAATAAGTACTCCGCAAGGCCGTTTAATCGCTCGCTGGGTGCTGAAAAGTAACGTTGACTTAAGGATTAGGCGTCCGTGCGAGACGCTTAATCCCGAATGGAATCGTTATAGCCTATAAAATAACCGTCTTTGCAGGATTCTTGGTTCACCGCGGGGCCCTCGATAAACCGGCCCATAGAACCTCACATTCCTTCCGCTACTCCAAAGTCCAAAGGCAGCTCGATGCTCCACGGCCCGTCGAACGTTTCGACGCCGGAGCCGGTATGTACGACGTTCCAACTGGACAATACGAGCTTCAGCCGCTTCGTGCCGATCGGGGTCGGATTGAACGTAATCGTTCCCGTAATGACGCCGCCTATCTGGTCGCTTTGCTCGACGCCGAGCGCCCTCTCGGCGTTCGCTTTGTCATTGTCCCGAATAAGCGATACGTTGAAGCCAAGCGGCGCCATCTGCTCCGTCCGAATCTCGAACTCGATAGACGTCTCATGGTCCGTCAGCTCTACATGCTTGGCGACGAACACGCTCTTCTCGTCGATCCGATCGTTCGGAAGCGTAAGCTGTCCGCCGCCCTCGATCGACTGCACCCGCATCTGCTCGGCCGGATTGTTCACGAAGAACGTCTGTCCGCCCCCGCTCGTCCGCATGATCCCCAGATCGACATCGCCAAGCTCTACCCGGTATTGCCCCATCTTGCCGTGCTGCCGCCACTCCGCCGTCGTATTCAGCGATTTGCCGGGCGCAAGCGTCAAGCCGGCCAATGCAGGCACCGCAATCTCCTCTATTTGCTCCGATTCGCTCATCGCGGGGCCTACCCGAAGCTTCGGCTCGTTGTCGATATGAAGCTCCTTATCCCATTCGTTCGTCAGCTTGATGCGAAAAACGATCGTCTCTCCCGTCTTATATTCCGTATACTCGGGCTCGATGTCGAATGATACATATTGCGGCGCCGGCCCGCCATGCCGAGACAAGCCGGGCGACTCCGCCGGATCCGATTGTTCATTCGATTCGTCCGCATCAAGCGCCTGAGCTTCGGGCGCGGACGCGCTATCGCCGGATTGCAGCAGATCCAGCTTGGCGCTCTTGTCGGCCGTATCCGATCCGTTCGAAAAAAAGCGGGCTTCGCAGCCAACGACGGCAAGCACGAAAACGACGGATAACAACGTTAGCGTCAGTATGGTTCTCATCTCTATCTCCCCCTCTACCTACCCATACACATCTTGCTTATCCTTCAATCTCGAAACGCCGCTTCGACGGCTCGTATCTCGGCCGATGATCGTCGCCCTCGCGGTCTCTGACGTACGAGGAATCATCAAGCGCCTCCGTCAGCATCCGGCTCGCCTTGTCGCTCAGCTTCGCGTACTTTGACTTCCCCTCTATAACGATCTCAAGGTTGCGGCGCGGCGTCAGCCATACCGCATACGTGAACGGCGCTTCGGTACGGATCGTCTCGAGCTTGTAATCCGGCTCACGGTCCATCTGCACTTTGGCATCTTGCCAGTCCGCCTGCTTCAATAGCCGCAGCGCGAGCTCAACCTTGCGCGGATCGTCGATAGTCCGGTAGACGGCATAACGCTCCTCTTTCCGCTTGAGCAGTTGCAGCTCCACGCCATGCTCCGGCTTTTCATTCGCGTAACGAATCTGCTCGATCCGATATTCCATTTGGTTGTGGTTCGGATGCTTGAGCACCTCATGTCTGCTATAGACTGCGATAAAGCAGAAACTGACGACGAATCCCGCTATAATCAGCTTTCTCGCCACAGCAATCTCCCCTTTCCGTATATACAGGCGCTGAACGGGCTTCCCCCATCCGATCGACCCCGGCCGAATGCGTTCGGCCTCTATACAGAAAAAACGAAGCAATGGCTCCAATTGTTGCTAGGTTGCGAAATAATGGGAGGATCTATGCTCGGAATCGAACAGCGGCGAGAAGCGAGAGGAACCAAAGAGGCGACAAGCCGGGAACCCGAGCCGTCGAACGAGGAGAAGTGCCGGCATAAAGCGATAATGCGCTAGCATCAACTTATAATGAAGAAACACAAACAAGGGCGCCGCGAATCGCCCTAATGCTCGCGGCGATTATCGTCGACGCCTCTAGCCGCATCCTGCGTCAGCAGCTTCATCATCTCTTTGCGCAGACTGCGCCCCGCGATGTCGGCAGCCTGCTCGTCGCCGTCCTCCAAATCTTCCAGCCTGACGCCGCCGAGCCTTTCTTCGAACAGGCGGAAAGCGTCGTCCCACTCCACCGCCGGATTGCGCCTTTGCGGCGCTATACGTCGTTTCATCGTATATGCATCTCCCGTGCTATCGTCTGCCTTCCTTATAATCCTTCGGCGTTACGCCGACTTCCTTCTTGAACAGCTTATTGAAGTAGACCGGATCGTGGTAGCCGACCAGTTGCGATATTTCATAATTTTTGAGCGTCGGGTTGCCGACGAGCAGCTCTTTCGCCCGCTCGATGCGCAAATGAATGACGTATTCGGTCATCGTCCGGCTCGTCTTCTGGCGGAACAGCCGGCTTAAGTAGCTGGCGCTCATGCCGGCCGATTGCGCCAGCTTGTCCAGATCAAGCGGCTGGTCGTACGTTTTGTCCAGCAGATTGCGAATATGCTCGACCATATAATGATCACCGTCCTCCGGTCGACACGCGCCTGCCTCCGCCGAAGCCGGCACAGCCGAAGCGCCGGGACGCGCCGCATCCTCCGCCCGCTCCGCCAAGCGCTCCTCCAGCAGCTTGCTCAGTATGTGGTGCAACTGCCGCTTATCGACCGGCTTAAGCAAATATTCGCGCACGCCGTACCGAAGCGCCGTCCGCGCATATTCGAACTCGCTGAAGCCGCTTAGCACGACGATTGCGATATGGGGCAGCTTCGATCGCACCCGTTCGATAAGCTGCAAGCCTCCTAGGAACGGCATTTTGATATCGGTAATCAACACGTCCAGTTCCCCCGAGGCCATCCCGTCGATTCGCGACCATGCGTCAATACCGTTGCCGTAAGAGCCGACGATATGGATAGGCAGATCGAGCTTCGTCACAATTTTTTGCATTCCGAGCCGAATCATTTCTTCATCGTCTACGATCATGACATTTATCATGTCTCGCCCTGCCTTCCTTCGCCGATGGTCGGTCTCATATGGTTCTATTGTGACACGGCAGGCATTCTCCGCACAAGTCGCGGTCGGCCTATTTCACCGCCCCGTTCGTGACGCCGTTGAAAATGTACCGCTGCATAAACAGGTACAAGATGCTCGTCGGGATCATAATGAGCAGTACGGCGGCCGATACCATCTGCCAATTGCCGCTGTTGATGCCGAAGAAGCGCATAAGCGAAGTCGAGACGACGACGTTCTCCGTCTTCGTCAAGTACAAGTAAGGCGTAAACATATCGTTATAGACGGCAATCGTCTTCAGAATGACAATCGTCGCCGTCGCCGGTCCGAGCAGCGGGAAGATGATCGCATAAAAAATGCGGAACAGCGAAGCCCCTTCGATCATCGCGCTTTCGTCGATCTCATACGGGATGTTGCGAATGAACTGCAAGTAAATATAAATTTGCAAAATGTCGGCGCCGACGTACAGCAATACCGGCCCCATCAGATGGTTCGTCAAGCCGATTGTCTGAATCGTCTTGAAGTTGACGACCTGCGTCGTAATTTGCGGAATGATCGTCGCGAACAGGAACAGTCCGACCAGCAATCCGCGCAGCGGGAACTTGAACCGGCCGACCGCATAGCAGAACGCGGAGCCGAGCACGATGTTGAACAGAAGCGTGGCGGCAATAATGACGATCGTATTCTGGAACGCCTGACTCATGTCGGCCTGCTTGTACGCTTCGACGAAATTGTTGAAGTTGAAGAAGCTGTCGGGCAGCGCCATCGCCTTTTTGCCCAGAAACTCGTCCTTCGTCTTGAACGCATTGGCGACCATAATATAAGGAGGGAACAGGATGGCCAGGGCGGCGAGCGCCAGCGAGCCGTATTTGAATACCGTCCATAGAGGCTGATCTTTCGTCATCGCTTAATCATTCCCCCTGTTCAGGAAATACCGTTGCACGGACAAGACGGCGACGACCGCGACAAGCAGCACGACGCTCATGGCGGAGGCAAGCCCGTAATTGTTGAATTGGAATGCGGTGGCAATAATTTTCATCACGAACGTCTCGCTCGCGCCCGCCGGTCCGCCCGTCGTCAGCACGAACGGCAGATCGAATACCTCCAGCGCCCCGGTTACGGTCAGGAACAGGTTCAGCTCGATAATTTTATAAATGTTCGGCAGCGTAATGAACCGGAACTGCTGCCACCCGTTGGCGCCATCGATTGACGCCGCTTCGTACAGGTCCTCCGGGATCGATTGCAGCGCGGCCAAATAAATCACCATATTAAAGCCCATAAACCGCCAGAACCCGATCGAAGCGAGCGTGTAGTTGACGAGCGATTTCATTCCGAGCCAGCTCGTATCGGAAGGAAGGCCGACGCCGCCCAGCACCGTATTCAGCGAGCCGTTCGTCGTATCGAATACGTAGCCGAACAAATAAGCGACCGCAACGCCGTTCAGAATGTACGGCAAGAAGAGCAGCAGCCGGAACAGATTGCGCCCGCGCAGCTTGCCCTTCAGGATGACGGCGAAATAGATGGCGAATATATTTTGCACGATGCCGACCAGAAAGTAGGCCAGATTGTGGCGGAACACGCCGAAGATGTCCGGATTGTTGAACACCTCGACGTAATTGTCCCACCCGATCCACTCCTTCTCCTGACTCATGCCGTCCCAGTCCGTAAAGCTGAGATGAATGAGCTGAAGGGCCGGATAATAAGCGAAAGTCAGCAGCAGCAGCAGCGGGATAAGCGTGAACGCGACGATAATGATCGTTCGCTGCTTCGAGATGGACAATTGGTTCAGCACGATAAATTCCCTTCCTCTCCGTTCGCGCCGATGCTAGGCAAGCAAGGGCGGCCGCGGCCAACTGCCGCTTCGACCGCCCTCTTGCCGTACATACGGCGAACTATTTGCCGGTTACCGATTTTTTGGCCGACGCCCACATTTTGTTATACTTGTCGAGCACCTTCGCCGGATCGCTCGCCAGCACGTATTCCTGTACGAACGCTTCCTGGTCGATTTGCGCTTTGTTGTTGATTTCCGTCGCCGTATCGTTGGAAGGACCCGCTTCGATAAACTTCGGATTGTAAGAGTTGAACTCGGCAAGCTGCGCAAGCTGCGGCTGCTTGTTTTTCAGCGTTGGGATAAAGCCCGCGAAATCGTCGAAGCCGGATTCCTCGATCATCCACTTCACGAATGCCTTCGCGGCCGGAACGTTGCCGTTCTTGTTCACCGCATAGAAGAAATCCGGGTTCAGCGGCGCTCTCAGCTCGCCCGAGTTGTCGGTCGGGAACGGGAAGAATCCCACATCCTCCGGCGCCGCGCCGTTCTCGATCACTTGGTTGATGACCCAGTTGCCCAGCAAATACATCGCAAAATTGCCCTGCGCCACGTCCTTCTTCGATTGCTCCCAGTTCGTCGAGTTGATGTCCTTCTCCAGGAAGCCCCGCTCGTTCATTTCGCGCAAAATGCTCCAAGATTTCGCATAGACGCTGTCCGCGCCGTACGGAGCATCCGAATCGGCACGCTTGTTCTGATGCGTCGAATCGTTGCCGATGATCGTCGGAACGTCATACAGCCACGCGTCCAGCGGCCACTTGTCCTTGAAGTTCGAAGCGAGCGGCACGATGCCCTTGTCCTTCAGCTTCTGCGCCGCCGCATAAAATTCGTCGAGCGTCTTCGGCACTTCCGTAATGCCCGCCGCCGCGAACGCCTTCTTGTTATAGACGATGCCGACCGTACTGCTGCCGGAGCTGACGCCGTACATTTTGCCCTCGAATGCTCTTAAGTCCTGGAAGAACAGCTCGTCGGAAAATTGAATATCGTCAAGCGGCGCAAAATATTTCGGAAAATCACTGTTCGGAATGCCGCCCGCGAGCAGCACGACGTCCGGATACGAACTCGATGCAATCCGCACCTTCAAGTTTTTCTCGTAATCCGTAATCGCTTCGAACTCCAGATCGACGCCCGGATATTTCTCCTCGAACCGCTGCTTGTAGTCGTTGTACTGCTTGCCGATCATGTCCGTCCGGTTCGTCAGGAAGACGACTTTGCCTTTAATGTCGCCGTTCACGGACGCCGTGCCGGATGTCTCCTCCTTCTCCTTGTCGCTGCATGCCGCAAGCACAATCGTTAGCATAATAACAGCCGAAAGCAATAACGATATTTTTCTTCTCATCGAATAACTTGCCCCCTTGATATAGTTTGATAACGCTTACAACACTGATTATACGGGCTTAATGCCGAACAAAAAATGGTCTGTATTGTCATTTATAGTCTTGTATTTACCTCGTCTTTCCGTTAGATTATGCTTGCCAAAACAAAAACAAAAAGTTAACCTATCATTGAATCTTGTTATCTAACAAAAATAAAACCGCGACAGCGCCTATCGGCTTGTCGTCATGGCAAAGGGGAGACGGCATGAAGCAGTGGGACAAAGAAGCCTATGTTGCCGGCATGACATGGGGGTGGACGGGCGTTCGGGGAACATGGACGGGCGCAGCGGCAGAAAGATCTATGGCATTAATGAAGGAACGAGTGAGCGTGAACTGGACCGCGCTGTCTTTCGCCGCCGTTCAAGCTCATCCGCAAGCGACGATTATCCCGTTCCGCGATGAACCCACCGTATCGGAGGAGGAAGTTCGCCATGCGATTGACGAAGCGAAGCGGCTCGGGCTGCATGTCTGCCTGAAGCCGGTTGTCAACTGCGCGAACGGCACCTGGCGCGCTCACATTAACTTCTTCGACTACGACGTGCCCTGCGAGCCCCAATGGTCGGAATGGTTCGCCGCTTATACCGAATATATGGTCCATTATGCGCGAGTTGCGGAAGAGACCGGCTGCGAAATGCTGTGCATCGGCTGCGAGATGGTGCAGACCGACCGCCGCGAGGGGGAATGGCGCAAGCTGATTGCGGACGTTCGCAGCGTCTATTCCGGCCTCGTGACCTACAATTGCGACAAGTATCAGGAAGATCGCGTCGGCTGGTGGGATGCCGTAGACGTCATCTCCTCCAGCGGCTATTATCCGGTCGGCGACTGGAACAACCAGCTTGACCGAATCGAACGGGTCGTCCGCCGGTTCGGCAAGCCGTTCTTCTTCATGGAGGCCGGCTGTCCGAGCCGCCGGGGCTCGGAGCTGCTTCCGAACGATTGGGGGCTGCAAGGACCGGTAGACGGCGAGGCGCAGCTTGAATTTTATGAAGAAATGCTCGGCGCCTGCGATAAGCGGGAATGGATGCAAGGGTTCATGCTATGGGATTGGCCGGCACGGCTGTACCCCGAGGAGGAAGCTCCCTTCAACGACGACTATTGCATGTACGGGAAGCCGGCCGAGCGGCTCATTCGAGCTTATTATGAAAGGAAGGTTGGAATCCGATGACTGCCGATACGCCGCAAGCGCCTTGGAAAGCGGAATGGTCGCTGGCCATAATGAACGAGCTGAACGAGAACATTTTATCGTTCTGGATGAACCGTACGGTCGATCCGCGCGGCGGCTTCGTCGGCCATCTCGATGACGAACGGAACGTCGTCGCGGACGCGCACAAAAGTCTGGTGCTCAATACTCGAATTTTGTGGACGTTCTCCTCGGCTTATCGGCTGTTCGGCCAGCCGGAGCATCTGGAGATGGCGGACCGGGCTTATCGCTACCTTATCCGCCATTTCCTCGACCGCGAGCATGGCGGCATGTACTGGATGGTCGATGCGGACGGGGCCCCAACCGAGACGGGCAAAATAACCTACGGCCAATCGTTCGCGATCTATGCGTTGTCGGAATATTACCGGGCCGCCGGAACGCCGGAAGCGCTGGAGCTGGCCATCCGGCTGTTCGAGCTGCTGGAGAACAACGTTCGCGACGGCGAGCACGGCGGATACGTCGAGAACCTCGCCCGGGATTGGAGCGGTGACGGCAGCAGAAGTCTGGACGGAAGAGACGATCTGGACGTCCGGAAATCGATGAACACGCATCTTCATGTGATGGAGGCTTACACCAACTTGTACCGGGTATGGCCCGCCGCCCGTCTTCGGCAATCGTTGGCCGAGCTGATCGGCCTGACGATGCGCCATATTATCGATCCGGCAACCGCGCATTTCAAGCTGTTTTTCGACGAACAATGGAATAGCAAGAACGATCATATTTCATACGGGCACGATATCGAAGGCAGTTGGCTGCTCGTCGAAGCGGCGGAAGTATTGGGCGAGTCGGAGTTGCTCGCGGCGGCGCGTTCGACCGCCGTCCGGATGGCGGAGGCGGTGCTGCTAGAAGGCGTCGATGCGGACGGCGGCCTTCTGAATGAAGCGAATGCCGCCGGCGTTATCGACAGCAACAAAGACTGGTGGCCGCAAGCGGAAGCCGTGGTCGGCTTCTATCAAGCCTACGAGTTGACCGGCGATTCGAAATATGGGGATGCGGCTCGCGCTTCATGGGCGTTCATCGAGCGTTATATCGTCGACCGCAAGTTCGGGGAATGGCACTGGAGCGTGACGCGGGACGGCGTTCCCACGCAAGGCAACGGCAAAGTGAACGCGTGGAAATGTCCGTATCATAACAGCAGAGCTTGCTTCGAAATGCTGGAGCGGCTGGCCCGTTCTTCATAACGACTTCCTAATCGAATAAGGCAGCCCGGGACATTGCACCGTCCCGGGCTGCCTTCGTCTTATTCCCTGCCGGCAGGCATCGTCAATTCCCGCGCCTGCCTCCACTTCTCATTGTACGCTTCGAATCTCGCCTGCAAGTCGTCGGCCACCACCCACTCCTGAATGGATTCGCCCGACCAGAACGGAATTTGCGCTTTCTCCGCCAGCTCAAGAAACTCGTCGCTCGGCGCCTCCGTCTCGACGAATGTCGGCGAGAACGACAGAAACTGTTGAAATTGCCGAAGCTCCGGCTTCTTCGCATTCATCATCGGCAGAAATCCCGAGTCTTCCACGTAGCCGGACTCTTTCACGAAATATTCGATCCACGCCTTCGCCAGCGCTTTATTGCCGCTGAACTTGCTGACGCCGACGAACCAGTCCGGCAGCAGCGGCGCGTAATGCTTCGATGAATTGTCGTACGGCAGCGGGAAGAAGCCAATATCGTCCGGCTCCGCGCCCGCATCGATCACTTGCCGGATGACCCAATTGCCGTTGAAATACATCGCGGCTTCGCCGCTGGCTACCTTGCTCTTGGACGCTTCCCATTGGTTCGCCATCAGATTCGATTCCGTATAGCCGCGCGACACTAGCGTCTTCACAATCGTCAGCGCTTGTCCCCATGCATTGTCCAACTGCCAGGGAGTGTCGGTTCCGGTCATCGCATTCAAATAGCCCGGCTCTCCCGTCATAAAGCTGACAAGCTCTTCGCCCCACAGTTTCATCGGCCACTGCGCGCCGTAATTGAGGAAAATCGGCGTGATGCCAGCCTTTTTCAGCTTCTCGCAAGCTTCGTAGAAAGCGTCAAGCGTCGTCGGCAGAGCCGTAATGCCGGCAGCCCGGAACGCTTTCTTGTTATACGCAATGCCGACCGTCGACGCGCCGGTCGACAAGCCGTATCGGACGCCCTCATACGACTTGTAGTCGGCGAAGCGCATCCCATCGAACATGGAATCGTCCAGCGGCTCGAAATACCTCGGCAGATCCTGCGACAGCAGGTTGGTCGGCAGCAGCAGCACATCCGGCATGCTGCGGGTCGACAGCTTCACCATAATGTCCGCGGTATAATTGGCCAGCCCTTCGAACCGAATTGTCGTACCGGGATGCCGAAGCTCGAACGGCTGGGCATACTTGTCCATCTGCCCGTTCTCAATCAGATCGACCCGGTTCGTCAGCATCGTAATGACCCGCTCGTTCACGACAGGCTCCAACGGCCTCGAAGCCGGCTCCGCATCGTGAAGACGGCCCGCCGTGCAGCCGGCCAGCAGCAGGCAGACGATCGCGAACCGGCCCAAGCCGCCGCCGAATCGACGCGGCCCACTCCGTCTCTTCCTCAATTCCGCTCCTCCTCTCGCTTCACATCTCCCCCGAACAGCGGCAATCGCTCGGCAACCGAGCGATCCGGCGGCCGGAACGGAAGCGTCATCGCAATGACGGTTCCGCCGCCCGCCGCCTCTCGAACGGCCAGTCCGTATATCGAGCCGTAATGCAGCTTAATTCGCTCGTTCACGTTCTTCAAGCCGATGCCGCCCCGCTTCCCCTTAGGCTGCGCCATTCCTTCGAAGGACCGGTTCAGCCTGTCGATCGTATCCTTGCTCATGCCGATGCCGTCATCCTCGATCCGCAATAGCAGCCGCTCCCCTTCCTGACGGGCGCGAAGCGAAATGAGCATGCGCCCTTTGCGGTCGTCCAGCCCGTGGTAGATCGAATTCTCGACAATCGGCTGAAGAACAAGCTTAAGAAGCGGGTTGCCTCTCAACGGCTCCGGTACGTCCATAACGAGCTCGAAACGGTTCGGATACCGGTAATTCAACAGCTCGACATACAGACGTACGTGAGCAAGCTCAAGCTCAAGCGGCACCTCGTCCTTCGATTCCCCAATGCTGTATCGCAGCAGCTTGCCGAATACGGTCAGCATATCGGCCGCCTGATCGTCGTCGTTCAGCTCCGCCGCCATTCGAATCGTCTCCAGCGTATTGTACATAAAATGCGGATTAATCTGCGTCTGCAGCGCATACAGCTCCGCTTCCTTCTTCTTCGACTCCATCGCGTAAATATGGCTGATAAGCTGTTCGATGCGAACGATCATCTGGTTGAACTGACGACCGAGCATGCCGATCTCGTCGTTGTGCCGGACCGGATATTTGACCGAGAAATCGCCTTCCTGTACGGAACGCATAAGGCGCATCATTTTGCGCAACGGCTTCGTTAAGGCAAAGGATGAGAAGATCGAGATAAGCGTGGCGAGTCCGATCGAGACAAAGGTGGCGATCCACGTCACGTTGCGGGTGACGATCGAATCCTTCATCAGCTCTTTCTTGGGAATGGCGATCAGCACTTTCCACTTGGTGTCGGGCGACGTGTTGTAGATAACAAGGCTTTCCTCGCCTTCGAACGTTTCGTAGAAGCTGCCCGCCGCCCCCTTCGCCTTGCGAATGAGCGGATCGCCCCCCATGCCGAGCGCAAGACGCTTCTTGTTGCTGTCATAGATGACCGTATTGTTCTCGTCCAGCATAATCGCCTGGCCGTGAGTCAGCTTGTCCAGCTCGATAATACGATCCTCGATGACGCTGATGCTCGCATCGACGGCAATGAGCCCGATCGGATGCAGCGATTCGTCCATCAGCTTGCGGACGACGGTGAACGCATATTTCTCGCTGTTGAGATTGCTCGTATATTTTTGCGTCCCGAACAGCAGCGCTTCTCCTCCCGATTGCTCCGCCCGCCGCATCCATTCCCGGTAGCTTTGCTCGATATTCAGACGGACCCCGCCCGCCTCGGAAGAAAAATAAGCGGTTCCGAAACGGTCGAATACATATACAGTGTTGGCGCCGCGCTTAATATTGTTAATAAATTTAATATTGGATTCGATGCCGCGCTGGATCGCAAGCAGCTCGTCGAAGTCGTCGGGCGGTACGCTGCCGCCTGCGTTCGGCTGGCGAAGCTCATAGTAGCGGTTCGACCGGTCCAGATTGCGCTTGATGTCGGTCTGATAGGCAGGAACGGACGAAATTCGAACCATATCCTCGATATAGTCGTCGAGCCGCTCCATCATGCCGCCGAGCAAATTGCTCGAATAAGCGACGGTCGTCGACTCGATCGACTGCGAATAGTTGCGGTAAGAGATATAGCCGATGGAAGTAAGGGGAAGCGTAATAACGATGAGAAAGACAAGCAGCAGCTTCCGCTCCATTCTCATTTCTTGGAATTTCGACCATAGGCGGGCCGACGCTTGGTTCAGTTTCATGCCGATCATCGAACCCCTGTCGTTATACGCGATAAAATGTTGTTTCTCCAGTATACGCTATTATGGAAGCGATTTCACGAATGAAATGAAGCCCGGGCCGGGAAGATCCCCCTCCGGGCCTCGGGCATGCATGCTGTCTGGGACGCCCACGGCTGGCGTCAGTCGTTGCGGTTCAATACGCGATGAAGCTCCGCCAAGCTGCCAATGCAGGCCACAGGCCGCACGCCCCTGAGCAGCATGTCGCGCTCGGCTGCTCGATAGCCGACGAACGGGATGCCTGCATCGAGGGAGCCGCGCCCGTCGATCCACGAATCGCCGACCGACAGCCAGTTCGCCGCGTCGATGCCCGTCCGCCGGACGATCTCTTGAAATCCGGACGGAGACGGCTTCATCTCCTGCATGCTCTCCCGGCCGACGATTTCCGCGAATCGATGCGCGATACCGTTGCGGTTCAGCGCTTCAAACGCCGCCGACTCCGTATTGTTCGTCACGACCGCGAGCACGTAATCGCCCGCCAGTTCCGCCAGCAGCCGCTCCGCTCCCGGCTCCAGAACCGCTCCCTGCATCCCGGCGATTTCGTGCCGCCGCGCAATAAGCATCGCTTCTTCGCAGCGGGCGTCGGCCAGCCCTTCCCGCTTGGCCTGCTCGACGAGCATCGAGGTCGTCCATTGCGAGAGCGACATCTCCGGCTCGGCCAATCCAAGCCGAAGCAAATATTCGTATACCTCCCGCTTCATAGCGGCGAAATCGATGCGAGACTGAACGAGCGTATTGTCCATATCAAAAATAATGCCGCGCACGGCGCGCAACTCTTCGCCCGCCGTCATCTTTCGTCCGCCTCATAGAACCGTAGCTCATTGCCCGAAGGGTCCAGCAGCGTAACGGAACGCTCCGCCGGGTCGTAGCCCGGCCGCGCATGCTTGTACCGCTTGGCGGCAAGCATAGCGTGAAACGCCTCCGTATTGCGAACGCCGATCCGGACGACCGTCCCCGGCGTGCCGTCGCCGAAATGTCCGGACAGATGAAGCGCGCATTCTCCGCTCGATACCTGCATATAGAGCGGCAAATCCGGCTCGTGCCGATGCTCCCAATCGATGCGAAATGCCAGAAATTCCGTATAAAATTGTTTGGTCGCTTCTTCGTCGTACATACGCAGCACGGGGGTCGAGCTTGCTACTTCGAATAGAGCCATATCATTTTCACTCCTAACAGACGTTATTCGCCAGTTATCTCTCATCCTTTATATTCAATGTAGAACGGAAGCAGGCAACAATCAAGTGCGAGGGACCAAGGAGCTTGTTCTATACGACAGTCTCTTGCCGGATGCTCGGCATGCCAAAAAGCAGCTAACCGCCTACGGAGCGCGATTAGCTGCTTCATAAATAATAGCTGCTCTTTACTCTGCTTCGCCTACAACCGTGAACCGGCGGTTCTCATGCTTCGGCTGCTCGATTTCGTCGACGATGGCAATGGCGTAATCGGCATAGCTAATGTAGCTTTGGCCTTGCGAGTTGACGAGCAGTTGGTCCTGTCCCGCCGTATAAGCGCCTGTCCGCTTGCCCGCCGGATCGAAGAAAGCCGATGGGCTGACGAACGTCCAGCGAACGCCTTCGGATTGCTGAAGGTCAAGCAAATTTTGCCCTTGGCTGCGCGCCGTAGCAAGGTACGGCTCCGGGAAATCCGGCGTCTCGTGAACACGGGTTGTCAAGTCGGCATCGACGAACAAGCTGCCCGCGCCGCCGACGACGATCAGACGAGTGTTCGGCACGCCTTTAAGCGCCTCGATCAGCACCCGTCCGGCTTCAATATGCTGCTGCTCCTGCCCCGGCGCCGCTCCGAATGCATTAACGACCGCATCGAACGGAGCGAGATCGCTCGCTTGCAGTTGGAACACCTCTTTCTCTATAACGTTTACCGACTGTTGCTGTACCTTTGCTTGATTGCGCACGATGGCCGTTACTTCATGTCCGCGCTCCAGCGCCTCTTTCACGATCTCTTGACCCGCTTTGCCGCTTGCTCCGATTACCGCGATTTTCATTTCCATCATCCTCCGTTATACTACAAATATTTAATTTGATTAGTAACTAATATAGTTACTAATTATCGCAAAAAAAAGCGACTACGGCTGCGACCGAATATGACCGACGACTTGCGCCACCGTCGTCAGAGCCAGCTTGCTCTCCAATTGGCGCTGCGCTTCAACGAGCGGCTGTTCGAGCGCACCCTCGATGTTGCGTCCGACATGACATTGCGGATTCGAGTTGCGATGAATGGCGAAGAGCACATCGTTCTCCGGCAGCTCGACCGCACGGTACACATCGAGGAACGTCATGTCCGTCAGCGGCTTCAACAGCCTGATCCCCGTCACGCCCGCACGCGATTCGATTAATCCGGCTTTGCTTAGCATGCTCATAATTCGACGAATGACGACCGGGTTCGTATTGACGCTGCCGGCGATAAATTCCGACGTAATTTTGCCCTCGTGAATATCGATGAGGGACAGAATATGAATGGCGACCGTGAATCGACTGCTTATCACCTTGAACATCTCCCAATGCTTGACTGCATGATCGTATGACTGTTGTCGATCACAATGTAACTTTATCAGTTACATTTAAACTTGTCAACGTGTTTTTTCTTCATAACAAGAGATAGACCCTGTTACTCTCTCCGCTAATCGCCGCTCTTGCATCACAAACAGTGATGCACCGCTCCGCTCTACCCGCCAATCGCCGCTCTTGCATCACAAACAGTGATGCACCACGCTGCTCTACCCGCCAATCGCTGCTCTTGCATCACATAATGTGATGCACCACGCCGCTCTACCCGCCAATCGCCGCTCACGCATCACTTAATGTGATGCACCACCACGCTCTACCCGCCAATCGCTACTCTTGCATCACAAACAGTGATGCACCGCTCCGCTCTACCCGCCAATCGCCGCTCTTGCATCACAAAAAGTGATGCACCACGCCGCTCTACCCGCCAATCGCCGCTCTTGCATCACATAAAGTGATGCACCGCTCCGCTCTACCCGCTAATCGCCGCTCACGCATCACATAATGTGATGCACCGCTCCGCTCTACCCGCCAATCGCCGCTCTTGCATCACAAACAGTGATGCACCACGCTGCTCTACCCGCCAATCGCCGCTCTTGCATCACAAAAAGTGATGCACCACGCCGCTCTACCCGCCAATCGCCGCTCTTGCATCACAAAAAGTGATGCACCACGCTGCTCTACCCGCTAATCGCCGCTCTTGCATCACATAAAGTGATGCACCACGCCGCTCTACCCGCCAATCGCCGCTCTTGCATCACAAACAGTGATGCACCACGCTGCTCTACCCGCTAATCGCCGCTCTTGCATCACAAACAGTGATGCACCACGCCGCTCTACCCGCCAATCGCCGCTCTTGCATCACAAAAAGTGATGCACCACGCTGCTCTACCCGCCAATCGCCGCTCTTGCATCACAAACAGTGATGCACCACGCTGCTCTACCCGCTAATCGCCGCTCTTGCATCACAAACAGTGATGCACCACCACGC
>Ga0160452_100736_pt1 | contig 15563 bp, 2 predicted proteins | sample HID1971I_E6MG_FD_108230 | JGI IMG/M metagenome (GOLD analysis project Ga0160452, IMG submission 108230) | Enriched millipede-associated microbial communities from UW Madison campus, WI, USA - HID1971I_E6 MG | ecosystem: Host-associated > Arthropoda: Insects > Digestive system > Unclassified ...
TACATTATTGCTCGGATCGCCGCTGGTCCGCGCATAGGCGCGGTTGCCGGCGATGCCACCGGTGTAGACGCCGGCGCCGCCATGGACGGTGATCTCGCCGTTGTTGGCATAGGCTTGCGCCGCGTCGCTGTTCAGCAACAGACGTTGACCGCCATAGCCGACGAGACCGCCGGTGAAGGCGTCGTCAGGCTCGCCGGTGACGAGCAAGGCCGCCGAGTTGCCGGCAGCGGCTTCGAAGGCCAGCTCACCTGTGATATGGCCGATCAGGCCGCCCGTGTACACATGCTCGGTACCGGATACGGTTACCGTCATCGTGTTCGTATGCGCATTGTGCCAGGTCAGATCACTGGCGACGTAGCCTGCGATGCCGCCCGTATACACCTGCGAGCCGCCGTTGTTGACGATCGGCGCCGTATGCAGGAAGTTGACGCGGTAATTGCGATCCTGTTGCTGCGCGGTGATCGCGCCGACCAGGCCGCCGACATAGCTGCTGGCGGAGCCAGGCGCATTGACTTCGACTTGAGCAGTGACGGAGGTCAGCTCCGACACATTCAGCTCGCTGTCGATGCGACCGACCAGGCCGCCTGCGTAGTTGTTGCCGCCCGCTTGGACGAGGACCGTCCCGAAGCTGTCGAACGGTGTGTTCTCCTCTTCCATTCGAAGCGCGCCTTGCGCGTAACCGACGATACCGGCCGCATAAGCGTCGCTTGTGCCGTTGCCGGTTGTCGTAATAGCCGCATGGTTGGCATTTTTCTTCATCTTCATGCCATAGCTGCCGATATGGCCCGTCATCCCGCCGGCATGCGTATTCGCGCCTTGGGCCGTGACGGTGCCATAGTTGATCGAGGTCGAGATATCCCCTTCGCCGGAGCCGACGATGCCGCCGACATAGACATCCTGCGTGCTCGTCGCCGAGATGGCGATATGGTTCGTAATATTGTAGACGATGCTGTGTCCTGTCATCTTGCCGACCGCCGCGCCGACATAGATCGGCTGGTTGTTGTTCTCGATGACGATCGAGCCGTTCGCCTCGAACTTCAGTCCGCCGACGGTGCCCGCCTCCATGTAGCCGACGAGGCCGGCATACGGCGCGTTGCCTGGCAGCGTCATGCCAATGATCGAGAAGGTTTGCCCGTCATACGCCGTCAGCGAGCCGCGGAACGGCTGCGCTTCGGTGCCGATCGGCTCCCAGATCAGATTGGAATGTATGCCGTTGTCCTGAAGGTTTAGATCCTTTGTAATCTCCAGCCGTTTGCCTCTGAATCCATCAACGGTCGGATCTTCGTTGACCAGCTTGGCTATGCCAGCCAGCTTTTCCTCGCTATCGATCTGATAGCTCGGATAGATCGGATTATACCAGGACGTATCCGCCACGGTGGTCCAGCTTGCTCCGTTGGCGCGCGCCATGTAGACGCTGGTTCCCGTTGCGAGCAGCGCGCACACCAGGATAGCTGTTAACACGTATAAGCTTCTCTGCTTGAGAGCCATGAGTACACCGCCTTAATAATAGAAACTGATAGGAATTGAGAGCAGCTATACCCACCGGAGCCGCGATGGCTCTAGTGGGTATATCCGCTATAGAACTTAGTAGTCTGTAATCAACCGGTCGAGTCGGATCGCGATCGCTGCCGCCTGGGCTCGAGTGAGCACTTCAGTCGGCTTGACCTGATTGTTGTCGCCAGTGATAATGCCGCTCTTGACGCTGAGCGCTACTGGACGACGCGCCCACTGCGGGATATCCGCCTCATCGGCGAACCCGGAGAGGATCGCATTGACCTCGTCATCGCTCAGCTCGGCGCCGAGATTCATCGATGCGAGGAGGCGTCCGACCATCGTCATCGCCTCTGCGCGAGTCAGCGAGGCCTGTGGCTGGTACGAACCGTCGGCCATGCCGTTGACGATACCCATCTCCGAAGCGATCGATACGCTGCGGTTGAACCATTGGTTCGCCTGCACGTCAGTGTAGCTCGAGCTCGCGTCCTTGTTCATCCATCCGGCTACCCTCAGCAGGATAGTCGGGTATTCGGCGCGCGTGATCTGGCTTCCCGGATCGAAGCGGCCGTCGCCCTTGCCGAGGACGAACAGCTTGGAGGCTGCATCCTGGATGCTCTCTTGCGCCCAGTATCCGGCACGGACATCCCGGAACTCGCCGTCGCTATGGACGAAGAACAGTTGGCCTTCGCCCGTCAGCTGGACATCGACCTGCGTGCCGTCGAGCTTCCATGGCACGGTCGTCCAGCTGGAGCCGTCCGGCGCACGCAGCACGACGGCTGTAATGTCGCTGCTACGGATGCCGCTCGGTATGACGAGTTGGGTCGGAATCGCCGTGCTCCAGCTCGTGGCTGGCAGATTCGAAGTGATCGTCACGCCATCTCCGCTGCCGAGCGCTTCGCCACCCGCCGTCCGAGCCAGTTGTTGCTCCGCTGTACGCTCCGAAGCATTGGTCGCCCGGATCGTCAGCTCCAGATCGCCTTTCAGCCCTTCCAGACGACTGCGGTCCAGCTCGAGCTTGGCGAGCGGCAGATCGATGATCAGCTTGCTACCCGCTTCGACCGTACGCCGGATGGCGGCCTGGTCGACCTTCAGCGTGTAATTTTTGATATTCGCTTGCTGCGACTGGATTAGTACGCCTTGGTTGCCCGGCTCGCCGAGCATCTCATCCGTGATGGTCAGCGCTGCAGACGATCCGTTCCAGGTCGCTTCGACCTTCTGTCCACCTACAGACAGCTCGATCGGTCCGGTCGGCTGCTCGGTTGGCGTTTCTGGCGTCTCGTTATCCGGCTTCGTAGGTACGCCTGCACCGCCGCCGCCTCCGCCGCCAGGGCCGATACCGCCACCGTTTACAGGCGCTTTATACACCTTCGGTGTCAGTACAGCAGACACGGCCATCGCTTTTTTGTCCAGCGAGGTCCGCGCTGCGACGACGATACGATCACTGTCGGAGACGGTGATTTTGCCGTCCTGCGGCACGAATTTCCACTCGTTAAGGTCCTGATCAAAGCTAGGCAATGCTGCATTCGCACCCTGCGCGTACACCTTGTACACCAGTTGCTGACCGGTCATATCGCCGGTCGACTGGATCTGCAGCTGGGTGGCGTTTGTTACGCCCGGGATGACTGCTGTCGATGCGGTGATCGGCCGCAGCGCCGTCTGCTTCGGATTGGCGACCTTCGCTGCCGTCGCCGCCTCCAGCACAACCTCGTCGGAGATCCGATATTCCGCCTCGATCAGACTGACGCCGATCGCTTGCGCCGTTATCTTGCCGTTTTTGTCCAGCTTGACGCTCTCGCCGCGCGAGACCTCGTAGCTGAGGTTGGACAGTTGTCCCGCCGGGATCGTCTCCTCGACGTAGGTCGGCTTGCCGTTTTGCTTGCCTGTCACGTAGCGCAGCTTGGCGACCAAGGTGCGGCTCTCGCCCGGCTTGATCGTCGGCAGCTCCTCGAGGATGAGCGCCGTCGGTACGCGGAAGCTGTCATTGGTGATGCCGACGACAGCAGTATTCTCGTTGCCCGCGCCGTCGCGAGCGACGATGTTCAGATCGACGACCGGATCGTTGCCACTGATCGTTACAGTGCTATCGAAGTCGCCGTTGTCCGCCAGCTCGATACGCTGTCCATTGACCGTCAGCACAGCATCGTTGGTCGTCGAGCCGACGATTCGAATCTCGCCATTGCTCGTGCGCTCCCCCGTCACCGGCTGCTCGATGAACAGCTTCGGCGCGATCGTATCTACGGTCAGATAGAGCATCGTCACTTTCATGTCGCGTGTATTTTTGTTGCGGGCGACCAGTTCGACCGCATACGTTCCGTCCGTCGTCAGTTGATCAATACTGATCGAGCCGGCGCTGCCGTTGCCCGTATTGGTCAGGCTGACCTTGCCGAGCGACTGGTCATCATTAAACGCCTCAACCTCTACATCCTTTTGATCGGATACGAGCTGGATCGTCTGCTTCGTCTGGTTGGTCAATACCTCCTGGAAGTCGGCATTGGCCTGACCCGGCGTCCATACGTTAGGCTTGGCCGGGATCGGCAGCAGCTTTTTCACAGCGTCCGACCGGTTGGCGAAGTGGTACGCCTCGTTTTTGTCGGCTTCTTTGGTCGGCTTGGTCGCGCTGCTGACGCCGATCACATATTCCTTGCCAACCTCAAGGCCGGTGTAGACGATTCTTTCCTTTGGTTGAACAGGAGCAACGGTCTGATCCGGCGTACTCACTGGTTTGTCGTCCATGACAGGGATCGTCATCGCGCTCCAGCCGCCGATCAGGATGTTCTCGTACTGCCCGCTTTGGGCATTCCAGAATGGCTCAAGCTCCGCTTCGGTGAAGAGGATGTCGCCGAATGCCGGGTACGGCACCAGCTTGCCGTCCACCGCTTGCTGCGCTTCGATCATATAGCTGTGCTCAAAGGCGCCGTGGCCGTTTTTCTTCGCCTTCGGCTTGAAGCTAAGGGCGAACAGGCCGTTGCCAGCCGGCTTGACGACGACGTCGCTGACCGCTTGCGGCGCCAGCGGGTCGATGATCTCGAAGCGATCTCTCGACGTCTTGGTACCAAAGGCGCTGTCCGACTTGAGCTCGGCGCGCAGGTAATAGTTGCCCTGCTGCAGCATGCCGCGGATATCCTCGGTGCCGCCGAGCAGCGTCACTTGCGAGACATCGATTGTTGTGTTACCGCTTGTCACTTTGCCGGTTGTGCTGCCGTTTTTGGCGACGGGTAGATCCTTGGCGATCATCAGCCCCGGATCGCTCGCCTCCGGTACGCCGGTTTGGCCAGCCTGGATGCCTGCAGATACCGGCTCTTGCGTCAGATACAGATTGACTTTATCGCCAGGCTGAGCGTTGTTCACGTTCCAGGAAGCGGTGAACAGCTTGCTGTCGTTTTCGTCTTTGGTCAGTGTTACTTCGCTCAGCTCAGGAAGCACAGGCACATTGAGCAATCGCGTATCGACGGCCCGATCGGCCGTCAGCGTCCAAGTGCCGCCGCTCGCCAGCTTCTCCTCCGGCAGGACGATGTACACCTTTCTGGAGTCTACGCCATCCTTTGCATCCTTGGCCGGGATGATCTGCGAGAAGGCATTGGCTCCTGGCACTGTATTTGTATTGTCAAAGACGATCTTGTGATTGGCTCCGTTCGCATCCTTCAGTGTGAAGGCCGGCTGCGTCTTGCCGTCATAAGCCATCTCGATGATCGCATTGCCCGAGACGTCGTTCATCGGGATTTGATGCACCCGACCGCCATTGGTCACATTGATGCCTCCGATGCCGATCGAGGTCGAACCGTTTTCGACGATTTTGACGCCATCCTCCAGCGTACGGTACGTAATCTCCTGCGTCTCCTGCTCGCTGTTCAACCACGAGGTGGCGAGCGTCTGCATGCCTTGACCGATCACCATCAGGGTAGGACCGCGCTCAGGGTCCTCGACGATCATATGGATCAGACCGTCCGGCAACGACTCGCCAGAGGTGCCGAACTCGATGCCGCCGCCCCAGTAGTAGGTGACGCCGACCGAGATGAACAGGACGCCGAAGCTGCCCCAGATTTTGTCGTTGTTAAGTCCGAAGAAGACGCTGGAGATCGGCAAGCCGCCGACGACCGGCACGCTGCTCGGAATTTGGATACGGGAGCTGATGAAGCCCTCGAAGTCCGTCCGATTCTTCTCCAGATTTTGGCCGATGAAGATGCCGGCCTTGCCGACAATGACCTCCCAGCCGCCGATATCAACCTCCGCTTCGACTCTTACGAACCATGGCGTCACCCATTGCGCCTCGAGCAGCGCCTTGGTGATCAGCTCCATCAGATCGTCTTCATCAGCGTCCGGCTTCATCGAGAAGCCTAGCTTGCCCTCGATCTTCAGACCGGTCCGCTTGACCGTCAGGTCGACATCGCCGAAGAAGTACGCCGGCGCAACGCCGAAGCGCATGCTCACACCAGCCTGAACGACGAGCGGGAACGGGTCCTTATCCGATCCCCCCGCGATTGTATCGGCCAGCTCGCGGATCGCGCCGCGCACCTTGGTCAGATACGTCGCTCCGGTGATCAGGACGCCCGGATTGCCGAGCGAGGTGCCGAAGCCGATGACGTCCGGCAGGATCCGGCCGTCCTTAACTTGCTTGAACGCCAGCTCGACGTCGATTTCGACAACGTCCTTCAGCTCAGCCTTGAACTTGATGCCGTACGTATTGGCTACGCCTTGCACAGGCTGGACGTAGTGTACGACTTTAATTTCGCCGCTCGCACTATCGCCCTTCTCCTTGTCCTTGCCCTTCTTTTTGCTCGGGTTGATCAGACCGATGTCAGCCCCCAGCTCGAACTTGAGCGCCGCATCTACGCCGACGAAGCCCTTGTCGTTGAATATGACATTCTCCACTTCGCCTTCGACGATCTTCAGCTTGATCGAGCCGCCGAATGACACGCCGCCCTCGCGCAGGATGAAGTCATTGAAGGTGAAGCCGAAACCGCCGATCGCAAAAGCGGGCGGCGCGAACAGACTCTGGCGATTAAAGTAGACGTTTTCGATCATCACCTGCCGCAGCGGGTTGAATCGATCGCCTACCGCTCCTGCCGCCCAGGTGAGGCCGCCGTTTAGCGTGTTGTCTTCTTCATTGCCTGTCTTGTCCGGTTTCTCTCCTGGCTTGACCTTCAGCTCCTCGCCAAGCGACTTCTCGAAGCCGTTGAAGAAATCGAGCGTCCACTCGCCGCGGTGGAAGATGAAGCCGCTGCTGGCAACGCTTAGCGTGCCGTCGCCTTTAATAAACAGCGAGTTGACGAACGGCGAATCGGATTTTTTGCCGAAAGCCTCCAGCTTGCCGCGTACGAAGACAAGGTCTTTGCCTTTGTAAGCGACCGCTTGGTTAATAATCGCCGGCTCGGTCTTCGTATCGACGATAACCTGCTTGGTCGCGCCGGTACCTACTTCCTTGACCATGCCGCGGATAACGACCAGTCCCTCGCGGTCATAATCGTCGTCGGTCATAAATTCATTCAGCTCTTGCTCGGAGTAGAACAGCTTGTATTGGTAAAGCGGGATTTCCTTATAGGCTTCGGCCGACAAGAATTCCGTCAGATCGAACTTCCGGTCGGTCGCATTGCTTGCGATGCCGTAGGCGGTGCGCAATGCCTTGTAACCCGTCAGGTCGCCATTCAGCGCCGAGATGCTTGAGAATGGCGCTCCCGGGAACATGCTGTTCAGATCATCCAAATATTCCTGATCATGGCCTGCCAGTGCTCCGATCTTCGTCAGATCGAAATTTTGCCGATAAAGCGCGACGATGTTCGCCTCGCGAATCCGCGATTCATTGTTGTCCGTTACGAGGAACGTCTGGTCGGTGACAAGGTCGAACATCGCCGCCATCTCCTCGTCGCCGCCAGCGGTACCCTTGTAGTCCAGCTCCATCTGGTACTCGCCGAGCGGCAGCTCCGGCCCGTTCATGGCGCGGATGGTGCGTCCCTGACTATCGACCTCCTCGCCGTCGCGATAGGTGATCCGCATATCGCCGGTGTAGCCGTCATCGGTCGACTGGATGAGGACCGAATCCCGCACCGGCACTTTGTAGCGCTTGCCGGTCACCTTCTCGCGGATATACAGATCGAAGTTCGGCGCTGTCGTATCGCTGCCCGTGTTGTATGCCTCGATGTTGGACAGGTTCATCGTGATGTACTTGACGTCGGTGCTGTACAGCTCCTTGGGCGTCAGCCCGTACACATAGGTCGGCACGGCGTCGCCAACTGCCGGCAGCAGGATGAAGTTCGATTGACTCGACTCATACTGCGCCTTCAGCCCATCATCAGCCGTCTCCGAGCCTGCTGTCAGCTTGGCCGTCGTCTCTAAACTGCGGGCCGCCATCATATATTCTCTTGTCACCGGCCAAGGCCGACCGACCGCCTGCACCTTGTAGGACACGGTGATTGTGTCGCCGGGCTTGAACTTCGGCTTGATGCCTTGCTCCGCTTCCTCCGGCGTCGGTTCCTTTTCAATCCTGAGCTCCTTACTACGGAAGGTCTCGGTTACGACCTTTCCATTCTCCTCAACGACCTGTCCTTTCTCATCGGTGCGAACAAAGTTCAATCCGCCCTGCAACGTCAGCTCCGATTCGATATAGGAGTGCTCCATATTGAACATAGCGAGATTTTCGATCTCGACCGTAATGTCGAAGATTCCCTTATTGTCGTAAGCGCTATTGTCCGCCAAAGTCGCCAACTGCTGTGGCGGATCGAGATAACGGATAGAGAATACCTTGTCCGCCTCGATAATCTCGCCCAGACCATAGACCGTCTCGAAGGACGTCGCGGCATTGGCCTCGATCGCTCTCGGATTCCAGTAGAAGGCGACTGCCGAGTCGGCGGTGCCGTAATCGTTGGTGTCGCGCGTATAATCGAGGTTGGGGTTAAGATTGTAATCCCATTTGGTATTCGCCAGACCGTTCCAATGGCCGACGATCATCTCGTCGACGATGTTGAAGCCGCCCTCGGCGAAGTTATTGAAGCCATAGGCGATAACATTGGTCGCTTGCGGATTGTTGAGATCCAGCTTGTCCCGCATTACCCAGTAGGGGGGCAGCTTGTAGAAGTTGACATCCTCCTCCGGGATGCCGATCGCAGCGGGGTCATGGACGAGCTTGCGCTCGACCAGCAGCGGCGCCTTGTAGGCGGTGCCGATCTGGAAGGCCGGACCGTCATTGCCTGCCACCATCGTATCGAGCAGGATCCGGCTGCCGAGCTCGACGCGGGCGCCGCTGCGGTTGATGACCTCGTAGCGGATGTTGACATTGCCGATATTGGCCTTGTCGTTGTTGTCCGTGTACAGCATCAGCACCTGCTTGATCTCCACGCCCTTGATCTTCCAGGTCGTCTCGACATGACGGGTGCCGTCGGGATTGCCCACGATCTTCGGCGTCGTCGTCTCGGAGAAGAGGCTCGCTCCGAATTTGTACGGGTTGCCGAAAATATAATCGTCGCCGTCTATGCGGAACGTGGTGAACGATGTCTCGGGATCGTCGCCCTGGAACATCAGATTGACGTTTTGGTCATTTTTGCGGATCGGTTGACCCTCGACGGTACGGATGGCGTACCGGCCAGTTGCGTTGTCGACCGTAATCTTGATCAGATCGTTCTGGAGTACGGTCTTGCCGGATGTGGCTACCTGTGCGGCGATCGTCTCGATGCCGACTGCGGTAGCCGAGAGGAACAGCACGAGCGCCAGCATGACGGCCGTCGTCTTCTTGAGAAGCTTCACCTAAGTACCTCCTGTTCGTTAAAGAGAGCCTTGCGCGGCAGAGCTGGTTCCGGTCGGAGCAACTCCGGCCGGAACCTTGTCATTGCCTGTACGCAGTAGAAATGCGAATTATTGCAGCTTGCCGACGAAGAAGGTCGCGTACTCGCGCTCGCGCTCCTGGTTGCGGACGATAATTGTATACCAGCCCACTTTCGGGAAGGTGATCTTGAACTGGCCGCTGACCAGATCCTTATAGGACACCTTCTGCGCGATATATTTCATCTGCCCTTCCCGGTACAGTCCCGGCTGGTAGAGCAGATCGAACGTACCCCACTCATTGATCGCTTTTTGTCCGCCGACCGTCATCTCATTGAAGCCGGTGACGCGGAACGTGATGACATTGGTGTTGAACAACGCCGTCTCGCCGAATGCAGCGGAGATGAGCGTATCGTTGCCGAAGATGAGCATGCCGCCCTCGGCCATGACGATTACCTTCTGTCTCGCTTCCGTCGTATTGCCGACCTGGTCGGTCACCTTGTAGATGACAGTTCGCTCACCGAGAACCTCGGTATCGAGTCCCGTTACCTCGACCTTGAGATCGGCTGCAGCCGACAGATTGTCGCTGACGGTGTAGCCGCCAAGAGCAGTGCGGTAATCGACGTCCTTCGTGCCCTTGAGGATGCCGACCGACGTCTTGTTCAGCGTGATCTCTGGCGCGACATTATCCAGACCACGGATCGTCACCGGCACCCGACTGTTGTTGCCCAGCAGATCGGAGAAGCCGACCGAGGTCGAGCCGTTGCTGGAGAAGGTGCGGCTATACGTATAGCTGCCATCCTGCTCGCTGATCCGATTCGTGTATTGACCATTGCCGTCCTGGATCGGCGACAGTCCGGAGAATACTTGATTCGGCGCGGTCACGCTGCCGCTCAGCGTCACCTTCACCTTGCCTCTGGCGTAGCGCTCGCCGCCGATCGTGACGATCTGCTCTTCCGGGATCGGCACGCCGTCGTTGTCCACGAAGCTGTACGTCACTTCTGTTGGCTCCGGCGCGTCGGAGAGAATCGTCGATACGTCTTCCTCGACGACCGTCGTGTTGCCGTTCTCATCGGCGATGACGAATCGGGCGACGCCGTTATCGAACAACGTCTGCACATTTTTCTTATCCGGGAAGAGCAGCTTCTGGCCGCTTACCTCCGGCTGCACCTCCAGCGTGACGCCCGAGGAGAAGAGCACCGTGCCGTTGCCGTCCGTAATCGTGCCGAAGCTCAGATTGCCGTTGGTTCCATAATGATAGGAGCGGACGATCCGCACCTTCGGCGTCTCGCGATTAATGTTGGCGACAGTAGCCAGCTCGGTGCCGACATTGCCTGCCTCATCGCGGAACTGGAACAGGAACGAGCCGTTTTCTTCAAAGGTGTAGGCGTTGCGCCCGTTATTGTTGACCATGACGATCGGCTCCGACGAATCGGAGATCCGCGCTGTCACGTTGGCGTTGGTCGGACCTGTAATGTTGTATTCGATCGTCGCGCGCGGCGCATCGTTGTCGATGCTGCTGACGACGATATAGAGCACATCCTTGCGCGTATTGTCGCTCAGATCGAGTACATCAAAGGCATAAAAGCCGTTTTCCTTGACGTTGAAGCTGTTGCCGCTCCGAGTCGGGGTCGACGGGTTGACCGCCGCCGGAACCACGCGGACGCCAAGCGGCAAGGTCACGTTGATCGTGACGCCAGGATCGCCCTTGACCGGGCGGGTCGTACTGAGAGCAGCCAGACCGTACACCGGCTCCTCCTTGGCGAGCTTGTCGGTCTTCGCCAAGCCCCCATTGATGACGAGACCGCTCGGGCCTCTGTATTTCACCTTCACCTGTAGCTGCGCCGTGCGATTGGTCGGCACCTTGAGCGAGACGAAGTTCGTATACGGCTTCCATCTCTCCCATGTCTCGCCGTCATCCGGCGACACGGAGTATTCGTAGCCATGCTTGTCGAGCACCGTCAGATCCAGCTTGAGGATCGCCGTGTAGCCGTCCTGCTCATCGCCCGATACATAGATGATATTCGGGTCTCCAGGCTTCGGAGGTTCCTCCGATCCCGCTGGCTTGGATACCTTGAAGATCGATTCCGTCGCGGCGATCGCATCGTTGCCCGCGCCGTCGGCAGCCCACACGTAGAGCTTGTAGTCCGCTATTTCGCCCGCCTTGACCGCATCGTTGTCGATGACGGCTACGCCGCTCTGCGGCAGCGGCTTCCAGCCGGTTGTCGTGCGATCCGGCGCTGCGGCGCTCGCCAGCACCCACAGGTATTTATTGTCCATGTTGTTTTTGCTGTAGTTCTCCGTGACCGTCACAGTCACATCCTGCTTCTCCCGAGGATAGTCGACGCCTTTTTTGTTGAATGTAATCTGCGGCGCTGAGTTGTCCAGGTAGTAAGCCTTGGAGAAGTAGTAGTAACGGTCGCCTTGCTTGACCATCATATGCACATAGTAGATGCCGTTCAGCTCGGCGCTTACCGGCACCGCGTAGCTTGCAGACGTCGGGAGGCTGAATGGCGTCATCAGCGGCTCTGAAGATGGGTCCTCCGAGACGTTGTCAACAGCCGGCTCTTGCTCAGCTCCGCCTTCGACCGCTTGCGAAGACTCGCCTTCAGTCGTCTCCTCCGGAGTGCCGACGCTTTGGATGCTCACCTCAGGCGTTTCTTGCTTGCCCTCTGTCGACGGGCCACCCTCTTCCTCTGCCGGCTGTTCCGAAGCGTTAGGCGCCTGCTGCGCCTCCTCGCTTGGAGCAGCCATCCGAGCTCCGTCCGCCAACGGCTGCAGCGTCGTATAGGCCGAATCGCCGGAAGGACGCACCGCGCTGGATGTTACCGCGTAGCCTACGATGTCTGGCGTCACGCCGCTGATTCGGAAGTGGACATCGGAGCTCTTCACATAGTTCGTGTTCGCTTCCGTCAGGAATTCGCCCGACACGCTCTCCAGCGAGCTGACATGGACGGTCTCCTCCGCTTGCCAAACTGTAGCATTGCCTGCGTTGTCGGAGGCTTTGATGAACAGATGATAATCTCCGTCCTCGATTACCTCGCCGAGTGTGCGCAGCGTCGCTTGATTGTTTTGCAGCTCGACCTGCTTCCAGTCGACATCGTTAGGCTGAGCGCCTGCCTTCACCCATTGGTAGTCGGCTTGCGCCAGACCGCTATGCTCATCCGTGACCGATACCGTCATCTCGACGTTCATCGTGTTGTCGCCAGCGATGCCTGTGCTGAGGATCTCGGGCACGGCATTGTCGAGCAGCATCGTCGTCTTGCTGTAGCTCCAGTTGGAGTCTTCTTGCTTGAAGTCCTCGAGCGGCCAGACGTTGGTATCGCCATAGTCGCCTACCGCTACGAGCGCTTTGTTGTCGGCGTAGAACTCGCGGTCGGCATCGGAGACGTCGCTTCCCTGCAGCTCGGCCTTCCAGAGCTCGTATTGGTCATGATTCAATCGCTTGAATTCTTTCATCTTCTCGTATTGCTTCAGCTCGCGCGCCGAATCCCAGGTCATGTCCGCAGTCCAGGCATGCAGATACCAAGGTCCCGCAGTGCCAGCGGCGATCGCCTCGGGCGGTGGCGCGATCAGATTGTTTTTGTTGCTGACGACCTGCAGCTGCAGATGGCCGAAGCCCTCGTACAACTCCTCGCCCGGCTGCTTGCCGGAGATGGAGTAACGCTTGATCGCTGCGTATTGGTCATCTTCCTTGCCATCGAGCGGATTGGTCGGCGTCTGGCTCCACCAGTAGAAGATCAAGCCTACCGATGGCGACGCGCCGCCCGTCATATTGGATGGCCGGAAGATGCCCATGCTCGGACGCTCGCTGCCCCGGTCGGACTGTACCGGATCGAGATGCGGGATGAGCAGATTCGGATCGTTGGCATCGACCGTGATGTTGCCGTTTTTCAAGTACTTCTGATCATTTGCACCGTCGTTTTGATAACGGAAGTCGATCACCGGCGGCGTATTGTCGATGATCAGCTTGGCCCAGTCGATCTTCGATTGGACGAGCGAGACATCGCCATGATCGCGGGTGCCGTCGACATGCTCGCCAGTGAAGTCCGCTGGCTGGATGAGCAGATTGCCCGCATAGTCCTGGATGACATTAATGTCGCTGTCATTGCCCTTCTGGTCATGCGAGATCGCGATGACCTTGAGCAGCGGCGTCTCCACCGTCGTGCCGTCCGGGATCGTCGCCCGGAAGGTCCAGTTTTTCGTATTCTGACCTGCAACATAATAGGCCTTCATACCGTTATTAAGATGGATGAACGTTTGGTTGACGTCCCACCCACGTTTGACGACTGTGTCTTCGGTCAGCTGAACCGTGAAGTCGATCGTGTCGTTTTTGTTAATGTTGACACCGGTGAGGATCTCCGGCTGGATGCCGTTGCCCACCTTCGTATACTTCGGCGCGACGCCGTCGATGATGACAGCGAAGCCGTTGCGCGGGTTAAACGGATCGTCGGTCGGGCCGTTGATGAAGCTGATCGGATTGTTCGCTTCGTCGCGCTCCTCGAGGACCGGGGAGACCGTTTTGCGCGGCATCCGCAGCTGCACGACGTTGCCGGCTGCGTCTGCCAGCTTGGCGTTGGTTAGCTTCTCCTCCATCGATTGATCCATCGGCGAGCCCGTCGTGCCGCCGGTAATCTTGGGCGTCACATAGCCTGCGCTCTGATGATACCTCGACCCTGTATAGCGCCAACGGATGTCCTTCGCATATTTCGAGACATCGGCATTGGTCAGGTACTCCAGATTCTTCATATATTGCTGCTCGCCTGCTGCCGGCAGGCCTGTGCCTGCGATGTTGACGAACAGCGGATGCCTCAGGAAGTGATCATTCTGGCCGTTCGGCGATAGTGCCGAAGGCCGGACCGGCTCGCTGAACTTGTAGGTCAAGGTCAGCTCCTCCTGCTGCTTGATGTACATCTCGTGCTGCTTGCCTGTGATGTTCGTACGCTGAGCGCCTACGCCATTGTTCAGATCGTAGTCCTCGAGTACCGGACGCTTGGTGTCCTGGAACTTGACATAGAAGCCCTCGACGCCGTTCAGTCGGCCATTGTCCTTGTAGCGGCGACCTTCGCCGGTGAACTCGATCGTAATGACCGAGGTTGGCGTAATCGTGGCTTTGACTTCAGTCCGGCCAATACCACCCTTAGGGGTTTGTCTGTTAAATAGAGTCTTGCCGTCGATCACGATGCTGCCGCGCGTGATCCGCGTCCAGCTCAGGAAGCCGGAGTAATAGATCATCTTGCTGAAGCCGATCAATACCTCAGCCTCGCCGCTCTGCGCCAATGCCTTCAGCTCTGGATTGTTGGCGACGTTGATGACGAACTTGGCCGTCTCCCAGTTGTCGCCATAACCCAGACGGATATTGCCTGAGGACCAGTCGATGATCTGACTTGGCTTGGTCGGATGACTAAAGCCCGGCACATCGTCTTGATAAAAGTTGATAAACGCATTTTGGGCGGCGTAGGTCGCATTGCCGATCGTTACGCCCTTGCCGAACTTCACCTCGAAGTCTTCCGCCGCATAGGCGACTTGCGCGCCGCCGAGCGGCAACAAAGCGACAAGCATCGACACAATCAGCCACGCGGCCAGCAGCCGCTTGCTTTGATTCAGCTTACGCATCCCTTACGTCCCCCTCTCTCATATCTGTCTCTCGCAGCCCCAGCCGCAAAGGTTGGATGCTTCTCCTGCTCATCGCGCATACCTCTCCCTCTCTGTGCAAAGATCGTCTCAGGGTGAGACCATAGACCTACAAACTTCCTGATATTTCGACACTGTACGAAGTGTAACAGGTCCCACTGAACAATTTCTGGACAATATCGGTTCAGCGACCTAGATTTCTGGACACAAAAAAAGCAACGCCGCGACTGCTCGCAAACGTTGCTTGGGTTAGTACTATAGTCCTTTTGTGGCCGTTATTCTATATATCCTCGTCTAATCCGGTCGTATTCAGAAACTCTTCAAACCGCTGTTCATTCCAAAAAAACTCATATTCTCTACGGTCGTTTTTTATCTCTTCATCAATATTAATGGAATTTAACCAATCCGCAATCGTATGTTTATCCCTCATATAGCCCCGCTCGGTAGGGAAAATTAAATCGAGATCCGAAGGAAAGCAACGTTTTGGGAACGTATCGAACCCCTTGGTTTGAAAACATCCAAGAACATAGGTGTTCGAATAATATTCAATTCCATTAGGGTAACTAGTACAGCATCAGAATTAAAAGAGTTAAAATTTAGGCGATATGATATAGTTGGAGAAAAAGAGGTAACCAACTATGAAAAATCAATCCTATCCAATTCAGTTAACACCAGAGGAGCAACAA